>ERZ1036441.1068-NODE-1068-length-7516-cov-3.970647_pt1 | contig 7516 bp, 4 predicted proteins | sample MGYA00514225_ERZ1036441 | MGnify/ENA primary metagenome ERZ1036441 (study PRJEB33795, sample SAMN09464925) | human gut metagenome | host: Homo sapiens | place: USA: Stanford, California | collected 2016-08 | study: EMG produced TPA metagenomics assembly of the... | reverse complement strand
ATTCTCGGTATCCGCCCGGTACGCCGAAGCACTGATACACGTAAATGAATGTGCCGTGCAGGAAGACAATCGCTACTCCCGTTTCGTCCCCATTCTTGCCGCCACCCGCAGGGTCAATATACATAATTTTACGGGTGACAGCACCCCATTCATATGGTCGGGCCACAGGCCTAAACATGAAGTCTGTAGGCTTATTGCCATACTTCGGTGCATCGCCAATAATATTGATGGAATCATTGCTCCACGTAGGCATCACAGGGACTTCCTCTGCACCGAATGAAGTGAAGATGAGGTTGTTCAAGCGAAGTGGGTAGCGGTCAGCATCCATCATGCGAGTGTTAAGCATAAACTGAAGCTGGAACTTAGCTGCACCCTGCGAGATTTCCTTCTCAATCAGCACATCATCATCATACATTTCAGGTGCACAAGGAGCACCACTATTGCCATCCAAGCCATACCCTGAGCGAAGTGCGGGGTTATCCTTCATGTCTTGCACAATCATAGGTGCAAGGAAGTCACCATAACATTGCTCCTGCTCCACTGAAGGGTAACGTGCAGTCCAGATACGAACCGAGTAACCACGAGCAGGTAAGTTATTGTAGATAGAGTTTACGTTCTGAGGAGTACCAAGGTAAATGATATCACCAAACTGGTTGATAGATTCAAACTCCTTAGTCAGTTCCTCAAGCAAGGCACGGCCTGCCGCTGTACGAGCATTCTGCATCGACTCTACGTCATCAGCTAGGATAATATCCGCACGAGCACCCTGCATACCTGCTTCAATTGAGTAGCAAGATACAGAAGGGGACTTATCACTACCACGTAATGTGTAATGAATCTCGAATGCTTTAACGGATGCACGGTCCCCAGCGTAGATATCCGGTAGCATAAACTCAAGGAAGTCTAGGCCACGGAAGATTTTAACTACCCAACCTGCGATTTCCTCTGCTCGCTTGGCGTTTTGGGATACAACCATGATACGCTTATGCGGTTCATGAATGATACGGAATACCGTATAGATTGCTGATAGTGTTGTCTTAGCGATACCACGAGGCGCTTCGATGAGTCGATACTTGTGTCCGTAGAATAGGAACTTCAAGATATCAGCCTGCATACGAATCAGATGAGGGTTGCCTGCAATCAAGCTATGAATAACTGTGTCTGCAAAGAGAAGCAAACCTTCCGCTGTATATGGAAAGGTCTGCTGTAACTCCTGTAGCATCTCCCATCTGGCAAGAGCCTCCGCTTGTGATTCTCTTGCCTTAGCCATTAGTTATCCTCTTTTGTAAACTGAATAATCTTACCACTGGATGCCTCTCGGATAGCCTTGAGGCGCTTAGATAACTTGGACTCTTCCTGCTGTGCAGCAGGTGTAGCGGTAATACCATTATCAAGAACCCACTTACACATAGCACCAATGTCCTTACCGGACACTAAAGCCAGTGCTGCATCAGGATCACCTTCTATAGTGTCCAGTATTGCCTGTGCTTTCTTGTTGAACATCTTGGTAATAGCACCATGCAGAATGCCAACCTCATCCTCTGTAGCTGCATGTTTATTATGTACGCTCACGCTTCTTCCTCCAAATCTTGAACTTATTATAAAACCAGTCCCCAATTTGCAACACGGTATAAATGAATGTTGCTATTAACACCCAATTATCCCAACTGATACCGAGGAAGTACCCACCTGAGACTAATGCAGGTGGCGCTAGCTTCACACCACTGTCTACCAGTTCGGAGTTAATCATTGCACCTCCTATGCAGTAATCACGTTAACAGACATATGGCAAGCAGGTACACCCTCCGAGAAAGTAATTACACTACCATTAATTTGATATGTAGACATAGGTTGGAATAACCCATCTAAGTACACATCAATGTGCTTGAATGCCACCCCTAAGTTCACTTCAGTAGTGCCTTCATCTAAATCTTTATTGAACTCAATGAAGGCATTAGGTGCAGATGTTGCAGTACGGCTACCAATAAGTACATACACTTCCGTGCCACGCACTAGTGGTTCTGCAAAAGTGATAGTATTATTAGCCACAGTGACAGCCTTAGCTAATTCATGCTGCAAGACGCCATTCAGATACACTAATGCATCATCAAAGATATAAGGAGGGCGAATCACAGTCTCGCCTCCTGCTGCTGTAGTGAACCAAGGTACTGTGCGATGTGCAACGCCAGAGGTTAATCCCGCTTTAATACCAGCAATAGCTAAGTCTTGCTGATTATTCCAGTCGGTATGTTTCTTATCAATAGCATCTAATTGTCCAAAGTTAACTGCATCACCCGGCTCTGTACCAGCTGCAAGGTCTGTAATTTTATGACCACCCCAAGATACATTCTGCTTGATGAAGTAACCTTCTGGATAGAAGCCATCAAGAATCTCTTGCGTAATCTCTAAGATATGAATGAAGGAGCCATTCAAGGATTTCATATCTAGTGTGACACCACGGTCAAACTCAGCATATGGGTACTCCTTTTGCACCACCCTTCGAATGCGGAACTTCAAACCTGCAGCTGGTGCTACATCAAAAGTAATCTGGTGCGTACCAGTTAACTGCCATCCAGATGTAATCTCAGTCCAAGTTTCACCTTGAAGAGATTCCACTATCACATCTGAGGCACGAAGATAACCTTTATCCCTACCAGCAAAGCTAAAGGGATAGGTGACTTGCGTACCATTGGCTATATGTTCTGTGAAAGTATAACTCATCAATCCTCCAATAAGTCTACACTGGCTTTAGTCATCTGACCTACACCAATAGTATTTGCCAAAGGAACAAGGCGACGGACCTTGTCCACCAATTGCCTAGTAGATACATCATCATCCCCGCTGGCATACTTAACCAGTGCTTGTGACAAATTAAATGTATCACCGATTACGCCAGCACCAGCTACCAAATCTCCGAATCCTTGCTGACGGAAACCCATACGTCCCGGTGCTTGCATCATAGCGTCAGGCATTAACCCAAAGGTGGCCAAAGCATCACCAGCTAGACCAAAGCCTGCAACTTGTGGGAGTTTATTAAAGACACCCATAGCGATGTTCTGTGTCTCAAACTTATCCCTCAAGAACTTGTCTCTGTCTTCCCGCCCTATTGCTTGCATCTGCATCTGTAATGCATAAGATGCATAACCTAGCAAGGTGGACCATGCAAGTATCTGTGCAGCCTTAATCTTATCCCCTCGTAAATCATGGATTAACTGTTTCTCAATAGAGACAATAGAGAATGATTTAAACTGTGTTAATGCCTTTCCCCACCATTTATTCATCCAGATGCCTTCATCACCGATGAAGTTACGTTGAATAAGACGGCCTGACATTCTTCGAACAGCAACACCCACTGCCTCTCTCAGGTCTGGCTCCATAGCATCAAAGTTCATCATACGAATTTTTTCTCCATTGTACTCAGCGTAAAGCGGGTTATCATCAAAGTGACGCTTAAGCCTCTTCATGACATCTTCACTCAGGCCAACCTCTTCAAGATCTGCTTTAGGTAATTGTCGCTCGCCCATCAAATGTTGCTTTAGTCTCTTATTGATAGAGCGAGCCACAATTTTCTCTGAACCACCTTGTACAACTTTAAATCCAGAGAGAATCGTGTTGATTCGACTACCCATAGCTAATCCATTATCAATAATAGCAGACAGCTTACCTAGGTTATCCGCAGTTTCTCCGAACTCATCATGACGGACGTTCCACCCTGTGAGCCAGTTATCCTCTCCTATATAACCTAAGAGTTCCTCCATTTCTCGCAGTTCTGGTTCAAGCAATTCACCTTGAGCAGTGCCACCCTTACGGGCCGCTCTTGAACGTAAGAACTTCGTTGCAGGCACAGACTTCAGTACAGTACCTAACCCCATCTTAGAGATTGCACGTGCCAGTTCTGGTATCTGAGCGAAGCCCATCTGCCCTAATCGTAACAAGCCTGTGATCTCACGAACCCGTCGAGTGCCCCTGACAATCCCAGAGTTAGGGTCGGCGTCAATAGTGTTACCGTAAATGAGTTTAACGGAATCTCTGAGCATTTCTGCCTCAGCCCTAAGCTGTTTGATTGCCTTAGCATTTGACCCAGCCATATTGCGACCTGCGCGTTCTGCGGCATCTATTGCATTCAGCACAGATTGGCGAGTAGGGAAACCCATGGCAGCCAATGCAGCGCCGCCTGCCGCCTCTTTGCCGTAGTTCTCAGCCAACTCGCCTACGTTGGTGTTAAGTAAATCCTGTACCTTCAAACCGCCGTATTCCGCTTGCGTATTGATACCCATGCTAGCTTTAGCTCGATTCGATACTGATTCAGCCATTTCTGCTAATTCCGTACCTTCAATGAAGTTATCAATGATGTGGTCCGGTACGCCTGCTTTCTTCAGATCCTCAATTAGTTGAGCTTGTTGTTGCTGAGACACCACTCTATCGAATGCAACACGACTAGACAAGGTAGAGTCAGATGCGCGAATGTACTGCACCTTGGCTAGTGCATCCGCAGCTTTCTTGCCAAGTTTGTACTTGCCTGTCTGATAACCTTTAGATAGCAAGTGAATGACAGCTTCACTGCTACCTAACTTGTTAACTGCCTCCGTAACCTTGATACCATCATAGATAACGGGAATATAATCTTTAGCAGATTGCACATCCTCGAATCCATGCTCGCCTGCTTGCTTACGAATCTCCAGTGCTTTCTTGAGCTTATCTGCGATACCTTCGGCTGCCAGTTTAACACCACGAGGTGTGTCTTCTGGTATGCCACGAACAATTGCTGTATAAATCTGATTATTGAAATCCCGTGTCGTTGCAGGGTTAAGGTAATCTACCGCACGTAGGTTGTTATCTTTGATGAATTGAGAGAAGCCATCATTGTACCTATTACGTTCTGCATGACGAATAAGGTTGCCATACACATCTGATAAGATAGAAGCTGTCTTACCTTGATATGCACCACCTTGAGCATTTTCAAGCAAACGAAGGCCAAGGCCCCTGAACACAGGGTTTTCTGAGTTAAGAATTACAGAAGACACTGAACCTAGGCCCTTAAGATTAATAGGTCGCACCTCTGACTGGTATGCTTCTCGTGCCAAATCATCCATAAGTTCTTCCAGATTTTTAGACAAGTCAAACTGTTCACCTGCAATATCTGAACCTTCAACACGTTTAGCACCAACAGAGTCGTCTGCTCGTTGCTTAATTGCATCTTCTGCAACTTGTTCAGCATGTACCTCGGTAGGTGTTTTCTTACGTTCGGCTCGAAGTGCATCTACTACATCGCGCACTGCACGGGACATTTCCACCTTGCGCGCTGGTGCGTCTAAACCAAGTTCCTTTATTTGAGCTTCACGAGACAGTGAAGAGAACCTTTTAAGCTCTTCCTTGGCCTTGCCTACATTATTTATACGAGACAGCTTAGCATTCAACTCATCAATGCGAGCTTGTAGGTCTGCCAGTGGTTCATCAAACCTACGTGCTAATGCTTTCTTCTGAACATCCAAATCCAATCTGTCAGCAGCAGACTTAGGTGCACCCTTAGCAGCGGCAGCTTCTGCTACAGCATCTATTTTCTTCCCTTTGAGTGTTGCTGCTTCTGCTTCAAGTTGACGTATCTGCTTCTTCAGTTGCCCTTTCTCACTGGCACTCATTCTTACCGACGCATTGGCTTTCAGGTTATCTGTATGAGAAAGAATTGCCATGTCTGCATCTACCTCTCTCGCACGAAGTGGTTCGTAATTACGAGCAGCCATATAAGCATCATACTCCATAGCCTCCCGTACAGCACGAGCAGCAGATGAGTCAAATTCATCAGCACCTTTTACTACAGTATCTAAGTCATCAATTACAGTATCTGCCCCTTCTGTGGCTGCACGAGAGCCAGCACTGGATATGCGCTCCCTAGTTAAAGCACCAATAGTACCACCCATAATCATACCAAAACCAGCGGCAGCTAGCACATCATCTACTCCTCGCTGATAATCACCTTGTGCAAGTACAGCTTCTAATGCAGCATTTTCAGCACCAGACAGAGCAGCAGTCTTTATAATCCTACCAAGACGTCCTACTTTGACAGCACCAGCTACAGGTGCAGCCACGAGAGAGGCCGCCCAACCTACAGGGTCAAGGATGCCAGCAGCAATCTGCGCGCTGAAGCCTGTGAAACCATTACGTGCTAAGAGGTCTGCTCTGTCTTTATCAGCAGCTGCATTAGACATACGGAATTGCAACTCTTCTGGAGACTTCACATTCTTAACTATATCTTTAGCTATTTCATACCCATACAATTTAGATAATTCATCTTTAGTTGACTCAGGTACTTCATAACCTTCTTGTTCAGCAAACTCTGTAGTGTGACGTTCATAGGCACGTTGTCCTCCATACAATGCCCATTCACTTTCTAGTGCTGTTTGAAATACTTTATCCTTAGACCTCTGGGCTTCAGCCTTACGCTCAGCTTCAGCTACTTGAGAGAAAGTAGGCGGTAACTTACGTTGAGTCACCGCCACCCAGTTTTGGTTAATATTATCAACCATGTTACCTCCTGATCAGTGTCATTCATAAAGGCATGTCTCACATGTGAGACAAACCTTGAGTATAACACTAGCTTAGTTTAATTCTACCAATCTGAGCGTTAGGCACTAATGCACCTTTCTTAGGAGGATACACTTGCATCCATCCGTCTTTACCAATCTGGTTGTAGATAGATTTATTAACGAATGCCTCTGACATTTGACCAGCGAACTTGACATACATAGAGCCGTCCTCTCGTGTTTCCACTTCACTAATCTTAGGGATTGCACCACCGCTCTGTGCTAGGTTGTAGGCCTCTGCTCTGCGTACTAAAAGACCCGGACTACGTTTACCCTCTGTGGATGCAGTGGATAGCATTTCGATGAACCCATCTGTAAACTTTCCAGCCTTGAATGCGGCGTAAGCCTTAGGTGCATTTTGGATGCCACCTTTACCTAAGTTATAAGATAAGTCCATCAACCCACGTTGCACACCTGGGTGCATGTCTTCAAAAGACACAGCCCAGCCTGCGGTACTAGGTACGTGGCTTTTCAAGTCCTGTTGCAGTAAACGCATAGCTCGTTCAGGGGTTAACTGAGACTGTCCCGGGTTGAATGGAACTTTGTCTGTACCAATCATGATGTACCCGTTCTTCTTCTCTTCGTCCATAAGGAAATGACCATACCCTACAGACTGACCATGTGCATCTTTGTAGGGTGTATAAACACCAGCTACTCTGTCAAACCCCACATTGGCACTGTTCTCAGCCTTGGCTACATAATTGTAGAAGTCCATATTATTCCTCTTATACCCAAACTCAAAGTTTGCTGGTAGGTTCTCACCGGATGCAAAGGCTGGTGACATTAAGAAGTCAGCAATCCCACGTGATCCTACAGTTTTGGCTGTAGTCTTTGCAGGTGGTTGTGCTTGGTAGCCACCTGCGCCCCACATCCTCATTTGCTGTGCTTCAAAATTCTTACGCCCATCATCGCGAGCTTTAACCTCTGCATCATAC
>ERZ1036441.1060-NODE-1060-length-7572-cov-3.493947_pt1 | contig 7572 bp, 4 predicted proteins | sample MGYA00514225_ERZ1036441 | MGnify/ENA primary metagenome ERZ1036441 (study PRJEB33795, sample SAMN09464925) | human gut metagenome | host: Homo sapiens | place: USA: Stanford, California | collected 2016-08 | study: EMG produced TPA metagenomics assembly of the... | reverse complement strand
TAATCCCCTGCGGGCCGCCGTCGACTTCACCCGGTACTTCCAGCCCGTGCCAGTGCAGCGTCGTCTCTTCCGTCAGTTGGTTGTAGATATCAACCGTTACCGCTTTGCCGCGCTGTAATTTCACCGCCGGCCCCAGCAGATTGCCGTTATAGCCCCAGGTAGTTGCGGTTTTCCCGCCAAAGGTGGACTGACCTGCGCCAATAGTTAACTGAATGCGATTACGGGCATCGGTCGTGAGCAAATCAGGGATCGGTAACGTTGGGCGTTCTGCCGCAAATACTGCGCGGCTCCACAGCGGCAAAGCCGAAGCCACACCCAGCGCGACGGAATATTTTAAGAAATCACGACGTTGCATAGTTATTTCCTTATTCTTAAGCAGGCGAAACAAAATCAAACGTTGAGCATAGTCCTTCCCCTTACGGGAAGGTCAAGTCGCAGACACAATTTAATCGACAATAATGGTCGTCGCCTCGCTCGCAGTGTGCTAACGTTTATCTTCTTTAAGCCCCTGGTAGAAGCAATGAAGACGTTTTTCAGAACAGTGTTATTCGGCAGCCTGATGGCCGTCTGCGCAAACAGTTACGCGCTCAGCGAGTCTGAAGCCGAAGATATGGCCGATTTAACGGCAGTTTTTGTCTTTCTGAAGAACGATTGTGGTTACCAGAACTTACCTAACGGGCAAATTCGTCGCGCACTGGTCTTTTTCGCCCAGCAAAACCAGTGGGATCTCAGTAATTACGACACCTTCGACATGAAAGCCCTCGGTGAAGACAGCTACCGCGATCTCAGCGGCATTGGCATTCCCGTCGCTAAAAAGTGCAAAGCCCTGGCCCGCGATTCCTTAAGCCTGCTTGCCTACGTCAAATAATCCCTGATACCTTTTTGTAGAAATATTGACCGTGCATCCGCGGTCAATGTTAGCTATTATGTTGCGCCCTTTTTTTACGGGTGTTAACAAAGGAGGTATCAACCCATGGCCGAAAAAAAACAGTGGCATGAAACGCTACACGACCAGTTTGGGCAGTACTTTGCGGTAGATAACGTTTTGTATCATGAAAAGACCGATCACCAGGATCTGATCATTTTTGAGAACGCCGCATTTGGTCGCGTAATGGCGCTGGATGGTGTAGTACAAACCACCGAGCGTGACGAGTTTATCTACCATGAGATGATGACCCATGTTCCGCTACTGGCCCACGGTCACGCGAAACATGTGCTGATTATCGGCGGCGGCGACGGCGCAATGCTGCGTGAAGTGACCCGACACAAAAATGTTGAGTCAATCACGATGGTGGAAATCGATGCGGGTGTCGTGTCGTTCTGCCGTCAGTATCTACCCAACCATAACGCCGGTAGTTACGACGATCCGCGCTTTAAACTGGTGATCGACGATGGCGTCAATTTCGTTAATCAAACCAGCCAGACTTTTGATGTCATTATCTCCGACTGCACCGATCCTATCGGTCCCGGCGAAAGTCTGTTCACCTCAGCATTTTATGAAGGTTGCAAACGTTGCCTGAATCCTGGCGGTATCTTCGTCGCACAAAACGGCGTCTGCTTTTTACAGCAGGAAGAGGCCATCGACAGTCATCGCAAACTCAGCCATTACTTCAGCGATGTTGGCTTTTATCAGGCGGCGATCCCGACCTATTACGGTGGCATCATGACCTTTGCATGGGCGACAGATAACGACGCCTTACGCCATCTCTCAACCGAAATTATTCAGGCGCGTTTTCTCGCTTCTGGCCTGAAATGCCGTTATTACAATCCGGCAGTCCATACGGCAGCTTTTGCCTTACCCCAGTATCTGCAAGATGCACTGGCTTCACAGCCGTCCTAAGGAGAAGATAAGAAATTGAAAAAACTGAAACTGCATGGCTTTAATAATCTGACCAAAAGTCTGAGTTTTTGTATTTACGATATCTGCTACGCCAAAACTACCGAAGAGCGCGACGGTTATATTGCTTATATCGATGAACTCTATAATGCCAACCGTCTGACCGAAATCCTGTCAGAAACCTGTTCCATTATCGGGGCCAATATTCTTAACATCGCCCGCCAGGATTACGAGCCACAAGGTGCCAGCGTCACTATTCTGGTGAGTGAAGAACCGGTCGACCCAAAACTTATCGACAAAACAGAACACCCCGGCCCACTGCCAGAAACGGTCGTTGCCCATCTCGATAAAAGTCATATTTGCGTACATACCTACCCGGAAAGTCATCCTGAAGGCGGTTTATGTACCTTCCGCGCCGATATTGAAGTCTCTACCTGCGGCGTGATTTCTCCGCTGAAGGCGCTGAATTACCTGATCCACCAGCTTGAGTCCGATATCGTAACCATTGATTATCGCGTGCGCGGTTTTACTCGCGACATTAACGGTATGAAGCACTTTATCGACCATGAAATTAATTCGATTCAGAACTTTATGTCTGACGATATGAAGGCGCTGTATGACATGGTGGATGTAAACGTCTATCAGGAAAATATCTTCCATACCAAGATGTTGCTTAAAGAGTTCGACCTTAAGCACTACATGTTCCACACCAAACCGGAAGATTTAACCGACAGCGAGCGCCAGGAAATTACCGCTGCGCTGTGGAAAGAAATGCGCGAGATTTATTACGGGCGCAATATGCCCGCTGTTTAACGTCTCAGGCGGAGCACGGAGGCTCCGCCTGATTTACTTACTTCTGCTGCACGAAATTACGGTAAGCCGCCACCACCTGAAGAAAATCCTCAACGCCACACAGCGACAAGCTCTCTTCATCGTAGTAGTTCATCCCCTCTTCCATTTCATCGCCAGCGAATTCCAGTTGATTGGCGCGAACCATCACCTCTTCACCGTCCATCCACAGAGTGTATTCATGCCCTGCCCGTTGCCAGGATCGTTCACTACCTTTCAATGCGTGCGCCGCTTGTTCCACTTCATCAAGCAAGGCCAGGTTTTCTTTCACCTCTTCATTAAACCAGTGCCCGACCACTTCATGCCCCATGGACATGCGCACCTTTACCACTCCGGTAATATCGCGCAGAAATTCGTAATCCATAGTGTGTTCCTCTGCTCCCGGCAATGCGCCGAAATCGCATTGCGCCATTGATGTAATTATCGCAGCCTTACCGGAGAAAAACAGCGGAACGGCGATGGTTTAGAAATAAAAAAATGCCCGGGAATCTCATTCACCGGGCATTGTGTCGTTTATGCGCAGCGCGTGCGCTTACTTATTAAACCGCAGTCTGGAAAATCACCCCGTCCGCTTTTTCGGTGTACTGAGAAAGCTGGTTGAAGTTCAGATAACGGTAAGTATCAACGGCAGTTTTATCTACTTGCGCCACGTAGGTCTGGTACTCTTCCGGCGTCGGCAGTTTGCCAATCAGCGCCGCAACAGCAGCCAGTTCAGCAGAAGCCAGGAAGACATTCGCGCCAGTCCCCAGACGGTTCGGGAAGTTACGGGTAGAGGTGGAAACCACCGTCGCACCGTCTGCTACACGCGCCTGGTTACCCATACACAGGGAACAGCCAGGGATCTCGATACGCGCACCACTCTTACCGAAGACGCTGTAGTAGCCTTCTTCGGTCAACTGCGCGGCGTCCATACGGGTTGGCGGTGCTACCCACAGGCGGGTCGGCAACTGACCTTTGTGCGCATCCAGCAGTTTACCCGCAGCACGGAAGTGACCGATGTTAGTCATGCAAGAACCGATAAACACTTCGTCGATCTTCTCGCCCTGTACCGCAGACAGCGGACGAGCGTCGTCCGGGTCGTTCGGTGCACACAGGATTGGCTCTTTAATATCCGCCAGATCGATGTCGATCACTGCCGCGTATTCCGCATCTGCATCGGCTTCCAGCAGCTCAGGATTCGCCAGCCATTTTTCCATGCCCTGAATACGACGTTCCAGGGTACGACGATCGCCGTAACCTTCCGCGATCATCCACTTCAGCAGGACGATGTTAGAGTTCAGGTATTCGATGATCGGTTCTTTGTTCAGCTTGATGGTACAACCGGCAGCAGAACGCTCGGCGGACGCATCGGTCAGCTCAAAGGCCTGCTCAACTTTCAGATCCGGCAGACCTTCAATTTCCAGAATGCGACCTGAGAAGATGTTTTTCTTGCCTTTCTTCTCAACGGTCAGCAGACCTTGTTTGATCGCATACAGCGGAATAGCGTGTACCAGATCGCGCAGGGTGATGCCCGGCTGCATTTTGCCTTTGAAGCGCACCAGAACAGATTCCGGCATATCCAGCGGCATTACGCCAGTTGCGGCTGCAAATGCCACCAGACCAGAACCCGCCGGGAAAGAGATACCGATCGGGAAACGGGTATGGGAGTCACCGCCAGTACCGACGGTATCCGGCAGCAGCATACGGTTCAGCCAGGAGTGGATTACGCCGTCACCCGGACGCAGCGACACACCGCCACGGTTCATAATGAAGTCCGGCAGGGTGTGGTGAGTGTTAACGTCAACCGGTTTCGGATACGCCGCGGTGTGGCAGAAAGACTGCATCACCAGGTCAGCCGAGAAGCCCAGGCACGCCAGGTCTTTCAGTTCATCACGGGTCATCGGGCCGGTGGTGTCCTGTGAACCTACAGAAGTCATTTTCGGTTCGCAGTACGCGCCCGGACGAATGCCTTTCACGCCACAGGCACGGCCCACCATTTTCTGCGCCAGCGAGAAGCCACGGTCGCTCTCAGCGACATCTTTCGCCTGACGGAACACATCGCTGTGCGGCAGGCCAAGTGCTTCACGCGCTTTGGTGGTCAGGCCACGCCCGATAATCAGCGGAATACGGCCGCCAGCACGCACTTCATCAATCAGCACGTCGGTTTTCAGTTCGAAGGTTGCCAGCAGTTCGCCGGTTTCGTGGTTACGCACTTCACCTTTGTACGGGTAAACGTCAATTACGTCGCCCATGTTCAGGTTAGAGACGTCGACTTCGATTGGCAGTGCACCCGCATCTTCCATCGTGTTAAAGAAGATGGGTGCAATTTTACCGCCGAGGCACAAACCACCGCCGCGTTTGTTCGGCACATGTGGAATATCATCGCCCATAAACCACAGCACGGAGTTCGTGGCGGATTTACGCGATGAACCCGTACCCACAACGTCACCGACGTACGCCAGCGGGAAACCTTTCTGTTGCAGAGCTTCAATCTGTTTGATCGGACCAACAACACCAGGCTGATCTGGCTCAATACCTTCACGGGCGTTTTTCAGCATCGCCAGCGCGTGCAGTGGGATATCCAGGCGCGACCACGCATCTGGTGCCGGAGAGAGGTCATCGGTGTTGGTTTCGCCAGTGACTTTGAAGACGGTAACGGTCAGTTTTTCAGCCAGCGCCGGGCGATTCAGGAACCATTCGGCATCCGCCCAGGACTGCATTACCTGCTTCGCATATTCGTTGCCTGCTTTCGCTTTCTCTTCTACGTCATAGAAGTTATCGAACATCAGCAGCGTGTGAGAAAGTGCTTTGGCAGCGATCGGTGCCAGTTTGGCATCATCCAGCGCGTCGATCAGCGGATGAATATTATAACCCCCCTGCATGGTGCCCAGCAGTTCGATGGCTTTTTCCGGAGTCAGCAGTGGGGATTTGGCTTCGCCTTTGGCGACAGCAGCCAGGAAGCCTGCTTTGACATAGGCGGCTTCATCGACGCCAGGGGGAACACGGTTGGTTAACAGATCTAACAGGAATTCTTCTTCGCCCGCGGGCGGGTTTTTCAGCAGCTCTACAAGTGCGGCCATTTGGTTTGCATCCAGGGGTTTGGGCGCAATCCCCTCAGCGGCACGCTCAGCTACGTGCTTACGGTATTCTTCTAGCACGACGGTTCTCCTCGCTCTCATTGTCATAGTGCGGCAGGCGATTCTCTTCACGCTCCTGTGAGACAGCAGTTTGTAGGGTAAATGCCCAGTACCGCAACGGGCAGAATAGCAGGATTTTGACGATGTGTTAATCTGTTTACAAAAAAGCAACATAAAAAAGTGGCTGAATCGTTAAGGATGGTCTAGAGAATGTTTCCCTCCGTAAAAACTTCGTTAATTCGCATGGTGATAATCACCTTTCTCAACGAATCCCAAGATTAGTCAAAATTTAAACTACCGCCTCTTTATACTCGGAATCACAGCACCTGCGGGTGGCAGTTCGCCGACCATTGCGATTTCCTTGAGATCCGAATTATGAAAATGACTTTGCCGTTTAAACCCCATGTGCTGGCGCTAATTTGCAGTGCCGGGCTTTGTGCCGCCTCTGCCGGGCTATATATAAAAAGCCGCACAGTGGAAGCGCCTGTGGAAGCGCAATCGACACAACTGGCTGTGTCTGACGCTGCCGCGGTTACGCTTCCTGCAACGGTTTCCGTGCCTCCTGTAACACCTGCCGTCGTCAAATCCGCATTCAGCACTGCTCAAATAGATCAATGGGTTGCACCTGTCGCGCTATACCCCGACTCTCTGCTTTCACAAGTGTTAATGGCATCAACCTATCCGGCAAACGTTGCTCAAGCAGTGCAATGGTCGCACGATAATCCACTTAAACAAGGCGATGCTGCTATTCAGGCGGTATCTGACCAGCCGTGGGACGCCAGCGTCAAATCACTGGTGGCCTTTCCACAGTTGATGGCGTTGATGGGCGAAAACCCGCAATGGGTGCAAAACCTGGGCGATGCTTTTCTGGCGCAGCCGCAGGACGTGATGGACTCGGTACAGCGATTGCGGCAACTGGCGCAACAAACCGGTTCGCTGAAGTCATCAACCGAACAGAAAGTTATTACCACAACGAAGAAAGCTGTACCGGTAACACAGACAGTCACGGCTCCCGTCATACCATCCAATACCGTTTCAACTGCCAACCCTGTCATTACAGAGCCTGCAACAACCGTCATTTCCATTGAGCCCACCAATCCTGATGTGGTCTATATTCCCAACTACAACCCAACCGTGGTTTACGGGAACTGGGCCAATACTGCGTATCCGCCAGTTTATCTGCCGCCGCCAGCCGGAGAACCGTTTGTTGACAGCTTTGTGCGCGGATTCGGCTATAGCATGGGCGTTGCTACCACATACGCACTATTCAGCAGCATCGACTGGGACGATGACGATCATGACCATCATCATCATGACGATGATGATTATCACCACCACGATGGCGGTCATCGTGACGGTAATGACTGGCAACACAACGGCGACAACATCAATATCGACGTCAACAATTTCAACCGTATCACTGGTGAGCATCTTACTGATAAGAATATGGCATGGCGGCACAATCCAAACTACCGTGATGGTGTGCCCTATCATGATCAGGATATGGCAAAGCGGTTTCACCAAACCGATGTCAACGGCGGCATGAGCGCCACGCAGTTACCTGCTCTATCGCGCGACAGTCAGCGTCAGGCGGCAGCAAGCCAGTTTCAGCAACGAACACACGCAGCACCAGTCACTACGCGAGATACCCAGCGTCAGGCTGCGGCACAGCGGTTTAATGAAGCTGAAAACTATGGGAGCTATGACGACTTCCGCGACTTCAGCCGTCGCCAACCACTGACCCAGCAACAAAAGGACGCCGCTCGTCAG
>ERZ1036441.1032-NODE-1032-length-7855-cov-4.044103_pt1 | contig 7855 bp, 4 predicted proteins | sample MGYA00514225_ERZ1036441 | MGnify/ENA primary metagenome ERZ1036441 (study PRJEB33795, sample SAMN09464925) | human gut metagenome | host: Homo sapiens | place: USA: Stanford, California | collected 2016-08 | study: EMG produced TPA metagenomics assembly of the... | reverse complement strand
GCATCATACCGTTGCTTAAGCAAGGTTTGCCCTTTGATTTCAGACAAAGGCATTGCCTGTGTAACAGGTACACGACCAGAGCCTGCACGTATGGTAAAGAGTCCACGCTGCGCATCTACATCAAAATACAAATCCCCTTCTTCTAAGCCACCTGATGCATCAAGAAGTGCTTGCTTGTTGTTATCCATATATTGACGTAGTGCCAGAGGCAGGTCGTTCTGGTTTACCCCTATAGTGTCACCTAATGTGCGAACATCACCTTTCACCAGAACACCTTGGGTAAAGAAACCCTCCGATAGCTGTGTATACTGGCTAGTCAAATAGGATTTAAGATGACGTTTAATCGTATCATTATTATGCCCTGCAACCTTCATTGCTCTCGCAATTGTGCTTGCCTCCTCCATCATAATGTCACGACCCATCTCACTCATATTATCGCCACGAGTAAGCCAACTACCTCCTGCCACATCACTTACAACTCCATCCACATCATCATTCAGTTCTTTAAGTACAGAACCTTGTAGCTTCTCTCCACGAGAGGCATTCTGTGCAAACTCAATAGCTTGACCTGCGTTATACCCCATGCGAGTTGCTAGGTCGTAGTTCTCTACAAAGGCATACTCCTTATCTCCCATGACAGCACGACGTGCATCTTCGGGGATAGAGTCACGCGCTCTCATGATGGTCTGTAATGCTTCAGGCTCAACCTTCATATCTTTAAGGTTGGCAGAGGATAACTGCATAAGCGACGAATATCTTTCCTTAATGATTGGGTCTTCAATAAGTTGTTGCCCCAGTTTAAGATAACGCACCTGCTCATACCTACCACGAATAGCTTCAGCCTGCTCTCCAGTTGCACCTGTACGGGCAATTTCATCTTCTGCTAACTTAGTATAAGTGGTAACTAGTGCTTCTGCGTAAGCCTTCCTGTCATCTTTGCTAATGTCCTGCAAACCTAGAGGAGAGTCAGATTCTCCTCGTTTAATGAGGTCTTCCAGTTTTGCTGCCTCTGCATTGACCTTAGCTTGCCTATCGAAGATAGCTTTGATTTCACTATCAGACCAAGCAGTACCTCCGGTCAACTCATTGTGATTCTGCATTACCTGAAGTAACTCTTCACGAGTAAGTTGCCCTGCATCGAATGCTTTTATAGCGGCATCCTTCTTCTCGAAGAGGGCGACCTGATTTTGTGCAGCCCAAGTCCTATTAGCTTGAATTTCTCCAGTTTGCAAAGCACCAACACGGTCATACAAAGAGACGCCCTTATCATCCACCAGTGCTTTGGTTCCCTGAATAAGACTATCATCACCTACTGCCGCCCTATCAGATGCAACCTTAGCAACCATTTGATCAAACTCCGGTTTACTAAGACCCATCGCCAGTGCTTCTTTTTGTAGTTGAATAAGTGCTGCACCAGTGGCATCAGGTGCTACATCCTTTGTAGCCATGATAATACGAGCCTGCATAGATTGCATACGCGCTTCTTCTTCTTGACGAAGTTTAGCCTCGGCTCTCGTAGCGGTGATTCGTGGTTGCTGCTCCATGAAGGCGTTCGTGACAATCCTCATAGAGTCCTTGTCACCACGAAGCTCTGGATAGCTTTGCCACAGTCTATTTTGTACCTCATTACGAGATTGAACTACATAGTTTTCCCAATCTTCGTCACTACCTTGAAATCGCTGTGCTTCTGCCTGTAGAGCAGTTGTCTGTGCGATTACATCATTTTGCAAACTAACCAGCATATGAGCACGAGCACCACCTACTGTTGCATCCTCAGATGGCATCATGCCCGACAATGCCCTGTCCATCTGGCGTACCTTATCTTCCTCAATTTTCTGATTAAGTATGCCAGTAGTAACATCAGCTACACTATTAGCTGCTTGAATAAGATCTTCGATAAACCTACTACCGGAGGTAGAAGCCACGCCAGCATCCACACCTCCAACTTGCTGTGGTGCAAAAGTCATGACATTAGGGGAAGTAGCCTGCACTTGTGGCAGACCTTGTACTGCTTGTCTCTCAATTGCCATTAAACACCTCTTGTTCCAGATGAATAGGTACGAGAATCTGTTAAGGCTTTACCTAAAGCCGTGCCGGATTTGCTACCTGTTACATAGGCAGATGCAAGACTTGGAATACCTTGAACCAAGGTACTTACGGCAGAAGGCCTCTTAAACTCACGCATCTGCATCTGCCCTCCGCGTTGGATAGACTTAAGCTGATTAGTGAAATTAATCTTCTGATTCTCATAGTTATCAATAATTGTACTCTGGTTCCTGCCACCCTCTGCTGCCAAGTCATTCAGCATAGAAGCTACAGAGTTACCACCAGTACCAGTTGCACCTGCAAGTAATGCAACCTGTGCTCTCTGCTGTAGCAGTGAAGCCTGATTGCTGATTGCATCTGAATGATACTGTTTAGCAGCAGAGCGTTCTGCATCTGCTACCGTTTTGTATGCCTCTTGTGTAGCAATTAACTGTTGCCGCCATTGCTCCTCCTGAGCTTTCTTCATAGCTTTGGCTTCATCACTTCCACCAAAAAGATTACCTAGAAGACCAAGACCTTGCATACCTGCACTAAGCAAGCCTGCATTGGAGAAGCCACCAGTGGAACCACTTAGGAAACCTCCCACGGAACCTAGCAAACCTCCACCACCTGCTGCGGCAGTACCTCCAGCAGCGGCTGCTGCACCGCTACCTGCAAACATACTACCTAGAGAAGACATACCAGACATAACGGCTGAACCTATAGCCATTAGACCCTCCTTCTTGTTGGATTGTAGCTCCCTTCCCACTCAATATCCCTAAGCTGGAATGTGTGAGGTGACTCTACAATAATACGATAAACGACATCCGTACTCTTAGCTCTCAGTGGGAATCTGAAGACACCCTCTCTCGGCTCAACATAACCTACTGTATTGTTGAGAGCACCACCTATACGGTTTGACGCCAACACCCTGCGTACTTTACCACTCTTCACATTCTTAACTTCCACTGAGAAGTCTGGATACATATCAAGGTTAAGGTGGACTAGCCCTACAACTGGCACATCAATATAAGATACGCGGTCTTGCTTATCCCTGATAACCACTGGTGTAGGTTCAAACTCTTGAGGGTAAATCTGACCAACAATAACCTTCGCTTTTACATGGTTGTCATCATACATATCAAAGGTTGTAGACAAGGTGTTATCAACCGGGTTATACCTGAATAAGAAAGAGCCACCAATATACGAATCCCAACCTTCGATTAAGATACAATCTAATAATTCTGGGTTGGTAGGAACCCAAGGAAGCGGTTCAGATATCCATTCATCTTCTGCTTTGAAATGCTTGAAGATTAACTCTGCCTGTCTGTCCATTCGGATGCGATCAGTCAAACCATAAGTTAGTGCATCACCCATATCCATCTTCTCCAGATAGACACCATCTCCCCTCTCAAGTAGCAGGTAGAGTAACTCACCTGAGTAAAACATACCTCGCACCTTTGTTCCCAAAGGCCACTCCCAGACATGCCAAGCTGATTGAACACGGTCTGTGCCTTGCCACAACCAGTCATAGCAATAGACTATGTTGCGATATTTATCTGTAGTGACAAGTAGTCTATTCACATTTGTACTAGCCTCCATCCCTATAATGTTACCTTCTATGAGCTTATTCACATGACTTGTGATTGCCTGTGCTTTCTTAGTATCGCTATAAGAGTCTGTATAGAACTCTCGTACACCAGAGTAAGCTCCATCATTGGTAGCGAACATCACAGACTCACCAGTGGCAACTGGTTTTACCTTGTTATTCACCTCAAAGGTAGTTACAGGTTTGAGTAAAGCATTAGACTTCTCCAGTGGCTTATCTCCCGGCAAGATAAATTGAGATTTATCAGAGAATAGTACAGTAGCACCATCTAAAGTCACTGCATGTTTCAATTGGTAAACTTCACTCGCATCGGAGAAGGTATCGAATGGGTCGGTAGCCAAAGCCGAGATAACAGTGTAGCGGAAGAAATCAAAGAAGTAGGAAGTACGGGAGGCAATGACAGCTTCACCAGAGGTAAAACATAAGCGGTTCTGTACCATAAACATACCACCAATTGTTTGAGGTACTTCTTCATCAATAAAAGACGGCATAGGGTTAGTTAAGTCATCTCCCACCTTACGGTCTTCCCAATCACCTTGCCTTATCTTAAATTGAGCAATACCATCAATAATGCCAGTTCGCTCAATAATGTAGGGCATGGTATCTTTGTCAAAACCTAGTAACACATCAGCAGCTATTGTCTCCTTCCAAGAAACAAGGTTTCCTTCTTTTGGTTCTGCCTCTAACCAGTAGCGTGCCTCTGGCTTGCTTCCAGTGGGCCATACTTGTACCTTATAACCCTCTGGGGCACGAGATGGAAGAAGGTCTGTAGAAGCTACACGATTCTTTATTGCTACAAGGTCTTTACCTTTTGCGCCATCCTCTGTACTTATCGAAAAAGACGATCCATCTTTTTTCTCTATAAAGATACTTGTTCCATCTATTTTTGTAGTATAATCACTTATACCACTCCATTGCTGAAGGTGACTATAAAGACTTAATGCAATATCTTCTGTTCTAATATGCGCAACATGGCTAGGTTCACTGCCATCGGGCGTGGTGTGTGTGGATGCTACATTGCCATTAATTATAATTTTATAAGTTGTCCCATACTGACCATAAGCACAGAAGACAATGGCCTTGTCACCAACACTAGGCGACTTATCTGGGCGAGCTTTAACCACCTTTCTACGGTTAAGCATGAAGGTAACATCAGCTATGGTCATGAATTGCACATCTTCCCTTGGATTAACTACTTCCGATAAGTAGGCCATAGGTGCATCTTGTGAAGTTACATTACATTTACGTCCATGCTTATCAAATATCTCAGGTACTTGCCCTTTCTTTAACGTAAAGAAATATTCTTCCTCACCATCGCCTCTGCGATAATGATGAGTAGCCATATCATCCGTCCCTGAATCAAGTACCTTTGCAACATGAGTTGTACCCATGCGGGATTGAGTACCATTTACTACATCTGGTATCATATTGATCATAGTCGTACACTGACCATCCAAGCGTACCGCTGGCGGCTGCTGGCTTATACCTTGAATTTGTCTTCCTAATGAACCTTGTACTTCCATTAACGATCCTCCCACGGACGAAGTGTCCAACTGTCATAAGGTGAATGAGAGTAAGCAGGAACATTCTGAGAGCCACCAGCCATGATACCAAACTGACGCTGCGTAGGGTTATGTACTAGCATGTTCAATCTCTTCTGTGACATTTGTTCAGACTGTACATCCATAAGAAGCTGAGTGGCAATCTGCTGTGCAGTAGCCAGCTTAGTCCTATCTGCATCCTTGGATACAATAAACTCTACAGCAGCCTGATAAGCAATTGCTTGCATCACACTTGTAGGTAGGTGTTCGTAAGGGAGTAAGGTAAGCAAGGTAAGACGCAGCATACCATTAGCGTTAACATGCTTACGCATATCAAAGGTGTGACTCCATGTGGAGTAGAGCTTACCTGCACGCATAGTCATAGGTACTTTCTTCTCACCCAAAGCATAGCACTGCAACACAGCAAGGCAATTATTGGGCAGGTTAACCTCACCATTTGTGTCTGGTGCAATTTGCCAGTTAGGCTCACGGTTGAACCACCAACCACCACCTTTGTTATACTGGAATCGCTGGGACACAATATCAATCATCTTGCTTGCATCTTCTGCATCTAAGTCGCCTGAGTCGAGAGAATCCACACCCTCACGACCAATGGCTCGCATACACAAGTTGACCGCTTCAAGTTTACTATCAATAATCTGGAAGGCCACATCTCCCCTCATGTGTCCTACTTTACTGGTTTGTTTAATTACAGGCATGAATCCTCCTAACAAAAAGAACCCTACCTACGCAAGGTAGATAGGGCATAGGTATTACTCAGTAGGTTTCATTGCAGTCGGCTTAATGTCATTTGCCATGACCGCACGGACAGCCGCAACCAAGTCTTCAGCAGACAAGCTAGCAGCAGCGGCAGCACCTGCCGGAGCGGCATTTTTGACATATACAGCTTTGCGCTGTGCACGGCTAAGAACCTGAGTGTGCTGTGCTCCACCAGTACCATCAGCAGCACCAGTAGATGCGTTACGCTTAGTTGTCACAACAGACACTGCTTCCCAGCGATCAGGGATTGCACCTTCAGACATGAAAGTATCAATATAGTAGGTCTTCTCTTTCTTCTCATAGAAGATATCACCGGTTACATCAATGGAACGACCAACAAGCAGAGCGTCAGCTGTGAACAGTACAGCGATAGCACCATTCATCTCTGCAGTCGGGTCATAACGATAACCGTTGTCCTCATTGGACAGCAAGTGATGTTTCTGACCCTCAGAGAATTTAGGGAAGCGGTTAGACGGGATAACAGGACAGTTGTAAGAAGACAGAACAAAACCCTGAATGGTTGCACCAGACTGGCTAATGGTGTAGCTCTTGTCAACGATACGGTCTGCATCACGCAGTACGTTGAAGTAGCGCCACGGCATCAGGATAGCTACATCAGAGATGTCTACTTCCTGCTCAAGCTGCTGCTCCAGAGCAAACTCTACAGCCGCCATTACATACTGCGGGTTAGCCAGTGCTTCGCTTTCATTGACCTCTACGTTGACAGAGAAGCCATGACCTTTCACACGAGGGTTAGTACGCTTAGCCTGAGTGTTAGCAATACCGCCCAGCAGCATCTGCTGAATCAGCATTTCATCTTCCATCTTCTTAAGCTGCTTAGCTTGGTTGGTAGCCAGCTTAGGTTTCAGGCTATCAATGTCACCCTGTACATCATGCAGGTGAGCAACCGTGTTACGAGCAATAACCGTGGCATCGATTACCAACTGGTTTTTATCTGCCTGAGTAGAAGTTGCAGCCGGAGATTGGCCCGGAGCAAGAACCTGCAACTCGGTTTCACCCAAGTATTTGTTGCTTACAGTGTTAGTACCAGTAACAGTCTGAACATCAAAGTAGGACATGATGTTCTCACCCTTCAGGTACTGCTCGTTTACCTTACCATTGAATTTCTCAATGAGAAGGCTGTCTACCTCACCGGAAGCGGAGACTGCAACGTTGGTCAGGTTATTCGGCGTAGACATTAATAAACCTCCTTATAAATCAAATTGATAATTTAGGGAGACATTTCTCCCTTCTATAGTGTCCAGTAAATACTGATTAGAGCCCGCGAGCCATACCAGCGCGACGGCGAGCATCCAGTTTAGCCTGATACTCAGCAGCAGCCTTCTTGTCTGTACCGAAGCGAGAGCTAAGGGTCATCATCTCACGCAGGTACTGCTCACGCGAGAGTGGGCCGTTGTCTTCAGACGCAGCAGCAGGTGCAGAGGGTTCAATCAGGTTTGGCTTGTCATCACCTTGTGCAGCCTTACGGCGGCTCTCCAATTCACGCACAGCGTATTGCTGGAGGTACTGGTTGCCAGACTCCATCACCGCATTGAATGCGGTGAGTTCGTCATCAGACAGCGCTTCAAGTGCCCACTCCTCAAGACGTGACCACCCCTCTTCACCACCAACTTCCTTAGAAACATCAGAGAATCGCTGAGTGTTAGCTGCTTCCAGTTCTTTAGCTGCGTTGGCTTCCTTCAGGAAGAAAGCCTCATTCTGTGCCTTAAGGCCAGACAGGTAGGCATCCACTGCAAACTTGCCAAAGGCATCATACAACTTCTGCTTGGTTGCATCTGACAGTTCAAACTTGCCATCTTTGGAATAAAGCTCCTTGGCAACCTGCTTAGCATCAATGCCTTTCTCTTTAAGGCTGTCAGTTACATCCTGTGGGAGGTCT
>ERZ1036441.1028-NODE-1028-length-7915-cov-3.596565_pt1 | contig 7915 bp, 4 predicted proteins | sample MGYA00514225_ERZ1036441 | MGnify/ENA primary metagenome ERZ1036441 (study PRJEB33795, sample SAMN09464925) | human gut metagenome | host: Homo sapiens | place: USA: Stanford, California | collected 2016-08 | study: EMG produced TPA metagenomics assembly of the... | reverse complement strand
CTTTGATAACCGGCGCTTCGCCTTGCAGATAACGATTAATATCGCGCAGTAACGCCTGCGGCCCTTTCCAGGTTTCAAAGACGACCTGGGCAATTTCACGCGGCAGCGGGTAGCAGTGGCGACGCCAGAAATCGGCGCAGGCCTGGTAACGTAGCAGAGACTCATCTTCAATCAGCTGCTGCTCAAACAGCATGCCGGATTCAAAGGCATTCAGGTTGAGCATGCGCTGGCAAAAACCGTGAATAGTAAAGACTGCCGCTTCATCCATCTGCCGTTCGGCTAACAACAACCACTGCGCGGCTTGCGCTTTATCGTCGATCTCTTCCAGCAGGCGTTTGTACAGTGGATTGTCGGTGGTTTCACGCAGACAGGCGATGCGCAACTCGTGGATATTGCTACGGATACGACCGCGCAATTCTGCCGTGGCAGCCTCGGTAAAGGTGACCACCAGCAGTTCTTCAACGGTCAGCGGGCGGGGAAAGGCGGCAGAACCGCCTAGTCCAAGTAACAGGCGCAAATAGAGCGCCGCAATCGTAAAGGTTTTGCCTGTGCCGGCAGAGGCTTCAATCAGGCGCTCGCCCTGTAAGGGCAAGCGCAAAGGATCTAGTGTCTCGGCGACATCACTCATTCTTTTCACTCATCAGGGGCATTGTTTGCTGCAACGCGCTGACGTTCTCCCACACTTTCCAGCCTTCAGGATGCACATATTCGGCTTTCCCGTTCTGGCTGCCGGAAATCTGCGACAGAATAGCCATACCTTGCGGCTCGACCACCGCCTGATGGAAGAAATCAGCAAGTTTTTGCGGCGTCAGCAGTTTTATCTGGGCCACGATTTTATCACGCGAATCGAAGCGCATATTGCCGCGATCGAAATCTTTACTTAACTTCGATGCTTCTTCGCCGAGCGTTTGCGGTGCCTGCAGCATCTGGGTAATTACCGCCTGCTGGATTTGCGCAAACTCTTCTGGCTTCATCGCCCGCAGTTTCGCTTCTGCGGTCGGGAAAAACGCCTTGTAACGCTCCCACAAGAATGAAGGCTGTTTATCATTGCTTTGCAACAGGAAGCCCATGCCCCACTGACGCCCCACGCTCATTGGAAACGCAAACACGGCATAGCCCAACTGTTCTTCGGTACGCAACTGATTGTAGAACCACGGCTGTACGATCTGCCCCAACAGAGAACTATACGCTGAACTGGTGTATTCATCGTAGCCAGTCGGTACAAATACCGCTGCCAGTGCGGAGTCGGTGCTGTTACCGGCTTTTTCAAAGATGACGGATTGTTTTTTATCGACCACGACATCTTTGTTACGACACCACTCCGAACCATCAGCGCCCAACTGTTTTTGCACATCGCGTGCCAGCGTTGTTGCCTGGGCCTCGGTCATGTTGCCGATAACCATAAACTCTGGTCGAGCCCCTGATTTTAAGGCGTCGCGATAGGCCAGAACTTCTTTCAAAGTAATGGAGGGCAAAATTTTGCGCCGTTCATCTCGCGAGAAGTATGGTACTTGCGAGAGCATCTGCGCGGGCATAATCGCCTGCTCGAACGCTTTGCCCTTTTCTGCAGAATCCATCATCTGGTTATACCAGGACTTCGCCTGCTCAAGCTGATCTTCCGTAGCGGTATAGCTAAAGTACCCCTCGAGCAATGCCTGGAACAGCTGCGGCAGGCGCTGGGTGTAACCATTGGCATTAACCATAAGGCCGTTGTTAGCATTGGTGGAAAAACTTATGCCACCAACCGACGCCTGGTTGCTTAACTGATCAAGCGCCAGCCCTGCGAGATAATCATTGAGCGCAAACATCACCTGATTGCGGGCGCTATCCATGGCTTTTGGATTACGCAAAATCAGGCTGACATCAGCTTTGGGTTCGCTGGAAAAATAACGGCTTGGCGCATACACCACACGCAGATTCGACTCATCAACAATCAGCTCTGGATGGTCATATTTCTTCTCTGACTTAATCAGCGAGAAATCGTCAGGAATATAGGGGTTAAGCTCTGGCAAAGAGAGCGCAATGTCGGCGGCTTTTTTCTGCCAGTCAGCGAAAGTTTGTGCGCTAATTTTATCGACCTGATACGGCGCATCGACAAAGTAAGCCGTTTTGTTGTGCGGCTCTTTCGGGCTGATATACCAGATACGCGCATTCTGCGGCGTCATCATCGCCAGGCGTTCTTTTACTGCTTTAGCGTCGTACCGATCGGCAATATTGACTGCATCCAGCGTATGCTCAACAGGAACGCGAATCATGGTATCTGCCAGCCATTCGACGTAATCCATATCACGGGTGATTGACGGATAACGGAAGTCGATATCCAGCACATTCGCCAGTTCATCGAAGTATTGTTTATCAATCCCTTTTTCGCGTAACAGATTGAGGTAGCTAAAAATGGCCGCCACAACCTGATCGCGATTCGCCAGACCTTTATCGGTTAAAGACGCAGAGATCGCTAATACGCCGCTGTTGCCGTTGACGATAGGATCGGAATTGGCGCTAATACCCTCAACTAATCCCTGCTTTTGCAGCCAGTCAGAAAGTGTACCTGGGCTGCGATTACCAATCAGATAGGTAATCAATTCATCCGTTTTACTACGGAACTTCGCTGAATTGTTATCGATGCGAAACTCAACGCGCAGAACTTTACGCGGCAACGCCGGGACGTAATGAATGATAATGCCCTTTTGCGCGTCGGTGACTACCGGCACGGTGATTTCCGGTTTTTTGCTCTCTTTGTTCGGCACGCGACCAAAGGTGTCCGCCGCCATTTTCGCCAACTCCAGCAACGGTTTATTGCTGTAAATAACCGCCTTCATCAGATTGGCGGAATAGTACTTCTCGTGGAAATCTTTCAGCGCCTGCTGTACCGGATTACCTGGTTTGTCGCTTAAAGTTTCGAGGTTACCACCAGAAAACTTTGAACCGGGGTGTGCCGGGTTAATGGTTTCTGCGCTGACCTGTGCCATGCGCATCCCGTCACGCGTACGCGCCATGGTTAATTCGGCATTCACTGCATTACGTTCACGTTCGGCGTATTTCTTGTCGAGCAAGGGTTCTGCAATAGCATCGGCCAGGCGGTCTACCGCACCGGGTAAGGCATCGTTCTCAACTTCCAGATAGAAAGCCGTGCGATACGGTGCCGTGCTGGCATTGTGACTGCCACCGTGCATTTTGAGATATTCGGCCAGACTGTCAGCCTGCGGGTACTTTTTCGACCCCATCAGACTCATGTGTTCAAGGTAATGCGCCAGCCCCTGATACGCCTCGGGATCTTCCAGCGACCCAACGGGCACCACCAGCGCCGAGAGCGATTTAACCGCCTGCGGATCAGAAACCAGCAAGACCACCATACCGTTATCCAGACGTATAGCCTGATACTGGCGGTTATCTTTATCACTTTTACGGATGGTTTCCTGAATCGGCTGCCATCCCGTTTCTGCCTGACTTAAGGGTGCCCAAAGGGCAACAAACAACAATAATGCTTTGAACCAGATGCTGCGGGGCATTCACGGACCTCATAATCAACTTTATTTTCTGGCCAGATTCAACAGGTTAACGCAAATCATCTGCCAGAATTTAATCTTGTGCTGCACGAGTCAGCCTATGTCTATATATCCATCAGTCCGTGACTGGTGCGCATCATAAAGCAAGCAGATATATTGCGCAATTTTTATACAGCACTCATGACTGATTAAAGCGAAACAGCGGTAACAGGAAACGTTGCGACTGTTCAACGATGGCCTCCATTGTCTCTGGTGTTAATTGCCGCCAGAGCCGTTGATACCAGATATCATCACCTTCGCCACGCACCATCATGTTGCCTTCGTAAGCCTGAAGGAATTTCGTTCGGGCTTTTTGCAACGTGGAATCGTCATCCAGCATGGCATCGTTTTGCGCGTCATAACAGGTTTTTAGCCACGCGCCGCCACTTTCAGGTAACACCAGCAATGGCGCGGACATTCCTTCACGATACCCCTCAATCAGTTGTGAGAGGTAATGCAAAGCCTGTTCGGCTGCAAGCGGCGGAAAACGCCACTCGCCGTCTTTGCGTAGAAAAAGGCGACTTTCACCATTACCACCGCTGGCACAGTAGACAAGGTGTTCCAGCCAAAGTTGCATTCCCTGCGCCACACTTAATAAAGAGGGACGCCAGCGCAACAGGCCATCCGGCTGCACCTGCGGCAACCAGCCAGTTATCTGCACACCGTTGCAGGCGAGATCAATCTCCATACTCTGCCCTGGCTGGCGACAGGCAATGACTCTGTCGGCAAGTTGCTGCATCTCCTGACACTGCGTTTCCCAGAAAATTTCACCAAAGGCACCATACGGCAAATCACCTGCCGCCCGGAATCGGCGGAACAAGCGTTCGGCATCATCCTGCTCAACCAGTGCATTTAATAACTGCTGGTTGATTTGATAACGACTAAGCCCTTCAAGAATAAAAGGTTCGGTGTCGGGAATTTCGCTGTCTTCGGTACGGAAGTTCACCTGCAAACGCATCTGGAAAAACGCCCGCACCGGATGCGCCCAGAATCGTTGTAGCGTCTCCAGCGGCACAGTTTCCGGCAAGGTAAACGGCAGCGGCTGAACAAATTCAGAATGTGCTTTACCAGCCTGGCTGGCCGCAGGTAGCCACTCGCGCGCATAGCTTTGTCGTTCGCCTGGCTGGTAGTTTTGTGGATCAAACGGCATTCGGGTATGGAGGCAAGTAAGATGCGCTTTTACCCTTGCCTCGCTTTCATCACAGTTGAGCGCTTCATCTCCCGGTAGATAATGGCTTTGCCCGATGTAGTCGATCAGTTCCTGCACCAGTACCGACGGGAAACGTTCACTGTTATCCTGAATGGAACGCCCGATATAGCTGATATAGAGTTTTTGCTGCGCGGAAATTAACGCTTCCAGGAACAGATAGCGGTCGTCATCGCGACGGCTACGGTCGCCACGCTTCGGTTTCTGGCTCATCAGGTCAAAGCCCAATGGCGCAAGCTGGCGTGGATAAACGCCATCGTTCATTCCCAGCAGGCAAACCACTTTGAATGGGATGGAACGCATTGGCATCAGAGTACAAATGTTAACCGGTCCGGCGAGAAAACGCTGGCTGATACGTTCCTGATCCAGGCGCTGTGCCAGTTCATCACGCAATAGTGACAGCGGCACCGCGTCGCCATACTGCGCACCTAAACCTTCGGCGATAATCGCCTGCCATTGTTGTTCGATCAGCGTCATCGCCGCTTCGGTTTCCGCATCCGGCAGGAAGAAGGCGTTGAGCATATCGCGACAAACCGGCAACCACTCTTCCAGCGGACGCTCCTGCGCCAGCCCGCGACGCCAGATGTTTAGCTGCATTAGCAGTGAAGCCAGATGCCCCACCAGTTCTGCAATTAAGCCGCTCGATTCATCATAAGGTAGAACCGATTGCCACTCGCCCTGCGCGCTCTCCATCGCGTAGCCCAGCAACATGCGCGTCAGGCCAAACCGCCAGGTGTGTTGACCGGTAGCGGGGAGTTCCAGCTCGCGAACGTTGTCGTCATCTATCCCCCAACGAATTCCGGACTCGTTGACCCACTGGCGTAAATAACGCAGCCCTTCTTCGGTGATGTCAAACCGCGCCGCCAGCACCGGCACATCCAGTAATGCCAGAACGTCCTCCGACACAAAGCGGCTGTCTGGCAACGATAACAGGCTGATAAACGCTTCAAGTACAGGATGCGACTGCCGCGCCCGACGGTCGGAAATGGCGTAAGGTAGGTAACGATCCGCAGGTGCGCTACCAAACACAGCCTGAATAAACGGACTGTAGCTGTCGATGTCGGCCACCATCACAATGATGTCGCGCGGAGTAAGTGTCGGATCTTCTTCCAACATCGCCAGCAGGCGATCGTGTAAAACTTCAACTTCACGCTGTGGGCTATGGCAAACGTGGAAGGTGATACTGCTATCCAGTGGATCAAGCGGGCGTTTGTTATCGCTACGGGAAAACTCTTCGATGTTCACACCCGCAACGGCGCGGTTTTCCAGTTCCAGAATGTCAGACTGAATGTTATGCAGCAGGTTATCTGGCGTCACATCGACAAAAGCGTCCAGCTCCTGGCTGCTCTCCAGATCAGAAAGGAGATAAATGTAGTCGCGTCCAAGCTTGCCCCATGAGGCCAGCAGCGGGTTGCCGACATCCTGTTCACCATCGCTGTTAAAGAGCTGCCCGGCATTTTCGCTGTCGCGAAATAGCGGTAATTCGCGATCTTCAAAACTGTGTCGGCGCTGGCGAGTCAGCAGTTTCGCCAGATAAGCAGGATCTTTAATGTCGCCCCAGTAATAACGGCAGGGGTTGGTAAACAGGAGATGGATTTCAATATGTTTACCCAGCGCCTGTAGCGCCTGGAGATAAACAGGCGGTAACGCGGAAATACCGCATATAAAGACGCGCGAAGGTAGCCCCGGCGGGCAGGTCGTCGCGGACTCCAGCGTTTCGATAAAGCGCTGATAGAGATTGGCGCGGTGCCAGCGCGGTTGCCCGAGTTGATGGGTATATTCCACCAACGCCTTCCACAACGGCGCTTGCCAGGCCTGTGCTTCTCCCAGCCCTTCAACCAAATGTCCTGTTTCCCACTGTGCCAGCCAGTCCGGACGATAGACCAGATACTGGTCAAACAGGTCCGCCGCTTTTGAAGAAAGCTGGAACAGTTTTCGCTTGTCGCTATCGTCAGTCAGATAATGCCGCAACAGGGTAAAGTCTTCGCGATCCAGCAATTGCGGCAACAGAGTCATCAGTTTCCAGCTCATGCTCTGTTTGTTAAAGGCGCTCTCTTTGGGGATCTCCGATAACACCCGGACGAACATATCCCAGATAAAGCTCGCAGGCAGCGGAAAATCAATGTTTGCCGCAATACCAAACTTTTGCGACAGGGTCATTTGCAGCCACTGCGCCATACCGGTACTTTGCACCAGAATCATCTCTGGTTCGAAAGGATCGTCCAGCCGTTCGCGTTCGACAATAAACTCCATCAACGCTTCCAGCACGTCCAGACGATTGGAATGGTAGACCCTTAACATAGCGGCTCCTGACTACTGACGATTCGGGCAATGCAGGCGGGTCATCTCGCCTTCTCTGCCCCCGGGTGAAACTAGCGTAACGCTGATGCTGACACATCCCGCCTGCGATGTCTGCATTCGGTTGACCTGCCAGTTGGCAGGTGGCGAAATCGCACGCAGTTGCGTTTGCTGCCAGCCATGCCGCCAGAGCTGTTGGTACTGGTTTCTGCTGGCAAGACTGTTCATTAATGTTCGCTGGAAACCCGATAACGCAGTGACAATCATCACCATCAACACCATCGCCAACATTACCTCCGGCAGGCTAAAGCCTTGTTGATTCTTCAGGGAAGCTGACATAACGCCCTCTCTTTCAGCGGACAAAAATCGCTCCAGCCGCGTGGCGAAAAAACAATGTTTCCATCGATGACTTCGCCTGTTCGCCACAACGAAACGCCTTCATAACCGGCAATCAATAAAGCCTCATTATCTGCCAATAAACGCAGACAAACCCGGGCACCGGTGGCAGCGTACAGTAAGCACTGAACTGCTGGCTGCGTCTGCCAGGAGTGCATTTTTCCCCACTCCAGCGCCGACTGAACGATGGCATGGCGGCGCAATGACTGACTTTCCATGCTCACGCGAGAGGCAAAACTGCGATCCTGTTGGCTCATTCCTTGTAATAGCAAGCTACCCAAAATCAGCAGCATCAGGACCAGAGCCAGTGACGAGACACCCTTTTCGCGGTTCACAGGTTGGATCCTGTCACGCTATAGCTGGCATCCACCACGGTTTGCGGATCAGCCTTGCTGGCAGCGTGCATATTAACCGTCAACACCGGCGAGAAGCCGCTCACCTCCTGCCGTACGACCAGAAAAGTGTCGCT
>ERZ1036441.1025-NODE-1025-length-7928-cov-3.314366_pt1 | contig 7928 bp, 6 predicted proteins | sample MGYA00514225_ERZ1036441 | MGnify/ENA primary metagenome ERZ1036441 (study PRJEB33795, sample SAMN09464925) | human gut metagenome | host: Homo sapiens | place: USA: Stanford, California | collected 2016-08 | study: EMG produced TPA metagenomics assembly of the... | reverse complement strand
AAATAAATACACGTGATATATATCCCTCAATCCTTAGTTCATTTTCAGAAAAAGATACACAAAATTAATATTTGGCATTCTCTTGTCTCTCCGACAGACTGACCGAATTGTTATCAATATTAACAAAACAAGAACAATTGGTTATAAGGAGAGAGTATGCGTGTCATCACCCTGGCAGGAAGTCCTCGCTTTCCTTCTCGCTCCAGCTCCTTGCTGGAATATGCGCGGGAAAAACTGAATGGCCTGGATGTGGAAGTTTATCACTGGAATCTGCAAAACTTCGCCCCGGAAGATTTGCTCTATGCCCGTTTCGATGGTCCGGCACTCAAGACCTTCACTGAACAGCTGCAACAGGCCGATGGGCTGATTGTCGCTACACCTGTGTATAAAGCCGCCTATTCCGGCGCGCTGAAAACCCTGCTCGACCTGCTGCCAGAACGCGCTTTGCAAGGCAAAGTGGTACTGCCACTGGCGACGGGCGGCACGGTGGCTCATCTGCTGGCGGTCGATTACGCCCTTAAACCAGTTTTAAGCGCCCTGAAAGCCCAGGAGATCCTGCACGGCGTGTTTGCCGATGACTCGCAGGTGATTGATTACCAGCACAAGCCGCTATTCACGCCAAATCTGCAAACCCGTCTTGATACCGCGCTAGAAACTTTCTGGCAGGCATTGCACCGTCGGGATGTTCAGGTTCCTGACCTTCTGTCTCTGCGAGGTAATGCCCATGCGTAAGCTCATTAAACTGGCGCTGGCGGGCTTACTTAGCGTCTCTACACTTGCGGTTGCTGCAGAGTCTTCGCCCGAGGCGTTACGGATTGGCTATCAGAAAAGCAACATCAGTTCGGTACTGGCTAAAAACCACCTGTTGCTGGAAAAACGCTATCCGCAAACAAAAATCTCGTGGGTGGAGTTTCCCGCGGGACCGCAAATGTTGGAGGCGTTAAACGTTGGCAGTATTGATCTCGGCAGTACCGGGGATATTCCGCCAATCTTCGCCCAGGCTGCCGGGGCTGATTTGCTGTATGTGGGCGTCGAGCCGCCGAAGCCAAAAGCCGAGGTGATTCTGGTGGCAGAAAACAGCCCGATCAAAACCGTAGCCGATCTTAAAGGTCACAAAGTTGCCTTTCAGAAAGGTTCCAGTTCGCACAATCTTTTACTGCGAGCCCTTCGCCAGGCCGGGCTTAAATTCACGGATATTCAGCCCACTTACCTGACGCCTGCCGATGCCCGCGCCGCGTTCCAGCAAGGTAACGTTGACGCCTGGGCGATCTGGGATCCCTACTACTCCGCTGCGTTATTACAGGGCGGCGTGCGGGTGCTGAAAGACGGCACCGATCTCAATCAAACTGGATCGTTTTATCTGGCAGCTCGTCCGTATGCAGAAAAAAACGGCGCTTTTATTCAGGGTGTGCTGACAACCTTTAGTGAGGCCGATGCGTTAACCCGCAGCCAGCGCGAACAAAGCATCGCTTTACTGGCAAAAACGATGGGCTTACCGGCACCGGTTATTGCCTCGTATCTGGATCATCGTCCTCCCACCACCATCAAACCGTTGAGCGCTGAAGTTGCCGCCTTACAGCAGCAAACGGCAGATCTGTTTTATGAAAACCGTCTGGTGCCGAAAAAAGTCGATATTCGCCAGCGCATCTGGCAACCCACTCAACTGGAAGGAAAACAATTATGAGTCTGAATATGTTCTGGTTTTTACCGACCCACGGTGACGGGCATTATCTGGGAACGGAAGAAGGTTCACGTCCGGTTGATCACGGTTATCTGCAACAAATTGCGCAAGCGGCGGATCGTCTGGGCTATACCGGTGTGCTGATCCCGACGGGGCGATCGTGTGAAGATGCGTGGCTGGTGGCGGCGTCGATGATCCCGGTGACACAACGGCTGAAGTTTCTTGTCGCCCTGCGCCCCAGCCTGACATCGCCTACCGTTGCCGCCCGCCAGGCCGCCACGCTTGACCGTCTCTCTAACGGACGTGCGTTGTTTAACCTGGTCACAGGCAGCGATCCCCAAGAACTGGCAGGCGACGGCGTGTTCCTTGATCATAGCGAGCGTTACGAAGCCTCGGCAGAATTTACCCAAGTCTGGCGGCGGTTGTTGCTTGGCGAGACAGTGGATTTCAACGGCAAACATATTCATGTACGCGGAGCCAAACTGCTCTTCCCGCCGATTCAACAGCCTTATCCTCCGCTTTACTTTGGCGGATCGTCAGATGTCGCCCAGGAGCTGGCGGCAGAACAAGTTGATCTCTACCTCACCTGGGGCGAACCACCGGAACTGGTAAAAGAGAAAATCGAACAAGTGCGGGCGAAAGCTGCCGCGCATGGACGCAAAATTCGTTTCGGTATTCGTCTGCATGTGATTGTTCGTGAAACCAACGACGAAGCGTGGCAGGCCGCCGAGCGGTTAATCTCGCATCTTGATGATGAAACTATCGCCAAAGCACAGGCCGCATTCGCCCGAACGGATTCCGTAGGACAACAGCGAATGGCGGCGCTACATAACGGCAAGCGCGACAATCTGGAGATCAGCCCCAATTTATGGGCGGGTGTTGGCTTAGTGCGCGGCGGTGCCGGGACGGCACTGGTGGGCGATGGTCCGACGGTCGCTGCGCGAATCAACGAATACGCCGCGCTTGGCATCGACAGCTTTGTGCTTTCGGGCTACCCGCATCTGGAAGAAGCGTATCGGGTTGGCGAGTTGCTGTTCCCGCATCTGGATGTTGCCATCCCGGAAATACCCCAGCCACAACCGCTGAATCCGCAAGGCGAAGCGGTGGCGAATGATTTTATCCCCCGTAAGGTCGCGCAAAGCTAAGGAAGAAATAATGGCAACGCCAGTGAAGAAGTGGTTATTGCGCGTTGCCCCCTGGTTTTTACCGGTGGGCATCGTGGCGGTGTGGCAACTGGCCTCCTCGGTTGGCTGGCTATCGACGCGTATTTTGCCCTCACCGGAAGGAGTGGTGATGGCGTTCTGGACGCTCTCTGCCAGCGGCGAATTGTGGCAGCATCTGGCGATCAGCTCCTGGCGGGCGTTGATTGGCTTTTCAATTGGCGGATCGCTGGGCTTGATTCTGGGACTGATTAGCGGGCTGTCGCACTGGGGAGAACGGCTGCTGGATACCTCCATTCAGATGTTGCGCAACGTGCCGCATCTGGCGCTGATCCCGCTGGTGATTTTGTGGTTTGGCATTGATGAATCCGCAAAAATCTTTCTGGTGGCGCTCGGCACTCTATTCCCCATTTATATCAACACCTGGCACGGCATCCGTAATATCGATCGCGGTCTGGTGGAAATGGCGCGTAGCTATGGATTATCCGGCATACCGCTGTTTATCCATGTGATCCTGCCTGGTGCCCTGCCCTCAATTATGGTCGGCGTACGTTTTGCGTTGGGCCTGATGTGGCTGACGCTGATTGTTGCCGAAACCATTTCTGCCAATTCCGGCATTGGTTATCTGGCGATGAATGCGCGGGAGTTTTTGCAAACGGATGTGGTGGTAGTCGCCATTATTCTCTACGCACTGCTCGGCAAACTTGCTGACGTCAGCGCGCAGCTGTTAGAGCGCCTCTGGCTGCGCTGGAATCCGGCTTATCATTTGAAGGAGGCCACGGTATGAATACTGCTCGTCTGAACCAGGGCACACCCTTGTTACTCAATGCAGTAAGCAAACATTACGCAGAAAATATCGTTCTGAACCAACTGGATTTACATATTCCGGCAGGTCAGTTTGTGGCGGTGGTGGGCCGCAGCGGTGGTGGCAAAAGTACCCTGCTGCGCCTGCTGGCAGGTCTGGAAACGCCAACCGCAGGCGATGTGTTAGCGGGTACCACACCGCTAGCTGAGATTCAGGAAGACACGCGAATGATGTTTCAGGATGCGCGTCTGCTACCGTGGAAATCGGTGATTGATAACGTTGGGTTAGGCCTTAAAGGCCAGTGGCGCGATGCCGCGCGTCGGGCGTTGGCTGCGGTAGGACTGGAGAATCGCGCCGGGGAATGGCCTGCCGCACTTTCAGGCGGGCAGAAACAGCGAGTGGCGCTGGCAAGAGCGTTGATTCATCGACCGGGTTTATTGTTGCTTGATGAACCGCTCGGGGCACTGGACGCCTTAACGCGACTCGAGATGCAGGATTTGATTGTGTCACTTTGGCAGGAGCACGGCTTTACCGTACTGTTGGTGACGCATGATGTGAGCGAAGCGGTAGCAATGGCTGACCGGGTGTTGTTAATTGAAGAGGGAAAAATTGGTCTGGATTTGACGGTGGATATCCCCCGTCCGCGCCGGTTAGGGTCGGTGCGATTAGCGGAGCTGGAAGCGGAAGTGTTGCAACGGGTGATGCAGCGTGGTGAATCTGAAACTCGCCTGAGAAAACAGGGGTAAGTTCTCCGAATGGCGGCGCTATTGCCGCCATTCGGTTATTTATCAAGCCAGTGCTTTAGTTATCTTCTCGTACAGATCGCCAGAGAGATTTTCCAGCCCTTTCAACTGCTCCAGCGCCGCGCGCATTTTCTCCTGACGTTTGGCATCGTAACGTTTCAGGCGAATCAACGGCTCAATCAGGCGCGATGCCACCTGCGGGTTACGGCTGTTGAGGTCGGTAAGCATTTCCACAAGGAACTGATAACCGCTGCCATCTTCGGCATGGAACGCTGCCGGGTTGCTGCCAGCAAACGCGCCAATCAACGAACGAATGCGGTTCGGGTTGCTCATGGTAAATGAGCGATGCTGCAACAGACCGCGCACCGTCTCCAGCACATTCGCCGCCGGGCTGGTGGCTTGCAGGATAAACCATTTATCCATCACCAGACCGTCCAGATGCCACTTATCGTCGTATTCCTGCATCAGCGCATCACGGCATGGCAGTTGTGCGGCAACCGCCGCAGAAAGCGCCGCCAGCGCATCGGTCATATTGTTCGCTTCGTGGAACTGCTTGCTCACCAGCACGTCAGCCAGATGCGTTTCACCAAAAGCAAGGAAGCGCAGGCAGGCATTACGCAGAGTGCGTTTCGCAATATCTTCATGCTCAACACGGTACTCGCTCTGGTAATTCGCGTTGTAAATAGCCAGCAGCTCATCCGCCAGTTCAGTCGCCAGAGTACGAGTGAGTGCTTCGCGTACTTCGGCAATAGCAATCGGGTCGATGATATCGAACAGTTCAGCCATTTCATTGACAGAAGGCAGCGTCAGGATTTCTGCCGCCAGCGCCGGATCAATCTTCTCATCGAGCAGCACCGCGCGGAAAGCGTCAGCCACATGCACCGGCAGAGACAGCGGCTGCCCTTGCTGATGACGGGCGACGTTTAGCTTGATGTAGGTTGCCAGCAGGCTTTGCGCCGCATCCCAACGGGAGAAATCATTACGCGCATGACGCATCAGGAAGGTCAGTTGCTGATCGCTCCACTTATATTCCAGTTTAACTGGCGCAGAGAATTCGCACAGCAGCGCAGGCACCGGCTGGAAGTAGACATTATCAAAGACAAAGGTCTGTTCCGCCTGAGTGACGTTTAGCACGGAATTCACCGGATGACCGCCTTTCTGCAACGGGATCACTTTGCCTTCGTTATCATACAATTCGATTGCAAACGGAATATGCAGCGGCTGTTTTTCTGCCTGATCCGGCGTAGCAGGCGTACGCTGGCTGATGGTCAGGGTGTACTGCTCGGTTTCCGGATTATAGTCGTCTTTGACGGTCACAACCGGCGTACCGGACTGGCTGTACCAACGGCGGAAATGAGAGAGATCGACATTCGACGCATCTTCCATCGCCTGAACAAAGTCGTCGCAGGTTGCCGCGCTGCCATCATGGCGCTCGAAATAGAGCTGCATCCCTTTCTGGAAGTTTTCTTCGCCCAGCAGGGTGTGGATCATGCGAATCACTTCCGCGCCCTTCTCGTAAACGGTCAGGGTGTAGAAGTTGTTCATCTCAATGACCATATCCGGGCGGATCGGGTGCGCCATCGGGCTGGCGTCTTCCGCAAACTGCAATCCGCGCATGGTGCGCACGTTGTTGATACGGTTTACCGCGCGAGAACCAAGGTCAGAGCTGAACTCCTGATCGCGGAAGACGGTTAAACCTTCTTTCAGGCTGAGCTGGAACCAGTCGCGGCAGGTCACTCGGTTACCGGTCCAGTTATGGAAATATTCATGGCCGATAACGCGTTCAATATCGAGGTAATCTTTGTCGGTGGCGGTATCGGTGCGGGCCAGCACATATTTGGAGTTAAAGATATTCAGCCCCTTATTCTCCATTGCGCCCATATTGAAGAAATCCACCGCGACGATCATATAGATGTCGAGGTCATACTCCAGGCCGAAGCGCTCTTCATCCCATTTCATGGAGTTTTTCAGCGAGGTCATCGCCCACGGCGCACGATCAAGGTTGCCGCGATCGACGTACAGCTCCAGCGCAACTTCGCGACCAGAACGCGTGGTGAAGGTGTCGCGCAGCACGTCGAAGTCGCCTGCCACCAGCGCAAACAAGTAGCACGGTTTAGGGAACGGGTCCTGCCACTGTACCCAGTGACGTCCGTTTTCCAGTTCGCCTTGCGCAACGCGGTTACCGTTGGAAAGCAGGAAGGGATATTGGGTTTTATCGGCAATAATTTTGGTGGTAAAACGCGCCAGCACGTCCGGGCGGTCGAGATAATACGTAATATGGCGGAAACCTTCGGCTTCACACTGGGTGCAAAGCGCATCGCCTGACTGATAAAGCCCTTCCAGCGCGGTATTCGTCGCCGGGCTAATTTCATTAACGATCTTAAGCGTAAAACGCTCCGGCAAATTACTGATGACCAGTGCGCCCTCTTCTTCTTTCCAGGCGGTCCACGGCTCATCATTAATATGAACAGAAACCAGTTTAAGATCTTCACCATCAAGACGAAGCGGAGCATCTGATGCACCATGACGGACAGCCTGGCTGACCGCGGTAACGACCGTCTTTTGCGCGTCCAGGTCAAAGGTCAAGTCAATATCAGTAATCTGGTAATCCGGCGCACGATAATCGTGACGGTATTTGGCTTGTGGCTGTTGAGTCATAAATAACCTTTAGCATCTTTTATAGAGTCTGGTGTTCAGTCTATTCCTGTTGCGTAAATCGCGCTATGCAGAATCTTCATCTTTTCAGGTACAAACGCCTTTATTGCTACATTTTTATAACATACACCGCGTAATGCCATCGACCAGAAAGGTGGCATATGGTGTGATCGGGGTTCAATAAATTGCGAAACAAGGTATACTCCAGCAGTTCCTGAAGATGTTTATTGTACTAAACGCTCCTGTACGAGGACGCTACTGCGCACCTATGACACAATTCGCTTCTCCTGTTCTGCACTCGTTGCTGGATACAGATGCTTATAAGTTGCATATGCAGCAAGCCGTGTTTCATCACTATTACGATGTGCATGTCGCGGCGGAGTTTCGTTGCCGAGGTGACGATCTGCTGGGTATTTATGCCGATGCTATTCGTGAACAGGTTCAGGCGATGCAGCACCTGCGCCTGCAGGATGATGAATATCAGTGGCTCTCTGCCCTGCCTTTCTTTCAGGCCGACTATCTTAACTGGTTACGCGAGTTCCGCTTTAACCCGGAACAAGTCACCGTATCCAACGATAATGGCAAGCTGGATATTCGTTTAAGCGGCCCGTGGCGTGAAGTCATCCTCTGGGAAGTTCCTTTGCTGGCGGTTATCAGTGAAATGGTACATCGCTATCGCTCACCGCAGACCGACGTTGCGCAAGCCCTCGACACGCTGGAAAGCAAATTAGTCGACTTCTCGGCATTAACCGCCGGTCTTGATATGTCGCGCTTCCATCTGATGGATTTTGGCACCCGCCGCCGTTTTTCTCGCGAAGTACAAGAAACCATCGTTAAGCGTCTGCAACAGGAACCCTGGTTCGTGGGCACCAGCAACTATGATC
>ERZ1036441.1022-NODE-1022-length-7948-cov-2.690359_pt1 | contig 7948 bp, 7 predicted proteins | sample MGYA00514225_ERZ1036441 | MGnify/ENA primary metagenome ERZ1036441 (study PRJEB33795, sample SAMN09464925) | human gut metagenome | host: Homo sapiens | place: USA: Stanford, California | collected 2016-08 | study: EMG produced TPA metagenomics assembly of the... | reverse complement strand
AAACCGGCTGAGAGCGTGTCTTTCAGCCGGTTTTTGCATCTGGCACGCAGAAAGAAAAGCGATCAAATTAAGCCAGTAGCGGCCGCGTAACAGGCCACCTGGGTCTTATTCGGTGCATTGATTTTTTTCTGCATGTTTTTCTGATGGAAATTGACCGTATTCTCAGAGATTGACAAAATCATCGCTATCTCTGCTGATGTCTTCCCTTCCGCCGTCCATTTCAGAATTTCTTTTTCGCGCTTGCTGAAATTCATCTCTGGCGTCATCACTATTTCATCATTTAAACGCATTAGAGCCATCAGACTTTCGCGCACCAGTAACTGCATTTTTAATTGCAGTTCATCACTAAGAATGGGTATTTCGCGCGTGCTGCAACGGGAAAAGGACAAAAAGCCCAGCGCCCGATTTGGCAGCATTAAATACTGAGTGACACCGCGGCGTAAACCATGTGCGCGCGCAGCTTCCCATAACGGCTGTGCTTCGCTGAATAAGTCATCATTCCACATTAAATGGCCCTGACTAAAGTTTTCAGGGTTCAGCACAGGATCAATTGCGAGAAAATTTTTTGCCTGATAATAACTAACCCACGACTCAGGGTAATTGGTGTAGAAAGCCACTTTAGGTCGCGTGAATGGTACCGGGTGGCGAACACATAACGAATAGTAATCGTACTCCAGCTGCTGAGCCTGAAGCTCTATTTCATGGTAGACCTCTTCTGCGGCCTCCATCCTCTGAAAACGCAACAGCATCGTGCGAAGCCAGCTGAAAAAATCCGTATCCTGCATAGTAAACCGCAACGCCCCTGAGAGTGAGTATCATTTATAATGATAATTCAAACTATCACATAAATAAGATTTATATATAATTTATATTATTCAGGCAATGAATTACTTTTGCAAGCCATCGCATTCTCTTATGTTATTAATGAGTTATGCTGATTTGTTAAGCAGTTTTATCACGTTTGAAGTGGCGCACCGCCCCGACTGGTGAATCGTCGGGGCTGATTTTTTCTTATTATTGCAGCAGAAACTTCTCCAGGAACTGGCGGGTGCGAGGCTGCTGAGGATCGGCAAATAACGCTTTTGCAGCCCCCTGCTCGACTATCCGCCCCTGGTCCATAAAGATCGCCCGGTCCGCAACATCCCGGGCAAAGCTCATTTCGTGCGTCACAATCACCATTGTGCGCTTTTCCTGCGCCAGCTGGCGGATGGTGTTCAGGACTTCGCCCACCAGCTCTGGATCCAACGCCGACGTTGGCTCGTCAAACAAAATCACCTCAGGACGCATTGCCAGCGCACGCGCAATCGCAACTCGCTGCTGTTGACCGCCAGACAAACGACGTGGATAGCTGGTTTCTTTACCGGCCAGCCCAACTTTCGCTAACAGCTCGCGAGCGCGCGCCGTGGCCTCTTCTTTTGGTTCGCCTTTGACGATCACCGGACCTTCAATAATGTTTTCCAGCACCGTACGATGCGGAAACAAATTAAAGTTCTGGAAGACAAACCCGACGTGTTGACGCAACTGGCGAATCAGCGATTTTTGCTGACTTAATGAACGTGCAGTATCAATAGTGATATCGCCAACGGTGATGGTTCCCGCTTCCGGTTGTTCCAGCAGATTTATGCTGCGTAGCAACGTGGTTTTGCCGGAACCACTCGGACCGATAATTGCCACTACTTCGCCAGGCTTCACCTCAAGGTCGATACCGTGCAGCACCGTCTGACCGTGGAATTTTTTCACCAGGTTCTTAACTTCAATGGCACTCATTTTGGTTCTCTCTCCTGGCGATTAAGTTGATTCTCAAAATGGTTCTGCAACGTCGATAACACTGTCGCCATGATCCAGTAGATGAGCGAAGCCGCCAGGTACATGGTGAACACCTCCAGCGTGCGTGAGGTAATCAACTGCGCCTGACGGAACAGCTCCGGCACCTGGATTGTCGCGGCCAGCGACGTATCTTTTACCAGGCTGATAAAGCTGTTCGACAGCGGCGGCAACGCCACCCGCGCCGCCTGTGGCAAAATCGCGCGACGCATGGTCTGCCATGGCGTCATACCAATACTGGCTGCAGCTTCCCACTGACCTTTATCAATAGAAGAAATGGCGGCGCGCAGCGTTTCGGCAGCATAGGCGGCAGTGTTCAGCGACAGACCAATCATTGCTGACGGAATGGGATCTAGTTCGATGCCAAACTGCGGCAGGCCGTAATAGATCATAAACAGTTGTGCGATGAGCGGCGTACCACGAAAAATAGAGATATAAAAACGCGCCAGCCAGCGCACGGGCCAGATTGGCGAAAGGCGCATCAGCGCGAGAATAAACCCGAGCAGTAAGCCAAAAAACATGCCGCCGATACTGAGTTGCAGCGTATACCCAGCCCCTTTCAGCAGGAACGGCAAGGAATCAATAACCAGTTGTATACTTTCTTGCATGAGCGTTTCCGGAGCTAAACGTGGGGATGATAGGCGAACAGCGCAGGCGCGCCGCCGGTATGAATAAACAGAATCGGCCCTTCATCTTTGAAGCGTTTCTGACTGATACCGTCAATCAGCCCCGCCATCGCTTTTCCGGTATACACAGGATCAAGCAGAATGCCTTCCAGCCGCGCCAGCAATTTCACTGCTTCCATGCCTTCGTCGTTCGGCACGCCGTAGCCAGGTGCAAAATAGTCATCCCAGAGTAAAATTTCCGCTGATGCGGTCAGCTCCAGCTCTTTCGCAATCGCCTGGTGGCGGTTAACCACTTTCGGCAATTGATCGGCACCGGCACGCGACACGGTCACGCCAATCAGCTCGCTTTCAGGCATCAGGTGTTCCAGCCCAACAGCCAGTCCGGCGTGAGTTCCGGCACTGCCCGATGCGACCACCACCGACGAAATATTAACCGCCCCTTCACACTGTTGCGCGATTTCCAGCGCACTCTCCACATAACCCAGCGCGCCCAAAACATTAGAACCGCCAACCGGAATGACATACGGGCGAAAGCCTTGTGCTTCGACTCGCGTCGCCAGCTCTTCCAGTTGGGCATTGGGATCGGTCAGTGCGTCGCACATTTCAATCTGGGTATTGAACAGATCCAGCAACAAACGATTGCCGTTGGTTAAATAGTTTTCTGCGGTTGTGCCAATAGGATTTTCCAGCAGCGCCACGCAGTGCAGACCGAGTTTCGCAGCGACTGCGGCAGTCTGGCGCACATGGTTAGACTGGATCGCCCCGGCAGTAATCAGCGTATCGGCACCTTCGCGCAGGGCATCTGCCGCGAGAAATTCCAGCTTACGTAATTTATTGCCGCCCATTGCCATGGGTGTGACGTCATCCCGTTTGATGAAAATTTCCCGTCCAAGATAATCAGAAAAGCGCGGCAGATATTCGAGCGGCGTTGGCGCGCCGATAAACTCCAGCCGTGGAAAACGGGTTAAATTATGCAGTGGCATAACAGCCTCCGATGTGTGTTGTTGTGATTTTCTTATTATGCACGCTGAAAACACGTAAATAAAAAAGGCGCTAGTGAAAGCGCCCTTTTTTGTCATTATGCTGATTATTTGGTCACATCAGCACCAAACCATTTTTCGGAAAGGGCTTGCAGAGTGCCGTCTTTTTGCATTTCCGCAATTGCATCATTCACCGCCTTCAGCAGGTCTTCATTTCCTTTACGCAGCGCCACACCAGACTCCTGACGGGAGAATGCTTCACCGGTTACTGCCAGCGTATCGTTGGTTTTCTTCACCAGATCCAGCGCCGCCAGACGGTCAACGAGGATCGCATCGATACGGCCTACGCGCAGATCCTGATATTTGGTCGGGTCATCATCATAGGTACGCACATCGACGCCCTGAACATTCTGACGCAGCCACTCTTCATAGTTGGTGCCCAGACCGACACCCACTTTTTTGCCTTTCAGATCAGCAGCTGTTTTAATGGTGCCTTCGTTACCTTTTTTCACCAGCGCCTGAATACCGGAAATGGTGTACGGGGTAGAGAAATCGTATTTTTTCTTGCGCTCGTCAGAAATGGTGACCTGATTAATCACCACATCAATGCGTTTAGAGTCCAGCGACGCCAGCATACCGTCCCATTTGGTCGGTTTTAGTGACGCCTCAACGCCAAGATGTTTTGCCAGCTGTTGGGCAAATTCCACTTCAAAACCGGTTAATTTGCCGCCATCCCCCTGAAAACTGAACGGCGGATAAGTTCCTTCCAGCCCTACCAGCAGCGTGCCGCGCTCTTTGACTTTATTAAGCAGACCTTCATCTGCAAAACTTTTAACGCTCATACCCGCAACCAGCGCCACGGCCATCACACCCATCAATGCCTGACGTCCCAGATGTGCTAATTTCATATTCACCCCGAATGTTGTTATGTCTGTTTGCAGTGTAGAGCCATTGTTTGTAAACACAAAAACAACTCCGCTACATCTTATTCTTATTTAATATATATCAGAAGCAGGCAGGCTGGAGGATTTCTGCACAAGTCCGGTACACGTTTGACGCTGATAGTGTTGATACTTCCGTAACGCGATGCGGTAATTGTTGGTGCTGGTGGAGGGCAGCCACGGGGCGAGGATTTCATCAAGGAAACCGTCCTGCAGCTGATCGAAGGAAATATTTTGCTCGTGTAGATGATTCCCCAAACGGCGCAGACGAACGACATATTCACGCACCGTACCAGGGCTCATTTCAGTTTGCTCAAAAAGAAATTGCTTAAAGCCGATAATATCGAAAAAATCACTCTGCGTTTTGCAATGTAAATCACCGCAAAATCGGCACAATGCCGCCCATGATTGTTGTTCCACTTGCCAGCCGTTTTCATCAAGCAGCGTGTCCAGGCGGGAAATCTCGATTTTATTCACTATCTTGCCGTCGCGAACGAGGGTAATGCGATCGAGTAATTTACGGCAATGCGCGCAATGGGTCTGGCTGTGTTTAAAGTCTTTAAGATAGCGGCTTAATGGCCGTCTTTTCAGGTGCTGCACCATCATTAAGAACTCCTGGTAGTCAAAATTAAAGTGCGGCATTTACTGACGTTATAACTTACCCAGTTTAGTGCGTAACCGTTTAATGGCCTGACTGTGTAACTGACTGACCCGCGATTCCCCGACCTCCAGCACCGCGCCAATCTCTTTGAGATTCAGCTCTTCCTGGTAATAGAGGGTTAATACCAGTTTTTCGCGCTCCGGCAACGTTTCGATAGCTTCCATCACCCGCTGGCGCAGATTACTGTCCAGCAGTTGTTGTAGCGGGTTTTCTCGCTGATGATCATCAGTAACCAGTTCAATGCTATCGCCATGCTCTTCGCGCCACTCATCGTAGGAGAAGAGCTGGCTGTTATTGGTGTCGAGCAGCATTTGACGATAATCGGCAATATCGATCCCTAAACGTTCCGCAACCTCAGTTTCCGTGGCGTTGCGGCCAAGTTCCTGCTCCAGTTGCCCTATTGCCTGTGCCACTTCACGCGCGTTGCGTCGCACGCTGCGCGGCACCCAGTCACGGCTGCGAAGTTCATCCAGCATAGCGCCACGGATACGCTGCACTGCGTAAGTTGTAAATGCCGTTCCTTGTAGGGCGTCATAGCGTTCGACGGCATTGAGTAACCCAATGCCGCCCGCCTGTAGCAGATCGTCAAGTTCCACGCTCGCGGGCAGTCGAACCTGCAGGCGCAATGCTTCGTGACGCACCAGCGGGACATAACGCTGCCACAGCGAGTGTTTATCCATTACACCTTCAGCGGTATAGAGTGAATTCACGATAAACAGCCCTGCGTTATATGAGTTATCGGCATGATTATCCGTTTCTGCAGGGTTTTTAATCGGACGATTAGTGGGTGAAATGAGGGGTTATTTGGGGGTTACGCAAAAAGCCAATTGTAAAAAACCCCGCCGGAGCGGGGTTTGAGAGGCATTCAGGCGATTAACCCTGCAGCAGAGACAGAACCTGCTGCGGTACCTGGTTGGCTTTTGCCAGCACGGAGTTGCCTGCCTGCTGGATGATCTGCGCTTTCGACATATTGGACACTTCGGTCGCATAGTCGGCGTCCTGAATACGGGACTGCGCTTCGGACAGGTTGGTAGTGGTGTTGTTCAGGTTGGTGACTGCGGAATCCAGACGGTTTTGAACGGCACCGAGGGAGGAGCGGAATTTGTCGATCTGGCTGATAGCGTCGTCAAGAGCTGCCAGCGGATCTGATGTTGATTCTGCTTTGCTAGTCGTATCCGTTGTTAACTTACCATCGGAACCTTTGTAGACCAGTTTACCGGCAGCCGCATCCTCAGTAGTTGTGATACTTCCATCAGCTTGTGCATAGTAAGTTGGCGGAGTATCACTGAGAACCCCATTGCTCATATAAGCGGTGTCTGCAGCAGCAGAACCTGTTGTTACGCTATAAGTCTTAGCACCTACAGTGGCAGTATAAGTGTCATTTTTTACTGCATTTGCAAATGTATTGGCATCAATGGACATTGATGCACCATCAAACGTTGTACCGTCACTGGTGAATGTTCCTTTATCAGTTTGGATGGTCGCGGCTTTAGCACCAGTAGCAGTAGCAAGTTTAGCCAAAGTAGCTTGTGTATCACCACCAGCATTATTTTTAGTTAAGTTACCGGTAGCATCCATATAAAGTACTGCGCCATCATCAGCAGCAGTTAAATTACCGGATTTATCGATGTTTACATCTTGATCTTTGCCACCAATTGTAACTGTAGCTTTAGTCGTATCTCCGGCCTGAGGATTGAGGAAAGCAGCCAGATTAGCGCTGGAAATATCATCAGAAGCGGCGGAATATGAATTAGTGTCTTTATTGTAGGTATAGGTTACAGCAGCGGCTGGTGTACCAAAACCAACATCGGCGCTAGTTGTAACTTTATTTCCATCTGTGCCAGCAACAGCATTTAGAATATCTACGCTACTTGCTACAGCCGATTTGTCAGTATATTGAGTTACACCAACAGTTCCCCCTGGTGCCGCCGCAGCTGTGAATCCAGACATATCTTTCAGGGTTGCTGCCGTATTAGCCGTTTCCCCCTTGCCGTTCACATTAAACCCATTCAGCCCCAGCGTATCAGAGTCAATTTTCTTCAGATCAATAGTAATCGTTTCGCCATCGTTCGCGCCGACCTGAATTTTCATCGAGCCATCTTTTGACAGTACGTTCACGCCGTTGAACTCGGTCTGGCCGGATACGCGGTCAATTTCATCAAGACGGGATTTGATTTCGTCCTGAATGGAGTCCAGGTCAGAGGTGGAGTTAGTTCCGGTCGTCGCCTGAACCGTCAGTTCACGAATACGCTGTAAGTTGTTGTTGATTTCGGACAGCGCGCCTTCGGTGGTCTGTGCAACAGAAATACCGTCGTTGGCGTTACGTGCAGCCTGAGTCAGGCCTTTAATATTAGAAGTAAAACGGTTAGCAATCGCCTGACCTGCGGCGTCATCCTTCGCGCTGTTAATACGCAAGTCAGAAGACAGACGCTCGATAGAACTCGACAGCGCAGACTGGTTCTTGTTGATATTATTTTGAGTGATCAGCGAGAGGCTGTTGGTATTAATGACTTGTGCCATGATTCGTTATCCTATATTGCAAGTCGTTGATTACGTATTGGGTTTCCACCCGTCGGCTCAATCGCCGTCAACCCTGTTATCGTCTGTCGTAAAACAACCTTTAGAATTTTTTTCACAAACAGCCATTTTTTGTTAGTCGCCGAAATACTCTTTTCTCTGCCCCTTATTCCCGCTATTAAAAAAAACAATTAAACGTAAACTTTGCGCAATTCAGGCCGATAACCCCGGTATTCGTTTTACGTGTCGAAAGATAAAAGGAAATCGCATGGCAAGTATTTCATCGCTGGGAGTCGGGTCAGGCCTGGATTTAAGTTCAATCCTTGATAGCCTCACCGCCGCGCAAAAAGCGACGCTAACCCCTATTTCAAATCAGCAATCGTCGTTTACCGCTAAACT
>ERZ1036441.1021-NODE-1021-length-7951-cov-3.743414_pt1 | contig 7951 bp, 6 predicted proteins | sample MGYA00514225_ERZ1036441 | MGnify/ENA primary metagenome ERZ1036441 (study PRJEB33795, sample SAMN09464925) | human gut metagenome | host: Homo sapiens | place: USA: Stanford, California | collected 2016-08 | study: EMG produced TPA metagenomics assembly of the... | reverse complement strand
AATACCTGCCTGTCACGCAGGGGGTCGCGGGTTCGAGTCCCGTCCGTTCCGCCACCCTAATTAGGGGCGTAGTTCAATTGGTAGAGCACCGGTCTCCAAAACCGGGTGTTGGGAGTTCGAGTCTCTCCGCCCCTGCCAGAAATCATCCTTAGCGAAAGCTAAGGATTTTTTTTATCTGAAATAACCTCTCCGAAGTAAATCCTTCTACCGGCATCCTTGCCAGCCATTCAGATTAATACACTTCATCCAGCACGTTAATTTTCAATAGATCGCGAATCAACGCATTTTTATCGCTATTTTGCAGCCATATGGCATAAAGCGGCCGTGAAAGTGTTGTGCTATCGACAACGGTATGCAGGCCGCCCTTTTTACGCGCCCAACTGACGGGTAGCCAGGTGCAACCATTAAGCATCGCAATCTGTTGCTGTGCCAGTTCAGCAGAACTGGTTGTCAGAATGGGAACTTCGTCAGCACCGATCAAACCTGCCTCATGCTGTTGAAAATCTGGCCCCCACTCCAGTCGCAGATAGTTAAGATCTCCCTTTAGTTTAGAAGGGGCACTGGTATAAAGCGCTAAAGTGAAATACCCCAGCAACTGACTACTAAATTCGTCCATTTTGGGCGCTTCAGTGGTAATAAGAAGATCAAGCTGGCGTTCATGCAGCTGTTTTACCAGAGACTGTCGTTGGGCAATTCGCGCTTCGAACTGTAAGCCTGTATGGGCATCTTGATTTTGATACAAGCGTCCCAGCCACTGATTAAGCATACATTCCCACAATGAGGCGCTGGCACCGATAGAAAACTCGTTATGTCGTGAGGTATGCGCCACCTCCTTACGGGCGGCCTGCCAGGTGCTCATGAGCGTTTCTGCATAAGGCAGTAGTTTTTCACCGGCAGCGGTTAAACGGATATTGTTTCTGTGGCGGGTGAAAAGATTCACACCCAGTTGATTTTCCAGTTGTCTGATTCGAAAGCTCACGGCTGATTGGGTCAGATAGAGCGATTCAGCCGCTCGACCAAAGTGACGCGTTCGGCTAACTTCCAGGAAAGTTTTTAACAATTCCGTATCCACAGTGCTCTCCGCAAAATTATTTGTCGTTATGATTTAAATGTTTTGTTTTACACTCTGTCAAGCGTAACTAATACTCCGCGCCATAACTAGCTCGGTCAAAGAATTAGGAGCGTGCAGGATGGCGGAAAGCTTTACGACGACTAATCGATATTTCGACAATAAACATTATCCACGTGGATTCTCTCGTCATGGTGACTTCACCATCAAAGAGGCACAACTGCTTGAGCGTCATGGTTATGCCTTCAATGAGTTGGATCTTGGCAAACGCGAGCCGGTTACCGAGGAAGAGAAACTCTTCGTAGCAGTATGCCGTGGCGAACGTGAGCCAGTGACAGAAGCAGAACGCGTGTGGTCCAAGTATATGACGCGTATCAAGCGTCCAAAACGTTTTCACACCCTTTCCGGCGGTAAACCGCAGGTTGAAGGTGCTGAAGACTACACCGATTCTGACGATTAATAAAAAGGGCGAAATGCCCTTTTTTTATGTCAGTAGTTTTTGCAGATGGATGAGCAAACGGTCAATCGCACGATAGCTAACTGCCTCCTGCAAATGCTGACGTGTGATAATGTCAGACTGATCAATATCAGCAATGGTTCGTGCAACTTTCAATAACCGCTGCCAGGCACGAATCGATAACCCCAGATGGATCAGCGTTTCTTCCAGCCACTGCGCATCTTCGCTCTCAAGCTTGCAGAATTGGCGTATTTCCGGATTATCCAGCCAGGCGTTCAGTTTATTCTGCCGCTTAAATTGGCGCTCTCTGGCGGCCATTACACGTTGTTTAACGGTGGTGCTGTTTTCTCCCTGCACTACCGTTTTACTCAAAATGCCGGGGGCGGTAATGGGATCTCTAGTGAGAGATCGAAGCGGTCGAGAAAGGGCCCCGAGAGCCGGTTGAGATAACGTAATGTCTGTTCTGGTGTGCAGCGGTTATGGTTTCCCTGATAATGTCCGGTAGGGCTGGGATTCATCGCCGCGACAAGCTGGAAACGGGCTGGATAGGTTATTTTTGCTCGTGTGCGTGAAAGATGGATCTGCCCGGATTCAATCGGCTCTCGCAAGGCATCCAGTGTACGCCGTTCAAATTCAGGTAGCTCATCAAGAAAAAGCACGCCGTTATGCGCCAGCGAAATTTCACCTGGCCCTGGAATTGCACCACCGCCCACCATCGCAGTTAACGACGCACTGTGATGAGGTGAGCGGAACGGGCGCTGCCGCCATTGTTTTTGTACTGATTCAGCATTTACCAGACTTAATATCGCAGCGCTCTCCAGTGCCTCTTCATTGCTTAAATCTGGCAAAAGGCCATTAATACGGCTGGCGAGCATTGTTTTACCTGTTCCCGGCGGTCCAATCAGTAAAAGGTTGTGCCCGCCAGCGGCGGTAATTTCCAGTCCTCGCTTTCCTTGCTCCTGACCGACAACATCACTGAGATCATGTTGTAGCGCCCGGGATACTGCATCAGTTGGTTTCGGGCGTTCGAGAGCGTGCTTACCCTCCAGAAACGCACAGACAGCCTGCAGATGATCGGCTATCAGGCATCCTTCACCGTTAATTAGCCCCACTTCATCCTCGTTATCTTTCGCGACGATAATTTTTCTGCCCGACTTAATGGCTTCAGTTGCACTGGAGATTGCGCCGGGAACGCCACGCAGAGCGCCTGTAAGCGCCAGTTCTCCGACTAATTCATATTCATCTAACTTATTGGCTGTAAGCTGTTCTGAGGCTGCCAGCAACGCAATGGCGATAGGTAAATCATATCGTCCCCCTTCTTTTGGCAGATCGGCTGGAGCAAGGTTGATGGTGATTTTTTTCGCCGGATATTCATATCCGCTATTGATAATGGCGCTGCGCACGCGATCGCGAGCTTCTTTTACCGTTGTTTCTGGTAAGCCCACCATCGTTAAGCCTGGTAGACCTTTACTGATATGTACCTCAACAGTGATTGGGGGCGCATTTACTCCCAGGGCTGCGCGGGTATGAACAATTGACAGTGACATAAGCCCTCCTTGAGTCACCATTATGTGCATAAGATATCGCTGCTGTAGCCCGCTAATTCGTGAATTTTAGTGGCTGATTCCTGTTTATTTGTGCAAGTGAAGTTGAGTTGTTCTGGCGGTGGAATGATGCTCGCAAAAATGCAGCGGGCAAAGGATGAACTACGAGGAAGGGAACAACATTCATACTGAAATTGAATTTTTTTCACTCACTATTTTCTTTTTAAAAAACAACAATTTCTCTTGAAATTATTAAAGACATCATAAAAATCGGCCAAAAAATATCTTGTGCTATTCGCAAAATCTATGGTAACTCTTTAGGCATTCCTTCGAACAAGATGCAAGAAAAGACAAAATGACAGCCCTTCTACGAGTGATTAGCCTGGTCGTGATTAGCGTGGTGGTGATTATTATCCCACCGTGCGGGGCTGCACTTGGACGAGGAAAGGCTTAGAGATCAAGCCTTAACGAACTAAGACCCCCGCACCGAAAGGTCCGGGGGTTTTTTTTGACCTTAAAAACATAACCGGGGAGCAGACAATGAATAACAGCACAAAATTCTGTTTCTCAAGATTCAGGACGGGGAACTAACTATGAATGGCGCACAGTGGGTGGTACATGCGTTGCGGGCACAGGGTGTGAATACCGTTTTCGGTTATCCGGGTGGCGCAATTATGCCGGTTTACGATGCATTGTATGACGGCGGCATGGAGCACTTGCTGTGCCGACATGAACAGGGTGCGGCAATGGCGGCTATCGGTTATGCCCGTGCTACTGGCAAAACTGGCGTATGTATCGCCACGTCTGGTCCGGGCGCAACCAACCTGATAACCGGGCTTGCGGACGCACTGTTAGATTCCATCCCCGTTGTTGCTATCACCGGTCAAGTGTCCGCACCGTTTATCGGCACTGACGCATTTCAGGAGGTGGATATTCTGGGGTTGTCGTTAGCCTGCACCAAGCACAGTTTCCTGGTGCAATCACTGGAAGAGTTACCGCGTATCATGGCCGAAGCGTTTGACGTCGCCAGCTCTGGTCGTCCTGGTCCGGTTTTGGTCGATATTCCAAAAGATATCCAGTTAGCCAGCGGCGATCTGGAACCGTGGTTCACCACCGTTGAAAACGAAGTGACTTTCCCCCATGCCGAAGTCGAGCAAGCGCGTCAGATGCTGGCAAAAGCGCAAAAACCGATGCTGTACGTTGGCGGTGGCGTGGGCATGGCGCAGGCAGTTTCGGCTTTGCGTGAATTTCTCGCTACCACAAAAATGCCTGCCACCTGCACGCTGAAAGGGCTGGGCGCAGTTGAAGCGGATTATCCGTACTATCTGGGCATGCTGGGAATGCACGGCACCAAAGCGGCGAACTTCGCGGTTCAGGAGTGCGATCTACTGATAGCCGTGGGCGCACGTTTTGATGACCGGGTGACCGGCAAACTGAACACCTTCGCACCACACGCCAGCGTTATCCATATGGATATCGATCCGGCAGAAATGAACAAGCTGCGTCAGGCACATGCGGCATTACAGGGTGATTTAAATGCTCTGTTACCAGCATTACAGCAGCCGTTAAATATCGATGACTGGCAGCAACACTGCGCACAACTGCGTGATGAACATGCCTGGCGTTACGACCATCCTGGTGACGCTATCTACGCGCCGTTGTTGTTAAAACAACTGTCGGATCGTAAACCGGCGGATTGCGTCGTGACCACAGATGTGGGGCAGCACCAGATGTGGGCTGCCCAGCACATCGTCCACACTCGCCCGGAAAACTTCATCACCTCCAGCGGCTTAGGCACCATGGGTTTCGGTTTACCGGCGGCGGTTGGCGCACAAGTCGCGCGACCGAACGATACTGTCGTCTGTATCTCCGGTGACGGCTCTTTCATGATGAATGTGCAAGAGCTGGGCACCGTAAAACGCAAGCAGTTACCGTTGAAAATCGTCTTACTCGATAACCAACGGTTAGGGATGGTTCGACAATGGCAGCAACTGTTTTTCCAGGAACGATACAGCGAAACAACCCTTACCGATAACCCCGATTTCCTCATGTTAGCCAGCGCCTTCGGCATCCCTGGCCAACACATCACCCATAAAGACCAGGTTGAAGCGGCACTCGACACCATGCTGAACAGTGATGGGCCATACCTGCTTCATGTCTCAATCGACGAACTTGAGAACGTCTGGCCGCTGGTGCCGCCTGGTGCCAGTAATTCTGAAATGTTGGAGAAATTATCATGATGCAACATCAGGTCAATGTATCGGCTCGCTTCAATCCGGAAACCTTAGAACGTGTTTTACGCGTGGTGCGTCATCGTGGTTTCCACGTCTGCTCAATGAATATGGCCGCCGCCAGCGATGCACAAAATATAAATATCGAATTGATCGTTGCCAGCCCACGGTCGGTCGACTTACTGTTTAGTCAGTTAAATAAACTGGTGGACGTCGCACACGTTGCCATCTGCCAGAGCACAACCACATCACAACAAATCCGCGCCTGAGCGCAAAAGGAATATAAAAATGACCACGAAGAAAGCTGATTACATTTGGTTCAATGGGGAGATGGTTCGCTGGGAAGACGCGAAGGTGCATGTGATGTCGCACGCGCTGCACTATGGCACCTCGGTTTTTGAAGGCATCCGTTGCTACGACTCGCACAAAGGACCGGTTGTATTCCGCCATCGTGAGCATATGCAGCGTCTGCATGACTCCGCCAAAATCTATCGCTTCCCGGTTTCGCAGAGCATTGATGAGCTGATGGAAGCTTGTCGTGACGTGATCCGCAAAAACAATCTCACCAGCGCCTATATCCGTCCGCTGATCTTCGTTGGTGATGTTGGCATGGGCGTAAACCCGCCAGCGGGATACTCAACCGACGTGATTATCGCCGCTTTCCCGTGGGGAGCGTATCTGGGCGCAGAAGCGCTGGAGCAGGGGATCGATGCGATGGTTTCCTCCTGGAACCGCGCAGCACCAAACACCATCCCGACGGCGGCAAAAGCCGGTGGTAACTACCTCTCTTCCCTGCTGGTGGGTAGCGAAGCGCGCCGCCACGGTTATCAGGAAGGTATCGCGTTGGATGTGAACGGTTATATCTCTGAAGGTGCGGGCGAAAACCTGTTTGAAGTGAAAGATGGCGTGCTGTTCACCCCACCGTTCACCTCATCCGCGCTGCCGGGTATTACCCGTGATGCCATCATCAAACTGGCGAAAGAGCTGGGAATTGAAGTGCGTGAGCAGGTGCTGTCGCGCGAATCACTGTACCTGGCGGATGAAGTGTTTATGTCTGGGACAGCGGCAGAAATCACGCCAGTGCGCAGTGTAGACGGTATTCAGGTAGGTGAAGGCCGTTGCGGCCCGGTTACCAAACGCATCCAGCAAGCCTTCTTCGGCCTCTTCACTGGTGAAACTGAAGATAAATGGGGCTGGTTAGATCAAGTTAATCAATAAATACAAAAAATGGGACGGCACGCACCGTCCCATTTACGAGACAGACACTGGGAGTAAATAAAGTATGCCTAAGTACCGTTCCGCCACCACCACTCATGGTCGTAATATGGCGGGTGCTCGTGCGCTGTGGCGCGCCACCGGAATGACCGACGCCGATTTCGGTAAGCCGATTATCGCGGTTGTGAACTCGTTCACCCAATTTGTACCGGGTCACGTTCATCTGCGCGATCTCGGTAAACTGGTCGCCGAACAAATTGAAGCGGCTGGCGGCGTTGCCAAAGAGTTCAATACCATTGCGGTGGATGATGGGATCGCTATGGGCCACGGGGGCATGCTTTATTCACTGCCATCTCGCGAGCTGATCGCTGATTCCGTTGAGTATATGGTCAATGCCCACTGCGCCGATGCCATGGTCTGCATCTCTAACTGCGACAAAATCACCCCGGGGATGCTGATGGCTTCCCTGCGCCTGAATATTCCGGTGATCTTTGTTTCCGGCGGCCCGATGGAGGCCGGGAAAACCAAACTGTCCGATCAGATCATCAAGCTCGATCTGGTTGATGCGATGATCCAGGGGGCAGACCCGAAAGTTTCTGACTCCCAAAGCGATCAGGTTGAACGTTCCGCATGCCCAACCTGCGGTTCCTGCTCCGGGATGTTTACCGCTAACTCAATGAACTGCCTGACCGAAGCGCTGGGCCTGTCGCAGCCGGGCAACGGCTCGCTGCTGGCAACTCACGCCGACCGTAAGCAGCTGTTCCTCAATGCCGGTAAACGCATTGTTGAATTGACCAAACGTTACTACGAGCAAAATGACGAAAGTGCACTGCCGCGTAATATCGCCAGTAAGGCGGCGTTTGAAAACGCCATGACGCTGGATATCGCGATGGGTGGATCGACTAACACTGTACTTCACCTGCTGGCGGCGGCGCAGGAAGCGGAAATCGACTTCACCATGAGTGATATCGACAAACTTTCGCGTAAAGTCCCGCAGTTATGCAAAGTTGCGCCGAGCACCCAGAAATACCATATGGAAGATGTTCATCGTGCTGGTGGTGTTATCGGTATTCTCGGCGAACTGGATCGCGCGGGGTTACTGAACCGTGATGTGAAAAACGTGCTTGGCCTGACGTTGCCACAAACGCTGGAACAATACGACGTTATGCTGACCCAGGATGACGCGGTAAAAAATATGTTCCGCGCAGGCCCTGCTGGCATTCGTACTACACAGGCATTCTCGCAGGATTGCCGTTGGGATTCTCTCGATGACGATCGCGCCAATGGCTGTATCCGCTCGCTGGAACACGCCTACAGCAAAGACGGCGGCCTGGCGGTGCTCTACGGTAACTTTGCGGAAAACGGCTGCATCGTTAAAACCGCGGGCGTCGATGACAGCATCCTCAAATTCACCGGCCCGGCGAAAGTATACGAA
>ERZ1036441.1008-NODE-1008-length-8085-cov-2.946077_pt1 | contig 8085 bp, 6 predicted proteins | sample MGYA00514225_ERZ1036441 | MGnify/ENA primary metagenome ERZ1036441 (study PRJEB33795, sample SAMN09464925) | human gut metagenome | host: Homo sapiens | place: USA: Stanford, California | collected 2016-08 | study: EMG produced TPA metagenomics assembly of the... | reverse complement strand
GGTCAGGACGTGTTGATCATTTTCATCCTGAAGATAAACAGGCGTAATCTCCATCAGGAAATTCTGCCCATTAATAACGACATGCTCGTTATGCGAATCTTGCGGTTCGCTTTCCAGCCAGCGTAAAAAATTAAAGCCGTTAATCAATTGCGCGGCGGTATGGTTGCGCAGGCGATCCAATTTTTGCCCAAAAAGCTGACAGCTCGCCGGGTTCGCCATATCCACTTTGCTTTTCATATCGACAGAGAGCACAGGTTCAGGCAATGCCTCCAGTAACGCGCTCAACGCCAGATGCTCACGTTCGGAAGGCATCCACGGGACAGTACGCACATCGGTAACACCTGCAATACGGCGTATTTCGGCCATCAGACTGCTGAAACTCTCAAACTCCAGTTCAGCAAAATTGAGGTAGATTCGCCCAATGGGATCAATCTCAATACCGCGTAAATCAATGCCTCTTAGCACGAGTAGATCGAGTAATTCGCGGGTCAGACCGAGTCGGTCTTCACAAAAGACTTCCAGACGCATGGGAACCTTCACCTGAAAAAAGAACAATTAATATGATGATATGACACTATTTGAATAGCAGGAAGGTTTCTGTCAACAATCATTGACACAAAGACGGAAAAACGGGCACTTCGGCGTAAAGATATCCGGTCAGCACCCGATATTGCATTATTTTTCGCTGGGCGTTTTGCCTTTTTGCAGAGTTTCTTTCACCTGACCGATAAGCTGACGACGGAAATCCCCGAGGCGTGGCTTGTCATCGTCAATCCACGGCAGCGGGCGGCAAAGCTCCATAGCTTTAATCCCCAGTCGTGCCGTCAGAAGTCCTGCACCAATCCCCTGAGCTGCGCGGGTAGACAAACGAGCAGCGAGATCTTGCGACATCCAGTCCATCCCCACTTCGCGCACCAGTTCGCTGGCTCCGGCGAAAGCGATATTCAGCAATACCAGCTTGAACAGGCGCAAACGGCTGTAATACCCCAGTTCAATGCCATACAGCGTGGCGATGCGATTAATCAAACGCAGATTGCGCCAGGCGATAAATGCCATATCCACCAGCGCCAGCGGGCTGACCGCAATCATCAATGTTGATTCCGCTGCCGAACGGCTGATTTCGCGCCGTGCCTGGGCATCTAAAACTGGCTGGACCAAATGCGCATACAAACTGACCACTTCACGGTCGTTTTGCGTTTCATGGATTGAGGCATACCAGCGTTGCAGCGCCGGATGTGACTGATCGATGCCCGCCTGCTGCGCCAGTTTTTCGCAAAATGCGCGGCCTTTGCCGGTGCCATGGCTGTGCAATAAATCACGCGCTTCGTCGCGTTCATGGGCGCGCTGTCGCAAGCGCCATAAGCGCCGCCACTCTGTTACCACAGAACCTACGCCAGCGCCGATAATCAATGCCCCTGCGGCACATCCACCCAGCGCTACCCAGTCCTGGGTTTGCCAGGCATTCATTGTCCACTGTACCCCCTGCCCGACAACGCTTGCGCCAAACAGAGCCAGCCCGCCCATCACCATTTTGCGCCACAGGCTGCGTTTCGGACGTAACGCTGCGTCCATCACCGCTTCAACTTGCCCCTCTTCTTCCTGCGCTTCGTCGAGCGTGGCCGGGGCAAAATTTTGCGCCTGATTTTCGTCAAAGGTCTGCTGCGCCCTGAATTCAGGATTCTGATCGACATCCAGCGGACCGTCGAAATCAATACGTGGTTTTAACGGTTCGGTCATCGCAATTTATCTCCTATTAAAAATTCCAGCGCAGCATCAAGGCGAATATGCGGCAGCGGTTTGTCAACATCCATCACCTGCGGACGAAACGCCTCAAACTGGAAGCCTTGCTTATCCCAGAACGCCTGACCGGGCAAACGAGCGGGAACTTCGCCAGGATAAACAGTGAGCGGTGCGCCATCGCTGAGTCGATTACCGCGCAGCGCCGGGATTTTCTCACCGTTAACATCAATAATGCCGCTGGTGGTCGCCTGAACTGACGCCAGCCCCAGGCAGTCCATGCTGATCCCTTCGAACGCCGCATTTTGCCAGGCATCCTGAATCAGTTGTTGCAGTAATGAAACCATATTGGCGTGCTGATCGATGGTCACATGGTCTGCTTTAGTGGCAGCAAACAATAGCTTATCGATAACCGGTGAAAACAAACGCCGGAACAGGGTTCGCTGCCCGTAGTGAAAACTTTGCATCAGTTGCGTCAGCGCCAGACGCATATCATTAAATGCCTGTGGCCCACTGTTGAGAGGTTGCAGGCAGTCCACCAGCACAATCTGGCGGTCAAAGCGCAGAAAATGATTCTTATAGAACCCCTTCACCACTTTCTCGCAGTAATAATTAAACCGCTCGCGCAACATTCCGGCATTGGTGTGCTTATCGGCCTGCGCCAGTTTGGACTCGCCCCAGGCATCGACATCTGGCCACGGGAAGAATTGCAGCGCGGGCGCACCTGCCATATCTCCCGGCAAGACAAAGCGCCCAGGCTGAATAAAGTGCAGCCCCTGCTGTTTACAGTGGTGGAGATAATCGGTCCACGCGGCGGCAATGTCTGCCAGCCGGTTTTCGTCGGCAGGCGCTAGCGGGTCCAGCCCTTCGCACATCATTCGCCATTTCGCCGACCATTCGCCGCGCTGACCATTAAGTAAGCCCGTCATCTGGCGCGACCAGCTTAAATAGTCCTGCGCCAGCATCGGCAGGTCGAGCAACCATTCGCCGGGATAATCCACAATCTCCAGATACAGCGTGGAGGTATCCTTAAAGTGGCGTAGCAGCGAATCGTTCGATTTAAAACGTAGCGCCAGGCGAATTTCGCTGACGCCGCGCGTTGGCGTTGGCCAGGCGGGTGGATCGCCATATAACTGCGCCAGCCCTTCATCATAGGTGAAGCGCGGAATGCCAAAGTCACGCTGGGGAATGCGTTTTACGCCCAGCAGCCGTTCTTCACGCACCGCGCTTAACAGCGGCAACCTTGCTCCGGCGTGAATATTGAGCAACTGATTGACCATCGCAGTGATAAACGCCGTTTTGCCGCTGCGGCTAAGTCCGGTTACGGCGAGGCGCAGATGTCTGTCGACACCCCGATTCACCAGCGCATTAAGTTCATTTTTAAGTCGCTTCATTGCTGTCCTGTGCTGCTCTGAAGACCAGAAAAAAATCATTCGTAAGAATATGAATGTGGGGGCCAGGCCATTGATTATCAACTGCCCGTGTTGTCATCGACGGGCGAACTCCATAAGATGTGCAACATTCACGTTCGGACGGAGTTCCTGACCTATGTCCCCTACTATTTATGATATTGCCAGGGTTGCAGGCGTATCAAAATCCACCGTATCACGCGTGCTGAATAAGCAAACCAATATCTCCCCGGAAGCGCGCGAAAAAGTGTTACGGGCCATTGAAGAATTACAGTATCAACCAAACAAGCTGGCACGCGCGCTGACCTCTTCGGGTTTTGATGCCATTATGGTGATTTCTACCCGTTCGACCAAAACTACGGCGGGTAATCCGTTTTTCTCTGAAGTTTTGCATGCCATCACCGCCAAAGCGGAAGAAGAAGGTTTCGACGTGATATTACAAACGTCGCACAATCCGGCAGAAGATCTGCAAAAATGCGAAAGCAAAATTAAGCAGAAAATGATTAAAGGCATTATTATGCTAAGTTCGCCTGCCGATGAATCCTTCTTTGCACAACTCGACAAATACGAGATCCCGGTAGTGGTAATTGGCAAAGTTGAAGGTCAATACAGCCATGTTTATTCCGTCGATACCGATAATTATGGCGACAGTATTGCGCTGACCAATGCGTTAATTGAAAGCGGGCATAAGAATATTGCCTGCCTGCATGCGCCGCTTGATGTTCATGTTTCAGTGGATCGGGTAAATGGTTATAAGCAAAGCCTGGCTACGCATAATATTGCAGTGCGTGATGAATGGATTGTTGACGGCGGTTATACCCATGAAACAGCCTTGCAAGCCGCACGGGAATTATTAAGCCAGTCACCGTTGCCTGAGGCAGTGTTTGCTACTGACAGCCTGAAATTAATGAGTATTTATCGTGCGGCGGCAGAGAAAAACATTGCTATTCCGCAGCAGTTAGCGGTGGTGGGTTATAGTAATGAAACGCTGTCGTTTATATTAACGCCTGCACCAGGCGGCATCGATGTTCCGACGCAGGAGTTAGGTCAACAAAGCTGCGAGTTATTATTCCAGCTAATTGCCGGAAAACCGTCACCACAAAATATTACCGTTGCTACGCATATGTCGTTGAAATAAATGTATGCCGGATTTAGCGCTCGCGCCGCATCCGGCAATTTAACCCATTATCAGAACGAGTAATTTACGCCGACACCTGCATAATGGAATTTATCGCTGTCGCCTTCGTCGTGATCCTGCCACTCAAACGCGTATTCCAGCGAAACGGAAAGACCATTCTGGAAATCATAACCGTAAAATAACCCCACACGGTTAAAATCATGGCCTTCACGTTCAATATCATCCAGCCAGTCCCAGTTACTCCAGCGATCCAGCCCAATGCGCGTATACGGCGTCACCGAGTGGTTGCCGAGCGTCAGCGGCAAATAGGCACGAATTTCTTGCGTGGAAAACTCACCGTTATTGCGGCTGTCGTCCATATTGAAGCCGCGCTCGAGATAATAGTTCACTCGCAAAGCAACCGTTTCGTTGAAGGTATATTGCAGACCTGTTTCCGTTTCGACTCGGGTATCAGCGTAACCGGTCGTGTTCAGATCGTTGGCAAATTTATACATCGATAACCAACCGTTGAAACGTAAATCGTCAGTCAGTTTCACATCCCAGTCTGGCGCGATTTTCCAACGCTGCATATTCGCCGTGTCTTTACCCGGTTCATCAACGTAGTGATAACCATAATTACGGAAACCACCAGTCAGACCGAAACTGAAATCATCGCTTTCGAGGAACTGATAATGTACCTCCAGCTCCGGGCGATCAAACCACGTTCCACGTTTACCCGCGCTATAATCTACCGGCCCTTCCTGATAATAGGCCAGAGAAATTCTCCACGGCCCGTTGGCGGCATTAAAATAGACAGAAGGCTCCGCGAGCCCATCCATATCTTCGCCATAACCTTCGACGTTTTCTATTTCGTACATCGCGCCGATATTAAAGTGCCAGTCGTTCTTTTCCTCGGCCTGTGCGCAAGCCATTCCCGCACACATCACCAGTGCGGTACAGGGTAATAACTTTTTCATTATTGTTCCTTGTATTATTCTGGGGGAATGCCTTCCCCCTGTATTTAGCGAATTGCTATTTCCGTTTCTGCATCAAAGAAATGACATTTAGTCATATCAAAATGAATAGTGATATTTTCTCCTGCATGATAATCATTTAACGCACCAGCACGGACCACTAACTCGTGCCCCCCAACCGTGGTGTAGAGCATAAATTCCGCACCGGTTAATTCTGCCACGCTAATTTTGGCGGAAATGTTATTTTCCTCTTGCGCGTCCGGATGAATATCTTCCGGGCGTATTCCCATCACGATGGGCTTATGCAAACTTTCCTGTGTTTTCAGAACCGCTAATTTCTCTTCGGGTATGGTTAATTTAAGCGTTTCCGTAACGAATTTATCGCCATCGATCGTGCCGCGAATAAAATTCATCGCAGGCGATCCAATAAATCCGGCAACAAACATATTCGCAGGTTGGTTATAAACCGTTTTCGGCGCACCGACCTGCTGAACAATCCCATCCTTCATAATCACAATCCGCGTCGCCATGGTCATCGCTTCGGTCTGATCGTGGGTCACGTAGATCATGGTGGTGTTCAGTTTCTGATGCAGCTTGCTGATCTCTGCGCGCATTTGTACGCGCAGCTTGGCATCAAGGTTAGAGAGCGGTTCATCCATTAAAAACACGCCCGCTTCGCGCACAATCGCCCGTCCGAGCGCCACACGCTGGCGTTGCCCGCCAGAAAGCGCGCCCGGCTTGCGTTTCAGGTACTCACGCAGGCCGAGGATTTGCGCCGCCCAGTTAACCCGCTCATCAATCACCTCTTTGGCGATTTTTTGCATCTTCAGGCCAAACGCCATGTTGTCGTAGACCGTCATATGCGGATACAGCGCGTAGTTCTGGAACACCATCGCGATATTGCGCGCTTTGGCTGGAACGTCATTCATTCGTTTGCCGTCGATCAACAGATCGCCACCGCTGATCTCCTCACGCCCGGCAATCATGCGCAGCGTAGTCGATTTACCGCAGCCTGACGGACCGACAAAGACAATGAACTCTTTATCGGCAATTTCCAGGTTGAAGTCCTTCACCACATGCACCTGGTTATCGTAGATTTTTTGAATATGTTGTAACGAAAGCTGAGCCATGTTGATTCCTTTGCTATACGTTTTGCCAGAAGGCCGATAACCGCGACCATGTGAGAGATTCCGTTGAGGGCAACAGCAATTGCGCCCCGGTTAAGCCCGCGCCGATCCCCACCGAGCGCATACCGCTGGCGTTAATGGCTTCAATGCCCGCCTGCGCATCTTCAATGCCGATACATGCCTGTGGCGGCACGCCCAGCCGTGCACAGGCGGCGAGAAATATTTCCGGGTCCGGTTTCGAATTTTTGAGTTGGGAAGCGTCCGCGCAGAAGGTGAAAAACTCGCGCAGCTCCAGCGCTGCTAAAATCGTCGGCGCATTCAGGGAGACAGAAGCCAGCCCAACCGGAATCTGCTGTGCTCGGAGCTCTACCAGCAAATTGTGAATGCCAGGCAGCACAGCATTAACCGTCAGTTCGCGCAGTGAGTGGACGTAAAGCAGATTTTTGCGATACGCCAGTTGCGCCCGTTCCTGTGGGTTAAAATCGCCCTCTTTACCCCCGTGCTGCAGAATTCGCCGCAGGGACTCATCGCGGCTGATCCCTTTTAGGAATTCGTTAAACTGCGCATCAATGCTGATGCCAATTTCAGCGGCAATCTGCTGCCACGCCTGGAAATGCAGATGTGCGGTATCGGTGATTACTCCATCCAGATCGAAAATTACCCCTTGCAGTTTCATTCACCCTCCTGATGCGTGGTAGCGGTCCCATTGAAGGGCAAAATAAAATCCCCTAAACAGAAAACAGATTCTTCAGAGACTGAAATAAGCTGACCGTTCAAACGCAGTGAAACTGGCGCAGAAGTCCGAATCGCAATGCGCTGCGCGTCAAGAGTGACCTGTAATTCACAGCCCTGCCAGAACAGAGGGAAAGACAACTGTTGCCACTGCTCAGGTAACGCCGGATTGAGATGTAATTCACCGTTGCGCACGCTCGCCCCGGCAAAACCCTGAATCGCCCCCAACCAGATTGCGCCAGTTGCGGCAGCGTGGATACCGTCATCACAGCTATGCGGATCAGCACCAAGATCGATTTCAGTCCCCTCCCGCCAGAACTGATAACTTTGCGCCAACAGGCCACAGCGTGCGGCAACAATGCCGTGGATCGCTTTACTCAGTGAAGAGTCGTGAATGGTGCGCGGTTCATAAAATTGCAGATTGGCAAGACACGATGCCGCTGAGTACTGCTCCGGCAGCATGTAATTGAGCATCACCACATCAGCTTGTTTGAGGATCTGCATCTCGTTCACTTCTGCGCGTGAATAATCCAGCAGAATGGTTTGCTTCCCCGCCGCCGCTTTGTATTTCGCCAGATTAATCGCTGGTTTCGCCATAAACGAATCATCCTGCGGCAAAACGCGGTCGGGCTGAATTTCTGGCAGCCGCAGTTCTTTAAGGAACATTTCGGCGCGATGGATAAACGCATCGTCGCTACAGCCAAATTGACGAGCGATGTTCAGCGCCTGCTGGACGTTGTAATACGCCATATAGCTGGTGAAGGCGTTATTATTGACATGTTCGGTATATTCGTCTGGCCCAATAACATCATGAATTTCCAGACGGTCGTTAACCCTCACCGTGCGGCTAATCCAGAACTTTGCAGTTTCCAGAAGTAGCGCCATGCCTTCATGAGCAATGAAACTTTCATCCCCCGTGGTCTGCCAGTATTGAACAACCGCCCAGGCGATATCGGCGACCAGATGATGTTCCGCCTGCGCCGAGGCCA
>ERZ1036441.1005-NODE-1005-length-8118-cov-5.194965_pt1 | contig 8118 bp, 12 predicted proteins | sample MGYA00514225_ERZ1036441 | MGnify/ENA primary metagenome ERZ1036441 (study PRJEB33795, sample SAMN09464925) | human gut metagenome | host: Homo sapiens | place: USA: Stanford, California | collected 2016-08 | study: EMG produced TPA metagenomics assembly of the... | reverse complement strand
GCTTAGATTGCATCGTCTCAGCCTTCGGCTCTTTCTTAGGCTCAATCAGCGCGTTTATGGCGTTAGTGTCCAGCTTGCCTACTGCGGCAAGTTCTGCGGCCCTCTCCATTATGATATTTTCATCAGCGAAAGGAACAAGAGCCAGCATTACACGCATCGCCACACCTTTAAAGCGTTCGTCACCTTCAAAGACACGAGCGACACTCATAAGTTTGTAGCATTGTGCCTTCTTGATTCCGAACTCCGATTCAACATAAGCTAAAAAGTCTTTTTGACCTTCGAAGTCGCCGCGTAACTCATTCAGACAAGCACCAACTTTGATGTAACAAGTGCCGATATTGTCTAAGTGTTGCTTGATTTCAGCGGTTGCAGATTCACGGACAGAAAGGAGGGTGGTCTCAGTGGTCATATAGTCACCTGTTTGGTTTATTGAGATAATTTAATCGGGCGCTAACAAGTAACGCCCTGTTAAGTCATCTCTTATAGTGTCACATAAATAACTTGTATGTAGTTCCTAGCACTTCCTCACGAATTTGTGCAAATCGTAGAGAACACTTAAGGGTTACACCATCAGAAAAGATAAAATTATATTGCTTTTCCATCTTTATTCTTCCTCTTCTTCGTCTTCATACCAGACTACAGCACCATCATTTGGTACATCATTATAAAGAGCTTCATAGATGCGAGCTTGTAGAATCTTGGTCACATCCTTCGTGTCAGGAATCAAGCCAGCATCATCAAATTCAATATCAATCCCATCCGCAGCCATCACAGTAAAGATTTCATGATAGTAGTGCGGCACATTACCGTCTACAACCTCATGCAGCGCATCAGAATAGTCATCGCCTTCACGGATACAATCGTACTGAATGCGCTCGTTGAATGCCTCAACAGTTGCAGCCAGAAGATTGTAGTAAGCGTTAGCATTGCGTTCCATGATTTAATCCTCATTAGTTAGTTAGGTTACATTATAGGAGACTCAAGAGAATCTCCTAGATTTAACCTATCCCGACTAAGAAGCTTTTATCCAAATTGTTAAAGAGCGTTGCCTCTCGGCTATGTGCTTAATGTAACCTTGTATGCCGTGGCTGTCAATAGTTAATTTTAAAGTTTATTTGTAATTACTTCTTCATAATCATAAGCAGGCGTTACTTTGTGAATAAAAGACATCATGCGCTCATGATTAAAGCTGTTAATAATGCTCACAGTAAACATCTCTTCATCCGGTGCTATGTTGTAAGAGTCGACCTCGCCATCAAATGCGCTAGCCATCTCTCGTGCATCGCTTGCGGACTCTGTGTAAATCTCATGTTTAAACATTGGTTAGCTCCTTCATCAAGTCACGTTTCTGGTTAACTGTATCGGTCCAACCTTCATCAAGGAATCGGTGATACAAGGCTAACTCATCATCTGTAAGTAATTCGTTGTTACGAATCATATAACACAACAAGGTGAAGAGAATGGATAGTTCACGGTTATTTAATGTCATGGTATTACCTCATTAATTTAATAAGTAGCACCACGGCATACACAGGTTACACTAAGCAAATTGTTAAAGAGCAAGGTAACTTAGTTACCTACCGTTTGGCTATGTTGCCTCCCGATGACTGTAATGTACTACTAGCTTTTGCCTGTGTCAACACTAAGTTTCACTAAGATAGATTATTTATGTGATACATGTCACAACTACTAAGATAAAACCTAGGTTGTCTAACATGTGAGACTAAGGAGAAGCAATAGATACAGAGCTATGATAGGTTAGGTTGGCTAGGTTTCTGGTGTTCCTCCTACTGCATCTTATTACTATTACTCTTCTTAGCGGTCTACCGACCGCGACCTAATGGCATCTTACATGCTTGCATGTGCAATCACTAAGACAAGACACTAAGACTTACTAAGGTACACTACTAAGATACTACTAAGGTAAGCACTAAGGCTTTAACTAAGGTAGTCCACTAAGATTAACCTAAGCTATCCATCAAGTAACAACCTAAGGTACACATCAGGTTACCGCAGCGACGAACGAAGTGAGGAGCAAAGGAACAGATAGCCCACCCACGCCCACCCTGTCAATACCTCATAAAGGCCCAGAATGGCCCCTGTGTAAGCCCTAAGCGGTTGCACTAAGGCAATCACCTTGTCCAATACTAAGGCGCTCCCTAGCGCTTCCTAGGCGTTCTCCAGCGTTCCACCTTGCTAGTACGTGGCAAAACAAAAGGCCAGCCCTTGTGTACTACTAAGCTAGTACATAGGAAAGCCTAGGCCTGTACCAGTTAACTAGTACATTCCCAAGGCCACCCTATGGGGACAACCCGGCGAGGGCGAGGGCGAGACACCCCACACACGCCTATATCAAAATTTTGACTTTGTTACCTGAATGTTACAGGTCTACTGGAATCCATACCTTCTTCTGCCCTTGTGTACACTAAGATATTAACCTGCTTACGCAGAAGATGCAGAAGGTTTCTTCATGGCACGACGTTGTACATCCTTGGCAATGGCATAAGCCTGCTTAGGGTCACGCCCTGACTTGATGAGTTCTTCTGTGTTCTGGCGTACAGCACTTTGCTTAACTGATTTGATTAATGGCATTACTCTTCAGTTCCCAATCTGCTTGTTACCTCTGGTACAACTGTGACCTGCATTGTCTGACTTACATGCCCATTGCTTACCTTGATACGAATAAGGTTAGCCGTAGAGGAGTCATTACTAACAGTAACATCACCAGTATTCACCCCTAATACCCCATACTTATCTCCAAAGCTAACAGTTACAGAAGCACCACTTACTGCATGTCTTCCATCGACACGATAAGAAGACAAGTTCCCCGTAGAAGTGTTACGGATAAGAACCCATAAACTAATACCACGAAAAGCCAAAGTACCACTTGTGGTTACAGGTAACTCAATAGTGGTGGATCCACCTTGTGTAATATCTCTTGTATACTTAGATTTGTATAGGTATTTTCCTGGCAAATCAAGGTACTCATCATTTACACGAAGAAGGTTGTCAATGTGCACTGCGTTAGTTCTGTTTGTAACAGGAGATTCATCAACTCCAACATCAAAGTTGTCATAACTATAAACCTTGCCTCCCGAACCACTAAAGAGCAAGTTAGTGCCATGTAAGTTATTATGACGCACTGTATGGTTAGCACCTGAATGACGAGTAATGGCTATACCTCTAACACCAGACACACCATAACAATCATTGCCCTCAATAGAAGCTGAATCCACAGAGTCATCTAAGAATATACAGTTAGGAGCATCCTTGCCAGTGACATGATTACCACGTATAGTCAAGTTACGGTGACGCCCTGTTGGGCTTTGACCAAACTTACTGACGTAGATGCGTGGTACATTGTTTCCCACTACTGATACGTTCTCAGAGTTGTTGGATTGTGCAGTAATGTAAATCCTATCTGTACAGGTGTTACCTATTACATTAATGTTGCTAGTATCATCTATCCATAGTTGTTTATGGAAGATATTACCAGTAACCACACCATAGCTTATCTTGTTATTCTCAATCTCTAAGGAGCCGTATTCATTGTCATGGTCATAGTTACCAATAACCACCAAAGAGCCATTACCATTAATGAAGTTATAAGAAGTGGCATTCTTGCCGCCATGCGTTGAGTTACCTATGCACTTGGCATTGGTCACACCTACGTGTTGAAAGTGCCCTCTGTCTTTACCATCTTTAGGCTGAACTGAAGTACATCCCATAATAGAGGTGTCCCGCACCACTCTGTTAGCAGGATCACTTTCTGACGCATCGTAAGCGCGACCTCGGAAGTCTGTGTTATAGAAGAAACCCTCGAAACGTGCACCATGTACCTTGATGTCCTCATAATCTTTTCCATCTTCATAGGCTAAGATTTGAAATGCACGACATGCACTGTCGTATCTCGCAGCAGTTAGTGTTCCTGTCAAGAAACTACGAAACTTACTTGTCTTGATACGAATGCACTCAAACTGCAAATCTGCATCGCCAACTAGTGTAATTGGTTTATCCACTGTAACAGTACCAAATCTGTAAGCCCCACCATAGAAACCTAGAGTACCACCAGACGGGGTCGCATCAATTGCAGCTTGAATTGAATGAGTGCTATCTGTTGCAAGATTTGGTATTGCACCAAAATCTGATACACTATTTAGCTCTAAAAGTTTATCACCAAGCAGCCTATAGGTAGCGCCTATGAGCTTGCTCTTGTACTTCACTAGGGAAGCACTTAATCGTTGAAGCATGTATCCTCCTCTTCTGAGAGGCTACCACCATGATAGCCTTTAAGAAAAGTTGCGTGAAAAGCGCGGCTTACGCCGCGACTGTATTATTTAACTTGGAACAGACGTCGTACCCCATCAGACAGACCACGATACATAATAGTATCTCCGTTATTAACTGATAAGTGACTGTGCCCTTGGTTTTTGATATGTTCTCCCTGATTAATAGTCCCATTAGATGCACCTGCATGGAACATAACCGTTCGACCAGTAGGTATCCCAGTTACATCACCAAGTGTCCACGAGCTAGACCATATACCGAAGTGTACGTTTGGTGGGTACTTCTCTAAGTCAATAGAGAATGTAGTGTCTTGGATACCAATGAAGTGCTCAGGCCCACCATCACACCCGTCGATCTGGCAGTTTTGACTAACAAACCTATTAGCAACCTCCGTGTTTAGGGTGTACGTATTTCCACTTACCTTAACAGAATATGCATTCTGTGTAGATCCTACCAAGATACCTTCTGTCCTACGCCCACCTGTAACTACATCCGAAGAACCCATATAATTATCGGTGAAACTTCCAGTTTCATCTATCCATACCCCATACAACCTCTGCTGATCAGCACCTGTATTTATTGAGAACTCATTATTATACACCTGTGCATACTTAAACCAAACACTAGGCCTCGATGGGGTCATAGACTTAACAAAGCAACCTGACATCTGTGTTGCATAGCCATCGATACGCACAGCGCTAATAGAGCCAGTCGGTGCAATCCACTTGCAATCTTTAAACTGAGTGTGAGTACCAGCACCGGTAATGAAGTATGGAGTTTGATCCAAAGCTATACCATACTTAGATGCTAGGAATTGATCTGAGCATGGTACAAACGTACAAGTGCTGAAGCAGACAGTCTCACCTGTACCCAACTGAATAGGTGCTTGCTTATAATCAATACGAGGAAGGCCAGGATCTGTATACTCTGCAATCTCGAAATGTGTATTGGAGAAGTAAACTTCCCATGCCGTTTTATTACGAAACAAGAAGGCAGACATTTCAATGTGGCAGTTATCAAAGTACACATAGTTTGAATCATGGAGAATATCAATACTAGGTACATCCTTATTTCCACACCGTAATACTGTAAGGTTGTTAAAGTGTGTATCTTGGATATAGCCAATACCTAAGCCACTTCCTTTAAACCCTTCAATGTTAATGCCGTCTACTACACCAGTCCACCCGATATGCTCAAGGTACAGACCACCAGCAGTGGAGTCTTGTATTGACTCATCCGCTTCTATGCAGAAGTCACGAAGTGTAAGACCAAATGTGAACTTATTAGGTGCAACGGATAACGTATACCCAGATGTTACCTTGCTTATAAATGTAGTACCAAAGTGAGGTGATGGGTTATGCGAAGAGTTGGTCCCGTTAAAACCATTGCCACCTTCTCCAATAAGGACTAAGGCGTAGTCAGCAACAAGCGGTTTGGTTACAACATAGCGACCTGATGGTGCATGTAGCGCCCTCTTTCCTTTACAAGCATTTATTGCTGCCTGAATGGCATCTGTATCATCTGTAATGCCGTCACCCTTGGCTCCAAAATCTTTAATGCTAACGTAATCATCAAGCCTGTCTTCCAGAATGCGCTGAATTGCCCCAGCCAACTTAGACTTAACTAGTACGTATGCATCCATTACGCGAGTTAATCTACCCATTAGCATCTCCTATTACTACTCGGCCCTCCCAATGAAAACCGATGAGTAATAGGCCGCTCAAATGAACGGCACTCTTATCTCTTCTATAGTGTCCAGTAAATCGTAAGACACTGATACATAAAGCTATGTATTAATTATATCCGCGTTCTAGCGAAAGAATGTACAAACCAAGTTTTGTAGCGTCAGGCTTACTAAAGCAGACCTTATCGTCTACATCGTAGACTGCCGTCAGCGTCGGCTTCAGAGGCTTCACCTTTGGAATCTCTGGTAACGCCGCCTGACACCCTGAAGTAGTCAGCGAACCAATCAGCAGGATTGTCGCTAGCATGATTCGCCTCACTTTGTGCCTCCTTCTCTTCCCTTTTCTTCTTAGCTACAAGCAGCAGGCCAATAAGGCCTGCCACCACCTCAAGCACTTTATTCACAGGTGATTACTTGGCATACCACGTCAGTGACGGAACCTTCCGTACCTTCACCAAGGTCCACACCAAGGCCTACAGAAACAAGGGCAACCACCAGTGCAATAATTGCACCTACCACCTTCTTAGACTTAAACAGCTTTTTCATTGCATCTCCCTTTCCATTGAGCCAATAAGTCAGAGTAATTCTTCCAGTCATCATAGTTGCCTTCCTCTGAAGCCTTGGCAACCATGCGTTCACACCATTCAATGCATCTTACCATCTTGCTTTGTTATCTCTAACGTCGATGTGGGTAAAAGTAGGATAAGCACCAATACCATACTTATCAGGGTATTTATTGCAGAGGTACGCACGCACCTCCATTGGACCAACACCAGTAACTTTAATATCAGCAGCCTTACCAGTAAGATGCATGGAGTTCTTAGCTCCACCTACGTTAGCATTGTGCTTAGCACAGCGATGACCAGAAGTAATAACTACAGGTACACCAAAGTGCTCACGTACATCTGTGACTACCTGTAGTAATTCAGCATCAACAGTGGATGTACCGCATCCGCAACGGCAAGCGAACTCTTTGCGCTTGAAGTATTTGTTAAGCATTATTAGTCCCCTGCTGGAGTGACAGGTGTCACCTCCATAGTAGTTGCATCCCACTTGTCGGTGGGTTCACTACCACGTGCAATAGCGATGTACAAGGAGTGGTCTACTTTCTCTACAGCAACCATGGCGCCTTTCTGTTTACCAGATAGGTGTTTAATGTTGATAGGGTGATCTTTCTTCTTGAGGTCTGCTTCAGCAACAATAGGCAAAGGGATTGCCGTTGCAGTGGTTTGTACAGTTTTTACTCGAAAAGCCTGACCAGTAACAGTACCTGCGGTTCCATAATTAGACATGTAAATCTCCTCTTAAGCTGGGGTAATAGTAGTGACCGCTTTATTAGCTGTCAACCAATTGGAATCTTCTTTGCCATCAACTGCGATAGCAATAACCAGGTTATCATGTGTATCAAGACACACCATGGCTCCTTTCTGCTTACCTGATTTGGTGGCATCATTAATAACATCACCTTTCTTCTCAACAGTATCCTCGAAAACTACAGGAAGCATCAAGGCTTCACTCACAGGTTGTATCTGCTTACGAGCAGACTTACCTGTAAGAGGTTGTGTACTATAATTATTAGACATGCTCTCTCCTATTATGTAAATATAGTAAGGAAGTAAGGAATAGGGTGTACAGGAGTACACCCATACTAAGGCATACCTAGGTATAACCTATAACCTAGGTTAACCTATATTATCCTTGTTATTCTCTTATTCTCTTGGCCTTCCTTCTATAGTGTCCAGTAATTAATAAGTCCTTGAAATTCTTGCAGAAAGTGTATTTCTGCTTTCCGATTTATTCCGGTAATTTTGCCCATACACTCGCTGCTGCATTGCTACGGAAGTGTTGGTCACTCTTCGCTCAGTACCGTAATCACCGTAGAGCATTGCCCTGCGGAGGTGAGGTGTGTTCATAGCGTGGATATAGTCGCGCATCTCCTGCGCTCTGAGGCGATTAATCCGTGTAACCTCGTCATAGTCTATCTGAGAAGTTAATTGCCGTATAGCGCCATACAGAGCGTCTAAGCGGTCATCGTGCCGGAGGCTGTTCTTCTCAATCGTAATGTTCGACATCTGATTGAAAAGACTATAGGACATGCGTAACTCAAGCGGGTAGTGCTGTACCGACTCAAAGTCAGACTTGACCAT
>ERZ1036441.987-NODE-987-length-8362-cov-2.946190_pt1 | contig 8362 bp, 4 predicted proteins | sample MGYA00514225_ERZ1036441 | MGnify/ENA primary metagenome ERZ1036441 (study PRJEB33795, sample SAMN09464925) | human gut metagenome | host: Homo sapiens | place: USA: Stanford, California | collected 2016-08 | study: EMG produced TPA metagenomics assembly of the... | reverse complement strand
CCGACCGTCCGCATCCGTTGCCTGATGAAACGCTGCTGGCACGTATTCACCATCACGGTTTACTGGCGATGACCGACTGCTCAACGCCGGAAGACGGCCTGGCTTGCCAAAAGCTGGGAGCCGAAATTATTGGCACCACGCTTTCTGGCTATACCACACCTGAAACGCCAGAAGAGCCGGATCTGGCGCTGGTGAAAACGTTGAGCGACGCCGGATGTCGGGTGATTGCCGAAGGGCGTTACAACACGCCTGCTCAGGCGGCGGATGCGATGCGCCACGGCGCGTGGGCGGTGACGGTCGGTTCTGCCATTACGCGTCTTGAACACATTTGTCAGTGGTACAACACAGCGATGAAAAAGGCGGTGCTATGACCACACTGGCGATTGATATCGGCGGTACTAAACTTGCCGCCGCGCTGATTGGCGCTGATGGGCAGATCCGCGATCGTCGTGAACTTCCTACGCCAGCCAGCCAGACACCAGAAGCCTTGCGTGATGCCTTATCCGCATTAGTCTCTCCGTTGCAAGTTCATGCGCAGCGGGTTGCTATCGCTTCAACCGGAATTATTCGCGACGGCAGCTTATTGGCGCTGAATCCGCATAATCTCGGTGGATTACTACACTTTCCGTTAGTTAAAACACTGGAGCAGCTTACCGATTTGCCGACCATTGCCATTAACGACGCGCAGGCCGCAGCATGGGCGGAGTATCAGGCGCTGGAAGGCGATATAACCGAGATGGTGTTTATCACCGTTTCCACTGGCGTCGGCGGCGGTGTAGTGAGCGGCGGCAAACTGCTTACCGGCCCTGGAGGTCTGGCGGGGCACATCGGGCATTCGCTTGCCGATCCGCATGGTCCAGTCTGCGGCTGTGGACGCACAGGTTGCGTGGAGGCGATTGCTTCTGGTCGCGGCATTGTGGTGATTGGCGGCAGCGTGGGGCTGGCAGAAGGGTATCTGGCGTTGGTGGAAACGTATCTGGCGCAGGAGCCAGCGGCATTTCATGTTTATTTACTGGCGGCGCACTACCGCCATGATGCAGGTTTACTTGGGGCTGCGCTGTTGGCCCAGGGAGAAAAATTATGATGATGGGTGAAGTACAGTCATTACCGTCTGCCGGATTACATCCTGCGTTACAGGACGCGTTAACGCTGGCATTAGCTGCCAGACCGCAAGAAAAAGCGCCGGGTCGTTACGAATTACAGGGCGATAATATCTTTATGAATGTCATGACGTTTAACACTCAATCGCCCGTCGAGAAAAAAGCGGAATTGCACGAGCAGTACATTGATATCCAGCTGTTATTAAACGGTGAGGAACGGATCCTGTTTGGCATGGCAGGCACTGCGCGTCAGTGTGAAGAGTTCCACCATGAAGATGATTACCAGCTTTGCAGCGCCATTGAGAATGAGCAAACCATCATCTTAAAACCGGGAATGTTTGCCGTGTTTATGCCAGGAGAACCGCATAAACCAGGATGCGTTGTTGGCGAGCCTGGTGAGATTAAAAAGGTTGTGGTGAAGGTTAAGGCTGATTTAATGGCTTAAAACTTAGTTCGTTTTAAAGATTCTCCAGACAGTGTCTGGAGAATTCGAAACCGCTGAAATTAACGGCGTCTATAGCCTTCCTCTAACACCGCCTGTGTTCGAACGAGTTCATCCGCGAGTCGTTTTTCATCAGGTAGTTGCATCTTATATTCACTCGCCAGAACGGTGTTAGGTAAACCAGCCAGTGCATAATGCGCTTCTCCGACTCCTTTCTCTGCACAGAGAATCAGACCGATGGGCGGATTTTCATCCGGTAGCGTCCAGTGCTCTTTGGCGTAGTTGAGATACATATTCATCTGTCCGGCATCGCTATAGCTGAATTTGCCCACTTTTAGATCGACGATTAGCAGGCAGCGTAAACGGCGGTGGAAAAACAGCAGATCGACACGAAACCAGTTGTCATCAATGCGTAACCTTCGCTGTCGACTAACAAAGGCAAAATCATCCCCAAGTTCCAGCATGAAATCCATCAGGTGGTTGATCAGCGCCTCCTCAAAATCGGATTCTGAATATTCATCTTTCAATTCCAGAAATTCGAGCACAAAGGGATCGCGTATCGCCCGTTGCGGAAGAATATGCGTCTCGGCAGGAGCGTGTTGTTGCAGCATGGCTGATTTGTCATGTGACAGTAGTGTCCGCTCATAAAATTGGGTCGCAATTTGCCGTTCGAGCTGACGAGCAGACCAGCCACAGCGGAGTGTTTCTTTCTCATAAAAGCTACGAGCGTCAGCGTTTTTAACAGAAAGCAAACGGACGTAAGTGGACCAGGGCAGGGGGAAAGATTTGGCAAGTTGCGCTAAATGGCAAGATTCGCCAGATAGTGTCTGGCGAATTGTGGGGGTGAATTGTGCAGACAGTGTCTGCACAATTTCAATTCGTTGAAAACAAATATAAAAATTCTTAAACTGCCATAAATTCCTGGTGGAAAACCCACGCTTATACCTTAGACTTAAATCCTTTGATAGTCGCTTGATTAGCTGCGCACCATACGCAGCCCTGGTCTCGCCACCTTGTTCAAATTCGACAATTTGTCGGCCAATTTCCCAGTATGTGGCGGTCATTAACGCGTTAACACTACGTACCGTTTCCGTCCGGGCGCTATCGACCAGATGAATAATGCCGTCGTGGATTTGCTGGTAGCCTGCTGTGGTTCCTTCTGAGAGCGATTCCATTATCTGTCCCTTCATATGGCGCAGTGTTGAATAATGGAATCAGCTATACGCCGGGCATCTGCCGGTAACAATCCAGATGTGCGTATTACATTGGTTTTCTTCAGATTATGCGAGGCGCTTTCCAGAACGAAAGGAGAATTTCAGCGCCGACTCTTTTCTGAGAAGGCGGCGCTGAGGCAGAGCTTAAACTTCCAGCCAGTTCATAATGCCGTCTGCCGCTTTGCGACCTTCGGCAATGGCGGTAACGACCAGATCGGAACCACGGACGATATCGCCGCCAGCAAAGATTTTCGGGTTGCTGGTCTGGAAAGCGTTGTCGTTGCCTTCCGGGGCGATAATGCGCCCCTGCGAATCCAGCTCGACGCTGTGTTTTGCCAGCCATTCCATGCTGTGTGGACGGAAACCAAACGCCATGATCACCGCATCTGCCGGAACGATATGTTCTGACCCTGCCACGATCTCTGCGCGGCGACGGCCTTTGGCATCCGGTTCGCCCATTTCTGTGCGCACCATTTTTACGCCGCTGACTTTGCCGTTGCCATTCACTTCTATACCCAGCGGCTGGACGTTGAATTTGAACTCAACACCTTCTTCCCGCGCGTTTTTCACTTCGCGGCGGGAACCCGGCATGTTCTCTTCATCACGACGATAGGCACAGGTAACGTGCTTTGCCCCCTGGCGTACAGACGTGCGCACGCAGTCCATCGCAGTGTCGCCACCGCCAAGGACCACCACGCGTTTACCTTCCATGCTGACGAACGGTTCGTCGTTGGTTTCGCCAAAGCCCATTAACTGTTTGGTGTTGGCGATGAGGAACGGCAGCGCTGCGTACACGCCATCGGCGTCTTCGTTTTCCAGCCCGCCGCGCATTGACTGATAAGTCCCGACGCCAAGGAACACGGCATCGTAATCACTCAGCAGATCGTCCAGCTGTACGTCGCGGCCCACTTCGGTATTGAGTTTGAATTCAATACCCATGCCGGTGAAGATTTCACGGCGGCGCGCCATTACCTCTTTTTCCAGCTTGAAGGCCGGAATACCGAAGGTTAGCAAGCCGCCAATTTCCGGGTGACGGTCGAAGACAACCGCTTTTACGCCGTTGCGCGTCAGGACATCCGCACACGCCAGACCCGCCGGGCCTGCACCGATAATCGCCACTTTTTTACCGGTCTGTTTCACGCCGGACATATCCGGACGCCAGCCCATCTCGAACGCTTTATCGTTGATATAGCGCTCAATGTTGCCGATGGTCACTGCGCCGAACTCATCGTTCAGGGTGCAGGAACCTTCGCACAGACGGTCTTGCGGGCAGACACGTCCGCACACTTCCGGCAGGGTATTGGTCTGATGCGACAGTTCTGCCGCTTCAAAAATACGCCCCTCGTTGGCGAGCTTCAGCCAGTTCGGGATGTAGTTGTGTACCGGGCATTTCCACTCGCAGTATGGGTTGCCGCACGACAGACAGCGGTCAGCCTGCGCTTTGGCCTGGCCTTCGGAAAACGGCTCGTAAATTTCAACAAACTCAATTTTGCGGATCTTCAGCGGTTTCTTTGGCGGATCAACGCGCTGCAGGTCGATAAATTGATAAACATTCTGACTCATTGTTGCTACCCCTTACTGCGCCTGCACGCGCAACTCTGCTGCGCTACGACTACGGTGACCCAGCAGTGCTTTTACATCACTGGACTTCGGTTTAACCAGCGCGAATTTCGTGGCGAAGGTTGACCAGTTCGCCAGAATCTCTTCACCGCGCTGGGAACCGGTATGCTGCACATGCTCGGTGATAAGACCACGCAGATGCTCTTCATGGATCGCCAAATCGTCAACGCTTAAGACCTCGACCAGTTCCGGGTTAACGCGTTTGCGGAAATCGCCGCTTTCATCGAGAACGTAAGCGAAGCCGCCGGTCATGCCCGCGCCGAAGTTAACGCCGGTTTTACCCAGAATACAGACAATACCGCCCGTCATATATTCACAGCCGTTGTCGCCAATGCCTTCTACCACGGTGATAGCACCGGAGTTACGTACGCCGAAACGTTCACCCGCGCGGCCTGCGGCATACAGACGACCTCCGGTCGCGCCATACAGGCAGGTGTTGCCGATAATGCTTGCTTCATGGCTGCGGAAGGCTGAGCCAACCGGAGGACGAATGGCAATTAAGCCGCCCGCCATGCCTTTACCGACATAGTCGTTAGCATCGCCGGTCAGATACAGTTCCACGCCGCCCGCGTTCCACACACCGAAGCTCTGGCCTGCGGTGCCGTTGAAGTATGCTTTGATCGGATCGGCAGCCAGCCCCTGATCGCCGTGCGTCTGGGCGATATAGCCTGAAAGCGACGCGCCGACAGAACGATCGGTGTTGCGGATATCGAACCAGAAGGTTTTGCTCTGGCGTTCATCGACAAACGGTTTTGCCTGTTGCAGCAACTGCGCGTTCAGTAGGCCGTTATCAAACGGCGGGTTGTTTTCGGTGCAGTAGAGTGCCTTACCTGCATGTGGCTCGGCAGTTTCCAGCAGCTTCGACAGCGCCAGTTTCTGCTGTTTGGCGGTGAAACCGTCCAGCTCTTTCAGCAGGTCGGTGCGACCAATCAGATCCACCAGACGCGTTACCCCCAGCTGTGCCATCAGCTCGCGGGTTTCACGTGCGATAAACTCAAAGTAATTAGTCACCTTGAACGGCAGGCCGTGATAGTGATTCTTACGCAGTTTGTCATCCTGAGTTGCAACACCCGTCGCGCAGTTGTTCAGATGGCAAATACGCAGATATTTACAGCCGAGCGCCACCATCGGGCCAGTGCCGAAGCCGAAGCTTTCTGCGCCGAGAATCGCCGCTTTGATGATATCAACGCCGGTTTTCAGGCCGCCATCAACCTGCAAACGGATCTTGTGACGCAAGCCGTTGGCAACCAGCGCCTGTTGGGTTTCAACAAGCCCCAGCTCCCACGGACAGCCTGCGTATTTCACCGATGAAAGCGGACTTGCGCCGGTGCCGCCGTCATAGCCTGCGATGGTGATCAAGTCCGCATAAGCTTTCGCCACGCCAGTCGCGATGGTGCCGACGCCCGGTTCGGACACCAGCTTCACGGAGATCATCGCTTTCGGGTTAACCTGCTTGAGGTCGAAAATGAGCTGCGCTAAGTCCTCGATAGAGTAGATATCGTGGTGCGGCGGCGGGGAGATCAGCGTCACTCCGGGCACCGAATAGCGCAGTTTGGCAATGTAAGGAGTGACTTTATCACCCGGCAACTGACCGCCTTCGCCCGGCTTCGCGCCCTGGGCGACTTTAATCTGAATGACGTCAGCATTGACCAGATACGCCGGAGTAACACCGAAGCGACCGGACGCCACCTGCTTGATGCGTGAGACTTTGTTGGTACCGTAGCGCGCCGGATCTTCACCCCCTTCACCGGAGTTCGAGTTACCGCCGATGCTGTTCATCGCTTCAGCCAGCGCCTCGTGGGCTTCCGGGCTTAACGCGCCGATAGACATCGCAGCGGTATCGAAGCGTTTAAACAGTTCGCTTGCCGGTTCAACATCGGCAATGTTGACTGCGTTTTCACCCGGCGTAATTGCCAGCAGATCGCGCAGCGTGGTTGCCGGACGCTCATTAACCAGCTTCGCGTATTCCTGATAGTCGCTGTACTCGCCGCTTTGTACCGCCTGTTGCAGTGTGCGCACCACGTCCGGGTTGTAGGCGTGGTATTCGCCACCGTGCACGTATTTCAGCAGGCCGCCCTGGCTGATGGGCTTACGCGCCAGCCAGGCACGTTTCGACAGATTCAGCAGATCCTGCTGGAAGTCTTCAAAGCTCGCCCCGCCAATGCGGCTAACCGCGCCCTGGAAGCACAGGCCCACGACATCATCGTGCAGACCGACCGCTTCAAACAGTTTCGAGCAGCGATAAGAGGCGATGGTGGAGATGCCCATTTTGGACATGATTTTGTACAAGCCTTTGTTGATGCCGTTACGATAGTTGAGCATCACGGTACGATAATCTTTGGCAATCGCGTGGGTGTCTACCAGACGGCCCAGCGTTTCATAGGCAAGGTACGGATAAATAGCCGTCGCGCCGAAACCCAGCAACACGGCGAAGTGGTGCGGATCACGGGCGCTGGCGGTTTCGACGATGATGTTGGCATCGCAACGCAGGCTTTGCTCGACCAGACGGGTCTGGATCGCGCCAACCGCCATCGGAGCCGGAACCGGCAGGCGATCTTTAGCGATATTCCGGTCGGAGAGCACCAGCAGCACGGTGCCGCTACGTACCATTTTTTCGGCTTTGTCGCACAGCTCTTTCACCGTCGCTTCGAGCGTGGTTTTAGTGACGTCAAAGGTGATATCCAGCGTATCTGCGCGGTAGTGATCCTCTTTCATCGTCGTGAGCTGTTTGAAATCGGAATAGAGCAGAATCGGCGATTTAAAGCTTAAACGGTGCGCCTGGCCTTCAGCTTCGCAGAAGACGTTCATTTCGCGGCCAATGCTGGTGGCGAGCGACATAACATGCGCTTCACGCAGCGGGTCGATTGGCGGGTTGGTTACCTGAGCAAACTGCTGGCGGAAGTAGTCGTAAATAATGCGCGGCTGACTGGAGAGCACGGCGAATGGGGTATCATCGCCCATCGAACCGACGGCTTCCTGACCGTTTTCACCCAGTACGCGAATTACGGAGTCCAGCTCTTCCGCGCTGTAGTTAAACTGTTTCTGGTAGCTGGCAAGCGTGTCGTCGTCCAGTTCGCGGCTACCCACTTCTTCATCGGGCAGATCTTCAAACGGTACCAGTCGGCGGACGTTTTTCTCCATCCACTCTTTATATGGATGGCGGCTTTTCAGATCGTCATCGGTTTCTGCCGAGTGCAGAATACGCCCACTGCGGGTGTCGATCACCATCAGTTCGCCTGGCCCGACGCGGCCTTTTTCGACCACTTCGTCAGGCTGATAATCCCAGATACCGACTTCAGAGGCGCAGGTAATGAGCTTATCTTTGGTGATGACATAGCGTGCCGGACGCAGACCGTTACGGTCGAGGTTACAGGCGGCAAAACGACCGTCAGACATCACGATGCCTGCCGGGCCATCCCACGGCTCCATATGCATGGAGTTAAAGTCAAAGAAGGCACGCAGTTCCGGGTCCATATCCGGGTTGTTCTGCCAGGCGGGTGGCACTAACAGACGCATGGCGCGGATGATATCCATCCCGCCTGCCAGCAGCAGTTCCAGCATGTTATCCATGGAACTGGAGTCAGAGCCGGTTTCGTTGACGAACGGCGCGGCGTCGTGCAGGTCAGGGATCAGCGGCGTCTGGAATTTATAGGTACGCGCACGCGCCCATTGGCGGTTACCAGTGATGGTGTTGATTTCACCGTTATGCGCGAGGTAGCGGAACGGCTGTGCCAGCGGCCAGCGCGGTACGGTGTTAGTGGAAAAGCGCTGGTGGAACAGGCAAATGGCCGATTCCAGACGCAGGTCCGCAAGATCCAGATAAAAGCGCGGCAGATCCGCCGGCATACACAGACCTTTATAGATGTTCACCAGATTCGACAGGCTACAGACGTAGAAGTCTTTGTCGGCTTCGAGACGCTTTTCAATGCGGCGGCGGGCGATAAACAGACGGCGCTCCATATCGCGTGGACGCCAGCCTGCCGGGG
>ERZ1036441.968-NODE-968-length-8564-cov-3.238336_pt1 | contig 8564 bp, 7 predicted proteins | sample MGYA00514225_ERZ1036441 | MGnify/ENA primary metagenome ERZ1036441 (study PRJEB33795, sample SAMN09464925) | human gut metagenome | host: Homo sapiens | place: USA: Stanford, California | collected 2016-08 | study: EMG produced TPA metagenomics assembly of the... | reverse complement strand
GGAGCACCTCAAAAACACCATCATACACTAAATCAGTAAGTTGGCAGCATCACCATCTATTCATAAGCCTGATCCACAGGCATATTTAGCAAGGATTTCAAGTGAGCCGTACTACAACTGTTGATGGCGCTCCGGCAAGCGACACTGACAAGCAAAGCATTTCTCAGCCAAATCAATTTATTAAACGCGGTACGCCGCAATTTATGCGCGTCACCCTGGCGCTGTTCTCTGCCGGACTGGCAACCTTCGCACTTCTCTATTGTGTGCAACCTATCCTTCCGGTGCTTTCGCAGGAGTTTGGCTTAACGCCCGCGAACAGTAGTATTTCACTGTCCATTTCAACGGCGATGTTGGCTATCGGTTTGCTGTTTACTGGCCCGCTATCCGATGCCATTGGTCGCAAACCAGTGATGGTCACGGCGCTACTGTTGGCCTCCATTTGTACGTTACTTTCGACAATGATGACCAGCTGGCACGGCATTTTGATTATGCGCGCCTTGATTGGGCTTTCGTTAAGTGGCGTGGCAGCCGTTGGCATGACTTATCTTAGCGAGGAAATCCACCCCAGTTTCGTGGCCTTTTCGATGGGGTTGTATATCAGCGGCAACTCAATTGGCGGCATGAGCGGACGCTTAATTAGCGGTGTCTTCACGGACTTTTTCAACTGGCGAATTGCGCTGGCGGCAATCGGTTGTTTCGCGCTGGCCTCGGCGTTGATGTTCTGGAAAATCCTCCCGGAATCACGCCATTTTCGCCCGACTTCGCTGCGACCTAAGACGTTGTTTATCAACTTTCGTCTGCACTGGCGTGACCGGGGATTACCGTTATTGTTCGCAGAAGGCTTTTTGCTGATGGGGTCGTTCGTCACGCTGTTTAATTACATCGGCTATCGGTTGATGCTCTCCCCCTGGCATGTCAGTCAGGCTGTGGTTGGCTTATTATCGCTGGCCTATTTTACCGGTACATGGAGCTCACCCAAAGCCGGAACCATGACCACCCGCTATGGGCGCGGTCCGGTGATGTTGTTTTCGACGGGGGTTATGCTGTTTGGTTTACTGATGACCTTATTTAGCTCGCTGTGGCTGATCTTTGCCGGAATGTTACTCTTCTCAGCCGGATTCTTCGCAGCCCACTCAGTAGCCAGCAGCTGGATCGGCCCCCGCGCAAAACGCGCTAAAGGCCAGGCCTCCTCGCTGTATCTGTTCAGTTACTATCTGGGGTCGAGTATTGCCGGGACGCTGGGTGGTGTTTTCTGGCATAACTATGGCTGGAACGGCGTCGGCGCATTTATTGCTCTGATGCTGGTCATTGCTCTGCTGGTCGGGACGCGTTTGCATCGTCGTCTGCACGCCTGAAAAATAAGTCCGGACTGCGGTAAATACCCATCCGGACTTATTGCCTGCTCAAACCAACGTTAATAGCCATTCTAAAATAGACGAAGCGCCAGCCAATTCCCGCAGCGCATCTAGCGTCATCAGGATTATAAGTACCCAAATAAACGGATTCATTTTGCTGTGTGTCATTTATTACTGATGCGCAGTTATTCTACCGCTTTGTAAGTAGTAAAATAGTTAACCCGATCAAGACTACTATTATTGGTAGCTAAATTTCCCTTAAGTCACAATACGTTATTATCAACGCTGTAATTTATTCAGCGTTTGTACATATCGTTACACGCTGAAACCAACCACTCACGGAAGTCTGCCATTCCCAGGGATATAGTTATTTCAACGGCCCCGCAGTGGGGTTAAATGAAAAAACAAATTGAGGGTATGACAATGAAAAAAGTATTAGCTCTGGTTGTTGCCGCTGCTATGGGTCTGTCTTCTGCCGCCTTTGCTGCAGAAACTGCGACCACACCTGCTCCGACTGCGACGACCACCAAAGCAGCGCCGGCGAAAACTACACATCATAAAAAACAGCATAAAGCAGCACCTGCCCAGAAAGCGCAGGCGGCTAAAAAGCATCATAAAAATGCGAAAGCTGAACAGAAAGCTCCTGAACAAAAAGCGCAGGCAGCGAAGAAACACGCCAAAAAACACAGCCATCAGCAACCGGCAAAACCTGCTGCACAACCCGCAGCGTAAGTTTTCAACAGTAATGCTGGCGCGCCCCCTCGCGCCTGAAAATTACGGTGCTAAGCGGGTAACGTTTAGCACCGCCTTTAGCGGAGGGTAGTATGGTGGGCCGTTATCGCTTTGAGTTCATTCTTATCATCCTTATTTTATGCGCACTGATTGCCGCCCGTTTTTATCTTTCCTGATCGTAGTTATCTGATTTTACTCCCACTTTCATCCCGTCCCGTCTATAGTATTTATGAGGGTTTGCTTTTAATAATCATAATTACCCACCAGAGTGTGATATGCGTACAACCATTGCTGTAGTGTTGGGTGCAATTAGTTTGACGTCTGCTTTTGTGTTTGCAGATAAACCAGACGTTGCCAAATCGGCAAACGATGAGGTCAGCACCCTGTTTTTTGGTCATGATGATCGTGTGCCAGTGAATGACACGACCCAATCACCGTGGGATGCTGTTGGGCAACTGGAAACGGCCAGCGGCAATTTATGTACGGCGACGCTGATTGCACCCAATCTGGCATTAACGGCAGGACACTGTTTATTGACGCCGCCAAAGGGTAAAGCCGATAAAGCGGTAGCGCTGCGTTTCGTGTCAAATAAAGGTCTTTGGCGCTATGAGATCCACGACATAGAAGGCCGCGTTGATCCGACACTGGGAAAGCGGTTAAAAGCAGATGGGGATGGCTGGATTGTACCTCCCGCAGCTGCGCCGTGGGACTTCGGTTTGATTGTGCTACGTAATCCCCCTTCTGGCATTACACCATTGCCGTTATTTGAGGGAGATAAAGCCGCACTTACCGCCGCATTAAAAGCGGCAGGTCGTAAAGTGACTCAGGCAGGATACCCTGAAGATCATCTCGATACGTTGTACAGTCATCAAAACTGTGAAGTGACTGGCTGGGCGCAAACGTCGGTGATGTCGCATCAGTGCGATACCTTGCCGGGAGACAGCGGTTCGCCTCTGATGTTGCATACCGATGACGGCTGGCAATTAATTGGGGTGCAAAGTTCGGCTCCTGCCGCGAAAGATCGCTGGCGCGCCGATAACCGGGCCATTTCTGTTACCGGTTTTCGCGACAAGCTGGATCAACTGTCGCAAAAATAATGTTCAAACGCTGCCCGACAGTGCGGGCAGCGTGTTCATCAGGCAAGTTTCACCATGATCATTCCAGCCAACAGCAAGACCAGGCCAATCCAGCCTTTACGATTTAACCGTTGACCAAACAAGATCCAACCTGCGGCTAACGTGGCGGCAATACCAAACCCGCCCCACAATGCATAAGCGACAGACAAGTCGATCCCTTTAACGGCCTGAGAAAGCGCACTAAAGGCAGCCAGCACCGCCGCCAGGGAGAGCAAGCCAAATATTTTGCGACGAAAGCCGTCAGAAAATTTCAAAAAGACGTTAGCAACGATTTCCAGCACGATTGCCAATGCCAGCCAGGCGGCGTGAACCCATTCAAACTGCGCCATGGTTCACCTCCAGTTCAGGTTTACGCGCTTTACGAGTACCTGATTTGATCAACACAATCCCGGCGACCAGGGTGGTTAACCCGGCAATTTTCATCAGCGATAAACTTTCGTCGAATAACAAAACGCTAAACAAGGTAATAAATAAAATACCGATACCTTCCCACAGCGCATAAGCCACGCCTAAGGCGATCTTTTTAACGGCGAAAGAGAGAAATATATACGACAGAGAAATCATCACCAGCATTAAAATAAAGCCGCCATTTCCCTCACTGACGCTCGCCCATTTCATAGACAGCGTACCGGTAATTTCTGTAGCAATAGCCAGACCTAATAAAATCCAATAAATATACATTGTCCTTCTCCTGCAAGAGAATTATTTTAATTTTCGCTTAATTCAGCGAAACCAAAGTAAAGTGGTCAAGCCCCGCGCATAGCGCAAGCTTAAGCAGGAGAAAGGACTAAAGCGCGTTGCGCCAGTGCTGCTCACCTACGAGCAAGATAGTGGATGAGGTACGAAGATGGGTAAATGTAGAAAATAACGTCCTGAACAAATTGTCCATAATATTACAATTATCCGCAGTGTTGCTTCTCGTCATCGCGGATGATAATTGTCCTCGGTAGTTGAACACGCCTGATTTGTATCATAGCTTAAGAATTAACTCAAAATATTTTCACTTCTTTACCTGAGCGGTTTGATTTTCGTTATGATGACGGAGCGAAAAAGACATTATTATTAGCAAAGGAAGAAAAAACGGGGACAAGCATGGCAAAGCCGATCATCACGCTCAATGGCCTAAAAATCGTCATTATGTTGGGAATGCTGGTCATTATTCTCTGCGGTATCCGTTTTGCCGCCGAGATCATCGTGCCGTTTATTCTCGCATTATTTATTGCTGTTATTCTTAACCCGCTGGTGCAACACATGGTCCGCTGGCGAGTGCCGCGTGTACTGGCGGTGTCGATTTTGATGACCATCATCGTGATGGCGATGGTGTTGCTGTTAGCTTATCTGGGTTCCGCGCTCAACGAGTTGACGCGGACGTTACCGCAATATCGCAACTCTATTATGACGCCGCTGCAAGCGATTGAACCGTTGTTGCAACGCGTAGGGATTGATGTCTCAGTTGACCAACTGGCGCATTACATTGATCCGAACGCGGCAATGACGTTGCTCACCAACTTATTGACGCAGTTATCTAATGCCATGTCATCAATCTTTTTATTGCTGCTGACGGTGCTGTTTATGTTGCTCGAAGTGCCACAATTGCCCGGAAAATTTCAGCAAATGATGGTGCGTCCGGTTGAAGGGATGGCGGCGATTCAGCGTGCGATTGACAGTGTGTCTCATTATCTGGTGCTGAAAACAGCCATCAGCATCATCACCGGCCTGGTCGCTTGGGCGATGCTCGCCGCACTCGATGTTCGCTTCGCTTTTGTCTGGGGATTGCTGGCCTTTGCGCTTAATTACATCCCTAATATTGGTTCAGTTCTCGCGGCAATCCCCCCTATCGCTCAGGTACTGGTGTTTAATGGCTTCTACGAAGCGTTGCTGGTGCTGGCGGGATATCTGCTCATTAATCTGGTCTTCGGCAATATTCTGGAGCCGCGCATCATGGGTCGTGGGCTGGGGCTTTCCACATTGGTGGTATTTTTGTCGTTGATTTTTTGGGGATGGTTGTTAGGACCGGTGGGTATGCTGCTTTCCGTGCCGTTAACAATTATTGTCAAAATTGCACTTGAACAAACAGCGGGAGGTCAAAGCATCGCCGTTCTGTTAAGCGATCTCAATAAAGAGTGACGGCCTCCGCAGAGGCCGTCAGGGTTACAGAGCTCTCAGGATTGCATCCACGCGGGCTTTGGCGTCACCAAACAGCATGTGGGTGTTTTCCTTGAAGAACAGCGGGTTTTGCACACCAGCATAGCCAGTGTTCATCGAACGTTTAAAGACAATCACGTTCTGCGCTTTCCACACTTCCAGCACAGGCATACCAGCAATCGGACTCTTCGGATCATCCTGCGCCGCCGGGTTAACCGTATCGTTAGCACCAATCACCAGTACGGTATCGGTATCAGCAAAGTCATCGTTGATCTCGTCCATTTCCAGCACGATGTCATACGGTACTTTTGCTTCAGCCAGCAATACGTTCATATGTCCAGGCAAACGCCCCGCAACCGGGTGGATACCGAAACGCACGTTGATACCACGAGCGCGCAGTTTCTCGGTAATTTCAGCGACAGGATATTGCGCCTGCGCGACTGCCATGCCGTACCCCGGAGTAATGATCACTGAATGGGAGTTTTTCAGCAGTTCCGCTGTCTCTTCTGCGGTGATTTCGCGGTGCTCGCCCACTTCCTGATCATCGCCAGTAGAAGAGCCGTCGGTGCCGAAACCACCCGCAATAACGCTGATAAAAGAACGGTTCATCGCCTTACACATAATGTAAGAAAGGATAGCCCCCGAAGAACCGACCAGCGCACCGGTCACAATCAGCAGGTCGTTGCTGAGCATAAAGCCCGCAGCCGCAGCCGCCCAGCCGGAGTACGAGTTCAGCATTGATACCACCACTGGCATATCTGCACCACCAATAGAGGCGACCAAATGCCAGCCAAATACCAGCGCAATGGCGGTCATTATCAGCAATGCCAGCACTTGCAGGCCGACGCTGTCCGTGCGAACAAATACAATCAGCAGCAGGAAGGAAACGACCAGAGCCGCCAGGTTCATTTTGTGACGGTTTGGCAGCATCAACGGTTTAGACGAAATCTTGCCACACAGTTTGCCGAACGCCACCACCGAACCCGTGAACGTTACCGCCCCGATGAAGATACCGAGGAACACTTCCGTCAGGTGAATATTGACCAGAATCGGTGCCATTCCCGCGTCATGATGCAGATAGCTGTTAAAGCCAACCAGCACTGCCGCCAGACCCACGAAGCTATGCAGGATCGCCACCAGTTCTGGCATTTCGGTCATTTCAACTTTTTTCGCCAGCCGGATACCAATTGCCCCACCAATGACCATAGCCAGCAAGATCCAGCCAACATTACCCGTATCCGGTCCAAAAATGGTTGCGATTAACGCAATCGCCATCCCGGCGATACCGAAGTTGTTACCCTGGCGAGACGTTTCATGTTTCGAAAGACCGGCCAGACTGAAGATAAACAGGATCGCGGCAACAATGTATGCAGCTGTAACTAATCCTCCAGACATATGTTACCCCTTAATTTTTGCGGAACATTTTCAGCATGCGCTGAGTCACGGTGAAGCCACCGAAAATATTAATGCTGGCTATAAGCACCGCGATAAAACTAAGGAAGCTAACCCAGCCGCCCTGGCCAATCTGCAACAGTGCTCCGACAACAATAATCCCTGAAATCGCGTTGGTGACCGACATCAACGGTGTATGCAGCGCGTGCGATACATTCCACACCACGTAATAACCGACAACGCAGGCCAGCGCGAACACAGTGAAGTGCCCAAGGAACTCTTTTGGCGCAACGCTTGCCATCCAGCCGAAAAGGATGATTGCCAACGCCATCAACGCGTATTTACGCCATGGTGAGCAGGCACATTTTTCCTCAGTTTTCACTTCCGGTGCCGCTTTTTGTGCCGCCTGCGGCTGAGCTGATACCTGAATCGGCGGTGCCGGCCAGGTAATTTCGCCCGCACGGATCACGGTCACGCCGCGAATCACCACATCATCAAAATCCACAGTGATGTTGCCGTCTTTCTCTTTGCACAACAGTTTCAGCAGATTAACGAGGTTAGTGCCGTAAAGCTGTGAGGATTGCGTCGGCAGACGGCCCGGAAGATCGGTATAACCAATCACTTTGACACCATTTTCCGTAGTGAAGATTTCACCCGGCACGGTGTATTCACAGTTGCCGCCGTTTTGGGCTGCCAGGTCGACAATCACACTGCCCGCCTTCATGGAGTCAACCATTTCACGGGTAATTAGCTTCGGCGCTGGTTTGCCTGGAATAAGCGCGGTGGTGACAATGATATCGACCTCTTTTGCCTGGGCGGCAAAGAGTTCCATTTCCGCTTTGATGAACGCGTCCGACATCACTTTGGCATAGCCATCGCCGCTGCCCGCTTCCTCTTTAAAATCCAGCTCGAGGAATTCCGCGCCCATACTTTGAACTTGTTCTTTCACTTCCGGGCGGGTGTCGAATGCACGCACAATCGCGCCGAGACTGTTTGCTGCGCCAATGGCGGCCAGACCTGCAACACCCGCACCAATCACCATCACTTTTGCCGGTGGCACTTTCCCGGCCGCAGTAATTTGCCCGGTAAAGAAGCGCCCAAATTCATGTGCCGCTTCAACAATGGCGCGATAACCGGCGATGTTCGCCATCGAGCTTAGTGCGTCCAGCGATTGTGCGCGTGAGATACGCGGCACAGAGTCCATCGCCATCACGGTCACGTTACGTTCCGCAAGTTTTTGCATTAATTCCGGATTCTGCGCAGGCCAGATAAAACTCACCAGCGTTGTCCCAGGATTCAGTAACGCAATTTCATCATCTAATGGCGCATTGACCTTCAGAATGATCTCTGACTGCCAGACGCTATTCCCTTCTACAATTTCAGCGCCCGCTTGCACAAACGCTTTATCGTCAAAACTTGCCAGTTGACCCGCGCCGCTCTCTACCGCGACGGTAAAACCCAGTTTCAGCAGCTGTTCCACTGTTTTTGGCGTTGCTGCAACACGGGTTTCATTGGTGATGGTTTGCCTGTGTCAGGAGCCACACAAGCCGCTCATGTACGAGCTAAATGTTACTCCGTTAAAATAAATTAGTAACAAACGCCCTATAACGTACTGAAAATTATGCCTGTGATCTAGCGCCAAAAATCAGTATTTCGGCGTGAACTCGCAAAATATTAACGATTCAGCCGTGATAGTGGGATAAACACCTTAGAACGCCGGATAAAGACTGATAATTGTCTTCGACGGTCAGGTAAAACGAGACATCGCCCCGGTACGAATCACTACTTAACATTAAATTAACTT
>ERZ1036441.953-NODE-953-length-8794-cov-3.810733_pt1 | contig 8794 bp, 7 predicted proteins | sample MGYA00514225_ERZ1036441 | MGnify/ENA primary metagenome ERZ1036441 (study PRJEB33795, sample SAMN09464925) | human gut metagenome | host: Homo sapiens | place: USA: Stanford, California | collected 2016-08 | study: EMG produced TPA metagenomics assembly of the... | reverse complement strand
ATCAACAATCCCATTAAGGTCATCAACAACCCCAGGCTGCCCTGACCGGTTTGCGGCAACATCGCAGAGAGCGACGCCAGCACGCCGGAACCAATGTTTTGTAGACCGCCGACCAGCGCGCCAGCCGTGCCCGCCAGGAAAGGGAACGGCTCCATCGCGCCGCTGGTCGCCAGCGGAAACAGCATCCCGGCACCGAAAAAGAACAGCGCGGCGGGAACGAGCAGCGTCCAGACATTCATCACGCCAAACCAGTCGGGGATCCACATCAGTAAGCCAGCCAGCAGGCAGCAGATAACCGACTGCCACATCAACGTTGAGAAGCGTTTATTAGGACGTCCGGCAAACCATGCCCCAAAAAATGCCGCCGGAATCGGCAGAATAAACAAAATACTGACCGTCATACTGCTCAACCCTAACACCGCGCCCATCAGCACGCCGGAGCAGGCTTCAAAGGCGGCAATCCCGGCCAGACCGCCAATCAGCATCAGCAAATAACAGTTAAAACCGCTGTTACCGAAAAGCGTTTTATAACTGGTAAGCAGGCGCGTGCGCGGTGCGTCGACCGGACGCGTTTCCGGCATCCAGCGGGCCATACTGAAGGTCACACCGGCACAAAGTACCAACAAAAAGAGATAACAGGCGCGCCAGTTCCACATCGTATCCAGCAGACCGCCGATTAGCGGTGCGAGCAACGGACTGACAAGAATTCCCATGTTTAACAGGCTATTAGCATGGCGCAACTGTGTCCGTTCATATAAATCACGCGGCAAAGTACGCGCCATTACGCCGCCAACGCCGGTGCCCATCCCCTGCATCGCGCTGGCGGCAATCAATACTGTCAAACTGGAGGTCGTGACCGCGACCAGCGTTGCCAGCATAAAAATGGACATTCCGACGAGGATCACCGGTCGGCGACCCACACGGTCGGAAATCGGGCCATAAAACAGCTGTGAGACACCGTAAGTCAGCAGATAAGCGCCCATTACGCTCTGCACCGCCCCTTCACGGACGTTGAGATCGCGCGCCATATCGGCAATAGCTGGAATATATATGGTTTGCGCCATCTGACCGACGGCCACGAGTAATACCAACATCAATAACAAATTGACGTTTCTATGCCTTTTCATTATCACGGATGCTTTTATAAAAATAATTAGAATAAGTCACTACGCATTCCCATAAATGCGGGAGAGGAATCTATCACATTGATAAATGTTAGCCAGATATACGCCAGGAATGGGGAATTGTTTAGCGGCAGAATATGTAAACAAAAGCGGCAATAAATGTTGCCGGGAGGGATGGTAGGGCGGATAAGATGCATCAGCATTGCATCCGACACCAACCCGCACGCTAAATATGAAAGGGGAGCGGTTACCCGCTCCCCTTTGGTGCGACTTGAATCTGAATTACTTCAGGTATTTCAGAACAGTATCAAGCAGTTGCAGTGCTGCAACAATGAGTTTGAGGATAAGAATGGCGATATCCACCAGGCTCATACGCGTCTCCTGTGGTTCAGGAGCACTGCCAGCTGACGTACCTTTCCGCTGCCTGTTGCCAGCTGTTGTGCACGCGGTATCTCAAGGAGAAACGTTGTGCTTGTTGACATAACACAGTGTGCTCACGCGGGGTTAAGGCGCTGACGGCACCACCCGTTTCAGCCAGGACTTAGTGCGCCGGGTAACGATGCGGCCCCCGCATAACACATTGCGTACAGTGATATTATAGAAGTTTACTGTATAAATAAACAGTAATATTTGGACAAAACGAAAACTGTGAACGATACTCAACTATGTACTAAATACGTCAAAATTCGTGCCGAAATTGCGCGTTCTGCGCGGAACACGTATACTTTCAGTGTTGACATAATACAGTGTGCTTTGCGGTTACCAGCCGCAGGCGACTGACGAAACCTCGCTCCGGCGGGGTTTTTTGTTACCCGCAATTCAGTACAAAACGTGATCAACCCCTCAATTTTCCCTTGCTGAAAAATTTTCCATTGTCTCCCCTGTAAAGCTGTGCTTGTATAAATATTGTTAAACACAAAACCAACAAGGTCCCCAATGACTACTTCCATGCTCAACGCAAAACTACTACCAACTGCGCCATCCGCCGCAGTGGTCGTCGTGCGTGTGGTGGTCGTCGTCGGCAATGCGCCGTAGGGACTGGAACAACACACGATTCCAAAACCCCGCCGGCGCAAACCGGGCGGGGTTTTTCGTTTAAGCACCTCCCGGAAAGTCGGCCCAGAAGAAAAGGACTGGAGCATGGCAAGTTCGGGCACAACATCGACGCGTAAGCGCTTTACCGGCGCAGAATTTATCGTTCATTTCCTGGAACAGCAGGGCATTAAGATTGTGACGGGCATTCCGGGCGGTTCTATCCTGCCTGTTTACGATGCCTTAAGCCAAAGCACGCAAATCCGCCATATTCTGGCTCGCCATGAACAGGGCGCGGGGTTTATCGCTCAGGGAATGGCGCGCACCGACGGTAAACCGGCGGTCTGTATGGCCTGTAGCGGACCGGGTGCGACTAACCTGGTGACCGCCATTGCCGATGCGCGGCTGGATTCCATCCCGCTGATTTGCATCACCGGTCAGGTTCCTGCCTCGATGATCGGCACCGACGCCTTCCAGGAAGTGGACACCTACGGCATCTCTATCCCCATCACCAAACACAACTATCTGGTCAGACATATCGAAGAACTCCCGCAGGTCATGAGCGATGCCTTCCGCATTGCGCAATCAGGCCGCCCTGGCCCGGTGTGGATAGACATTCCTAAAGATGTGCAAACGGCGGTTTTTGAGATTGAAGCACAGCCAGCTATGGCAGAAAAAGCCGCCGCACCCGCCTTTAGCGAAGAAAGCATTCGTGACGCAGCGGCAATGATTAACGCCGCCAAACGCCCGGTGCTTTATCTGGCAGAGAAAGCGCAATTGCCAACTACCATGACCTTAATGGCGCTGGGCATGCTGCCAAAAGCGAATCCGCTGTCGCTGGGTATGCTGGGGATGCACGGCGTGCGCAGCACCAACTATATACTGCAGGAGGCGGATCTGCTGATTGTGCTCGGTGCGCGTTTTGATGACCGGGCGATTGGCAAAACCGAGCAGTTCTGCCCGAATGCGAAAATCATTCATGTCGATATCGACCGTGCAGAGCTGGGCAAAATCAAGCAACCGCACGTAGCGATTCAGGCGGATGTTGATGACGTGCTGGCGCAATTGATCCCGCTGGTGGAAGCGCAACCGCGTGCAGAGTGGCACCAGTTGGTGGCGGATTTGCAGCGCGAATTCCCGTGTCCAATCCCGAAAGCGTGCGATCCGTTAACGCATTACGGCCTGATCAACGCTGTTGCCGCCTGTGTCGATGACAGCGCGATTATCACCACCGACGTGGGTCAGCATCAGATGTGGACGGCGCAGGCTTATCCGCTCAATCGCCCGCGCCAGTGGCTGACCTCCGGCGGGCTGGGCACGATGGGCTTTGGCCTGCCTGCGGCGATTGGCGCAGCGCTGGCGAACCCGGATCGCAAAGTGTTGTGTTTCTCCGGCGACGGCAGCCTGATGATGAATATTCAGGAGATGGCGACCGCCAGTGAAAATCAGCTGGATGTCAAAATCATTCTGATGAACAACGAAGCGCTGGGGCTGGTACATCAGCAACAGAGTCTGTTCTACAAGCAGGGCGTTTTTGCCGCTACCTATCCGGGAAAAATCAACTTTATGCAGATTGCCGCCGGATTCGGCCTCGAAACCTGTGATTTGAATAACGAAACCGATCCGCAGGCTGCATTACAGGAAATCATCAATCGCCCTGGCCCGGCGCTGATCCATGTGCGTATTGATGCCGAAGAAAAAGTGTACCCGATGGTGCCGCCAGGTGCGGCGAATACTGAAATGGTGGGGGAATAAGCCATGCAAAACACAACTCATGACAACGTGATTCTCGAACTCACCGTTCGCAACCATCCGGGCGTAATGACCCACGTTTGTGGCCTTTTTGCCCGTCGCGCTTTTAACGTTGAAGGCATTCTCTGCCTGCCGATTCAGGACAGCGACAAAAGCCACATCTGGCTACTGGTCAATGACGACCAGCGTCTGGAGCAGATGATAAGCCAAATCGATAAGCTGGAAGATGTGGTGAAAGTGCAGCGTAATCAGTCTGATCCGACAATGTTTAACAAGATCGCGGTGTTTTTTCAGTAAGGAGCGACATTAAACCGCCCGGGGGGGTACTGATGAGCGATTTTTGATAGATCCGTTCAGATATATAGGGTGAAATTGTGCCAGAGACCATCTCAGGCACAATTTATTAGCCCTGAATGTTAATTTAAGTCGCTGCACCGGTAATTTGGGGGTTAACAGTTAGGGCTAAAATTTCCAGCGATGGTGTTAAATTCTGATTGCTGTCTATACCAATGGTCATGACCAGCATTCTATTAATTAATGGTTCATCGTGAGGTATATTATGGCAAGCCCTATAATCAGCGGAACAATGATGTCAAATCCCTGCCCTTCCACTTTTTTGGATAAAAATATAAATATCGCTGCTGAGCTTGATATTACAAAAAACGAGAAAAAATATTCACCTGGCAGTAATTTCGCAAAATGGATGTTACAGGAAATAAAGCGCTTAATACTAAATATCATGTCCGGTTCTCGCAGTGTTAATACCGAAATTCTTGACTATTTCCACCCTATGCCAGGCACTGAAAATAATGGTAATCGTACCTGGATGGCGGCAACTGGAGAGGATGAGTATATCGAAATCAAACAAACAGGTGATAAGTCATTTAATATTACTCTGGTTGGTAGAGATAAACGTTTACGAAAAGAAACTCCATATTCAGGAGTGGCTGTAGCGACTATTATCAAATCGTTGTCTGAAAAAACTGCTGCGTTAGAAACACATTCCGCTGACACGGTTTTGAGAAAGAAATTAGTTAATAGTATTGTTATCAATAATACGGACTTTAATTACGAAATTCCTGCGGGAATTTTAAGTAATATATATGATTTATTAAGCCTGCGAGTTCAAAAAGATGAAGGATATGTACCTGTTCAGGAAAGTTTTAAAAGAACAGATGTTTTTTTTGATTCCATAATTATGGATGCTCATAGAACTATAAAAGAACAAAATCAACAAAATGGTGCTACTAAAATAACTTGCTGCGGTGTTGAGTTAAGTAAAGATATTCTTAAAATATTTGCAGAGAAAATTGAAATAATTGAACAAGATACAAAGAATAGTCAAAACACATTTGAACAAATGGTTGAACTGGTTTACTTTAATGATAATGACTGTGCTCGGGTAAGGGAATTATTAAAGAAATCAAATGGTAACATTGCGGATGATAAGATTGATGAAATAATCGCTTGCTTATCCAGTCATCAGGGGATTACATGTTTTTATTATTCTTCCGTACAAGGCTATCAGAGCTATTTAAAAAATACATCTCAAGATGTTAGCGAGTTACTCTCAAAGAGTTTGGATGATGCCATTTCATCAACATCGGGTTTAAAAAACTCAGGAAATACCTTTTTTGGGACTGGGAAATATCTTAAAGAAATGGATTTTACTATAAATGGGTTTAGTCAGAAGATGTATTTGATGGCGGTTAATAATGTTGGAAATGAAGTTAAGCTTCAGTGTTCTCGTTATTTTACTACCGGTAGGGTCGACAAAGAAAACTCCAAAATAGATAAAGTCGCTTTTACATTCTTCGGTGCCGCAACAACTGCTGATTTATGATTTTTGCCTGATAAATCGCGTTTATCATTAAGGTGAACGCTTATTCTTAACCGTCTGTGTGTAAACAGTCTTTTTGAAAAAAATGAGCGATTTTTGATAGTGAATAAGTAGAATTAGTGATGCAATTGCATTGGGGAAATCGATAAAAATTAACGGCACTATAGTCTTATTATTGAAATAAATGAAAAATAGCGGTTAGCAATGAAATATTTATCATGCTAGCCATTGATACTTCTAACAATGTCAAAATATGCAAAGTGTCATATTGCGAGGTTACTATGGTTAGTGTGACGAGTTATACATATCCAACGGAAACAGAGAATGATAATAGTCATTTTCAGAGTCAAACTCAGAGCCAGGGCCTGAGCCAGAGTCTAAGAGATAGTATCGAGGGTAATATTGAAGCATTTGATGCGATGGAACAAAGTGGCCTGCTCGATAATTGTAGAACATTATCTAAAAATGCCACTTTTCGTGAGGTTTTCCGAAGTTTATTATTATACATTTTAGATTCTTTACATATCTATCGGCATGATATCAGTGGTAAATTGGTTTCTTATTTTCATGTTACGCCTGAATCAGCGAATGCGAATTATAAAACATGGATCGCTACCACAGGGATGGATAGCTATATAAAAATTGAGCAGACCGGCAGTGATAAGTTTAAAGTCACTGATGTGTATCGTGAGTTAAAAGGCAACAGTTTGAAAAAACAGAGTAGAGACAGGGATTTTAGTGGTCGTAATGTGAAAGAGTTTATAGGGTTATTATCAGAGCACGATGTATTGGAAAAGTATCAACTCTCAAAAGTAACAGTTGCTGCAAATGCTCTTAAGCTAGAAGTTGTTAATAATAATTCTGAAAATAAACGCAGTTTTGGAGTTACTGATGCTGAGCGCCAATTAAAAAAAGCGTTAAATGAACAAACTCAATTAACTCCAGATAAATTAATTCCAGATGATTGTAGTTATAAATCAGACATAAAAAACTAGATGTTCTGGAGGGAGAGTTTAGTTCACTTCTTGCTGATGCAGCAAGACACGTTGGAGAGGGTAGCTCAATTATTTCATGTTGTGGAGTTAAAATAAATAGCACAATCCATGAATTTCTGAGGAATAAAACCATGGCTTTGTCTGGCCATGGAGGTGTTAGAAAATATAAAGCTTTCGAAAAGCTTTTTAGTGAAATTGTATTTACGCCAGATGAATGTAATATTGTGAGAAACTCTCTACAGAAAGATGGTGTTGAGAAAAAAATCAGAGAAAATATTATTTCTTGCCTCTCCAGTATTTCAGGAATAGGTAACCTGTATTATGCTTGTTCACAGGCATTTCCTGTCGCGCTTGATAGGGGGGATATTAATGTAATACAGGCAAACGATTCTGTTTCTGCCGGGCTTGATGATAACCCAGGGTTTTGTGCTTTGCTGGGAAAAACAAATTTGCTTGTTGCTGACTTTTCACAGCATACATTCACACACACCCATTATATTGTAAAAGCCGAAATAAATGAAGCTGGTAACGATTTTAATATTGCTAATTTCATTTATCGAACATACGGTGAGGATTATATTCATAACGACTCAGTGGATGACTCTCTTAATGAGCGTTCCGCTGAAGATTATAGGTTTCTGGATGACTCTTTGTTACCTGAAAACGATTTCCGCAACAGGAGGAGAAATTTTTCAGGCAATATTGCAATCGCAACCTACAAATAATTCGCTTTTTCGCAATAACACGTACCAAACGCTTACCTTTCAGGTAAGCGTTTTGACGATAAGACCAACATCATTAAGCCAATACATACCCCATATCCAACTTGAACAACATCGCGCTTATCGTTAAGGTATGCGCGTTTTTTATCCGCCAGGACCCAATCATGATCACCGTTGCACTTATAGACGATCACCTCATCGTCCGCTCCGGCTTTGCGCAGCTGCTGGGGCTGGAACCTGATTTGCAGGTAGTTGCCGAGTTTGGTTCGGGGCGCGAGGCGTTGGCGGGGCTGCCGGGGCGCGGTGTGCAGGTGTGTATTTGCGATATCTCCATGCCCGATATCTCCGGTCTGGAGCTGCTAAGCCAGCTGCCGAAAGGTATGGCGACGATTATGCTCTCTGTTCATGACAGTCCGGCGCTGGTTGAGCAGGCGCTTAACGCGGGGGCGCGCGGCTTTCTCTCCAAGCGTTGTAGCCCTGACGAACTGATTGCTGCGGTGCATACGGTTGCCACGGGCGGCTGTTATCTGACGCCGGATATTGCCATTAAACTGGCATCCGGTCGCCAGGACCCGCTGACCAAACGCGAACGCCAGGTGGCGGAAAAACTGGCGCAAGGAATGGCGGTGAAAGAGATTGCCGCCGAACTGGGCTTGTCACCGAAAACGGTACACGTCCATCGCGCTAACCTGATGGAAAAACTGGGCGTCAGTAACGACGTTGAACTGGCGCGCCGCATGTTTGATGGCTGGTGATGAAGACGTTTTTCTCTCGCTTAATTACCGTTATTGCCTGCTTTTTTATCTTCTCTGCCGCATGGTTTTGCCTGTGGAGTATCAGCCTGCACCTTGTTGAGCGCCCTGATATGGCGGTGCTGTTATTTCCGTTTGGCCTGCGGCTAGGGCTAATGCTGCAATGCCCGCGCGGATACTGGCCGGTGCTACTGGGTGCGGAGTGGCTGCTGATTTACTGGCTAATGCAGGCGGTCGGTTTAACCCATTTCTCCTTATTGATGATCGGTAGTTTACTGACGTTATTGCCCGTGGCGCTGATCTCGCGCTATCGCCATCAACGTGACTGGCGCACCTTGCTGTTACAGGGTGCGGCGCTGACGGCGGCGGCGTTGTTGCAGTCGCTGCCCTGGCTTTGGCACGGGAAAGAGTCGTGGAATGCGCTGTTGCTGACTTTAACTGGCGGCCTGACGCTGGCCCCGATATGTCTGGTGTTCTGGCACTATCTCGCCAATAACATCTGGCTGCCGCTCGGGCCGTCGTTAGTTTCTCAACCGATCAACTGGCGCGGGCGGCAGCCAGATGTTATTGGCGAGAT
>ERZ1036441.937-NODE-937-length-8948-cov-93.182391_pt1 | contig 8948 bp, 6 predicted proteins | sample MGYA00514225_ERZ1036441 | MGnify/ENA primary metagenome ERZ1036441 (study PRJEB33795, sample SAMN09464925) | human gut metagenome | host: Homo sapiens | place: USA: Stanford, California | collected 2016-08 | study: EMG produced TPA metagenomics assembly of the... | reverse complement strand
TGTACGATGTGAGCCGGAGCCGGCATCTTACCTGATTTCAATACGTTAGCTAAGTCTTTTGCTTGTTCAGGAGTGAAATGACCTGTAATCTGTGAACGTCCACCTGTAATTTCAGAGTTTACGTTTGGTGCAGAATATACATAGTTATCAAGAACGATAGCAATGGAACGGCCAATGTTCTGCTTAGTCAACTGAGCCCAGCGGCGTGCACCGTCAGAGTTCATTGTCATGCTTACAGCCGGTTTGCTGTATTGGTCGAATTCATCTTTCGCATCAGTTACTACGTCACCTTCCAACGGAGCTTTGCCGTTACGTTCGGTAGACTTGATAGCATATAATTCGAAAGTCTGTCCTTTCTTGTCAAATTCAGAAGGAGAAACACCCCATTTCAGGCGAAGGTCTTTTGGAAGATCAGCTTTGATTTCCGGCATAGCCAGATATTTGTTGATGTCAGCAGTATCTTTGTAGTTGGCATAACCAATAACGGGACCTTGTCCGCTAGAATTCAACTGAAGTATGGACAGCAAAGGATATTGCTTTTTGATTTCTTCCATATTTGCGGCAGACTTATCTTCAGCAGTTACGTCACCTTTCAGGGCAGCTGCAAGGCTGTCGGCAGCACTTACAGTTTTTTTCTCAACCGGAGTGGCTTCGGTAAGGACTGCTTCAATAGTATCTGTATCAGCTGTTGTTCCTTCAGCTAAAATAACACGCAATTTGGCGTCTGCAGATTGCATGGCAGGGAGAACTTCTCTAGCTGTATAAGTTTCCCAGAACTCCAGATTGGCAGAACCTTGGAGAAGTTTTCTCACACGTTCCGGCTCTTTGATACCCGGAAGTTCCACCATGATACGTCCCATTTTGTCTTCCAGACTTTGGATGTTCGGCTGAACAACACCGAAACGGTCGATACGGGTACGAAGAACGTTGAATGAGTTTTCAACAGCAGCTTTTACTTCTGCTCTCAGCACTTTTTCAACTTCTGCATCTGATGATTTCTGGTTAACTTTATCTTTCAACTGTTGTGTTGCGAAAAGTTCGGAAAGTTTTGCGTCCGGAGCAATTTTGTGGTATTCTCTGATGAACAGGGTGATAACATCATCCTGACTGTTGACAGCCTGTTTTGCAGCTGTCGCCAATGCGTTGTTGAAAGCTTCGTCAGGCTTGTTGTCTGCCAATGCTTTGATAACATCAGGTACGGAAACTTCAAGGATAACGTTCATACCACCCTTCAGGTCCAAACCTAAACTAATCTCCATCTCACGACATTGTTTCAGTGTCCAGTTCCACAGCATTACTTTCTCGTTAGAGAGAGAGTCGAGGTAGTCTTGTTCCACTTTCGGGTCGCCGTTCGCAATTTCTTTCGCCTTGTTGGTATAATGGCGTGTTACGAAGGAGAAGGAGAGGTAGAACACGCATACCAGCGTGAGTAATACCGCAAAAACCTTTACAAATCCTTTGTTTTGCATTTTACTTTTAATTTATGATGATTACTTTTTTAATTTAATTTTCAGTTAAATTCTGTCGTACACAAGTTCTTTTTGCCGTATACAAGGCTGCAAATATAGTTTTTTTTTCACATTCATGTGTAATAAGCCCTCAAATATTTGATGTTTAAGGGCTTTTTTACTGAATTATTTCATTCCTCTGTTTTTCAGTAGCGGTTCCAAGCTTGGTTCCGCTCCACGGAAATTCCGGTAAAGCACCATCGGGTCTTCGCTGTCGCCCTTCTCCAATACGTTGTGACGGAAGAGGTCGGCGGTGTTTTTATCAAAGATACCATGTTCTTTAAAGGCTTCAAAAGCATCATTATCCAGTACATTGGCCCATAGATAGCTGTAGTATCCGGCTGCGTAACCACCAATGATATGATTGAAGTAAGTCACGCGATAACGCGGTGCTATTTCGGGGATGAGACCGAGCTTGTCCATGGCTTCTTTTTCGAATGCAAGCATGTCCAAATTCTTTACATCTGTCATCGTGTGCAGGTTCATGTCGAGGATGGCGGCAGCCAGTAATTCGGTAGTCATGAAGCCCTGATTGAAAGTCTTCTGTTGCAGTATCTTTTCGATGATTTCGTCGGGTATCACTTCTCCTGTCTGATAATGTTTGGCATACATTTTCAGTACTTCCGGTTCAGTAGCCCAGTGTTCATTGATTTGAGAAGGAAGTTCTACAAAATCGCGTACTACATTAGTGCCTGATGTTCCTTTGTATTCACATTTTGTCAGCAGTCCATGCAGAGCGTGGCCAAATTCGTGGAACAAAGTTTCTACTTCATCCATTGTCAATAGAGAGGGAGTATCGCCTACCGGTTTGGTAAAGCTGCAAACATTGCATACTAACGGACGGGTATCTCCTTGTTGTTCGCGGTAGTTGCTCATCCATGCGCCGCCACTTTTTCCGGAGCGTGGGAAATAATCGACGTAGAAGATACCGAGTTGCGAACCGTCTGCGTCTTTCACTTCAAAGACTTCCACATCCGGATGATAGGTAGGGATACCTTCGAGCTTGGTAAGGGTGATGCCATATAGTTTGTTGGCTACGGCGAAAGCACCATCGCGCACATTCTCCAATTTGAAGTAAGGTTTTGTATCCTCTTCAGACAGGTTGTACTTTTCTTTTCGTAGTTTCTCGGTATAATACCACCAATCCCATGCTTCCAGTTTTTCTCCTTTGCCTTCCTTATCCATTAATTTCTGAAGTTCGGTAGCTTCCGCTTTTGCTTTTGGCAGTGCATAGCTCCAAAGGTTGTTTAGAAGGCTCATTACGTTGCTGGCGTTCTTTGCCATCGTTTCGTCGAGAACGAAGTTTGCATAGCAGTCGAAACCTAATAATTTAGCTTTTTCCAGGCGGAGAGAAACGATCTTACGGATATTTTCCTTGTTATCGTTTTCGTCGTTGTTGTTACCGCGATTGATGTAAGCTTTGTATATTTGTTCCCGAAGCGGGCGATTTTCTGAATATTGCAGGAAAGGCAGGCGGCTGGCATTATGTAGGGTGAATAGCCATTTTCCGGGTTGTCCGGCTGCTTTTGCTTCTTCAGCGGCGCTTTGGCGGAACCATTCGGGCAATCCTGCCAGATCTTCTTCTTTGTCAACGAAGAGTTTGAAAGCATTATTCTCATTCAGTATATTGTTGCTGAAAGTAATGCCGAGTGTAGAAAGTTCCTTGTTGATTTCGCGGAGGCGGGTTTGGTCTTCGGCATTAAGGTTTGCTCCGGAACGGACAAATCTTTTATAAGTCTTGTCCAGCAGACGTTCTTGTTCCGATGTCAGGTTCAGCGAATCCTTCTTTTGATAGACGTCGTTCACGCGCTTAAACAGTTTCTCGTTCAGAGAGATATTGTCATCATGTTCTGAAAGAACCGGTGCCAGTTTGATGGAAAGTGCGGTTAGTGAGTCAGTCGTTTCCGCATCTGTCATATTGAAGAAAATGGCGCTCACACGGTCCAGGATAGGTGCGCTGTTATCCAAAGCTACAATTGTATTTTTGAATGTCGGAATTTCCGGACTTTCGATGATAGCTTCGATGTTTTGATTCTGCTCTTCTATCCCTTTCAGGAAGGCGGGTTCATAGTGCTCCAATTTAATCTTGTCGAAAGAAGGAACACCATACTGGGTTTGAAACTCTGTAAAGAAAGGATTGCTTTCTGTTTTCGTAGCACAGGAGTACATCATACAACTTACTGCTAAAATGGTTAGTGTCTTTTTAATCATCATAAGTGTTTTTTATTAGAGTTTTCAGTTCTCATCGTTTACTGATATAGCACCAGATCGGGTAGTGGTCTGATGCTTTGATAGACCGGTCTACCGTGCAATTGTAGGCTTTCAGGTTGGGGCTGATCAATATATTGTCGATGCGGAAATAGAACTTGTTCTGATTGTAGGAAATGCCCAATCCTTTACCGGACTGTGTGAATGCATCGTCTAGTTCTTGAGTCAGGATGCGATGTGTATACGAGATAGAACCGTCGTTGAAATCGCCGCATACGATAGTTGTCGGATATTTACATGCTGCAATGGCTTTAGCCACAGAATCAGCTTGTGAAGCCCGGATAGCCGATGCTTCCGCCAGTTTTCTGATTAATTGCCTAAGTCCGGTTTTTACTTTCTTGGCATTCGGGTCTTTAATCATATCCTCATACATCCCTCTGTCTTCTTTGGTGAGTTTGTTGGATTCCAGGTGGTTGTTGATTAATGTAAGAGTGTCGTTATTTACATTCAATACATATTTCATGGAACCGTTATAATTACTTTCATATTTGATGGGATGTATCGAGAGTATGGGGAACTTGGAGAAACAGGCAAGTTGCACATCTCCTTTCCCTTGTTGGTGGACGGATTGGTAAGGATAGGCTTTCAATGCTTTTTTAATATCCTGTTCCGTCAGGTATTTCTTGTTGGTAGCGGTGTTATATTCTTGCAGACAGATAATATCGGCGTTGCTATCTACAAGATAAGATAATACAGGGTTCTTTCCATCTTTCTTCTCCAGATTGTTGAAACTCATTACGTTATAGGATAGGATTTTGATGCTTCCTTCCGGTATGGTTTTAGTGGTGGAGTTAAAAGGAATATAAGTTCGTATCTGCGGAATACAAATCAGAAAACCGATGGCAGGCAAGAGTGCATAGCGGTAGTTGACGAATGCCCAGAAGCCGATAAAAATCAGATTAATCGTCAGGAATATCGGAAATGCAAGTCCCAAGCTGGAGGCAAGTGGGTTTATTTTCGGGTTAAGGTAAGGGCTATAAGCACTTAATATCAACGTTCCCACGAAGAGAGCGTTGACAGCAAGTATCAGATATGCGACAAATTTGCCAATATGTTCCATTCTTTTATCTTTTGCTTGCGTCGAACAAGCTTTTCTTTTCTTCAGTTGTCAGACTGTCATAACCGGATTTTTTTAGTTTTTCCAAAATACGGTCCACTTCATCAGACTGTGCTTTTTTGTGGGCATTGTAATCATAATCCTTCTCGCGACCGGTGGCACTGTTTCCATAGTGTACCTTCATTTTCGGTTTCCGTTTCCATGTTTTCTTCTGAAACAAGGAGATGAAACCATCCAGAATCCAGTTGATCCAGGAAGTCAAATCAGTTCCTTTATTTAGGCTGGCAGCAAACCAAAGTCCAGCAAGAGCACCGCCTAGGTGGGCGATATGTCCTCCGGCATTACTTGAAGTGATGGATAATACATCGATTCCGATGACAACCAGTGCCAGGTATTTGAGACGGATAGCGCCGAAAAGAAAAAGTTGCACCCTGTAATTAGGCTCACGATAAGCCGTAGCGGTTACGATGGCTAATACGGAAGCCGAAGCTCCTACCAATGTTGAGCCTACCACTTGCGAACTGAATAAAGGAAATACATTGTAGGCGATCATATACAGTAAACCTCCGCAGATACCTCCCAATACATATAGCCCTCTTAAATGTTTGGCCGAGAAAAAGTAGAGAAACAAACTTCCGAACCAATACAGCCAGAGCATATTGAATAAAATATGCAGGATACCGGCATGCATAAACATATAAGTAAATAGCGACCACGGTTGATGAATAAATCCGATAAAGGATGCCGGTAAGGCAAATATACCGAATATATCGGGGGTATTTACCTCAAAAAGTCGTAGGAAAACGTTAATCAACGTGCCGATCAGAAAGATGCCTACGTTGATATAAATCAGTTGGATGAAAATATTTCCTCTTCTGAATGTCTCCTTTAAATCAGCTATAATATGTCCCATTGTTATTGCTTTTTTTTCTCCAATATAAAATCAGGATCAATCCGAATAGCATTCCTCCCAGGTGAGCAAAGTGAGCGACATTATCTCCGGCGCTATTGGCAAGCCCTGCCCATAATTCAATTGCGGCATATCCTATCACGAAGAACTTCGCTTTGATAGGGAAAGGCAGCGGAAAGATGAACAACCGATTGTTAGGAAACAGCATACCAAATGCCAGCAAAATGGCGTAAACGGCTCCCGAGGCACCTACGGTGGTCATCATGTTCAGATATTGCTCCATAGGGATAACGCCATATCCGATCAAATTCACTTGTGTATGTTGGCTAAGTTCTATCACATATTGAATATATTGCACTCCTTCCTGGATAAGTCCCGCACCGATACCACAGAGAATATAGTAGAAGAGAAAACGTTTGGGTCCCCAGGTTTGTTCGAGAATCGGTCCGAACATGAAAACTGCAAACATATTAAAGAAAATGTGGCTGAATCCGCCGTGCATGAACATATAAGTGATAAGCTGTGCCGGATTAAAGTCACTTGCGAGGAAAAAATGTAATCCCAGATAATTTGTTAAATCCAGGCCGTAACGTTGGGCTACGATTGTCCCGAAAAATACTAGTACATTGATAATTATCAGGTTTTTAGTTACAGTTGGCATCATTTTAATTTCTGAATATTTAGATAATAGACGCAAAAGTACGAATAAATTCTGTTTTAAAGCATGAAAAACGCTTCCTATTAGCTCTTTTTCAATAATTTGCTGCGTTTTTTTTATGTTTTTATTTGATATGTTGTTTTGTTCGGCTATATTTGTGGAATCAATCCATTGTGGGATAATCTTTTGTGTAACAAATATATTAATTAATCATTTTACGTATTATGAATAAGTCTGATCTTATTAGTGCAATGGCTGCTGAAGCTCAAATGAGCAAAGCCGATGCAAAAAAAGCACTTGATGCTTTCATCACTTCAGTTACTAATGCTATGAAAGCTGGTGACAAAGTATCTCTCGTAGGTTTTGGTACTTTCTCTGTAAGCGAAAGAGCTGAAAGAACTGGTATTAACCCTTCTACAAAGGCAACTATTACTATTCCTGCTAAGAAAGTAGCTAAATTTAAAGCTGGTGCTGAATTATCTGCAGCTGTTGAATAAGATAGATAGTTGAAAGAAATTAGGAGAGGAGACGCGATGCGTCTCCTTTTTTTGTATCTTTGCGCGCAAGAAATAACTTGATTATGAAGATAGAAGATAAACTTGTAGCGTCCGTTATCAGCGGACTGAAAGCACTCTACGGTCAGGAAGTCCCTGAAAAGATGGTGCAAATGCAAAAAACAAAGAAAGAATTTGAAGGACATTTGACACTGGTCGTGTTCCCTTTTCTGAAGATGTCGAGAAAAGGACCGGAACAGACGGCACAGGAGATCGGTGAATATCTGAAAGCCAATGAACCGGCTGTAGCTGCCTTTAATGTGATAAAAGGTTTCCTGAACCTGACTATCGCATCGGCTACCTGGATTGAACTGCTCAATGAGATTCAGGCTGACGAGCAATATGGTCTGGTAAAAGCTACCGAAACTTCTCCGTTGGTAATGATCGAGTATTCTTCTCCGAATACAAATAAACCGCTTCACTTGGGACACGTGCGTAACAACCTTTTAGGTAACGCATTGGCTAACATTGTAGCTGCCAACGGCAACAAGGTAGTAAAGACTAATATCGTAAACGACCGTGGTATCCATATCTGTAAATCCATGCTGGCATGGAAGAAATATGGAAATGGCGAAACTCCAGAGACTTCCGGAAAGAAAGGCGACCATCTGGTAGGCGATTATTATGTCTCTTTCGATAAACATTATAAAGCGGAACTGTCAGAACTGATGGCTGGATTTACAGCACAGGGAATGAGTGACGATGAGGCTAAGGCGAAAGCCGAGGCAGCATCTCCTTTGATGCAGGAAGCCCGTGAAATGTTGGTGAAGTGGGAAGCCGGCGATCCGGAAGTACGCGGATTGTGGGAAATGATGAACAACTGGGTATACGCCGGATTCGACGAAACCTATAAAAAGATGGGTGTCAGCTTCGACAAGATATATTATGAATCCAACACCTACCTCGAAGGAAAAGAGAAGGTGATGGAAGGACTGGAAAAAGGCTTTTTCTTCAAAAAAGAGGATGGTTCCGTATGGGCTGACCTGACTGCCGAAGGACTGGACCACAAATTACTCCTCCGTGGTGACGGTACTTCTGTCTATATGACACAGGATATAGGTACGGCTAAACTCCGTTTTGCAGATTATCCGATTGATAAAATGATTTATGTAGTGGGTAACGAGCAGAACTATCACTTCCAGGTACTTTCTATTTTGCTTGATAAGCTTGGTTTCGAATGGGGTAAGAGTCTCGTACACTTCTCTTACGGAATGGTAGAGTTGCCGGAAGGTAAGATGAAGTCCCGTGAAGGTACTGTGGTGGACGCTGACGACTTGATGGAAGAAATGATTTCCACTGCTAAAGAAACTTCACAAGAGCTCGGAAAACTGGATGGTTTGACACAGGAAGAAGCGGATGATATTGCCCGTATCGTTGGTCTGGGAGCTTTGAAATATTTCATCCTGAAAGTGGACGCCCGTAAGAACATGACGTTCAACCCGAAAGAATCTATCGACTTCAACGGTAACACAGGACCATTTATCCAATATACTTATGCACGTATTCAGTCGGTGCTCCGGAAAGCGGCAGAATCGGGTATTGTCATTCCTGAACAGATTCCGGCTGGCATTGAATTGAGCGAAAAAGAAGAAGGCTTGATTCAGATGGTGGCTGACTTTGCGGCTGTTGTAAAACAAGCCGGTGAAGATTATAGCCCGTCTATTATCGCTAATTATACCTATGATTTAGTGAAAGAATACAATCAATTCTATCACGACTTCAGCATTTTGCGTGAAGAGAATGAGGCGGTGAAAGTATTCCGTATCGCTCTGTCTGCTAATGTAGCCAAAGTTGTTCGTTTGGGAATGAACTTGCTGGGTATTGAGGTTCCTTCCAGAATGTAAGACTTTCTCTGAACAAAATATACTTCTGCGGGGTTTCTTTTATATATAAAAGGAATCCCGTATGTTTTATTCCCCCCCCATCCCTTACTTCGGAAGAGAGAAACGGAAACTGCTACTGTCTCTTATTCCGAACTGCTGTTTGACCTGAT
>ERZ1036441.900-NODE-900-length-9382-cov-8.605661_pt1 | contig 9382 bp, 15 predicted proteins | sample MGYA00514225_ERZ1036441 | MGnify/ENA primary metagenome ERZ1036441 (study PRJEB33795, sample SAMN09464925) | human gut metagenome | host: Homo sapiens | place: USA: Stanford, California | collected 2016-08 | study: EMG produced TPA metagenomics assembly of the... | reverse complement strand
AGTCATCGGGCATTATCTGAACATAAAACACTATCAATAAGTTGGAGTCATTACCAGTGTTTCCTCTGCCTTTCCTGATACGCCTGACATTCAACGCACAACGTCACACCGGGAAATATTTTCCGCCGGGCTTCCGGAATAGGATTACCGCATGCTTCACAGAGATAAACAGGAATACCATGAGCATTTATTTTCTGGCGTATCCGGTTTATTCCTGTCATGGTCAGTTGTTCTGTTACTGAATATGCTTCATCGACTTCATCACTCACGGAATATTCCTCCCGACATGTTCTGACACGCTACCGCCCATCCCTTTTCACGCACAGGGCACTCGTTTTACAGGCAGATTTTGAATACAGAAAGCCCGCCGGCATTGCCGGCTGATATACAACTTCAGGGCCAGTTAATTAATACGTGGTTTTCCCCACGCAGACGGTTTAATAACAAAAAACACGCTGGATGGTTGATGATAAACATCCTGGTTATCAATATAAGGCGCTATCCATAATGCTGCCGTCTGCTCACCCGTTCTTAGCGGACGAGGAGGTGTTACCGGCGTAACTGAACTGACCGGAACAACCGTTTTCACTTCCCGGGCAGCGGTAAACAGCGGGCGTGGTGCCAGCAGTTTCTGCTCCGGATGTGCTGTCACCGCAGGTCTGCTGCCGGACGGAGTGGTCGCGGTGATGGTCTGCACCGGCATTGTCCGGAAGTTCCCTTCAGCCAGGCGCGGCAGTGATGCCGCAACCGGCTTTGCTTCTGAGGACTGCTCCAGTTTTTTGGCCTTCTCATTGGCCTGCTCCATCGTCATACAGGTATCGGATGTGGTGGCGTTACACTCAAATTCCGTATTTGTTCCTGCGCAGCCGGAAAGTAATAAGGTTCCCAGCAGAGGAATAAATAAAGAAATCTGTTTCATTGCCCTTCTCCTTTTTTATTACTCCCCACAACAGCAGAAATTAACTCTGCTGTCAGATTTGTTTTTCCTGCACAGGGTTGTCCGGAGACTACTGTATTTCCCGGAGAAGAAAATAAGCTCATCGACATACCCTTCTTCATCACACCGACAGCTGCCATATTAAAATTGTGCGGCAATGATTCAGAACTGAACAGCTTCGGAGCAGGAAGAACTATTTTTGTGGTGCAGTTACTGAGAACAGCATTCATAAAATCATCTGATACGCTTTTATCCGGTACAGAGCGTGCAGTAATAATATTAATATTACGCATGTTCATTTTTATCTCCGTTGTTTCTGTTTGCCCTGTCATCAGGGAAATAAACATGGCATTTCCTGATTTTTTCCGACAGAGAAGTATCTTCCGTATAAACTTCCTTCAGATGTTCATCTGCGGTTCCCACCCGGACACATTTCATTTTTCCGGGCCACATCGGATATTTCCCGGTGCCTGCCGCAAACGACATATACATAAGTGCCAGCGTTGCCCAGAATGCGGTGACCAGTTGCATCAGTGACCGGTCAGTCTCCCTGACATAATCTGCAGCATCAGCCGCGCGGTAATGGCAGATATCCTGTATTTCTGATCTGCCTGAAGAATCAGAGGAAGAAAACCAGCATTCACTGACCGGGAACTGTCCGGCAGGTGCTGTTTGTCTTACGAAGTTAATCTCCTTAACCAGTAATTTCCCCGGCGTGGTGTTGTCCTTCCATAAAACAAACAGAGCCATCAGGGCCATTGTGGCCAGCGGCCAGATAACCACAAACCTGACGACCCACAGCAGCCAGCGAACGACAAACGCCACACGGAATGTCAGTGCATCACCCGCCATTTCCGCCCTCCTTGCCGGCATCCCCGCCCAGCGGGTTCTTGTCTCCGGACATAAACTGCTGCGGATTCAGATTGCCCAGCTGCTTCAGCATCTGGTCGGTGTTAAAACCGTTCAGGTGGCTTTCTGCCGAGGGAGGATTCGGCACAGGGCTTTCCGGGTTACCCTCTTCCGCTGTACTCTGTGACTGCTCCAGCGCCATTTCCTCCACGGTTTTCAGCTGGAAGCCGTCCTGGAACACCACGGTCACTTCGTTGCCCGCACCAATCGGTATCACCGGGTGATACTGTTCGGCACGTTTGATGTAGTAGTCACTGAGCGTCTGTGCGGCTTTCGATGCGCCGCCACCGATACCCATTTTAAGGACATCGCCGGCCCCGTAAGCGGCTGTGGCACCCAGCCCGACAGCCGGCTGGGAGGCGCGCTCCATTCCCTGACCGATACCGTCAACAAATCCCGCGCCCCATGCCCAGCCGAGGATTTTGCCGTTACGCATCACCACTTCGCCCTTGATACCGTTTTTACCCCGGAAGCTGACATGCCCCTTAATCGGCATATCAATGGTTTTGCCATTCTTCAGGCAGCTGATATTACGGGTGCGAACAATAGCACGTTCACTGGAGACATCCCCCCAGGCTTCCAGCCCCACAAAACATCCCGTTGCGTCATACGTCTTGCTGTTCGGCATTTCCACCAGACCGGTGATACGCAGCTGCATCGGCACCGTGGATTCATTACCGGTGACTGAGGCATTGGCATCCGCCCCTTCAATCAGCATGGCTTTCGCAAAACTTCCTGACGGAATGTACGGCAGCGATGGTCCCTGTTTTCCCTCATTACGGGTAAACACCTTACGCTGTATCCGGTTAGGCACCGGCACAGACTGGTACGTCACCTGTGGTGGTGGCGTGACACCATTCCCGGGATAAAACGCCGTCGGCGGTGGAACAGCAACGCTGCCCTGCGGCGGGAAGGATACGGGGGTGTTTCCTGGCTGTGGTTCGCCTTCCGGGCCGGGCGGTGAGGCAGGCATCTGCGGTACAGGCTCACCGGTCGCCGTGACGGGATTAGCACCCAGGGCTTTTACCTGCTCTGCCAGGGCGGCATTGTCCTGTCCCAGCTTTTCAATACGACGCTGGTCATCACCGCGCTGTTTGTTCAGAACATCCAGCTCACGACGGATTTCCTCATACTGCTTCTGCATCTGCGCTGCCGTCACCTGCATCTCTGTGGTGGCATGCTGACGCACCTTGTCATCAAAGGTCGTATCCACCACACCGGTCATATCCGGCACAGGCTCCTGTTCAGCCACTGCCTCACCGTTACCGGACATGTCCACATCAGACAGATACAGTGCACCACCAATCGCGGAGGCTGCACCGACAACCACAATCCCCAGCCACAGGTACTGCTTGCGTTTCACAATGGTATTGATACTGGCCATCAGTTGCCCTCCCCGTCACGGATGACATACACATCCATGCGAGCACCTGCCAGTAACTGGCTGGCAGGCTGGCTGAACATCACGGCACGGGTTCCCGGCTGCCAGAAATCACTTTCCCGGATATTCAGGGCAGACAGCGTTTTATTTTCCACGGCAAAGCGGACCATCTTCAGGTGATTCCCCGTCCATACGGCATCTGCCACTGAAGACAGCCCCGCCGGGGCCTGCAGGGTTTCCTTTGTCACAGGCACCTGATACCAGCCTGCAGGTAATTTTCCGCCACGGACAGCCTGGCTGATGGTCACAAGCAGGGATTCGTAAGGCGTGGACGTTTCCCACGCGCCGGCTTCTTCTCCGGTTCCGCGCAGGTCACTGACCAGCTGAATGGTACGCCCCGCGCCTTCACGGGGAACGGCCTGAATGGAAAGATTCAGACCACGTTCTGTTTCCAGAATGAACGTAAAGGGCTTTTTGTTGACGGTGGCAACCACCACACCGCCGGAGGCGGTCTGCTCATTATTGGTCAGGGCACCATCCAGACTGTTCACGGCGATAATCCGGTCACCGGGAACGGTAAACAGATTCGGGCTGGTATTGCTGATGGCAATACTGGCCTGACCACCGTTCACCATTGGCACCACGGTGGGGGACAGCGTACCGTTTGCGGCCATCACGCTGCAGGAAAAAAACAGGCTGCCGAATATTATTGCCGTATTATTTTTTCTCATCGTCTGTTTCCCCGAAATTATCCAGCCAGGTCACCCCGTTTTCCCGCTTCAGAATAAGGATGTAATGTTTGATATCAGTGAAAGGTTTTGAATCACCAATCCAGGTTTTAAGCACACCACGAATTTCCACACGGCCATACTGAGGCCAGACACGAACACTGGTCTGGAAAAAGGCTGAGTTCACGTTATCGTTTTTAATACGCTTCGCTTCTTCAGCCAGAATAACTTTCATCTGGTTCTGTGCGCCCGGGCGGATATATTGCAGAAGCGCCTGATGTGAGGCATCGACGGTTTCTGATGAAACATTCAGACGGAGGGCAATAAATGACAGCGCCATCTGCTGTAAATAAGAGGCGTCGGCACTGTTCTGTGACACGGCAAAGGGGGCATTAAATGCCATTGGCGTCACGGCAGTGCGTTGCTCATTCTGAAGACGGTAGTTATTCACCCCCTGAATGACGTTAACAGAGAGGCTGAGAACAATAAGCACTGACATAAATATAAAGGCGATGGCCATTACACGACTGGTACTTAAACGGGCACCGTGTTCCATATAACAATCCTGGTATCAGTTCTATTTAATCCACTGCCGGAAACACGAATCGGGAACATTATGAAAAATACCGCGCAGCAGGGCTGTTGGCATATACCAGTAAATCAGGTCACGTAACCAGGAACTGCCCCGCCCTTTTTTCAGTTTTTTAATCCCGAAATAAACCAGAACCGCTGCACCAATACCGAACAGATATTTCGATGTTGTGATACCCCAGCCAATACAGATTGCGGCGGGGATCAGTTCATCCAGTGGCAGGCCAAACCAGCGGCTCTGGTTGGTCAGTGTTTCCGGGAAACGATATTTCTTAAGTTTATTCTCGTCTCCCGACATCGTTTTATTTCAGGCCAACGACGGCCATACCCACAGCAATAAATACAGAGATGATGGCAAAACCGGCCAGGAACTTGACGTTTTTGGTCATCATGTACATGACCGCACCGACCAGAACTTCAGCCAGAACAACCCATTTAACAACACTGGAGTCCTTACCGAAGGTCGCCTTAACCGTGGTGTTACCGCTTGCCATCAGGTCCTGGCCCTGTGCTGCCATTGCCAGTTGCGGGAAGAACATCATCAGAACAGCAGCAGGGATCACAGCGCGAGCCAGGCGAAGCATATTCAGACGAGTGAATCTAGAAAAAAACGATTTCTTTTTGACGGGCGCAGAAGCACCCTGAACACTTAAAAAGGCGTCCATATGATTCCTCTGTTTAATATTGATAGATAAAAACTAAAGTTCTTTAAATGTTGACTCGTTCTCTTCGATCACCTCCCTGAATATTTCTTCATTATAGAAATCAGGAAACCGTTTCAGATGATCTCTGAGACGGATCTGAACCTCTATAGTTTTACTTCTACCGCTACGATCTTTGGCCCGAATAAGTCGGTTATTTGTATCTTCATCGAGATACACTGAGACTGTTCTGCTTATCCCGCCTCTCGCGTTACGCCTCCTCACTCAATTCACCTCTGTTTCCTGACCAATAAAATCATGATTGCACAGAAATGGCCTGTCGAAAATGGGCCCAAAACGAGCCCTGCTTTATTACATTTTTTTAACACCCATATATTCACTCAAAACGTTTAATATTTCGTACATTACACCTGTCTTAATACATTTATTCCTGAACAAATCGAAGGAACCCAATCTTTTATTGATATCCGCATTAATATTTTTAATCCTTTTTTTAGAAGCCACTTCTGTGATTTTTAATTCTTTAGCTATATTTATATGTTTATACCCTAATGCATAGAAACAAAAAACAACCAATGATTTTGCTGTCATATTCGATATAACAGACTGTACATAGCTATCACGATGATAATAATTTTCTTTTTCCACACGAAAGAATGGATAGTCAGGAAATATATTAATTTGCCATAGAACAACAGATTCTTCATTATAAAATGAAACATTTTCCATCCTTATTTGATAGATTTCTCCATGAAAATTAAAACGACGACAAAATGCGGAACCATGCCCAAGAGACTGGCATTCAAGCTCAAGTGATGAAAGAAAAATTTCAACCTGCAGACGTACATAACTTTCACCAGAGAAGGGTTTATCTTCTTTGGAAAAGAGTTCAATAAAGGCCCCATTGGCATAAAGGATTTTCCTTTTTTTGTTACGGACACAAACAGGAACAGGAGAATTCCTGTAGATATTTTGAACGTTAAGAATGTATTTATTTACAGATTGACTGTTAAGTGGCCTTTCTCTAGGATCCAGTGCACACATAGGAACCTCCGTTAAGGATTCTATGGACAGTCGATGCAGGGAGGTAAGAGCTCCCTGCATCGGCGATTTTTAATATCAAGTTTTAACGTGGCATTAACCACATAATTAATATAACCTTTATGCGGTTAATTGTCATCAAATTGAACCAGATCAAAATCCTGTTATTTGAAGCAAATCAACTTTTAATTCTTTTTTAACCCTCATCATTTTCTGGAAAGAACCTCTCCATCTCAGATGACACCTTCTCCCTGATATCTTCGACCATATTCGCATATTCAAACTTTGGATTTCCGGAGACATGAGGACTGAGAGACTCAATACCCAAAATTTTCGCTACTGATGATTGTGTTTTTACAACGCATTCAAGAAGCAATTTATTAAACTCAGTCTGATTAAATGCAGACTCTTTACGCTCCATCTGAGTCTCATATACACGAAGCCCTAATTCGAGAAGCATAGTGGATATGCTTGAGAAACTTACATCTGTATTTTTAGCTCCTTCTGCACGTCTTCTTTCCACAATTTTATTTATTTTATAGACAATTTCGTCACTGACATAAGCCTGCACTTTCGCCATATGTATACCTCTTTATTTTCTTATCGCATCAAGTTTATTTCACATATAAAAAAATGACAATTCATCGATGAATCGAATCGTGACGCAAGTTACGAAAATTACGATTCATGCAGCAAATCACATCACGAATTGAATCTAGAGTCAATTCGCTTTAACTCGTTGTTTTATTATTACTGATTCATCTATGAGTTGTGTTAAATTCATTGGTGAATCATATGCGATTCACCAATGAATCCTTTTTATAATGTAAAATAAATTAAAATACATTATTTAAAACATAAGTTAATGATTCAAGTAGCAAATCAGCAAAAACTTGTTTTTGCGTAGTGTGTGGTGCTTTTGGTGGTGAGAACCACCAACCTGTTGAGCCTTTTTGTGGAGTGGGTTAAATTATTTACGGATAAAGTCACCAGAGGTGGAAAAATGAAAAAATGGATGTTAGCCATCTGCCTGATGTTTATAAATGAGATCTGCCAGGCCACTGATTGCTTTGATCTTGCAGGCCGGGATTACAAAATAGATCCTGATTTACTGAGAGCAATATCATGGCAAGAATCCCGTTACCGGGTTAATGCCATCGGTATTAATCCGGTAACGGGATATGGCAGCGGACTGATGCAGGTAGATTCCCAGCATTTTAACGAACTGGCCCGCTACGGAATTAAGCCAGAACATCTGACAACAGATCCCTGCATGAACATTTATACCGGTGCTTATTATCTGGCAATAGCATTTAAAAAATGGGGCGTCACCTGGGAGGCCGTTGGTGCATACAATGCCGGATTCAGGAAAACCGAACGCCAGAACCAGAGGCGTCTTGCCTACGCATCAGATGTTTACCGGATTTATACCGGGATAAAAAGCAGTAAAGGTATCCGGCTTCCGGCCACGAAGAAATCACTTCCGGAAATTAACAGCGTGCAGAACAATTAATCTTACAGACATTGTCAGATACCGGTTATGCCGCAAAAGCGGCATGGAAGGCCACACACAAAAATATCATATGAGTGACAATACTGACTGGCCAAAGCCCCGCGAAGCGGGAACCCATCTTATATATACCCGGTAACTGCGCAGCCTCCTGCCAGACCATTTTTCGCAGGCACAATATTTACAGACAACCGGAAAGCCGGTTGATGAAATTGAGGTATATCAGACGACACAGCAATGCCGAAAAATGATAATATAAGTAAAGCCCCGAAAATTTTTTCGGGGCTTTACTTATATTATCATGACTTCCACTTTCTGAACTGTTCGGCAATCACCCATAACGCCTTGTTGATTCTTATATCACCATCAATACCTGTAATGGCTCTTGTCCTGGTATTTTTCCCGGAGGCACTTCGCCCCGATAATCCACCTTTTATCATATTCTCCTGAACCCGCTGCCAGGTTGTCCAGAGATCGTTCTGTTTGTCTTCCCGACGACGGGGAGTAATTATCTGTTCAGGTGTCACTGGCGTTTTATTTTCATCTTCATACCTGACCATCAGTGCAGCTCTGCCAAATAAATGTTGCTCGTCACTGTTAAGATGAATTTCTTTCATCGCCTCCATATTATCAGTGACCTTATCAAAGACACCGAGCACTTCATACGCTCCCTCGATAACCTGTCCGACAATATCACCTTTATGTGGAACGCGGATTTCGCCAAAATTATTTCCGCACACCAGGCCATTTGTGCAGACAAAACGAAAAATTCCGGGGATCATCTGATAACTGGATGAACCATCATGTGAATTAAGCAGGATAATTTCAGGAACTTCCTGTCCGTTAATATGCCCTTCCCTGCGAAGACGTAACATATGTTTACTGTATTCGCGACGTCCCAAATCACGAACCCGACTCTGACAGGCAAAGAATGGCTGGAAACCTTCATCACGTAACTTATTGATGATATTGATTGTTGGAATATACGTATAACGTTCACTCCGGGACTCATGTTTATCACCGGAAAATACCGAAGGCACGAACTGCATTAATTCATCATCCGTTAAAGGACGTTCACGGCGGATGGAATTATACCGACCAAAACGGGAAGCTAATCGCATAACAGCTACTCCTTTATGAAAGAATAAATTTAATAAAAAATTTTTCCGCTTAATATCATCCCCCCCGATCTCCATTAACAATATTGCAACAATCAGGAGGGGTATTCATCACATCCGGTCAGCAGATCGCCCGGATATCGAGGCCGGCACGCTTAATCTGACGCAGGAACTGTTTGAAGTGATCGGCTTCCGCAATGTTGATATGGCGGAACTGCTTATCCACACCCTGACTGAGCGCGTAGCTATAACTGAAGGCCATCTTTTCCGGGTGGCTTTTGCGATATTTTTTCAGCTCAGTCAGGCTGCTGAATTCCAGGACGTCCCACTCTTCCCCGGTTTTTTTTTTCTTCCCGGCAACAAGAAGCGTGTACGACGCGGTGTTAACGTGGATATTTCGGGTACTCATCCTGCTTTCTCCTCTCTCTGGTTTTCAGCCCCCATCATCTGTTGAGTTTCGGGAGCCGCGGTTTTGACGTTTTGCGGGGACCTGCCTTTTGTTCCC
>ERZ1036441.873-NODE-873-length-9856-cov-4.939904_pt1 | contig 9856 bp, 9 predicted proteins | sample MGYA00514225_ERZ1036441 | MGnify/ENA primary metagenome ERZ1036441 (study PRJEB33795, sample SAMN09464925) | human gut metagenome | host: Homo sapiens | place: USA: Stanford, California | collected 2016-08 | study: EMG produced TPA metagenomics assembly of the... | reverse complement strand
ATCCATCATTCCTACGCCAGTCATATCGCGTAGTTCTTTTACCATTTTAGCTGTAACGTCTGCCATGTTTAACTCCTCCTGTGTGTTTTTCTTTTTAAAAAAAGCTGCTTCAAAGGAGAGTGAGGCTTGTCGCCCAGCCTTTGAAACAGCTCCATCATTCAAAATTATTCTGCTGAAGAATTGTCGCCTTCAACAACATCTACGATTTCTTCGATTGATGTTGCTGTGTTTTCTTCTGTGAAATCTTCTTCAACTACTTGATCTTCACCTTGGTTTCCTTCGATGAAAGCATCAGCCATTTTTGAAGTAATCAATTTAACGGCACGAATTGCATCGTCGTTTGAAGGGATTACTACGTCGATTTCATCTGGATCGCAGTTTGTATCAACCATAGCTACGATTGGGATATTTAATTTGTGTGCTTCTTGAACAGCAATACGTTCTTTACGTGGGTCAACGATGTACATTACATCTGGGATTCTTGGCATATCAGCGATACCGCCTAAGAATTTTTCAAGACGTTCACGTTCTTTGTTCAAACCAGCAACTTCTTTTTTAGGTAGAACTTCAAAAGTTCCATCTTCTTCCATTGCATTGATTTGTTTCAAACGGCTGATACGTTTTTGGATAGTATCCCAGTTTGTCAATGTTCCGCCTAACCAACGATGGTTAACGAAGTATTGTCCTGCACGAGTTGCTTCTTCTTTGATTGCTTCTTGTGCTTGTTTTTTTGTACCTACGAATAATGCTACGCCGCCTTCTTCAGCAACGCTCTTCATGTAATCATAAGCTGCATCTACTAATTTAACTGTTTTTTGCAAGTCAATGATGTAGATTCCGTTTCTTTCTGTGAAGATATATTTCTTCATTTTTGGATTCCAGCGACGAGTTTGGTGACCAAAGTGTACGCCGGCTTCTAGTAATTGTTTCATAGAAATTACTGCCATGTTTGTTTCCTCCGATTTGGTTTTATTTTTCCTCTTCTTATCTTCTACCTTGCCGGCAAACTTTTTCAAGCACCTACCGACAATCCAATAAGAATGTGGATTTGCTGATGCATAAAGCACCCTCAGCTATTATACAGACAAAAGATCCGTATCGCAAGAGCAAATATACTTTTCTGCTCAACATTCAATAGTTTACCTGAAAGATAAAAAGAATTCAAGAAAAACAGTAGATTTCTCTTTGTTTCTTTATTATCCTTTTTCCATAAAATAATTTTAGGTATAAAAGACGAATATTATTGGGCAATCCTTCTTTTTTTTGTTATGATACATGTGAAATCTTTCGTAAAGGAGAAAGAAAATGCGCAAAGCTCAAAGACATTTGCTGATTAAACAAGTCATTGAAGAATTCCCGATCCGTACGCAAGAAGAACTATTAAACAAACTTGGGCATTATGGCGTTACCGCCACGCAGGCAACGATTTCTCGAGATATCCGTGATCTAAAAATCGTGAAGGCACCTGATGAAAATGGCGTTTCCCGCTTCGTATTGTTTCGCGAAAAAGGAACTCCTGAGACTAGGACTGAGGAAGAGGATCGGCTGGTTCAAATGATTGAAGACATTGTATTGAAAGTCGAACGAGTCCACTTTTTGACGATCGTCAATACCTTGCCAGACAATGCTCATTTATTTGCATCTGTTTTAGATGAGATCAAACCTCCCTCTATTGTCAGTACAATTGCTGGATTCGATACGATCATGGTCATCTCGGAAAATGAGGAGGACGCAAAACGAGTAGAAGAATTTCTTCACCATCCAACTGAAGTATCACTTTTTTAATCAGAGCACGTATTCCTAATATGGAATGCGTGTTTTTTTATTTTCAATATTTTCCTTATTGAATAAACCTTTACACTCTTTACAAAAATACATCATTTTTTATTCAAATTTTTCAACACCTTGATTGAATCACAATAATCATCATTTATATTGGATGTTAACAAGAGCAGCTTCTTGCTCTTTGTGTATTTCAAAAAAGAAATGAAAGGAAATCATATGTATAAATTATTAACTTCTGGACCATTGACGACTTCTGAAACAGTGAAAAATGCTATGCTGATCGATCATTGTACTTGGGATCAAGAATACAAAGAAATTACACAATGGATAAGAAAAAAATTATTGGATCTTGCTCAAGTATCGGAAGGAATATACACAACGGTCTTAATGCAAGGTAGCAGCTCCTTCGGGGTAGAATCGGTATTAAGTTCTGTGATCAGGCCAGAAGATACTGTACTGATTTGTTCAAACGGCGCATATAGACAACGAATGATCAACATGTGCGAATGTCTGAAACTGAACTATACCGTTTATGAGGTATCGGAACATCAAATCCTCCAAGCTCATGTGATTACACAGCTGATTGAAGAGAATCCGTCTATCTCCGCACTAGCAATGGTCCATAGCGAGACTACTTCCGGTATTTTGAATAATTTGGAAGAGATTGCTGCTGTCACACAAGAAAGAGATCTTTTGTTTATAGTGGACGCGATGTCAAGCTTTGGTGGGATACCGATTTGTGTAGCCGAACTAGGGATTGATTTTTTGATTTCCAGCTCAAACAAATGTATTCAAGGTGTTCCAGGCTTTTCTTTTGTACTTGCTAATAAAGCGGAACTGGAAAAACGAAAAAATGTTAGCCGAAGTTTGTCACTTGATCTATATGACCAGTACCGCGTGATGGAAAACGAGAATGGCAAATGGCGTTTCACTTCCCCTACCCATACGGTTTTGGCTTTTCAACAAGCGCTGAAGGAACTAGAGGCAGAAGGAGGAATCGAAACTCGATATTCACGTTATCTCGCCAATAATCATGTGCTACGACAAAAAATGACAGAGATGGGGTTCCAGCCTTTCATTCAAGAATATCAGGGGCCATTCATCACCTCTTTTCTTTACCCTAAGGACTGGCGATTTGATTTTAATCATTTTTATCAGTATTTAAAGCAAAATGGATTTGTGATCTATCCCGGGAAAATCAGCGATCATGAATGTTTTCGTATCGGAAATATTGGCGAGATCTATCCGGAAGATATTTTGGAACTGACAGCAATTATCAAAGACTATAAGGAGAACGTTAATGATTAAAACTGTAATTTTTGATTGGGCAGGAACAACTGTGGACTTTGGCTGTATGGCTCCTGTCCACGCTTTTAGAAATGCTTTTCTAGAAAAAGGAATCCAACTGACTGACAAAGAAATCCGCTAACCGATGGGAAAATTAAAATGGGATCATATCCAACAGCTTCTTTCCCTCCCTTCTGTCAAAAAACAATGGATAGCTATTTATGGACAACTACCTCAGGAAAAAGAGGTGGAGGAATTGTATCAACAATTTGAACATTATCTGTTTAAAGATTTGGTCAAGCATTCTACCTTGAAACCCGACACATTGGAAACGATCGAACGGTTGAGAAACGCTGGGATCAATATTGGTTCCACGAATGGATTTAATGCTCCTATGATGACAATCGTAGCAGAAACCGCAAAAAAAGAAAGGTATTCACCAGACTTCATGGCAACTTTTGAAGACGTCGAAGGGTATGGTCGACCGTTTCCTTATATGATCCATAAAAACATGCAGTACTTCAAAAACAAGTCGGTTGATGAAGTAATCAAAGTCGGAGATACGGTCTCAGATATCCAGGAAGGGAAAAATGCCGGAGTGTTGACAGTAGGTGTAATTGAAGGTAGTTCGCTAATGGGGATTTCTTATGATGAGTACCAAAAATTAGAGATGGGGAAAAAGATCGTTTAAAACAGTCTGTTGCTCTTAGATTCCAACAAGCCGGCGCTGATATTTGTGTAAACAATTTAAAAGAGTTAACAGAATACATTTTGTACGCTGACATGAATCCAGAATGACTTTTATACAAAATAAGAGGTTGTGAAAAAGCTGTCCTGTATCAAGTAATAAAAACAGCCAAGCAAAAATAGCTCCTCATATTTTTCGTTTGGTTAGGCTTATTACCGCAGATGCAAGCTTTTGAACACCGTTTATTCGAAAAAAAAAAGGGAGCTGTGACACGACTTTTGTCACAGTCCCCTTATTTGCAAACAAACAGTGTTTAAGAGACAACCTCTCCACTAAACGGTGTTCATTCAGCTGACTCTCGGTATTTGCTCAAAAAACGATAAAATTTGAAAAGCTATTTTCTCTTTTGTTTCTCTAATACTCGGATCAGAACGCTGATTTCACATTCTCTTTTTCTTACATCTTATCTGGTGCATGAAGTCCTAGCAAACGAAGGTCTTCTTTCAATAATACAGTCACTGCATAAACTAGAGCTAAGCGTGCTTCTTTTTGTTCATCATCAGCTAAAATCTTCGTATGAGCATAGTATTTGTTGAATGCTTGTGCTAATTTGATTGCATGTTTCGCAATCACTGACGGTTCGTATTTTTCCCCAGCAGACAAGACCGTTTCAGGGTATTTTTGAACTAATTTAACCACTTCCCAGCTGGTATCGTCATTCAATGCATAGTCTGCTGTTTCTGAAGGGACAAATCCTGCTTTTTCCAACAGGCTGACTGCACGAGCATGTGTATATTGCACATAAGGTCCAGTTTCTCCTTCAAATCGAACAACTTCTTCCAGGTTAAAGTCAAATGTATTCAGTCGATCGTTTTTCAAATCGTGGAAAATGACTGCCCCAACCCCAACTTGTTTAGCTACAGCATCTTTGTTTTCCAAATCAGGGTTTTTCTCGCTGATTTGTTCTTTAGCAGATTGGATTGCTTCATTTAATACTTCTTCTAATAAGACGATCTTTCCTTTACGAGTTGATAATTTTTTACCACCTTGCGTGATCAAACCAAATGGAATATGGTGCATGTCGTCAGACCAGTCAAAGCCCATTTCCTTCAAGACAGCTTTCAACTGTTTAAAATGATAGCTTTGTTCATTCCCTACTACATATAGAGATTGTTTGAAGTCGTAAGTACGTTTACGGTACAATGCAGCAGCTAAGTCACGTGTAATGTATAGTGTCGCACCGTCTGACTTCTTAATCAACGCTGGATTCAGGTCATAAGCAGATAGGTCAACGATCTCTGCACCTTTATCCTCGTTCAGCAAATGTTTTTCTTCTAAAAGTTTGACGATTTCATCCATCTTGTCATTGTAGAAAGCTTCACCGTTCAACGAATCGAAACGTACTTCCAGCAGATCATAGATTTTATTGAATTCTTTCATCGATTCATCACGGAACCATTGCCATAATTGAATAGCCTCTTTATCGCCTTCTTCCAGACGTTTGAACCAAGCACGAGCTTCTTCATTTAATTCTGGTTCTGTTTCAGCTACTTCATGGAATTGGACGTATAAACGAAGCAATTCATTGATTGGTTCTGCTTTAACAGCTTCTTCTGTACCCCATTTTTTGTAAGCGACGATCAGTTTTCCAAACTGTGTTCCCCAGTCACCTAAATGGTTGATGCGGATTGGCTGATAACCGATTTTTTCCATAATGAAACCGATCGAATTACCGATAACTGTCGAACGCAAATGTCCCATTGAGATTGGTTTGGCAATATTAGGAGAAGACATGTCGATTGGTACTGTTCCTTGATTCCCGATGTTGCTATCCCCATAATGTTCTTTTTCTTTCACTACTGTTTGCAAAACTTTTTTGCTGATAAGTTCTTTATTCATGAAAAAGTTCAAGTAAGGTCCGACAACTTCGATTTTTTCAAAGTTGGCAGAATCGATTTTTTCTGCTAAATCTGCAGCGATTTGCTGTGGCGCTTTTCGGTAAACTTTTGCTAATGAAAAGGCTGGAAATGCAACATCTCCGTGTTCAGCTGATTTTGGATTTTCTAGTAATTGCTCGACTTGTTCCAGTGTTAAATCATCTTTGACAGCGTCATAGACAGCTTTTGCGACAAGATCTTTATTATTCATCTTTATTCCTCCTAAAGTGTTCCCTTGATTGTTAAACAAAAAAAATCTCTAGCGACGGCATACTTAGTATGCCATCACTAGAGACGAGATTTCCCGCGGTACCACTCCAATTGTCCTAAAAAAGGACCAGCTCCATCTGATATCGGTAGACGACCGTCTGTTTAAAACAGAATTCTCCAAGTGCGCTTCGTTGTATCTTCTTCATTCGGCTTCCACCACTTCCGAATTCGCTAGCCAAGAATGATACAAGTACTCTCTTGTTCAACAAATCTTAGTCTTATTAAACTTTCTTGAATTATATCAGAAAAAAAAACGAAAGGCTAGTCGTTTCATAAAAAAACAATCCAGATGGCCTAAAGGAGAAGAAATACCACCTGGATAGCTATAAATCATTTCGTAAATACGAAAGACTTAACAAATTAATCAGCTACGATAATCGTTCCTTCTTCAGAAGCTAAAAGATTCTCGATATTTTCTAAAGAAGTGATGATTGCCTTAGCGTTTGGTTTTGCTTCAACAAATGCAATAGCTGCTTCTACTTTCGGAAGCATGCTTCCTGGAGCGAATTGCTTTTCATCAATGTATTGTTTCATTTCTGAAACAGTAACAGTTTCTAATTTCTTTTGATCTGGTTTTTGGTAATTGACATACACATTGTCTACTCCTGTCAATACGATCAGCAAATCCGCATCGATGATTTCGGCTAATTTTTCTGAAGCAAAATCTTTATCGATTACGGCTTCTCGTCCTTCTAATCCAGTAGCTGTTTCTACAACAGGAATCCCACCGCCACCAACAGAGACTGTGATAACTCCTTGATCGACCAGCGTTTCGATGACACGTGCTTCTTTAATCGAGATGGGTTTAGGGGAAGCGACTACTTTTCTCCATCCACGTCCAGCATCTTCTTTGAATGTCACAGTGGAGTCAGCATTCATTTGTTCTTTGGCTTCTTCTTCCGTGTAGAATGGACCGACTGGTTTACTTGGATTTTTGAATGAAGGATCATTTTCATCCACAATAACTTGAGTGACTAAAGAAACCACATCTTTATCGATCCCTTTTTCCTTCAGTACTTCGCCCATGGCGTTTTGTAACCAGTAACCGATAGATCCTTCTGTCATTGCAACACATGTATCTAAAGGCATTGCCGGTGTTTTCTCAGAATCAGCAGCTTGCTGCTGAATCAATAGGTTACCGACTTGCGGACCATTTCCGTGGGAGATGATCAATTCATCTCCTTGTTCGATAAATTTCACTAAATACTTTGCTGTTTCCATTAACGCTTCTTGTTGGGCTTTTGCACTTGCATCCGTAGACAAGATGGCATTGCCCCCTAAAGCGACAACTACTTTTCGTTTGGCCATTTCATTCGTCCTTTCTTCAGTTCTACCGAATTTTCTAGATAACAAAACGAGCCAGCGTTTTGTGATTTTCCCTCAATGCTGACTCGTTTTTTCGTGAGATGAATGTGGTTATGCTTAAACGCGAGGGATAAACAAGTTACCTAATGTTGCTGCCATGATCGCTTTGATTGAGTGCATACGATTTTCTGCTTGGTCAAATTGACGAGCATATTTGCTGCGGAAGACTTCATCTGTTACTTCCATTTCAGTGATGCCAAAGCGTTCTTTCATTTGTTCACCGTAAACAGTGTTTGTATCATGGAAAGCTGGCAAGCAGTGCAAGAAGATCAAACGATCTGTGTTGTGTGTTTTTTCTACCATTTCCATATTGATTTGGTAAGGTTTCAACAATTTGATACGTTCTTCGAATTTATCTTCTTCACCCATTGATACCCATACATCAGAATAAAGGACGTCTGCTCCGTCTACACCTTTATCAACATCGTCGGTAATCATCAATTGTGCACCGGATTTTTCAGCAAAGCCTTCTGCCATTTTGACGATTTCTTCTTCAGGTTGTAATTCTTTTGGTGCAACGATACGCATATTCGCTCCTAAAATTGCACCTGTGACTAATAAAGAGTTAGCCATATTGTTTCGACCATCTCCGCAGTAAGCAACAGTGATACCTTCTACTGTTCCAAAGTTTTCTTGGATAGTTAAAAAGTCAGCGATCATTTGTGTTGGATGCCATTCATCAGTCAAGCCATTCCAAACTGGAACACCAGAGAATTCTGCTAGTTCCTCTACCATTTTTTGACTGAATCCACGGAATTCGATTCCGTCAAACATACGTCCTAGTACTTTAGCTGTATCTTCTGTGGATTCTTTTTTACCTAATTGGATATCATTTGCACCTAGATATTCAGGATGTGCACCTAGATCGATCGCTGCAGTAGTAAATGCAGAACGAGTACGTGTAGATGTTTTTTCAAATAAAAGCGCAATATTTTTTCCTTCTAGATAGTGATGTGGGATACCACGTTTTTTCAAGTCTTTCAAGTGTTCTGAAAAATCGATCAAATATTGTAATTCTTCTTTTGTAAAGTCTTTTTCTGCTAATAAGCTTCTTCCTTGGAATACTGATTCTTTCATATTAAACATTCTCCTTTAGATTGTTTTTATTTAAGATTAAAGAGGAAATCCCGACGGCAGCTGACAGTAAGACTGCCGTCAGGAAACAAATTACTTCAAGTCTTCACGGACAAGTGGTTGGCTCATGCAGCGTGGACCACCACGACCTCGTGACAATTCACTTGAATTGATTTCTAACACTTTGATGCCATAGCTACGAAGCAATTCGTTCGATACATAATTTCGGTTATAAGTGACTACAACACCTGGAGCGATTGCCAATGTGTTTGATCCATCATTCCATTGTTCTCGAGGTGCAACGATCTCATCTCCATTACCAGTTGGGATCAGTACAAGATCATCTAATCCAAGAGCAGCTTTCATCGTTTCGTGTAAGTTATCTGAATGAGTAATCTTGATATCATCACCATCTGGTTCGATTGTAAAGACATCCATCTTACCGTCTTTACTTTGAATTGCTGGATGGATAGTGAATTTATCGTGATCTACCATTGTAAATACGGTATCCAAATGCATCATTGCACGGTTGTTCGGAATTTTGATTGCCAACACTTTTTCAAATCCTGAATTTTTTGCGAATAGGTGGCGTGCTAATTTTTCTAAAGCTTTCGCATTAGTTCGTTGAGAAATCCCAACAGCTACTACTTTATCGCTTAAGATCAATTCGTCTCCGCCTTCGATATGATCTGGATTTTCACGATCCAACCATACTTCGATTCCTTTATTTGCAAATCTTGGATGATGTTTCAAAATATATTCTGTAAACATCGATTCACGACGACGTGCTTCAAAAGTCATCTTATTGACTGTCATCCCATTTCCCATTGATGCGGAAGGGTCGCGTGTAAAGTACAAGTTTGGCATTGGGTCCATGTAAAATGGATAGTCATCGTCTGCTGACAGATCATATAGACTGCTAGAACGTACTTCGATATCTTTTGTACGAACCCCAGCCATGATTTTATCTACCATTTCTTGCGTTTCCATTGATAGAAGGAACTCATGAAGACCCTCTCTTACAGCATTCGATGCAATATGAGATTCATCCAACATTTTATTCAAGAATTGTTCTTTGACATTGCCTGCGTCAATCGCTTCTGCCGCTAATTTTTCCAAGTAAAGAGTCTCGACGCCTTCATTTTGCAATGTCTTCGCAAAGTTGTCATGTTCTTCTTGAGCAATCGGAAGATATGGAATATCATCGAACAACAGACGATCCATAATATCTGGTGTCAAATTTTCCACTTCTTGTCCAGGCCGTTTCAGTAAAACTGTCTTTAATTTCCCTATTTCAGAGAAAACGTGAATAGGTTTATCCATGTTGTGTTGCCTCCTTCTTTTTGATTACATGTATAGGATATCCTCCTTTTGTAATCACTTTCATAATTTTGTCTCATTCAAAATGAGACATTCCTCACATTAATATTCGATAATTAAATAATTAAAC
>ERZ1036441.869-NODE-869-length-9877-cov-57.693138_pt1 | contig 9877 bp, 7 predicted proteins | sample MGYA00514225_ERZ1036441 | MGnify/ENA primary metagenome ERZ1036441 (study PRJEB33795, sample SAMN09464925) | human gut metagenome | host: Homo sapiens | place: USA: Stanford, California | collected 2016-08 | study: EMG produced TPA metagenomics assembly of the... | reverse complement strand
CTATCGATGCAGTAGTATTCAGTGATGAGTTCCGCCATTCGAAATTCGTTTCGTACAAGGTGAAAGATGCGATTGTGGACTACTTCCGCGAGAAAACGGGTAAACGTCCGTCGGTACGCATCAACAACCCGGATGTACTTCTGAACATTCATATTGCACAGACTACCTGTACCTTGTCGTTGGACTCGTCCGGAGAATCACTTCACCGTCGCGGTTATCGCCAGGAAGCGGTAGAAGCTCCGTTGAATGAGGTATTGGCTGCCGGCATGATTTTAATGACCGGATGGCGTGGAGAATGTGATCTGATCGATCCGATGTGTGGTTCGGGTACTATCCCTGTAGAAGCCGCACTGATTGCTAAGAATATCGCTCCGGGAGTATTCCGTAAAGGGTTTGCTTTCGAAAAATGGGTGGATTTCGATGCGGATATGTTTGATGAGATTTACAATGACGACAGTCAGGAGCGTGAGTTTACTCATAAGATTTATGGGTATGACAACAATCCGAAAGCGAATGAGATTGCGACTCACAATATAAAAGCTGCCGGTGTATCGAAAGATATCGTGCTAAAATTGCAACCGTTCCAGCAGTTCGAACAGCCGAAAGAGAAATCAATCATCATCACCAATCCTCCTTATGGGGAACGTATCTCTACGAATGATTTGCTCGGTCTTTACCAGATGATCGGCGAACGTCTGAAACATGCATTTGTAGGAAACGAAGCATGGGTGCTTTCTTATCGGGAAGAGTGTTTCGACCAGATTGGCTTGAAGGCAAGCCAGAAGGTTCCTTTGTTCAATGGACCGTTGGAGTGTGAATTCCGCAAATATGAGATTTTTGACGGAAAATATAAAGAGTTCAAGAGCCAGGAAGAGGGCGAAGAGAAGAAAGAGGGTGAAGGAGAACAAGCTCCAAGATTCAGAGAAAGAAAAGAATTTAAGCCACGCCGCGAAGGTGAGTTCAAGCCGCGTCGGGACGGCGAATCCAGACCTCGCAGAGAGGGAGAATACAAGCCACGCAGAGAAGGTGGCGACTTCAAAGGTGGCGATGAAAGAGATAGAAAACCACGGGGAGAATTCCGCGGAGGAAGAGATTCAAGAGGACCAAGAGAATTTAGGGGAAACCGGGAGCCGAGGATTCCGAAGAAGGAAGAGGAATAAACGGTTATAATCCCAACAACTTATTCACCCTGTAATTCACTAGTTAATAATTAATTAAAAACTTGAAGTTCCAAATTGGAACTTCAAGTTTACATCATAGTTCTAATGTTCAGTCACAAATTGGAACCTGTCTAAACAAAAAATGGATGATATAGCTATTATAGAAAACAAAATATACGAAATCAGAGGGCAAAAAGTTATGCTTGACTTTGATTTGGCAGAAATGTATGGAGTTGAAACTAAACGCCTCAAGGAACAAGTACGTCGTAATATTGAACGCTTTCCTGCTGAATTCATGTTCGAGCTAACAAAAGAAGAAGTTGCAATTTCAAGGTCGCAAATTGCGACCTTGAAAACAGGACAAGGATATAACATCAAATATCTTCCGTTTGCATTTACTGAATATGGTATAGTTATGTTATCCAGCGTCCTCAAGTCCAAGACCGCTGTGGAAGTAAATATCAATATTATCCGTGCTTTTGTACGTATGCGCCAATATCTTCTATCCAATATACCTAAAAAGGAGTTGGAAGAATTAAAACAACGCATCGAATATCTCGAAGAAGATATTACTTCTGATAGGGAAAGTTACGAAAAACAATTTGACGACCTATTTAATGCCTTTGCTAAAATAAGTGCAATTATCCAATCAAGACAGACTCCTTTGGACAGAGTAAAAATAGAAGGATTTAAAAACAAATAATAAAGAAAAGAGCAATGAGTAAAATTGGAAAAAGAGCCATGCTTTTATTGTTGGCACTACCAATCGGATTCAATGTTATGGCACAAGAAACCAAAAAGCCGACACTGGAAGAATTGATTCCGGGTGGCGAGAGTTACCGCTATGCAGACAACCTGTACGGACTGCAATGGTGGGGTGACGAATGTATCAAGCCGGGCGTAGATACCCTTTATTCTATCCAACCCAAAACGGGGAAAGAAACAATGGTTATCACTCGTGAACAGATCAACAAAGTGCTTGAAGAGAACAAGGCAGGAAAGTTATCACACCTGTATTCCGTCAGTTTCCCATGGGCCGATAAGCCACAAATGCTATTCAAGATAGCAGGAAAGTTCATTGTATATGATTTCAAGAGCAATCAAGTTGTCAGCACTCTCAAACCCAAAGACGGAGCAGATAATGAAGACTATTGCGCAGCCAGTGGAAACGTGGCATACACGATAGGTAACAATCTGTATGTAAACGAGAAAGCGGTAACTAATGAACCTGAAGGCATCGTTTGCGGGCAAACGGTACACCGGAATGAATTTGGTATCAACAAAGGCACTTTCTGGAGCCCGAAAGGCAACCTGCTCGCTTTCTACCGTATGGACGAGAGCATGGTGACACAATATCCGCTTGTAGACATCACTGCACGCGTAGGCGAAGTGAACAATGTACGTTATCCGATGGCAGGAATGACGAGCCATCAGGTAAAAGTGGGTATTTACAATCCTGCTACCGGTAAAAGCATTTATCTGAATGCAGGTGATCCCACAGACCGTTATTTCACCAATATCAGCTGGTCACCGGATGAAAAAAGCCTCTACCTGATTGAAGTAAACCGTGACCAGAACCACGCCAAACTTTGCCAGTATAACGCAGAGACAGGAGAGCCGATGGGCGTTCTCTACGAAGAAATGCATCCTAAATACGTGGAGCCGCAAAACGCAATCGTATTTTTGCCGTGGGACCCTACCAAGTTCATCTATCAAAGTCAGCGTGACGGCTACAACCATCTTTATCTCTTTGATGCCGATGCAGCTAACATGAAAGGTGAAACTTATAACAGCGCCAACGGTGGTACTTATTTCCAGGCCGGCAAAGTCAAACAACTGACCAAAGGCAACTGGCTGGTCAGCGACGTCCTAGGATTCAACACAAAGCGTAAAGAAATCATCTTCACAGCAGTAGAAGGCTTGAGAAGCGGACATTTCGCTGTAAACGTGAGCAATGGAAAAATAAGCCAACCGTTCGAGAACTGCAAAGAAAGCGAACATAGCGGCATGCTTAGCGCTTCCGGCACTTATCTTATCGACCGTTATTCAACAAAAGACCAGCCTCGCATCATCAACCTGGTAGACACCAAAAACTTCAAAGAAACAGCCAATCTGCTGACTGCTGAAAGCCCTTACGAAGGCTACCAAATGCCAAGCATCGAAACCGGAACAATCAAAGCGGCAGACGGCACCACCGACCTGCATTATCGCCTGATGAAACCGGCCAACTTTGACCCGGCCAAGAAATATCCCGTCATCGTATACGTCTACGGAGGTCCTCACGCACAATGCGTCACCGGAGGATGGCAGAACGGCGCACGCGGATGGGATACGTACATGGCAGGTAAAGGCTATATCATGTTCACCATCGATAACCGTGGCAGCAGCAACCGTGGACTGGCATTTGAAAATGCCACCTTCCGCCGTCTTGGCATCGAAGAAGGTAAAGACCAGGTAAAAGGCGTTGAATTCCTGAAATCCCTCCCCTACGTAGACAGCGAACGCATCGGCGTACACGGATGGAGCTTCGGAGGACACATGACTACCGCCCTGATGCTCCGTTACCCGGAAATATTCAAAGTAGGCGTTGCCGGAGGCCCGGTAATCGACTGGGGTTATTATGAAGTGATGTACGGCGAACGCTATATGGATACACCGGAAAGCAACCCCGAAGGCTACAAAGAATGTAATCTGAAAAACCTTGCCGGCCAACTGAAAGGTCACCTATTGATTATTCACGACGACCACGACGACACCTGCGTGCCACAGCACACCCTGTCGTTCATGAAAGCCTGTGTAGATGCCCGCACTTATCCCGACCTGTTTATCTACCCGTGCCACAAGCACAACGTAGCAGGACGCGACCGTGTACATCTGCATGAGAAAATCACCCGGTACTTTGAGCAGAACTTATAAAACTGACAAAGACACCACCGTATCCATACGAATCATAGATAACAGTATAAATCCATAACAATACAAAGATGAAGATATTATTACTAGGCTCGGGCGGCCGCGAACATGCACTGGCATGGAAAATTGCCCAAAGTCCGAAAGTTGAAAAACTATACATTGCTCCGGGAAATGCCGGAACAACTGCCGTAGGCGAGAATGTCAACATCAAAGCAACCGATTTTGAAGCAATCAGTGCTTTTGCTCTAAAAGAGAACATCCAAATGATAGTAGTAGGCCCCGAAGATCCGTTGGTAAAAGGAATCTACGATTACTTTCAAAACCGTCCGGAGCTAAAGCATATTGCCGTGATCGGTCCTTCGGCTCAAGGAGCGCAACTGGAAGGCAGCAAGGAATTTGCCAAAGGCTTCATGATGCGCCACAACATCCCGACAGCCCGCTACAAAAGCATTACTTCCGAAAACCTCGAAGAGGGCCTCGCTTTCCTCGAAACGTTGGAAGCTCCCTACGTATTGAAGGCTGATGGCCTTTGTGCCGGGAAAGGAGTTCTCATCCTTCCTACGCTGGATGAGGCGAAGAAAGAACTGAAAGAAATGCTCGGCGGCATGTTCGGTTCCGCATCGGCAACCGTTGTGATTGAAGAATTCTTGAGCGGTATCGAGTGCTCTGTATTCGTACTGACAGACGGAGACAACTACAAAGTCCTCCCTGTAGCGAAAGACTACAAACGTATCGGTGAAGGCGACAAAGGATTGAATACAGGCGGTATGGGTAGCGTTACTCCGGTTCCGTTTGCTGATGAAGTATATATGGAGAAAGTACGCACACGCATCATCGAACCGACCATCAATGGTCTGAAAGAAGAAAAGATCACCTACAAAGGTTTCATCTTCCTCGGTCTTATCAAGGTGAAAGGTGAACCGATGGTTATCGAATACAACGTCCGCATGGGCGACCCGGAAACAGAAAGCGTGATGTTGCGCATCCAAAGCGACTTCGTAGAGTTGCTTGAAGGCACAGCGGCAGGCAATCTGAACGAGAAAACACTGGTGATGGACCCACGTTCGGCCGGCTGCGTTATTCTTGTCAGCGGCGGTTACCCCGAAGCCTACGAAAAAGGATTCCCTATCAGCGGACTGGAACAGGCTGCCGCCACCGACAGCATCATCTTCCATGCCGGAACAGCCATGAAAGACGGACAAGTGGTGACGAACGGAGGACGTGTGATTGCCGTTTGCTCTTACGGTGCAACGAAAGAAGAAGCACTGGCACAGAGCTACAAAGTGGCAGACATGATCGACTTCGACAAGAAGTATTTCCGCCGCGATATCGGATTCGATTTGTAATTCAAGTTTCGCACGCAAGTAGCCCTATTCCGCATAGCGTTGAACATCATTGACTTGTCAAGCATTAATAGTTGAGTTATCAAGTATTAATAGTTTAGACGACAATTGTTAATACTTAAGGAATCAGGTATTAACAGCTGACAGGATGGTTGTTAACATCAAGCATGCAGGATATTAATATCCGGAATATCAACCGAATGTACCTATAGTATCAAGAGATAACAAGTAATAAACTCATGAGAAATAAAAGACTACAAAGTCAAGTGACGGCAGGACGGTGGACCCTGCCTGCCGTTATCTTTATCTGCGCCCTATGCTGGGTGTTGACTTACTTTTTATTTCCCGACTCCATAGCCTCAACAACACCCAAGGAGAGCTCTTCTTTCTTGCAATCCACCCGCGATTTACTGCTTCCGGGATGGGCAGAACGAATTGTCAGCTTCCTGGTTTACGCAATCATCGGCTACTTTCTAATAGAATTGAACAACCAGTTCAGCATTATCCGCATGAGGGCTTCCATGCAGACAGCTATTTATTTCCTGCTGGTCACCGTCTGCCCGGGAATGCATTTACTATACATAGGAGACATTGTCGCCCTCGGTTCTCTTATTTCCATTTATTTTCTGTTTAAAAGCTATCAGCAAGCTCAAGCTGCGGGCTATCTATTCTATTCCTTCTTCTTTATCGGAGCGGGAAGTATTCTTTTCCCACAGCTCACCATCCTCTCGGTACTTTGGTTGCTCGAAGCCTACCGTTTCCAGTCGCTCACTCCGCGTAGTTTCTGCGGCGCGCTGCTCGGATGGATGCTACCCTACTGGATGCTGTTCGGACACGCCTTCTTCTATAATGAGATGGAGTTGTTCTACCGCCCTTTCAACCAGCTATTAGCTTTCGGAGAAGTCTTTAACTTACAAATCCTTCAACCCTGGGAATTGGCTATACTGGGCTATCTGCTCGTGATGTTTATCGTCAGTGCTGTCCATTGCATCGCTGCCGGATTTGAGGATAAGATACGCACACGTGCCTATCTCCAGTTTTTGATAGACCTGACGCTCTTCCTGTTCCTGCTGATTGCCTTGCAACCGATATATTGCAGTGCCCTGCTGCCTTTGCTTATCATAAGCAACAGCATCCTGATCGGACATTTCTTTGTACTGACCAATAGTAAAAGTTCGAATGTGTTTTTCATCATTTCATTGGTCGGTCTCATCCTCTTATTCGCTTTTAATATATGGACGCTTTTATAGATTCAACGATACAACTCCTCATAGAATGGGGACTCCCGGGATTATTCATCTCGGCTTTACTGGCTGGGAGCATCGTGCCTTTCAGTTCCGAACTGGTACTGGTGGCACTGGTGAAACTCGGTCTGCCCCCGATAGCCTGTCTGATCTCCGCCACTCTGGGCAACACAGTAGGCGGAATGACTTGCTACTACATGGGACGTCTGGGCAAAATCAGTTGGATCGAGAAATATTTCAAGGTAAAGAAAGAGAAAGTAGACAAAATGGTGAAATTCCTGCAAGGAAAAGGAGCATTGATGGCCTTCTTCACCTTTCTTCCCGCCATTGGGGAAGTGATAGCCATTGCACTGGGATTTATGCGAAGCAACACATGGCTCACCATAGTTTCCATGTTTGTCGGCAAACTGATACGTTATATTCTTCTCCTGTATGCACTCGAAAGTGCCTGGGACGCTATAGCAGGGTAAGGATTTTAAATATCAGGTAAAAAGTATTAGACGTTAGACAGTAAGCATTAGAGATTGTATGATGGAAAGGATTATTGAGAAAACCGACGACGGGAGCGCTACCCTGTTTGTTCCGGAATTGAATGAACATTATCATTCAACGAAAGGGGCACGCACAGAGTCTCAACATATTTTCATCGATATGGGATTTAAAGCCTCTTCCGCCACTATTCCGCGTATTCTTGAGATCGGCTTCGGGACAGGGCTAAACGCCTGGCTCACCCTTGAAGAAGCAGAAAGAAGCAGACGGAATATACTCTATACAGGATTGGAACTCTATCCACTGGAATGGCAGACGATAGAGCAATTAGGATATATCTCCAATGATGAACAATTAACGACGACCGTCCGGCAGCAACCGGCTATCGAATTGTTTAAGCAACTTCATACATCACCTTGGGAGAAAGACGTGCAACTCACTCCACACTTCACCCTACGGAAAGTAGAGACAGACGTAAACAAATGGGTTGAGAACAGAGAACGAACAATGAGCAATATCAATGATAGCGTAACCAACGCCGAATCACCTGCCCTGAATCTTTCATTTAACCTCATTTACTTCGATGCCTTTGCACCGGAAAAGCAACCGGAAATGTGGTCGCAAGAACTATTCAACCGCCTCTACGTTTTATTAGATAGAGACGGCATCCTGACCACTTACTGCGCCAAAGGTGTCGTCCGCCGGATGTTACAGACAGCCGGATTCACAGTAGAACGTCTGCCCGGACCTCCGGGTGGTAAACGGGAAATATTACGGGCCCGAAAATAAGAATAGAAACAAGATAAAAAAGACCCCCCGAAATAGAAGAAGTCATGAAAAAACAACTAAAAGATATGAGAACCCTTTTCCTCCTTAGTGCCTGCCTCCTAATGGCAGCCTGCACAGGACGCTCTTCCCAAGCAAGCAACGATGACGAAGCAAAACCGGTGATTACCGTCACCCTGGAACCGCAACGTTATTTCACGGAAGCTATTGCCGGAGATAAATTTAAAGTAGTCAGCATGGTCCCCAAAGGTTCCAGCCCGGAAACCTATGATCCTGTCCCCCAACAACTCGTGTCTCTGGGAGACAGCAAAGCCTATTTCCGCATCGGATACATCGGCTTCGAACAGACCTGGATGGATCGCTTAATGAACAATACCCCCCATATTCAAGTGTTCGACACCTCCAAAGGAATCGACCTCATACTCAACAATGATGACCACGACCACGGACATAACAGCCACGACGGGCATATCCATGCTGTAGAGCCGCACGTATGGAATTCCACCGGTAATGCTTTAATCATTGCAGGAAACACCTACAAAGCCCTTAGCCAACTGGATAAGACAAATGAGGTATACTATAGAAACCGCTACGATTCGCTCTGCCAGCGTATCCAGCACACCGACAGCCTGATTCGCCGTCAACTCTCCGCTCCCGAAGCAGCCAAAGCCTTCATGATTTATCATCCGGCTCTCTCCTACTTCGCCCGCGACTACGGATTGCATCAAATTTCAATCGAAGAAGGAGGCAAAGAACCCTCTCCCGCTCATCTGAAAGACCTGATAGACGTCTGTCAGGCGGAAAATGTAGGCGTTATCTTCGTTCAACCGGAGTTTGACAAACGCAATGCGGAAACCATCGCGCAGCAAACCGGAACGAAAGTGGTCCCTATCAACCCGTTAAGTTATGACTGGGAGGAAGAGATGCTGAATGTAGCCAAAGCCCTTGCGCCGCAAGCTACCACCAAATAAACGTATAAAGAAAGAACCAATCAAGCCCTTTCCAATGATGAAACCGATAATCGAAATAAAGAATCTTTCCGCCGGATATGACGGTCGCACTGTTCTCCACGATGTTAATCTAAGCATCTACGAACGGGATTTTCTAGGTATTATAGGTCCGAACGGAGGCGGCAAAACAACGCTTATAAAGTGCATCCTCGGTCTGTTGAAGCCAACCGGAGGGGAAATTATATTCCATACTCCTGAAAAAGCATCTACTAAAACCACTTCTACTTTCCTGGGTTATCTGCCTCAATACAACAGTATAGACCGGAAGTTCCCTATTTCCGTGGAAGAAGTGATCCTATCCGGATTAAGCATACAAAAATCGCTCACTTCACGATTTACTCCCGAACAGAAAGAGAAAGGTAAACAGATTATTTCCCGCATGGGGCTTGAAGGACTCGAACACCGTTCTATCGGGCAATTAAGCGGCGGGCAGCTGCAACGTGCCCTGTTGGGACGTGCCATCATCTCCGACCCTGCGGTATTGATTCTCGATGAACCCAGCACGTATATCGACAAGCGTTTCGAAGCACGCCTTTATGAGTTATTGGCTGAAATCAATAAAGAATGTGCCATTATCCTTGTCAGTCACGACATCGGCACTGTATTGCAACAGGTAAAATCCATCGCCTGTGTCAACGAAACGCTGGATTACCATCCGGATACAGGCGTTACTACCGAATGGCTGGAAAGGAACTTCAACTGCCCTATCGAGCTATTGGGACACGGTACATTGCCTCACCGGGTTTTAGGAGAGCATAATCACCATCATTAAAGTTGCCATAGACTCTATATAGATATACGGCTTCCTTGTTTTAAAATGTATCTTCCCTCTCTGCTGCCTTCCGGAAGAGTGAAAGAGATAGTAAATCACCCCTTTGTTACTTAATATTTCTTACTTTCTTCCTCATTATCCTTACAAATCACTATCTTTG
>ERZ1036441.866-NODE-866-length-9899-cov-3.602194_pt1 | contig 9899 bp, 6 predicted proteins | sample MGYA00514225_ERZ1036441 | MGnify/ENA primary metagenome ERZ1036441 (study PRJEB33795, sample SAMN09464925) | human gut metagenome | host: Homo sapiens | place: USA: Stanford, California | collected 2016-08 | study: EMG produced TPA metagenomics assembly of the... | reverse complement strand
AAAGTTTGCGGCAGTGGCTGGCGCAACGGCAGATTGCTGCCGATAACCTGACGCAACTGACCGCGTTTCGGCATACCTTCAGCCATTTCCACTTAGATATTGTGCCTATGTGGCTTCCCGTGTCGTCATTCACCGGCTGCATGGATGAAGGCAATGCGCTCTGGTATAACTTAGCGCAACCGCCGTCAGTTGGCCTGGCGGCTCCCGTGGAGCGTTTGTTACAGCAGTTACGCACTGGCGCGCCGGTTTAGCGCGTGAGTCGATAAAGAGGATGATTTATGAGCAGAACGATTTTTTGTACTTTCCTGCAACGTGAAGCAGAAGGTCAGGATTTTCAGCTGTACCCCGGCGAGCTGGGAAAACGCATCTATAACGAGATCTCCAAAGAAGCCTGGGCGCAGTGGCAGCACAAACAAACCATGCTGATTAATGAAAAGAAACTCAACATGATGAGTGCCGAGCACCGCAAGCTGCTGGAACAGGAGATGGTCAACTTCCTGTTCGAGGGTAAAGAGGTGCATATCGAGGGCTATACGCCGGAAGATAAAAAATAAAAACAGTGCCGGAGCACGCCTCCGGCAACTTGCATAAAAACAAACACAACACGCACCCGGAATGATGAAAAAATATCTCGCGCTGGCTTTGATTGCGCCGTTGCTCATCTCCTGTTCGACGACCAAAAAAGGCGATACCTATAACGAAGCCTGGGTCAAAGACACCAACGGTTTTGATATTCTGATGGGGCAATTTGCCCACAATATTGAGAACATCTGGGGATTCAAAGAGGTAGTGATCGCCGGTCCTAAGGACTACGTGAAATACACCGATCAATATCAGACCCGCAGCCACATCAACTTCGATGACGGTACGATTACTATCGAAACCATCGCCGGGACAGAACCTGCCGCGCACCTGCGCCGGGCAATTATCAAAACGTTGCTGATGGGCGACGATCCGAGTTCGGTCGATCTCTATTCCGACGTTGATGATATTACGATTTCGAAAGAACCTTTCCTTTACGGTCAGGTGGTGGACAACACCGGGCAGCCGATTCGCTGGGAAGGTCGCGCAAGCAACTTCGCGGATTATCTGCTGAAAAACCGTCTGAAGAGCCGCAGCAACGGGCTGCGTATCATCTACAGCGTCACCATTAACATGGTGCCGAACCACCTTGATAAACGTGCGCACAAATATCTCGGCATGGTCCGCCAGGCGTCACGGAAATATGGCGTTGATGAGTCGCTGATTCTGGCGATTATGCAGACTGAATCTTCCTTTAACCCGTATGCGGTCAGCCGTTCCGATGCGCTGGGGTTAATGCAGGTGGTACAACATACTGCCGGGAAAGATGTGTTCCGTTCGCAGGGGAAATCCGGCACGCCGAGCCGCAGTTTCTTGTTTGATCCTGCCAGCAATATTGATACCGGCACCGCGTATCTCGCGATGCTGAACAACGTTTATCTCGGCGGAATTGATAACCCTACATCCCGGCGTTATGCCGTCATCACCGCCTATAACGGCGGCGCAGGCAGCGTGCTGCGAGTCTTTTCGAATGACAAGATTCAGGCGGCCAATATTATTAACACCATGACGCCGGGCGATGTTTATCAAACGCTGACGACCCGCCATCCCTCTGCGGAATCTCGCCGTTATCTTTATAAAGTGAATACCGCGCAAAAATCTTACCGCCGCCGATAATTCCACTAACCGCCCCTGACGATGCTCAGGGGTAAAAATGTTATCCACATCACAATTTCGTTTTGCAAATTGGGAATGTTTGCAATTATTTGCCACAGGTAACAAAAAACCAGTCCGCGAAGTTGATAGAATCGCATCATCTCGCACGGTCAAATGTGCTTTTTCAAACACTCATCCGCATCACGATGTGAGGAAATTAACATGAATCTTAAGCTGCAGCTGAAAATCCTCTCTTTTCTGCAGTTCTGTCTGTGGGGAAGTTGGCTGACGACCCTCGGCTCCTATATGTTTGTTACCCTGAAGTTTGACGGTGCTTCTATTGGCGCAGTTTATAGTTCACTGGGTATCGCCGCGGTCTTTATGCCTGCGCTGCTGGGGATTGTGGCCGACAAATGGTTAAGTGCGAAATGGGTATATGCCATTTGCCACACCATTGGCGCTATCACGCTGTTCATGGCGGCACAGGTCACGACGCCGGAAGCGATGTTCCTTGTGATATTGATTAACTCGTTTGCTTATATGCCAACGCTTGGGTTAATCAACACCATCTCTTACTATCGCCTGCAAAATGCCGGGATGGATATCGTTACTGACTTCCCGCCAATCCGTATCTGGGGCACCATCGGCTTTATCATGGCAATGTGGGTGGTGAGCCTGTCTGGCTTCGAATTAAGCCACATGCAGCTGTATATTGGCGCAGCACTTTCCGCCATTCTGGTTCTGTTTACCCTGACTCTGCCGCATATTCCAGTTGCTAAACAGCAAGCGAATCAGAGCTGGACAACCCTGCTGGGCCTCGATGCATTCGCGCTGTTTAAAAACAAGCGTATGGCAATCTTCTTCATCTTCTCAATGCTGCTGGGCGCGGAACTGCAGATTACCAACATGTTCGGTAATACCTTCCTGCACAGCTTCGACAAAGATCCGATGTTTGCCAGCAGCTTCATCGTGCAGCATGCGTCAATCATCATGTCGATTTCGCAGATCTCTGAAACCCTGTTCATTCTGACCATCCCGTTCTTCTTAAGCCGCTACGGTATTAAGAACGTAATGATGATCAGTATTGTGGCGTGGATCCTGCGTTTTGCTCTGTTTGCTTACGGCGACCCGACTCCGTTCGGTACTGTACTGCTGGTACTGTCGATGATCGTTTACGGTTGCGCATTCGACTTCTTCAACATCTCTGGTTCGGTGTTTGTCGAAAAAGAAGTTAGCCCGGCAATTCGCGCCAGCGCGCAGGGGATGTTCCTGATGATGACCAACGGCTTCGGCTGTATCCTCGGCGGCATCGTGAGCGGTAAAGTGGTTGAGATGTACACCCAAAACGGCATTACCGACTGGCAGACCGTATGGCTGATTTTCGCAGGTTACTCCGTGGTTCTGGCCTTCGCGTTCATGGCGATGTTCAAATATAAACACGTTCGTGTCCCGACAGGTACACAGACGGTTAGCCACTAATTACGCAAAGAAAAACGGGTCGCCAGAAGGTGACCCGTTTTTTTATTCTTACTTCAACACATAACCGTACAACCGTTTCATGCCATCCGCATCGGTTTCGCTATAGACACCTTGCAGCTCCGGCGAAAATCCCGGCAACAAATTCACCCCTTCTTCCAGTGCAAGGAAATAACGTTGAACCGCCCCACCCCAGACTTCCCCGGGTACCACGCAAAGCACGCCAGGTGGATAAGGTAACGCCCCTTCTGCCGCAATTCGCCCTTCGGCATCACGAATCCGCACCAACCCCACTTCACCGCGAATATAAGCGCTATGCGCATCCTGGGGATTCATCACCACTGACGGGAAACTCTGCTGGCGGAACATCGCTTTTTGTAGGTCTTTGACGTCGAAACTGACATACAGATCGTGCATCTCCTGACACAACTGGCGCAGGGTGTAGTCGCGATAACGCACCGGATATTTGTTATAAACGCTCGGCAACACCTCAACCAGCGGCGAGTCATCCTCAATATGCTGTTCAAACTGCGCCAGCATCGCCACCAGTTGTGCCAGCTTCTCGTGGCTTTCCGCCGGAGTTAATAAGAACAGAATGGAATTGAGATCGCACTTCTCCGGCACAATGCCGTTCTCACGCAGATAGTGCGCCAGAATCGTCGCCGGAACGCCAAAGTCGCTATATTCGCCAGTTTCGGCATTGATACCTGGTGTAGTGAGTAACAGCTTGCACGGATCAACAAAATACTGATCCGCGGCATATCCTTCAAAGCCGTGCCACTTCGCCCCCGGCTCAAAACTGAAAAAACGGCGGTCGCTGGCTAACACTGACGTCGGATAATCCTGCCACAATTTGCCATCAACAACGGGCGGGATAAACGGGCGGCACAGCTTACAGCGCGCAAGAATCGCCTTCCGGGCTTCAATCCCCAACGCAACGCACTCCGCCCACAGCCGACGCCCACTCTCCCCTTCATGAATTTTGGCGTTAACGTCCAGCGCGGCGAACAGCGGATAGAACGGGCTGGTAGAAGCATGGAGCATAAAGGCATTATTCAACCGCTTATGCGGGCAAAAACGCGCCTGTCCACGGATATGGTTATCTTTTTTATGGATCTGCGACGTCTGTGAGAATCCCGCCTGCTGTTTGTGCACCGACTGGGTCACAAAGATCCCCGGATCGTTTTCGTTAAGTTCTAACAGCAGCGGCGAGCTATCCGCCATCATCGGGATAAACTGTTCGTAACCGACCCACGCGGAATCAAACAGAATGTAATCACACAGATGCCCAACGGTATCGATCACCTGACGGGCGTTATAGACAGTGCCGTCATAGGTTCCCAGCTGAATAATCGCCAGGCGAAACGGGCGCGGCAGGTCGGCTTTTTCTGGCGCAACGTCGCGAATTTGCTGGCGCAGATACTCTTCATTAAAACAGTGTGCATCAATACCGCCAATGAAACCAAACGGGTTACGTGAAGCTTCCAGATAGACCGGCGTCGCCCCCGCCTGAATCAGCGCGCCGTGATGATTCGACTTATGGTTGTTACGGTCGAAGAGCACCAGATCGCCACGCGTTAACAGCGCATTCGTCACCACTTTATTCGCTGCCGATGTGCCGTTCAGTACAAAATAGGTTTTATCGGCATGAAAGACTTTGGCTGCGAATTTCTGCGCATCCTTCGCCGATCCTTCATGAATAAGCAGATCGCCCAATTTTACGTCAGCGTTACACATATCGGCGCGAAAGATGTTCTCGCCAAAGAAATCGTAAAAATGGCGTCCGGCAGGATGCTTTTTAAAGAACGCACCATGTTGATGTCCAGGGCAAGCAAAGGTGCTATTGCCCATCTCAACGTACTGCGTCAGCGTGTCATAAAACGGTGGCAGCAAATTCTCTTCATACTGACAGGCTGCGGATTCCAGCTCCAGCCACTGCTGCTCGTTGCCGTTGATTACCGCCGTAACGCCCGCAGGTAATTCAACAGCATGTTCGGAATACAAAAACACCGGTAGATGAAAACCGGTACGCTTAAGCAACGCAAGAATGCCACTGCGGCTATCCGCAGCGGTAATGACGACTGCCGCGACGTCCGTAAAATCAGTATCTCCCAACGCCACCACGCGGCGATGAGTAGAAAGTCGGGATACCAGTTCACTACTGGCGGCAATATTCATTGATTTCATAAGCGCAAAACCCGTTTCGGGGAAGTAAGAATACCGGACAAGGTGAAAAACCCTGCCCCACGAGATATGGGTCAAACTGGTCACCAGCTCCGACCGCCAGACATCAGTAAAAGCAGAAACGCTCTGATTTTACTGTTGTCCTGCAGTGAGCGTGCGTTAACCTCACCGCATGAGCAGAAAAAGGGAGGAGTTTCGCGCGAAACGGCGATAAGCGAGAGAATGTAAGGAGGTGGCGTGCATCGGGCAAACTCCGTACAGAGAGGAGAAAATTCGCGCAATCATGGCACCTTTCACCAGAGCGTGCAAGCCAGGACTTTGCGAACAAACAAGCCATCGAAGGAGCCAAACGGTCATAATAAGAAAATCAGACAATGCAGCTAACAGGAACTCTTGTGGTCATCGGTCCTTTTATCAACGCAAGTGCAGTATTACTGGGTGGCGTTCTCGGTGCACTCCTTAGTCAACGCTTACCGGAACGTATCCGCGTCTCCATGACATCAATTTTTGGTCTGGCATCGCTGGGGATTGGTATTTTACTGGTGGTGAAATGCGCCAACCTTCCGGCGATGGTTTTAGCAACCTTACTCGGTGCATTAATCGGCGAAATGTGTCTGCTGGAAAAAGGGGTCAATACCGCGGTCACCAAAGCACAAAATCTGTTTCGCCACTCACGTAAGAAGCCAGCGCATGAATCTTTTATTCAGAATTATGTCGCGATTATTGTCCTGTTTTGCGCCAGCGGCACCGGGATCTTCGGGGCGATGAACGAAGGGATGACCGGCGATCCGAGTATTTTAATCGCCAAGTCATTTCTCGATTTCTTTACGGCGATGATCTTCGCCTGCTCGCTGGGTATTGCGGTGTCGGTGATTAGCATTCCATTACTGATCATCCAGTTAACACTGGCGTGGGCTGCCGCGCTGATATTACCGCTGACCACACCGTCGATGATGGCAGACTTCAGCGCCGTAGGCGGTTTATTGCTGCTGGCAACCGGATTACGCATCTGTGGCATTAAAATGTTCCCGGTGGTCAACATGCTTCCAGCACTCCTTCTGGCAATGCCGCTTTCCGCCGCCTGGACCGCCTGGTTTGCCTGACAATGCGTGCAATAGCGGCAAAGTGATGATAGATTGTGCAGTCTGCAGTAAATTGAAGAAATTTGATTGACGAGACGAGGCGAATCAGGTTTAATGCGCCCCGTTGCCCGGATAGCTCAGTCGGTAGAGCAGGGGATTGAAAATCCCCGTGTCCTTGGTTCGATTCCGAGTCCGGGCACCAAGTTCATATCAACGGACCTCCACGGAGGTCCGTTTTTCGTTTCAGAACGCCACAATTTAAGCGTTCTGCCTCCAAATCAATTCTACCGAACTCAACCAGATTCCCCCCACATCAACCCCATTGTGTGGGTATAATTGCGGGTATACCCCAGTTCGACAGAATTTGTACCCTCTTTAACGCATTCAGAAGGCTGAACTATGGCACTGACTGACGCAAAAATCCGGGCTGCAAAGCCCACTGACAAGGCTTATAAACTCACTGACGGGGCTGGCATGTTCCTGCTGGTACATCCTAATGGTTCCCGTTACTGGCGTCTCCGTTATCGTATTCTGGGTAAGGAGAAAACCCTGGCACTTGGTGTGTATCCGGAAGTTTCTCTCTCCGAAGCTCGTACAAAACGGGATGAGGCCCGAAAACTGATTTCGGAGGGGGTTGACCCTTGCGAACAGAAAAGAGCTAAAAAAGTAGTCCCTGATTTACAGCTCTCTTTTGAACATATTGCACGACGCTGGCATGCCAGTAATAAACAATGGGCACAATCACACAGCGATAAAGTACTCAAAAGCCTCGAGACTCACGTTTTCCCCTTTATCGGCAACCGGGATATCACAACACTCAGTACCCCGGATCTGCTTATCCCTGTTCGTGCTGCAGAAGTTAAACAAATTTATGAAATCGCCAGTCGTCTGCAGCAAAGAATATCTGCTGTAATGCGTTATGCCGTACAGTCTGGCATCATCAGATATAACCCGGCTCTGGATATGGCTGGTGCATTGACCACGGTAAAACGCCAGCATCGCCCTGCTCTGGATCTTTCACGCCTGCCTGAACTTCTGTCGCGTATTGACGGTTATAAAGGCCAGCCTGTCACCCGACTGGCAGTTATGCTGAATTTACTGGTTTTTATTCGTTCCAGTGAACTCAGATATGCCCGCTGGTCTGAAATTGATATTGACAATGCCATGTGGACTATTCCAGCCGAACGCGAACCTCTGCCAGGCGTAAAATTTTCATACCGGGGCTCCAAGATGCGAACACCACATCTTGTGCCACTCAGCCAACAGGCTGTAGCCATACTGGCAGAACTTCAGACATGGGCAGGTGAAAATGGTCTGATCTTTACGGGAGCACACGACCCACGTAAACCAATCAGTGAAAATACCGTAAATAAGGCCCTCAGAGTGATGGGGTATGACACAACCAAGGAAGTCTGTGGCCATGGATTCCGGGCGATGGCGTGCAGTGCATTGATTGAATCCGGCTTATGGTCAAGAGATGCGGTTGAACGTCAGATGAGTCATCAGGAGCGCAACGGAGTACGTGCCGCGTATATTCATAAAGCAGAACATCTGGAAGAACGTCGGCTTATGCTGCAATGGTGGGCAGATTTTCTGGATGCAAACAGGGAGGAGTGTATCAGTCCGTTTGAATATGCAAAAGTTAACAATCCACTGAAAAGGTGACTGAACGCCATTTACACACATGCTCTTCCTCTTAAGGGGAAGAGCACCCGCCTCAATCAATTTCTTTTTTATGCCGGCGGAACCATCAGCCAAGCTGAGGTTCTCATTCAATAACTCAACGTCTTACCACAGAACAGAATTCACTGTATTATCATGGGCAACGTTAATCCCGGACAATAAAAGGACACCGATGCCAGGCATCACAATTTTTATAGCCTGCAGGTTATGGTCCATCCTTTTTTACAGGTTCAGAATATGACTGGCAAATTACGCTTTGAAGTGAACGATAACCAGGGCTGTTTCATATTTCCGGAAACCTGGTTTGGCTCGTTGCTGGATGAGTTTGAAGAACTGATTGATGCATACGATGCGGATGAAATCAGCGAAACAAGTTACATCAACAAACTCAGGCGCCTTGCCCGACAGGAGAATGACTTTATTGATGTACACGCTCACTTGGCATACGTATTTCTGGAGCAGAATGCCCCGCGTAAGGCGCTGAATGCTGCCCTTAAAGGGCTGGCAATTGGCAATCGTCTTATCCCTGAAGGTTTCAGTGGCAGAATCATCTGGATACATCCTGACAACCGACCTTTTCTTCGTGCCCTCTATGCGGCAATCCTGGCAAATGCACATTTACAGCGTCATCAGGATGCCATCATGCTCATTGAAAAAATACTGGATTACAATCCCGAAGATAATCATGGTGCACGCTGGCTACTGGGACCGGAACTGTTACGCACTGGCGCTCATGAACAGGCACGCCATATACTGCAGGAACATGCAGATGAATTTTCACCTTACTGGTATGAACTCGGCCTTCTGCATTTTCTTAATGGGGAACTGGTAAAAGCTGCAACTGCATTTCGTCGCGGCTTTGCGGCAAATACTTACATCGCAGAAATACTGTGCGGAAATCTGCATCCATTTCCACTTGCTGTATGGCATAACTTTTCAGGCGGTCCGGATACTGCCGAAGATTATTATGCCACATACCACCCGTTATGGGGGCAATATCCGGAAGCATTGCTGTTTGTAAACTGGCTCTATAATCATTCCTCTGTGCTGCATGAACGGGCAGAAATCATTAAATGCGCCGAAATGCTGATGCAGGAAGATGATTTCGAAATATGCGAAAGTATTTTAAGACAGCAGGAGAAGTTGCGTGAAAGAATTGATGAGACGCTTTCTGAGAAAATTGTACAGAAATGCAGAAATATGAATGGTGAATATGTCTGGCCCTGGATATTGCCGTTTTCAGCGGCAGGCATGAAACATACTGGCATACAGTATCAGTAGATATTGCATTAGTGTATCCTGCACACAAGTAATAATTTATTCACCAATAATAACACTGTTAATGCCCCCTTCCCCTGGTTGTCAGCCAGGGGTTATCTTCTGAATATTTCTTTTGAAAAGGATAACACAGTAAATTATTTTTATGAATTATCCCATGGACTCATTAACACCCTTTCATGATGCTTTATTGTCAAACACGTTATGGCTGACATCAAAAAAAACCGGATTTCCTCTGCCAGCGGGTAATCACCTTCCCGGTGTTTTCGGTTGGTCTGGTTACTCCTGTCTGGTTATTAGCAAGATAATTGCTATAAACAGTGGAAAACTCATCGTACATAATCTGGTGATGAACATTACGCTTATTTTCCCTTGACCGGAAGAATCAGAGGCTGTGGTTTCAGACTGTCTGCCAGTACATTCCTCTCTCCGTTAAAAACCATAACGGGTTCATTATCTTCGTCTGTCAGCAGATTGGGTGATGCTGCCAACTTACTGATTTAGTGTATGATGGTGTTT
>ERZ1036441.856-NODE-856-length-10011-cov-4.062374_pt1 | contig 10011 bp, 8 predicted proteins | sample MGYA00514225_ERZ1036441 | MGnify/ENA primary metagenome ERZ1036441 (study PRJEB33795, sample SAMN09464925) | human gut metagenome | host: Homo sapiens | place: USA: Stanford, California | collected 2016-08 | study: EMG produced TPA metagenomics assembly of the... | reverse complement strand
TCCTAACACCTGGTACGTCGACCACCACGGCACTCCCTGCAAAATCCTGCGTTCTACCCACAACAAAGTTCACTACATCCGAAAAGGCAGAACATGTATCGCCAGCATGTTCCGCTTTAATCATGACTTTGAACCTGTGAATAAAGCTGATGCAGATCGGATAGCAGAAGAGATCGAAACGGCAGAACACATTAAGAAGTTACGTGACATGCGTTCAAAAAGCAGAGGTAACCATGGAATCATACAGCCTCACACTCGATGAGGCCTGTCAGTTTCTTAAGATATCCAGACCAACCGCCACCAACTGGATACGAACAGGCCGCCTACAGGCAACACGTAAAGATCCAACCAAGCCAAAATCTCCTTACCTCACAACACGGCAAGCCTGCATTGCGGCGCTTCAGTCTCCGCTGCATACTGTCCAGGTGAGCGCGGGTGATGGCATAACAGAGGAAAGAAAATGTCACTCTTCCGCAGAAATGAAATATGGTATGCCTCGTATTCGCTCCCGGGCGGGAAACGAATTAAGGAATCTCTTGGCACAAAGGACAAGCGGCAAGCTCAGGAGTTGCACGACAAGCGAAAAGCAGAACTCTGGCGAGTAGAAAAGCTAGGGGATTTACCTGATGTCACTTTTGAAGAGGCCTGCCTAAGATGGCTTGAGGAAAAAGCTGATAAAAAATCTCTCGATTCAGATAAAAGCCGGATTGAGTTCTGGCTTGAACATTTTGAGGGTATAAGGCTTAAAGATATCTCGGAGGCAAAGATTTACTCTGCTGTAAGCAGAATGCATAACAGAAAGACGAAAGAAATATGGAAACAGAAAGTTCAGGCCGCCATCAGGAAAGGTAAAGAACTGCCTGTTTATGAACCAAAGCCAGTATCAACTCAGACAAAGGCAAAGCATCTTGCCATGATAAAGGCCATTCTCCGTGCTGCAGAACGCGACTGGAAGTGGCTGGAAAAAGCGCCTGTCATCAAGATACCAGCGGTCAGAAACAAGCGAGTCAGATGGCTGGAAAAGGAGGAAGCAAAACGCCTTATTGATGAGTGCCCCGAACCACTGAAATCTGTCGTCAAGTTTGCGCTGGCAACTGGTCTGAGAAAGTCGAACATCATAAATCTGGAATGGCAACAAATCGACATGCAGCGACGAGTTGCCTGGGTGAATCCAGAAGAGAGCAAATCAAACCGCGCCATTGGTGTGGCGCTGAACGATACCGCCTGTAAAGTGTTGCGTGATCAAATAGGCAAGCATCACAAATGGGTGTTTGTACATACCAAGGCGGCTAAGCGAGCAGATGGAACATCAACGCCTGCGGTCAGGAAGATGCGCATCGACAGCAAGACATCATGGCTATCAGCTTGTCGTCGTGCAGGAATTGAAGATTTCCGTTTCCATGACCTCAGACACACCTGGGCAAGCTGGCTGATTCAGTCAGGCGTCCCATTATCAGTGCTTCAGGAAATGGGCGGATGGGAGTCCATAGAAATGGTTCGTAGGTATGCTCACCTTGCGCCTAATCATTTGACAGAGCATGCGAGGAAAATAGACGACATTTTTGGTGATAATGTCCCAAATATGTCCCACTCTGGAATTATGGAGGATATAAAGAAGGCGTAACTGATTGAATTGTAATGGCGCGCCCTGCAGGATTCGAACCTGCGGCCCACGACTTAGAAGGTCGTTGCTCTATCCAACTGAGCTAAGGGCGCGTTGATACCGCAATGCGGTGTAATCGCGTGAATTATACGGTCAACCCTTGCTGAGTCAATGGCTTTTGATCTGGTTGCTGAACAAGTGAACGACCGCGTCTGATTTTCTGATTTATTTCGTTATAGCGGCAAACAAACGCACACCGCTGCGCGTCTGAATCAGGAAAACCCGTATTTTCATGTATCAAGTACAATTTACCGCCCTAACGGAAAATTGTCCGATCCAATGAGACTGGTAACTATGAAACCAACGTCGGTGATCATTATGGATACTCATCCTATCATCAGAATGTCTATTGAAGTTCTGTTGCAAAAAAACAGTGAATTGCAGATTGTCCTGAAAACGGATGATTACCGCATAACCATCGATTATCTCCGAACCCGTCCTGTTGATTTAATCATTATGGATATAGACTTGCCCGGTACAGACGGTTTTACCTTCCTAAAAAGGATCAAACAAATTCAGAGTACAGTGAAAGTATTATTTTTATCATCGAAATCAGAATGCTTTTATGCTGGCAGAGCGATACAAGCTGGTGCTAACGGTTTTGTCAGTAAATGCAATGATCAGAATGATATTTTTCATGCCGTTCAGATGATTCTCTCCGGATACACTTTTTTTCCCAGCGAAACGCTCAACTATATAAAAAGCAATAAATGTAGTACGAATAGTTCAACGGTCACTGTGCTATCTAATCGTGAAGTAACCATATTACGTTATCTGGTTAGCGGATTATCTAATAAAGAAATTGCCGATAAGTTATTACTTAGCAATAAAACAGTTAGTGCACATAAATCTAATATTTATGGCAAGCTAGGTTTGCATTCAATTGTAGAGCTTATCGACTACGCCAAATTATATGAATTAATATAATATTAATTATAATTGATCATAAATATCGCATCCGCTTTCGCCACACCAGGCTGAACACCGCTGGCTAACGCTCGATAATTGGCAAAAAAGTTTAGTGTGACATTGCCATTTGCATCAACTTCCTCAGTCGAGCTCGCCTCCCCCAGTGCGAGCCGGGAGCGATCGCTATTACGTAATTCGATGGCGACGGTTTGTGCCATTGCGGGATCATCCAGAGCCAGCAGGTTGGCATCAGATGCCGGCGTTCCCGTAAATAAAATCGCAACTGAACCCGGAGGACATCCCTCCAGCCGCAGGCTAAAAGGGACGAGTGCCGTGGTATCGCCAGCGCTCAGTAATTGTGTCGTAGGCCATCTGCCTAAATCTACCGTCTTATCCTTATCCGCTGTGTTTACGGTACAGGAGAAATCAACAACGTTACCGTGCAAATTGATATTAATCGTTCCTAAAGGGTCAACTGCCCATCCACTGGAACTCCACAGTAGCCCGCAGAAACAGCTAAAGAGTACTCTTCTCATTCTCCGTACCTCATTGATAATCGACGCGTAAATACCCCAGCGCGCTAAACGGCCCTTCGGTCGGTTTTTGACCGGTAATACTGATAGGCCAGGCGCGAAGTGTGACATTGGCTGCCGCAGCTGCATCCAGACGGAAAGGAATAACGCTATTGAGATCGTTAGGCGTGATCGGCGTATCGTTCTGATCGGCCACAATAAAACCTAAATCCTGATTGTCCGACACCATCGCCTGACCAGAAACGGCACTGGCTTCCAGACGCATTGTTAAATAAGCCTGCGCAGCAACATTCGTACATTTGATCGCAATGCTCTTGGTTTGCGGCATGACACCAGCTGGTCGATTCCCCGGCCCTGCCGCACTAAATAACGATGCGCCGATATCACCAAAATCAAATTCAACAATTTGCCCGGCATTTAATTCGCAGTTTTGCGGTACTTCAACCCGGCCACCAAAACTAATGGTATAAACAGGTGTAACCAACGGATCGTTAGGCGTTGATGTCACATACACGGTAAACATCACCTGTCTGGGGATCTCCACCATGTTAATAAAGGGACGAATAACCTTTAAACGAAATATCAAACGAGAATCCATCACCCCGAACGGAAGGTTTTGCGAAACGTTAGGATCTGTTCCCATACGAATATAATTTTGCGGAGGGAATTGAATATCCATCACGCTATCAACCAGACTCATCGCACCTAATAGATAATCATTTAATTGCATATATTTATAATTATCGATAGTTTCCTGAACAATAAAGTTGGTGACATAACTACGGTATGTATAATTCACCAGCGTGCCGGGTGGACAAATTGCTGATACACCTACCCAGCCGGATTTTTCCGGTAAAACAACAATCTGCCCTGGCTGGTTATTGGTGCTATTAAAGACATTTGAGAGATCATAGTGTTCATCTTCTGCTACGCCAGTACTATTTGCACAAACAGTAGCCCAGGATATGTTTGTTAACCACAAACATGCCATCGCCAATAATAATCTGCAGATTATCTTCATTGATAATTTCCTTTATGAGCCAGGATGTGTGCAAACTGCCGAAATAACAGTGACGGCTTGCTGTAAGCTTTGCTTCGGCAATACATAGTGCGCTATGCAGCGTGAGTTCGCGCCGTCTCCCCACTGAACCAGTAATTCACCAGACAATGGCGCACCGCTTAAATAAACTTGCCCGTCATCACCCACCATACTGGTTATTCCGGTACTGTTTTCCCGTACCAGTGATCCAAACGGCACCGGTTTTCCGCCCTGGGTAACGGTAATGAGCGCCCGCACGCCTATGCGGGTATCAAAATTGGCACGAACCAACGCGCCTTGCGTCGGCACAACGCTGCTAATATTTTTTTCAACATCGATGGAATTCCCCATCGTATTGGTATCAAGCGCGATACGGTTATACCGATAAACCGTGGCATACGGCATCACCGCATAGCCGCGCCAGTCGGTTAAAATTCCAGTTTGATTTTCAATGCGTACACCGCCTGCGCCTGGCGCTTTAATCAAAACATTGGTATCCCCTAAAGGCTGGCTCAGCGTTATACCATTTTCATGCCCGACCACACCGCCAGACAGCTGCCAGTTAACGTCATGTTGATCGCGGTCGTAGTTATACCCGACCCCCAGCGTACCGTAAGCGGCCTGCCAGTTTGCCGTGGCGCTGCCCGTATACCCATTATTCGAGGTATCGCCCTGGCTTACGTGATAACTCAGGTTGTGGCCTTCCAGTAAGGTCCCACCAACGCCTGCCAGCCAGCTATTTTGCCCGTTGCTGTTACGGTTGGCGTTAAAGGAGGCATAAGCGCGGTCGAGCGCATTTTCCCGGGTGTAGCGACGTTTGGTCAGAACATTGAAAGGCACTGAAACATTAAGTCCGACAATACGTTCGTTATCGGGGATCCCTACAGATTCATTCCACGAAAATGAGAGTGAATAACTGATGCCAACCCAGCTGCTGGTATACCCCACCTGATACCAGGTATCTGAATCCGAAGTATTCCAGTATTTTTGATGGGTACCAGAAATATAAAGCGAGCCAAAGTCATTAAGTGATTGTGAAATATTTAACTGCAAACGGTCTTTACGACTAAAGCGTAAATTGTGGTAATTCACGATTATCGGTTCATCGCGATGCTCACCGTCATAATCGTAATCATATTCGTACCCCTCCATTCGACGATACGCAACATCATCAAGAGTATAAAAACCTTGTGTCGAATAGCGGTAACCCATTAACTGAAAATTGGTGCCGAAAGTGTTCATTGATTTCGCATAGAGGAAGCGAATGGAATCCCCCTCATGACGACTGTCGTCGGCTAACTGACTGCGCGCATGCGTTACATCCAGCGACACTGCGCCCCAGTTCCCGAGGTTGCGCCCCAGCCCTAACAAAAAGGCGGTGTAATTTGCAGATAATTGCGTCCCGCCGTAGGCAGTAAATTCCTGTGGTAAACCGCCGAGTGCCGTGCCCTGAAAAAAGAAAGGCGACGATTGCTGACTATTACCGCTACGAAAATCGCCCGCCGTCAGGTCAAATTTGAAACGCCCTTCGCGTTGTAAAATTGGCACTGTTGAATACGGAATCGTGTAATTCTGCTGATTACCATCACGCTCGTCGATGGTGACGTCCAGATCGCCATTTGAAGATGTCGGGTGCAAATCTGTAATTTCAAAAGCGCCGGGGGAAACATAGCTTTGATAGATAATAAAACCATTTTGCCGAATCGTTAGCTGGGCCGCCGTACGGGCAATCCCACGTACCGTTGGAGCAAATCCCTGCTGGCTATCAGGATACATATTATCGGAAGAATAAAGCCGTACACCTCGAAATCCAACGCCATCGAAAATATCACTCCCTGTATTACCGTCTCCCATTACCAGTTCACTTTTCAGCGGAATAATGGCGCGCTGTACCCAGGTGCCAATATTATTCCACTGTTCTGAATGATATCCATTTCCGCGAAAATAATTCCAGGAACCATTGTTGCGTAAACGCCACGGGCCAATATTAATCCCGCTGAGTTCACTAAAAAAATAGCTATCGTTACCATTACCTCTGTTACCGGTGAAATTATAATTCAGGAGTAAAGCAGGAATACCTTCATCCCACTCTTCAGGCGGAATATAACCGTGAGCGCTACTCAACAACGCTATCTGAGGAATAGTGATGTTCAGGCGCATCGCTGCAAAATCAAAGTTAATTGTGGCATCAGGTACAGCTTTCAGTAAATTGATGCATTTATTATTTTGCTGCTGGGCTAACTCGGGGAATGCACTGCTATTAAGGCCAATTCGTTCAAGGAGTGCCTGGTTAAAACAAGGCATTAACCCACCTGATTTATCACCTGTATTTACTGTCGTCGATTCAAATACGATATCCTGTGAACCAATGAACTCATCATTACGCCAGAGATCCACCCGATACACGCCCGCAGGTTGATGATTACCTCTCTCAAAGTGCGATAAATCAGCAACGGATGTGCCATTCTCTAATAAAAATGCCGGGTTGAAATAACTTTCCGCATAGCTTAAAAAGGAGGGTAAAATGGCAAGAGATGAATAACAAATTCCGGCCAGACACCAGGTATACCTCTGCGGAATATCCGTAGTAGTGGGTATTTTCATAATTAGCTCTGATATTGTCAGATGATTCGGTTAGTTTAAGTTCACTTCTCTGACCGGGGTTACTGAACCATAATCATTAACGGTCTGAAATTTCAGCTTTCCCTGCACTCCTGAGGGTAAGGGAATTTGTGAATTAACTCTGGGTGCAGCCATAGCATTCCCCAGTTTTTGGCTGCCCACTTGCAAGTTAACCAGGGTGACATAAAAAGGTGATGGATTATGAACATTGATATAGTTACCGGATCGCGAAAACTTGAGTGTGTCCGGCGCTTCTGCGGGTAATTCTTGTAATTGAATTGGACGGAGAAATAATTTCATGCGTGATAAAATCGCCAGTTGCAAAACATTCCTGCCGTTCAATGCATTTTTATCTACCGAAGGGATCGTCTTAACATTCATCCAGAACAGAGACTCACGATCTGCCGCCAGCGGTGGACCGGTGTAAATAATACGCAAAGTATTTTCGCTTTTGGGTTCACTAACAAACAGTGGCGGTGTAATGATGAATGACTTTTCTTTTACACCGCTGCTGTTTTCAATCCACGAATTGACCAGAAAGCGCTCATTGGTATGGCTATTTCTAATCCATACCGCAGTCTGTTTAGCATCAGCGGGATAAATAATACGCGTGGCACCTAATGCGATCCCTCCGGCAGCATGGGCGCTGACCGAAATGATTAAATAAAATATAATGAGCATCAATAACTTTATTTTAGTCATCATAGTTAATACGCCTTGTGTATTCCTGACGGCAAAAATAAGGAGTATAAAGAAATGATTGCTTTGGTTTCTTACAACACATCATTCCCTTTTCATTTAATAAAGCGGCATGATACAAAGTGAGCGTGATTTCGATTTACATTGCCACCATACCGCTTCAGACAACCGGTACATTACTTTGTTATAAGACGTGATATATAATTCAAAACAACGTGGTTTTGATTATTCGTATCTCATAATAAAAGTCGCGTCAGCATTTGCTTGCCCTGCTGATGCACTTGTACCGGTACCTTTATAACGTGCAGAAAAATGAAGAACGTTGGTCCCGGGGATCAAGTTCTGGTTGGTTGAGAAGCTATTCCCATCAGGTTTGAGAATTGCGGATGTATTATCAAGTATTTCAATACCGACACCCGTTGCTGTTGTTGTATTAGTACTGGATGCAATGGCCAATAAATTATCATTGATTGCATCCGCCTGACCAGAAAATGCAACGGCAGCATTAGCGGCAACGACAGGATCGCAGTCGTTCAACTGTATAGTGAATGGAATTAATGCAGAGGTATTACCAACAGCATTGAAAATATCGGTACGATATTGACCGAGTGTGACAACCTGGTCTGCCGAGTCAGTATTCACTGAACAGGCAGCATTCACCAGTTCGCCTTCAAAGTGAATTGTACCGCCATCTACAACGGCAGCATAACTACCCGTAGCGGCGAATAGTGCGGCGGCCAGCGCAGACGAAATAAATCTTAATTTCATATATATTCCTTCAATCTCATTTATCGACTCCACATCCGTATATAACCGATTACTTTATTTAAGACACTGATAGTAGTAAAATTCCTTTTTATCCTCTAAGAATGTCTTAATTGAAAATATGCACTCTATTCTAAAAAATAGAGAGCCCCGTTAGATGAATATTTCCGCGCAAAATATATTCAACACAAATATAGACCTGAAGCGGTAAATTACCAGGCTGAAAATTCTTTTTATATTGTCAGGTATTTCTTAAATTATCTTAATCCTTAGACAAGGAAATAAATCAGTTCCAGATTTACAACGTCATCATGGACGAAAAATGAAGCTTTCAATCTCAGCGACGGTGCGCCTCACCTTCGCAAGAGGTCGCTTCACGCGATAAATCTGAAACGAAACCTGACAGCGCGCCCCGCTTCTGACAAAATAGGCGCATCCCCTTCGACCTACGTAACAGATGGAATCCTCTCTCTGATGGCAGCAAAGATTATTGACGGTAAAACGATTGCGCAGCAGGTGCGCTCTGAAGTTGCTCAAAAAGTTCAGGCGCGTATTGCAGCCGGACTGCGGGCACCAGGACTGGCCGTTGTGCTGGTGGGTAGTAACCCTGCATCGCAAATTTATGTCGCAAGCAAACGCAAGGCTTGTGAAGAAGTCGGGTTCGTCTCCCGCTCTTATGACCTCCCGGAAACCACCAGCGAAGCGGAGCTGTTGGAGCTTATCGATGCGCTGAATGCCGACAACACCATCGATGGCATTCTGGTTCAACTGCCGTTACCGGCGGGTATTGATAACGTCAAAGTGCTGGAACGTATTCATCCGGACAAAGACGTAGACGGTTTCCATCCTTATAACGTCGGTCGCCTGTGCCAGCGCGCGCCGCGTCTGCGTCCCTGCACCCCGCGCGGTATTGTCACGCTGCTTGAGCGTTACAATATTGATACCTTCGGCCTCAACGCCGTGGTGATTGGCGCATCGAATATCGTTGGCCGCCCGATGAGCATGGAACTGCTACTGGCAGGTTGCACCACCACCGTGACTCACCGTTTCACTAAAAATCTGCGTCACCACGTAGAAAATGCCGATCTACTGATCGTTGCCGTCGGCAAGCCGGGCTTTATTCCTGGTGACTGGATCAAAGAAGGCGCAATTGTGATTGATGTCGGCATCAACCGTCTGGAAAATGGCAAAGTTGTGGGCGACGTCGTGTTTGAAGACGCGGCTAAACGCGCCTCATACATTACGCCTGTTCCCGGCGGCGTTGGCCCGATGACGGTTGCCACGCTGATTGAAAACACGCTACAGGCGTGCGTTGAATATCATGATCCACAGGGTGAGTAACATGGCGACATTTTCTTTAGGTAAACATCCGCACGTTGAGCTGTGCGACTTGCTGAAACTGGAAGGCTGGAGCGAAAGCGGCGCGCAGGCGAAAATCGCGATTGCCGAAGGCCTGTACGCTGTGACCTGCAAAATTGTCGCCGGGCAGACAGTAAGTTTTGCAGGTCACAGCGTACAGGTTGTTGCCTGATCCCTTTCCCGGCCTGTATCAACAGGCCGGTTCTCTTTTCAGACTGTTGCCCCCTACGCCTCGTTCATCCATGCTGATAGCATCGATATTTTGCCGAAGCGATCATCATGCCAACCGTTATTACGCACGCCGCCGTTCCCCTTTGCATTGGTTTAGGGTTGGGTTCAAAAGTCATCCCTCCGCGCCTGTTATTTGCCGGAATCGTCCTGGCGATGCTGCCCGATGCCGACGTATTGTCATTTAAATTTGG
>ERZ1036441.808-NODE-808-length-10844-cov-4.855501_pt1 | contig 10844 bp, 9 predicted proteins | sample MGYA00514225_ERZ1036441 | MGnify/ENA primary metagenome ERZ1036441 (study PRJEB33795, sample SAMN09464925) | human gut metagenome | host: Homo sapiens | place: USA: Stanford, California | collected 2016-08 | study: EMG produced TPA metagenomics assembly of the... | reverse complement strand
AAAAATGGGGCTGAAGAATCAATTCTGATTCATCAGTCCCATAAATTATAGAGCCTTTATTCGAAACAAGGGACTTTGACACGACTTTTGTCACAGTCCCTTGTTTTTTTGCGGCGTTATAAGTGGTATGATCGAACCAAATTCCAAAGAGAAGTGAGGGAGAAGAATGAAGATCATCGTGATTGGACAAAGTGGGTCGGGAAAATCGACCCTCGCAAGGAAGATCAAAGAAATCACCGACTTTCCGCTACTGCCGCTAGACCTTTTATGGCATACAACAGACTACAGTATTCAGGCAAAAAAGTGGTTTTTGCAAGAACAGCAATTGTTTATGGTATCTAATCCGTCATGGATCGTTGAAGGAAATTATACTTCTACATTAGAGGAAAGGATTAAAGAAGCAGATAAGATCATTTGGCTTAAAGTGCCGCGTTATCTCGCCATCTACCGAGTAGTTTGGCGTTCTCTAAAAAGAAAGATAAACAAAAAATCTCGGCCAGATATGCCTGAATCATTTTCGGAGAAACTAAACAGGGAATACTTAGAATTTTTATCTTTTATCTGGCATTTTGAAGAAAACAATGAACCGAAAATACAGCAGCTGATCCAAGTAGCTAATGCAAGAAATAAACTGATCATCCTTAAAACAAGACGAGAGAAACAAGAATTTTTAACTAAATTGAAAATAGAGAGCAAAAATAATTGACAGTTTTTGTTTACAAGTGTAATCTGTATTCATAAGATAATGATTACATTTGTAAACGAAAGGTGTGAAATAAATGGAAAAAGTCAAAACGCCAGTAAAGATCAGTGATTCAGAGTGGGAGATCATGCGTGTTATTTGGACACTTGGACAGACGACAGCCCAAGAAATCACGCAGATCTTAGCTGATTCGATGGATTGGAAACCAGCAACGATCAAAACTTTGCTGGGTCGTTTGGTAAAAAAAGAAGTGATCTGGACAGAACAAGAAGGAAAAAAATTCATTTATTATCCAGCTGTCTCGGAGATGGAAACAGTTCGCAGTGCGACGGAAAATCTTTTTTCCCATATCTGTGCAAAAAGGATTGGAGAGACGATTGCGGATCTAGTAGAAGAAGCCACTTTGACTCAAGAAGATATCAATGAGATTTTGAAACAACTGGAACAAAAGCAACCAGTAGATACGATCGAATGTAACTGTATCCCAGGTCAATGTGAATGTAAACAACATCAATAGGAGGAAGAAAAAATGAAACAACAATTTTCAATCGAAGGTATGAGCTGCAATCATTGTGCAGCAAGAGTAGAAGAAACAGTAAGCGCACTTGACGGCGTGCAAAAAGTGAAAGTAAATTTGAAAAAAGCAAACGGTACGGTCAAGTTTGATGAAACAAAAGTTCAATCCGAAAAGATTTGTCAAGCAATCAATGGATTGGGTTATAAAGCAGAGGTGATTTGATGGCAACAGCAGAAACCAAAATGGATACGTTCGTCATTACAGGTATGACTTGTGCAAATTGTTCTGCTAGGATCGAAAAAGAGCTGAACGGACAACCTGGTGTGGTCAATGCCACAGTCAACTTGGCCACTGAAAAAGCAAGTGTCAAATATGAAGGGACGACCACTGAAAAATTAATCCAAAGCGTAGAAAACATCGGCTATGGTGCAATTTTGTACGATGAAGCCCACAAACAAAAAATTGCAGAAGAAAAGCAAGCGTATTTGAAAAAAATGCTATTCGATCTTATATTGAGTACGGTTTTGACTTTGCCGTTGATGTTGTCAATGATTGCTATGATGTTAGGAAGCCATGCGGCGATTGTTCACTTTTTTCATTTTCCAATCGTCCAGTTAGTGCTGTCTGCTCCTGTCCAATTTTATGTCGGTGCTCGTTTTTATAAAGGTGCGTACCATGCAATCAAGACGAAAGCACCAAATATGGATGTATTGGTAGCAATTGGAACATCGGCTGCCTTTGCATTGAGCATTTACAACGGATTTTTCCGTGGACACCCCCAAGATCTTTATTTTGAAAGCAGCAGTATGATCATCACGCTGATTTTGCTCGGCAAATATTTGGAACATACAGCAAAAACGAAAACAGGTAATGCAATCAAACAATTGATGTCTCTTCAAACAAAAACCGCCCAAGTGATAAGAAACGGGAAAGAAGAAACGTTAGCGATTGAAGAAGTAGTCGTTGGTGATCAACTAGTCATCCGTCCTGGTGAGCAGATTCCAGCAGATGGTCGAATTATTTCAGGAAGCAGTGCGATAGATGAAAGTATGCTTACTGGTGAAAATCTTCCTGTAGAAAAGAATCCGGATGACACGCTCTTTGGCGGGACAATCAATACGAATGGTCTACTTCACATGGAAGTTACACAAGTCGGCAAGCAGACAGTATTAGCGCAAATCATTCAAATGGTGGAAGATGCTCAAGGGAGCAAAGCCCCAATCCAAAAAATCGCAGATCGGATCTCAGGGATTTTTGTTCCGATCGTATTAGTCATCGCGTTTATCACGCTCATAGCTACAGGTTTGATCACTGGTGATTGGCAACTCGCATTGATCCATAGTGTCTCTGTATTAGTCATTGCGTGTCCATGTGCATTAGGTTTAGCGACTCCAACAGCTATTATGGTAGGAACGGGTGTTGGTGCACGAAATGGAATTTTAATTAAAGGCGGAGAAGCATTAGAAGCAGCTGCTCACTTAGACAGCATTGTTTTGGATAAAACTGGAACGATTACAGAAGGAAAGCCCAAAGTTACAGATCTAGTCGGTTCTAAAGAAGTCCTATCTATTTTTTATACTTTAGAACAAGCTTCTGAACATCCACTAGGTAAAGCAATCGTGGAATACGGAAAACTGCAAGAAGCAGCAACATACGATATGATTGATTTTACAGCCCACCCAGGTGCTGGAATCAGCGGTACGATTAACGGAGTACGCTATTTTGCGGGTACACGTAAACGATTAATTGAATTGAACCTATCATTTGATGAATACCAAGAACACGCGTTAGAATTAGAACAGCAGGGAAAAACAGTCATGTTTTTAGCTGATGAAAAGCAAGTGATCGGGTTGATTGCCGTGGCTGATCAAATCAAACTAGAAGTCAAACAAGCAATCAAGCAGCTCCAGAATAAAGGATTAGATGTTTTTATGCTGACAGGAGACAACAAACTGGCAGCCGAAACGATTGGTAAACAAGTTGGTATTGATCCAAAGCATATCTTTGCTGAAGTACTTCCAGAGGATAAAGCAGCCTACGTAGAAAAACTTCAGAAAGATGGCAAAAAAGTCGGTATGGCAGGCGATGGAATCAATGATGCACCGGCCTTAGCATTAGCTGATGTCGGTATGGCAATGGGAAGTGGAACGGACATTGCGATGGAAACAGCCGATGTGACGCTGATGAATAGCAGTTTGGCATCCATTGCACAAACAATCGAGTTGTCTAGGTTGACATTGAGAAAAATCAAACAAAATCTTTTCTGGGCTTTTGTCTATAATACGATTGGTATTCCTTTTGCCGCACTAGGCTTTTTGAATCCAATCATTGCAGGAGGAGCGATGGCGTTTAGTTCCGTCAGTGTATTGTTGAACTCCCTGTGCTTAAATCGACACATGAAAAAGTAAGAGAAGGGATGGAGTAAAAATGAATGGGAACGATATGGAGAAAAAACATGAGCATAAAAAAGAAGTAGTAAACAAAGAAAGTACAGAATCTCATGAAAAACAGATGGAGATGAAACATGACCATAGTCAGATGGATCATTCCATGCACATGGGACATAACCATGGAGATATAGCAAACAGCAAACAAATGGACCATTCGATGCACATGGATCACGAACACGGCGGCATGGATCATTCCATGCACATGGGGAATTTCAAACAAAAATTTTGGCTATCGCTTATCCTAGCTATCCCAATCATTCTTTTTTCACCAATGATGGGAATGGAATTTCCATTTCAAGTAACGTTTCCTGGTTCTGATTGGCTCGTATTGATCTTAGCAACTATACTATTTATCTATGGCGGTCAGCCATTTTTAAGTGGAGCTAAGATGGAATTGAAACAAAAAAGTCCTGCTATGATGACACTGATCGCGATGGGGATTACAGTTGCATATATTTATAGTGTCTATTCGTTTATCGCAAATCTGCTCAATCCACATACACACGTCATGGATTTCTTCTGGGAATTGGCTACTTTGATCGTTATTATGCTACTAGGTCACTGGATTGAAATGAATGCTGTGTCGAATGCCAGCAATGCTTTACAAAAACTAGCAGAATTACTGCCAGAATCAGTGAAACGCTTGACGAAAGATGGAAAAGAAGAGACAGTTTCATTGAAAGAAGTAAACGAAGGTGATCGTTTGATCGTCCGGTCTGGTGATAAAATGCCAACAGATGGTGTAATCTTGAAAGGTGAAACAATTGTTGACGAATCAGCTGTGACTGGCGAATCAAGAGGAATCAAAAAACAAGCCAATGACAAAGTGATTGGCGGTTCTATCAATGGGGATGGAACGATCGAAATCGAAGTAACTGGAACTGGTGAAAATGGTTATCTAGCGAAGGTTATGGAAATGGTGCGAAAAGCACAAGGAGAAAAATCCAAGCTAGAGTCATTATCTGACAAAGTGGCAAAATGGCTGTTTTATGTCGCATTAATTGTGGGTATCCTGGCATTCATCGCCTGGTTGTTCTTGACAGATCTTCCTAATGCATTAGAACGTATGGTAACAGTCTTTATCATCGCCTGTCCTCATGCTCTAGGTTTAGCTATCCCATTAGTTGTTGCTCGTTCCACATCAATAGCAGCTAAAAACGGATTACTTTTGAAAAACCGCAATGCACTGGAGCAAGCCAATGATCTAGATGTGATCATGCTGGACAAAACAGGAACACTAACAGAAGGAAAATTTACTGTAACGGGTGTCGAAGTACTTGATGATGCGTTCAATAAAAATGAAATCCTTCAATATCTAGGAGCCTTGGAAGCGAATGCCAATCATCCATTGGCTGTTGGCATTATGAATTATTTGAAAGAACATGAAATCAAGCCTTATCAAGCTGAAAATCTAAAAAATCTTTCAGGAGTCGGGCTAGAGGCAACAGTCAAAAAACAACAAGTGAAAATAGTTAATGAAAAAGAAGTTGAGCGTCTCGGATTAAACGTAGAACAAGCATTATTGAAACCTTACCAAGAACAAGGAAATACCATCAGCTTCCTGATTTTAGAAAATCATCTAGCTGCAATCGTTGCTTTAGGTGACGTAGTAAAAACAGAAGCAAAAGAATTTATCCGAACATTGAAAGAAAGAAAAATCACTCCTGTCATGCTTACTGGTGACAATAAAAACGCTGCCCAAGCAGTAGCAGATTATTTAGGGATCGAAGAATATTATGGCGGTTTATTACCAGATGATAAAGAAGCTGTTGTCCAGAAATACCTTGACCAAGGGAAAAAAGTAATCATGGTGGGTGATGGGATCAATGATGCGCCAAGTTTAGCCCGTGCTTCAATCGGGATGGCAATCGGTGCAGGGACAGATATCGCAATCGATTCTGCGGATGTCGTATTGACAAACAGCGATCCAAAAGATATTTTGCATTTTCTTGATCTAGCCAAGCAAACGCGAAAGAAAATGATCCAGAACCTCTGGTGGGGGGCAGGTTACAATATTCTTGCAATTCCGCTAGCAGCCGGAATTCTTGCGCCAATTGGTATCATATTAAGTCCAGCAGTTGGTGCTGTCTTGATGTCGTTAAGTACGGTAGTTGTAGCTCTAAATGCTTTGACATTGAAAATCAGATAATAATGAAAAAAGGTTGTGACAAAAAACGTGTCACAACCTTTTTTTCGAGTAATCGATACTCAATCAGCTGGTTCTCGGCATTCCAGAAGTAGATTCTCCAGAAATTTTATCTTATTTTTTGAAGCGGCTCCCTTTTGTCAGAATTTTTTTGTATACCATTTTTCTTATTATATGCGTTATTTCTAAATAGGTTTTTTTATCGAATTTTACCGGATCTGCTTGTCGTCCATATATTTCTGCTTCATATTGAGTAGTTAATCGAATGAAACGCAGATCTAGCTTGAATTCTTGTTCTATTCGCAGGCTATATTCCTGCAAAGATTCTGCGGGTTTGCGCGGTACCAATGTTTCCAAAGGGTTAAGAAGTTTTTGATATGCAATCGTATTAGTAGAAGCAAAAAAATGAAGATAGATAAGATAACTTGTCCAGCGCAGAGATTTTCTGAATAACAATAGAAAGAACAACAAGACGGATAAACACACTCCAAGGCTGAATAAGACGATTTTATAAGCTGGTGTGAGTGTTGTTTCTTCTGATGGAATGACCTCAGATCTCTCACTGGAAATAGTTTCTGCCATATTTTCGCTTTCATTTGGTTGTTCGATAGCAGGCTGGACGGTTTCGGTTGTTTCAGCAACTGGTTGTGAACCCATTGGATTGGCAAATGAAGGGGTTGGTTCAAATGGAAGCCAGCCAAATCCAGGAAAGTATACCTCTGGCCAAGAATGAGCATGACTATTGAGAATGCTGTATTCCTCATTCCCTTGATTATCTGTGCCTGTTCTGAGCCCATTTGTAAAACCTTTTGTCCAGCGAGCTGGGATACCAAGTGTTCGAAGAAGGACGACCATAGAAGTTGAAAAGTTGTCACAATAGCCGACTTTTGAATCAAAGAGGAAATAATCCACATAATCGTGTTCTTTTGGAGTATGCCCGGTATCCGTTTTGGAATAGCGGAAATTTCCGCTTGTTTTTAAATACTGTTAGACAGCTTCGACTTTACGAATTAAAGTTGCTTCATTTTTGGTCAATTCGACCGCCAAGTCCTCAATACGTTTAGGCAAACTTTTTGGCAATTGAAGATTTGTCTGCTGATTTTCTAAATCATCAGCTTTTAACTGACTGCTTTTTAATTCTTCTCTCGTAAAAACTAACCTTTCTGTTTGTAAAGTTGCAGAACGTGTCGATTCATTCGGGACAGGAATGAATCGCTGGCTTTCAGGCAAATAGTAAAGCGTTTGTCCACTAGCTAATGAAAAATCAGTCAAGGTAGTATTTCCATAAGGATAAGGTAAGAAAACTTGTTTTTTTAGGGTCAATGTAATGTTTTCTTTGTCTTCTATAACGGTTTGGTAGCTCGTGATGTCAACAGGGAATTCTTGGATTGGTTGGATGGGTGCGTCCTGATCTTCTATCCATCCAGAACCGGTGTAATGATTTTTATTTTCGATCTTCCAATAGCCATTTCCTTTTTGGTTCGCTGTAAAAACAACTTCGCCATTATCATATAAAGGTCCACCAAGCTGTTCATCATTCTCACTGAAGCCTGTTCTTGCACTTCCGGTTAATTGATACTCATGGAGTGTGTCATAAAGCCCTTCATCATTAAGATATTCTCGGATCGGTTCACTCGTTTCCTCGAGAGATTGGTGTACTTTCGGAAGATATAAAGGCAAGATAGCGCTAAAAGTTAAGAAACAAATAAGCAGAACTGTAGTCAATGACTGGAATCGAGTGTTTCCCGACAACAACCGGATGGAGAAAAATTGCCTTGCTGCCAGATACACGAACAAAACAGTTACTACCGCAATCATTTCGTACAGTAAATCTTTTTTCCGAAAAACGGTAAGCATCATGAAGTAAGCCATCAAAGAAAGAAAGGGTGCGTACCAATAGTCGTAATCCACGGTCAATGTAATAAATAAATAGATCAGCAACATTATGAGAAAAAAAGCTGTCTTTTCTGGCAAATAATAAAGTTTACCTTGGGATAGATGGAAGAATTCCTCTGTGACTGACGAAAAAAACTGTAAGATCCATAATATGGAAAATGTCTTCGAAGGAAAATATAAAAACAAACAACCTATCATTACTGGCAAAGAAAGCAGCAAACGTACCCATTTTTTAGGAATACAGCAGACAATAAGGCATAGGACACCAATAGTTAGGATAAGAAGGTAGCTGTTTTGCAATTGATTAGCTACTACAAATATCGGAGCACCTACACTTAGTATCACAAAGGAGTAAACGCCACGCAGCCATTTTTCCCGTTTAATCGTCAATCCATTCACCTCCTGGCAATGAACATATCTTGTCTTTTTCTTGGACCATGAGTTGTTTTTCTACGAAATAAACAAGATAAACCGTTCGATCTTTTGACAATGTTTCAATAGCTTCTGAGACTTCAGGAGAATTCTCAGGAACAAAGAGGACGATTTGTTTTTTTGCATATTTTTTCAAGTGTGCGAAAAAAGCTTTCTCATCGCCAGCTTCCAAAGAAGCAAAATAGGTATGACCGGGGTCTTTGCCATGAAAGGCGCGGTTGCCTAATATCAGAAGTTCCGGCTGCTTTTCTTTTCTCAAATGCCATAAAGAAAAATACAAGTCTAGCAGAGGTTCAAATTTTGGACTGGGCGAACCCCAAAAGCAAAAAAGAGGAGAACATTCTTCTTCTTGATAATCGTATTCACGGTATAACCACTCTTGAGTATGAGCAGACAATTTCCAATCGATTCGGTTGAAAGAATCACCTGGACGATAAGCGCGATGTTCCCGAAAATCAAGACCTCTTTGGTACGCGTTCAGCTGCTGTTTTTTTTCCAGAACTCTCTGTAATTTTTCTGCTTGAATCTTACAAAAAGCAGGCAGAACAGTCACAGGAAAAGAGATCTCTCTTTTTGCACTTTTTCTGAAAAGTCCTAGACTATCATAGGCTGTAAAAATGACAGTTAATGTTTCATGGCATCCTCTTTCTTTTGGCTGCCAAAGCAATTGGACTTCTTGCGGTTTATTTGTAAGAATCAAAATCTCTTGTTTTTTTCTGCAAAGATTGCTGGGAAGCCGATTTGTAAACGAGGGAGAGGTAAAGAAAAAGTTCTCTTTTTTGCTATGGAAAAAATAACCTGCATACTTTTTTTGCGATAAACGAGTGGCTGCAATGTACAAGTAACCGAAAGTTTCTTTAGAAAGCTGCTTAATGAAATCAAGCTCCATGATACATAAAGAGTAAAAAAGGCCAACAAGAACCAGCCTAAAGAATTGTTGAATACAAGAGCAAAAAGCACAATGATGAAATATACCAGAAATAACACAAAATTAATGAAATAATCTTTGATTTTTTCCATTGTCTACCTCAATCTACCTCACAGGAATAGGAATTTGTGCAACAAGAGTATGAATGATTTGTTTCTTTTCGTCTTCCTTCAATGAACGATCGTAAAAAATCAGGCGATGGGAAAACACGTAAGGAACTAAATCCTGCAAATCTTTGGGCGTGACGTAATTTCTCCCATGGATTAAAGCATAAGCTTTTGCTGCCTGAATAAAGGAAAGGCTTCCTCGTGGACTGATGCCAAGCTGGATGGCAGCATGACTTCTTGTTGCTGACACTAACTGCAAGGCATAAGATGCCACTTCGGGACTGACAAAGACATTCGCCACATTTGTTTTTATTTCTTCTATTTCATAACTGTTCAATACTTCATTTAAGTTATCCAACACTTTTTCGAATTTATCCAAAAGTAGCAAAAGTTCGTCATCAAAAGAAGGATAACCGATTTGTAGTCGGAATAAAAAACGATCGAGCTGTGCTTCCGGCAAAGGATATGTTCCTTCGTACTCGATTGGATTTTGCGTAGCTAAGACAAAAAAATGATTGTCTAGAGGGTATGTATTGTTGTCGATCGTTGCATGATTCTCGGCCATTGCTTCTAAAAGTGCTGACTGAGTACGAGGAGTCGTACGATTGATCTCATCTGCTAACAAGATCGTGGTAAAGATCGGTCCCGGACGAAATTCAAACTCTTTTGATTGTGAATTGTATACGGAAAAACCAAGAATATCACTAGGCAGCAGATCAGGAGTACATTGGACTCTGCTGAAGGTTCCCTGTACAGCTTTTGCTAGTGCTTTGACCAGTAACGTTTTACCTACACCGGGAATATCTTCGAATAAGACATGACCACCTGCTAATAGGGCCACGATCATCAATTGGATAGTTGAACGTTTGCCGATGACCGCTTTTTCTAATTCTTATATCAACTGATCGATTTTTTGTTTGGATTCTTCTATTTTTTCTTCCATTTTCACATCACCTTCTCATAAAATCGCTATTTATTTCATTGTAATGGAAGGGAATACATCCTACAAGCAAAGTGATCTTATTATGTTTTTTTAAAGTACATTCGTTTTGAAATGAGAATACGATTAAATTGAGTAAAATAAAAAATAATGAGGAAGATTTGCGTATTTAAATAAATAGAAAGGGAGTTTTTTATCTTTTTAGGAGTGAACCCATTTTGATCAAACAATATGTTTAGAAATCAGGTGAGAAATGATCGATGAGATGGCAAAAACTATTATCAAAAAATGCACAGAATTTATTTTCACTAATCAATCTAATGAAAGATTTGATCTGGCGAAAAGCTGATTTAGCTGAAGAACTGAAAATCGATGTTAAAACAGTGGATCGGCATCTGAAACGTTTGGCGGAAAGCGACTGTCCCATTCAGCTGATTCTTCATAAGAAAACCGTTCAGTTAGTTTATGATCAAGGATATAGCGAACCTTATCTCTTGTTTGTTTTTCTGATCCAATCACCCCCGTTTTGTTTACTGAAAAATCTGAACCTTACGAGCAGAAGTACGATCGTTCTACGCAAGAGCGATTGAGAAAGTGGTTTGGCGAGTACCACCTTTCTTTTTCTTATAAAAAAGCACAGATCTTTGGTTCAGAAAGAAAAGTAAGATATCTGCTGTTTTGCTTTTTGAAAGATTTTCCGCATTTTTTTGCAGATGATGGAGAGC
>ERZ1036441.793-NODE-793-length-11072-cov-3.181084_pt1 | contig 11072 bp, 4 predicted proteins | sample MGYA00514225_ERZ1036441 | MGnify/ENA primary metagenome ERZ1036441 (study PRJEB33795, sample SAMN09464925) | human gut metagenome | host: Homo sapiens | place: USA: Stanford, California | collected 2016-08 | study: EMG produced TPA metagenomics assembly of the... | reverse complement strand
CACTCTGCGCTTCCACCCAGTCGGGAATGGTCAGGTCGAGAAGCGGTGTGCCCTTTTGTACTTTATCGCCCACGGTAAGCGGATACACCTTATCGATAAACCCGGCAGCGCGAGCCTGCACAATGGCATACTGATACTCGTTGTAACTGACATTCGCCGGGAAACTCTGGGCAAAAGTCAGCGGCCCGCGCGTGACGGTCGCCGTTTTCACCCCCAGATTCTGCGTCTGGGTCGGGTCAATGCGTACACCAGACGCAGAACTCTCTTCATCGGCATATTTCGGCACCAGATCCATATCCATAAACGGCGATTTACCTGGTTTATCGAACCGCGTATTGGGATACATCGGGTCGTACCAGAATAAGATTTTACGTTCTGCGGTCGGCGTTTTTTCTGCGGGCGGTTCAGCCTTTGCAAACCAGGTAAAACCTGCCGCAGAAATAATACCGCCCGCAATCATGCTGCCGATAATAAGCGCGATTTTTTTCATCTCATTAAACCTGGGTTACTGGCTGACTTTAATATCCTGTAATAAAGAAAGGTTGCCCTGCTGGACAAAATTAAACGCCACTTTGTCGCCGGTTTTAATTTCGCTCATTTTCGTCTGCGGGGTGATGGTAAAGCGCATGGTCATCTCCGGCCAGTTCACGGCAGCAATCGGATCGTGATGGATGGTGATTTTTTTGCTTTCCAGATCAACACCTTTTACCACGCCAGTGGCGCTAATAACCTGTGGTTGTGCTTCGCTCATGGTTTCATGATGATGTTCGTTAGCCTGGGCATTAAAGCCAATAACGGTAAACAGACTGAACATCGCGACTTGCAGTGCTTTTTTCATTTATTCTCTCCTGGAGTTAAAAATTATTGCTGCCAACCGCCCCCTAAGGCGGTATATAAAGAAATTTCGTTAACCTGACGGGCATAATTCAGGTCAAGTAAAGTTTGTCGGGTTGCAAATAAAGAACGCTCGGCATCCAGCACTTCCAGATAACTTACTGCGCCGTGCTGATATAATGCCCGCGCCCGTTGCAAAGTAATTTTCAGCGATGCCAGATAACGCTGCTGGGCGCTGATTTGATCGTTCAGGCTTTGACGTAATGCCAGCGCATCTGCCACTTCTTTAAAGGCATTCTGGATTTTCTGTTCATAATTCACCACCGACTGCTGCTGGCGAATTTCGGCGATATCCAGATTGGCCTGGTTGCGTCCGGCATTAAAAATGGGGATCTCAATTTTGGGTATAAAATTCCACATCCCGCTGCTGGCGTTAAATAATGACGACAGATCGCTACTGGCGGTCGATATTCCGCTGGTCAGGCTGATAGACGGGAAAAATGCCGCGCGTGCAGCGCCAATATTGGCATTAGCCGCCATTAACGCGTGTTCAGCTTCCATAATATCAGGGCGCTGCAATAAGATTTGCGACGACAAGCCCGCCGGTAATTTAACGCTTTGCAGGCTGTCGCTGTTTACTGTCTGCGCTTGCGGCAGCTTGCCGTAGCTTCCCAATAACAGTTGCAATGCATTATTCGCCTGCGCCAGTTCCCCCTGACGTTTAGCGATGTCGCTGCGGGTACTTTCTATCACCCCGCGAGCCTGTTCTAGCGCCAGAACATTGCTGCTACCGGTCAACAGTTGTTTTTCGACAAATGCATATGACTGCTGATAATTACGCAGCGTTTCTTCGGCTATTTGCACTTGCGCATACGCCAGTTGCTGATTGAAATAGCTTTGCGCGACATTAGAAACCAGCAGAATATGCACCGCGCGCTGAGCTTCCTCAGTAGCTAAATAATTTTGACGCTCGGCTTCGCTCATGTTCTTTAAGCGCCCGAAAAAATCGAGGTCAAAGCTGGCGTTAAGGCCGGTCGAAAACTCCCGTGTCGTGGCGGTATTCCCTTTAAGATTACCGCTCCAGCTGCCGCTGCCCTCGCCATTGAGCTGTGGGTAGCGGTCGGCATCGGTCAGACGATATTGCGCCCGTGCCTCCTGCACTTTCAGCGCCGCCATGCGTAAATCCCGGTTATTCACCAACGCCTCGCTAATCAGCGTCTTCACCTGATTATCAACAAAAAAGGTGCGCCAGCCCGCGTTCTGGTAGTTATCTGCTGCGTTAACCAGGCCGTTCTGGCTGAGTGAGAACTGCTGCGGCACGGGCATTGCCGGACGCTGATAATCCGGTGCCAGTGAACAACCGGTTAGCGCAAGGGCCACACAAAATGGCAGAAGTTTACAAGGAGACATAGGCTCATAATTTCTGGTGATTTTATGCCGCCAACTTTACTCGCCAGGCTCTGATTTTCCGGTGACAGGAAAATGACAAAATTGTGATTTGGCCAATAAGCGATTGCCATCTGATCCCGCTACTCTAGAATTGCCCGGGCAACATGCGGAGGAAATATGAAACTGTTGATTGTCGAAGATGAAAAGAAAACCGGAGAATACTTGACCAAAGGGTTAACCGAAGCCGGTTTTGTGGTCGATTTGGCCGACAACGGGCTGAATGGCTACCATCTGGCGATGACCGGTGATTATGATCTGATAATCCTCGATATTATGCTGCCGGACGTGAACGGCTGGGATATCGTGCGCATGTTGCGTTCCGCCAATAAGGGGATGCCGATTCTGTTGCTTACCGCGCTTGGCACCATTGAACATCGCGTCAAGGGGCTGGAGTTGGGGGCGGATGACTATCTGGTTAAGCCGTTCGCTTTTGCTGAACTGCTGGCGCGGGTGCGCACTCTACTGCGGCGCGGGGCGGCGGTGATTATCGAAAGTCAGTTTCAGGTTGCCGATCTGATGGTCGATCTCGTCAGCCGCAAAGTCACCCGTAGCGGCACGCGCATCACGTTGACCAGTAAAGAATTTACTTTGCTGGAGTTTTTCCTCCGCCATCAGGGTGAAGTGCTGCCCCGCTCGCTTATCGCCTCGCAGGTGTGGGACATGAATTTCGACAGCGACACTAACGCCATTGATGTGGCGGTGAAGCGGCTACGCGGCAAAATCGACAACGACTTTGAGCCGAAGCTGATTCAGACCGTGCGCGGCGTGGGCTATATGCTTGAGGTGCCGGATGGTCAGTAAGCCATTTCAGCGCCCGTTTTCGCTGGCAACCCGTCTGACCTTTTTTATCAGCCTGGCCACCATCGCGGCGTTTTTCGCCTTTGCATGGATCATGATCCACTCAGTGAAAGTGCATTTTGCCGAGCAGGATATTAATGATTTAAAAGAAATTAGCGCCACCCTTGAACGGGTACTTAATCATCCTGACGAGACGCAAGCCCGACGCTTAATGACGCTGGAAGATATCGTCAGTGGTTATTCCAACGTGTTGATTTCCCTGGCAGATAGCCACGGCAAAACGGTGTATCACTCCCCCGGTGCGCCGGATATCCGCGAGTTTACGCGTGACGCCATACCCGATAAAGACGCTCAGGGTGGCGAGGTGTATCTCCTTTCCGGCCCGACGATTATGATGCCAGGCCACGGTCACGGGCATATGGAACACAGCAACTGGCGGATGATTAACTTGCCGGTTGGCCCGTTGGTGGACGGCAAACCGATTTATACGCTCTACATCGCGCTTTCGATCGATTTTCATCTTCATTACATAAATGATTTGATGAATAAACTTATTATGACCGCATCGATCATCAGCATCCTGATCGTCTTTATCGTGCTGCTGGCGGTACATAAAGGCCACGCGCCAATTCGCAGCGTCAGCCGTCAAATCCAGAACATTACCTCGAAAGATCTCGACGTTCGCCTCGATCCACAGACCGTGCCCATTGAACTCGAACAACTGGTGCTGTCGTTCAACCATATGATCGAGCGTATCGAGGATGTCTTTACCCGCCAGTCCAATTTCTCAGCGGATATCGCTCACGAAATTCGCACGCCGATTACGAATCTCATAACGCAAACGGAAATCGCCCTCAGCCAGTCGCGCAGTCAGAAGGAGCTGGAAGATGTGCTCTACTCTAATCTCGAAGAGCTGACTCGAATGGCGAAAATGGTCAGCGATATGCTGTTTCTCGCTCAGGCCGATAACAACCAGTTAATCCCCGAAAAGAAAATGCTCAACCTGGCGGATGAAGTCGGCAAAGTGTTCGATTTTTTCGAGGCGTTAGCGGAAGATCGCGGCGTGGAGTTGCGGTTTGTTGGTGACGAGTGTCAGGTTGCGGGCGATCCGCTGATGTTGCGTCGGGCGTTAAGCAACCTGCTTTCGAACGCCCTGCGTTATACGCCACCCGGAGAGGCAATTGTTGTGCGCTGCCAGACGGTCGATCACCAGGTGCAAGTTTCCGTCGAAAACCCCGGTACGCCCATTGCGCCCGAACACTTACCGCGATTGTTTGACCGTTTCTACCGCGTTGATCCTTCCCGCCAGCGAAAAGGCGAAGGTAGCGGCATTGGGCTGGCGATAGTGAAATCAATTGTTGTCGCGCATAAAGGCACGGTTGCAGTAACGTCAGATGCGCGGGGAACAAGGTTTATGATCAAACTACCGGAGAAAGGTTAATTAGTTAGTTCAAACTCAAAGAGTGATGTATCGCCTTCTGTTATTATTTATCAATAAAACAGGGAAGACCTTATTGGTCGTCTGAAATCGAAGGTTATTCATTTTCGGATATTTACGAGATATTTAGATATGCAATTTAATCAAATTCGTGTTTCTACCAATTGTAGAGCACAATGCTATTACTAAATTTTCATCACAATAAAAGAATCGGCTATAATATAAAGCGCAGTCAGGCATCATTAATCTCTATATTATTCACACAATCTATTTATCAAGTGAATTTGATAAATTCCTAATTTAAAATATTCACTATTAAGCCAGCGTCTAACGACGTTAAGATGGCAATGTGCAGATCATGTTATCAGGGTGGGGCGGTAGCGTATATTCCTTATACAAACCATCATTCATTTCAATAATGTTTATTGAGTTATTTATTATTGTGAATAAAAAGACATTACAAATATTGGTTTGACTTTGCATATCAGGTGTTTTTTTGTTACTCGATGTAATATACGAGCCTGTCCTTAATAACATCGTGAACCCGTCAGTTGAGTTTGTGATTATTTTGTTGAGTCAACAGACCCCCGTTTCTCTGAAGTAAAATCCCGGACAAAATCATCACATAACCATGACACTTTTCTGATATTCACCGGTAACGCCTGAAGCCGGCCCGCTTATCTCATTACCCGACATGTTGTACATGCAATATATGCAGATTATTATTCATTTTCACGGAGGTTGCTATGTCAACCGGATTACGTTTCACACTGGAAGTGGACGGCCTGCCGCCGGATGCTTTTGCGGTGGTTTCCTTTCATCTGAACCAGTCACTCTCTTCGCTCTTTTCCCTCGATCTCTCCCTGGTCAGCCAGCAGTTTCTCTCCCTTGAATTTGCGCAGGTGCTGGACAAAATGGCCTACCTGACGGTATGGCAGGGCGATGACGTACAGCGCCGGGTGAAAGGCGTGGTGACCTGGTTTGAACTCGGGGAGAACGACAAAAACCAGATGCTGTACAGCATCTGGTTTTTGTCGTTCTCCCCGAGTTCAAACCAGGTCACCACGCCTTTCACCCGGCGCTGTACGTCATCGCCCTGCCATACCGTCAGGTAGGCCATTTTGTCCAGCACCTGCGCAAATTCAAGGGAGAGAAACTGCTGGCTGACCAGGGAGAGATCGAGGGAAAAGAGCGAAGAGAGTGACTGGTTCAGATGAAAGGAAACCACCGCAAAAGCATCCGGCGGCAGGCCGTCCACTTCCAGTGTGAAACGTAATCCGGTTGACATAGCAACCTCCGTGAAAATGAATAATAATCTGCATATATTGCATGTACAACATGTCGGGTAATGAGATAAGCGGGCCGGCTTCAGGCGTTACCGGTGAATATCAGAAAAGTGTCATGGTTATGTGATGATTTTGTCCGGGATTTTACTTCAGAGAAACGGGGGTCTGTTGACTCAACAAAATAATCACAAACTCAACTGACGGGTTCACGATGTTATTAAGGACAGGCTCGTATATTACATCGAGTAACAAAAAAACACCTGATATGCAAAGTCAAACCAATATTTGTAATGTCTTTTTATTCACAATAATAAATAACTCAATAAACATTATTGAAATGAATGATGGTTTGTATAAGGAATATACGCTACCGCCCCACCCTGATAACATGATCTGCACATTGCCATCTTAACGTCGTTAGACGCTGGCTTAATAGTGAATATTTTAAATTAGGAATTTATCAAATTCACTTGATAAATAGATTGTGTGAATAATATAGAGATTAATGATGCCTGACTGCGCTTTATATTATAGCCGATTCTTTTATTGTGATGAAAATTTAGTAATAGCATTGTGCTCTACAATTGGTAGAAACACGAATTTGATTAAATTGCATATCTAAATATCTCGTAAATATCCGAAAATGAATAACCTTCGATTTCAGACGACCAATAAGGTCTTCCCTGTTTTATTGATAAATAATAACAGAAGGCGATACATCACTCTTTGAGTTTGAACTAACTAATTAACCTTTCTCCGGTAGTTTGATCATAAACCTTGTTCCCCGCGCATCTGACGTTACTGCAACCGTGCCTTTATGCGCGACAACAATTGATTTCACTATCGCCAGCCCAATGCCGCTACCTTCGCCTTTTCGCTGGCGGGAAGGATCAACGTGGTAGAAACGGTCAAACAATCGCGGTAAGTGTTCGGGCGCAATGGGCGTACCGGGGTTTTCGACGGAAACTTGCACCTGGTGATCGACCGTCTGGCAGCGCACAACAATTGCCTCTCCGGGTGGCGTATAACGCAGGGCGTTCGAAAGCAGGTTGCTTAACGCCCGACGCAACATCAGCGGATCGCCCGCAACCTGACACTCGTCACCAACAAACCGCAACTCCACGCCGCGATCTTCCGCTAACGCCTCGAAAAAATCGAACACTTTGCCGACTTCATCCGCCAGGTTGAGCATTTTCTTTTCGGGGATTAACTGGTTGTTATCGGCCTGAGCGAGAAACAGCATATCGCTGACCATTTTCGCCATTCGAGTCAGCTCTTCGAGATTAGAGTAGAGCACATCTTCCAGCTCCTTCTGACTGCGCGACTGGCTGAGGGCGATTTCCGTTTGCGTTATGAGATTCGTAATCGGCGTGCGAATTTCGTGAGCGATATCCGCTGAGAAATTGGACTGGCGGGTAAAGACATCCTCGATACGCTCGATCATATGGTTGAACGACAGCACCAGTTGTTCGAGTTCAATGGGCACGGTCTGTGGATCGAGGCGAACGTCGAGATCTTTCGAGGTAATGTTCTGGATTTGACGGCTGACGCTGCGAATTGGCGCGTGGCCTTTATGTACCGCCAGCAGCACGATAAAGACGATCAGGATGCTGATGATCGATGCGGTCATAATAAGTTTATTCATCAAATCATTTATGTAATGAAGATGAAAATCGATCGAAAGCGCGATGTAGAGCGTATAAATCGGTTTGCCGTCCACCAACGGGCCAACCGGCAAGTTAATCATCCGCCAGTTGCTGTGTTCCATATGCCCGTGACCGTGGCCTGGCATCATAATCGTCGGGCCGGAAAGGAGATACACCTCGCCACCCTGAGCGTCTTTATCGGGTATGGCGTCACGCGTAAACTCGCGGATATCCGGCGCACCGGGGGAGTGATACACCGTTTTGCCGTGGCTATCTGCCAGGGAAATCAACACGTTGGAATAACCACTGACGATATCTTCCAGCGTCATTAAGCGTCGGGCTTGCGTCTCGTCAGGATGATTAAGTACCCGTTCAAGGGTGGCGCTAATTTCTTTTAAATCATTAATATCCTGCTCGGCAAAATGCACTTTCACTGAGTGGATCATGATCCATGCAAAGGCGAAAAACGCCGCGATGGTGGCCAGGCTGATAAAAAAGGTCAGACGGGTTGCCAGCGAAAACGGGCGCTGAAATGGCTTACTGACCATCCGGCACCTCAAGCATATAGCCCACGCCGCGCACGGTCTGAATCAGCTTCGGCTCAAAGTCGTTGTCGATTTTGCCGCGTAGCCGCTTCACCGCCACATCAATGGCGTTAGTGTCGCTGTCGAAATTCATGTCCCACACCTGCGAGGCGATAAGCGAGCGGGGCAGCACTTCACCCTGATGGCGGAGGAAAAACTCCAGCAAAGTAAATTCTTTACTGGTCAACGTGATGCGCGTGCCGCTACGGGTGACTTTGCGGCTGACGAGATCGACCATCAGATCGGCAACCTGAAACTGACTTTCGATAATCACCGCCGCCCCGCGCCGCAGTAGAGTGCGCACCCGCGCCAGCAGTTCAGCAAAAGCGAACGGCTTAACCAGATAGTCATCCGCCCCCAACTCCAGCCCCTTGACGCGATGTTCAATGGTGCCAAGCGCGGTAAGCAACAGAATCGGCATCCCCTTATTGGCGGAACGCAACATGCGCACGATATCCCAGCCGTTCACGTCCGGCAGCATAATATCGAGGATTATCAGATCATAATCACCGGTCATCGCCAGATGGTAGCCATTCAGCCCGTTGTCGGCCAAATCGACCACAAAACCGGCTTCGGTTAACCCTTTGGTCAAGTATTCTCCGGTTTTCTTTTCATCTTCGACAATCAACAGTTTCATATTTCCTCCGCATGTTGCCCGGGCAATTCTAGAGTAGCGGGATCAGATGGCAATCGCTTATTGGCCAAATCACAATTTTGTCATTTTCCTGTCACCGGAAAATCAGAGCCTGGCGAGTAAAGTTGGCGGCATAAAATCACCAGAAATTATGAGCCTATGTCTCCTTGTAAACTTCTGCCATTTTGTGTGGCCCTTGCGCTAACCGGTTGTTCACTGGCACCGGATTATCAGCGTCCGGCAATGCCCGTGCCGCAGCAGTTCTCACTCAGCCAGAACGGCCTGGTTAACGCAGCAGATAACTACCAGAACGCGGGCTGGCGCACCTTTTTTGTTGATAATCAGGTGAAGACGCTGATTAGCGAGGCGTTGGTGAATAACCGGGATTTACGCATGGCGGCGCTGAAAGTGCAGGAGGCACGGGCGCAATATCGTCTGACCGATGCCGACCGCTACCCACAGCTCAATGGCGAGGGCAGCGGCAGCTGGAGCGGTAATCTTAAAGGGAATACCGCCACGACACGGGAGTTTTCGACCGGCCTTAACGCCAGCTTTGACCTCGATTTTTTCGGGCGCTTAAAGAACATGAGCGAAGCCGAGCGTCAAAATTATTTAGCTACTGAGGAAGCTCAGCGCGCGGTGCATATTCTGCTGGTTTCTAATGTCGCGCAAAGCTATTTCAATCAGCAACTGGCGTATGCGCAAGTGCAAATAGCCGAAGAAACGCTGCGTAATTATCAGCAGTCATATGCATTTGTCGAAAAACAACTGTTGACCGGTAGCAGCAATGTTCTGGCGCTAGAACAGGCTCGCGGGGTGATAGAAAGTACCCGCAGCGACATCGCTAAACGTCAGGGGGAACTGGCGCAGGCGAATAATGCATTGCAACTGTTATTGGGAAGCTACGGCAAGCTGCCGCAAGCGCAGACAGTAAACAGCGACAGCCTGCAAAGCGTTAAATTACCGGCGGGCTTGTCGTCGCAAATCTTATTGCAGCGCCCTGATATTATGGAAGCTGAACACGCGTTAATGGCGGCTAATGCCAATATTGGCGCTGCACGCGCGGCATTTTTCCCGTCTATCAGCCTGACCAGCGGAATATCGACCGCCAGTAGCGATCTGTCGTCATTATTTAACGCCAGCAGCGGGATGTGGAATTTTATACCCAAAATTGAGATCCCCATTTTTAATGCCGGACGCAACCAGGCCAATCTGGATATCGCCGAAATTCGCCAGCAGCAGTCGGTGGTGAATTATGAACAGAAAATCCAGAATGCCTTTAAAGAAGTGGCAGATGCGCTGGCATTACGTCAAAGCCTGAACGATCAAATCAGCGCCCAGCAGCGTTATCTGGCATCGCTGAAAATTACTTTGCAACGGGCGCGGGCATTATATCAGCACGGCGCAGTAAGTTATCTGGAAGTGCTGGATGCCGAGCGTTCTTTATTTGCAACCCGACAAACTTTACTTGACCTGAATTATGCCCGTCAGGTTAACGAAATTTCTTTATATACCGCCTTAGGGGGCGGTTGGCAGCAATAATTTTTAACTCCAGGAGAGAATAAATGAAAAAAGCACTGCAAGTCGCGATGTTCAGTCTGTTTACCGTTATTGGCTTTAATGCCCAGGCTAACGAACATCATCATGAAACCATGAGCGAAGCACAACCACAGGTTATTAGCGCCACTGGCGTGGTAAAAGGTGTTGATCTGGAAAGCAAAAAAATCACCATCCATCACGATCCGATTGCTGCCGTGAACTGGCCGGAGATGACCATGCGCTTTACCATCACCCCGCAGACGAAAATGAGCGAAATTAAAACCGGCGACAAAGTGGCGTTTAATTTTGTCCAGCAGGGCAACCTTTCTTTATTACAGGATATTAAAGTCAGCCAGTAACCCAGGTTTAATGAGATGAAAAAAATCGCGCTTATTATCGGCAGCATGATTGCGGGCGGTATTATTTCTGCGGCAGGTTTTACCTGGTTTGCAAAGGCTGAACCGCCCGCAGAAAAAACGCCGACCGCAGAACGTAAAATCTTATTCTGGTACGACCCGATGTATCCCAATACGCGGTTCGATAAACCAGGTAAATCGCCGTTTATGGATATGGATCTGGTGCCGAAATATGCCGATGAAGAGAGTTCTGCGTCTGGTGTACGCATTGACCCGACCCAGACGCAGAATCTGGGGGTGAAAACGGCGACCGTCACGCGCGGGCCGCTGACTTTTGCCCAGAGTTTCCCGGCGAATGTCAGTTACAACGAGTATCAGTATGCCATTGTGCAGGCTCGCGCTGCCGGGTTTATCGATAAGGTGTATCCGCTTACCGTGGGCGATAAAGTACAAAAGGGCACACCGCTTCTCGACCTGACCATTCCCGACTGGGTGGAAGCGCAGAGTG
>ERZ1036441.724-NODE-724-length-12174-cov-32.137223_pt1 | contig 12174 bp, 9 predicted proteins | sample MGYA00514225_ERZ1036441 | MGnify/ENA primary metagenome ERZ1036441 (study PRJEB33795, sample SAMN09464925) | human gut metagenome | host: Homo sapiens | place: USA: Stanford, California | collected 2016-08 | study: EMG produced TPA metagenomics assembly of the... | reverse complement strand
TTAGGAGGTGACTTTAGGAGGTGACTTTAGGAGGTGACTTTAGGAGGTGACTTTAGGAGGTTGTAACAGATAGGGACACAAAGAGACACTCAAGGCAACACTCAAAGAAACACTCAAAGACAAACCCAAGGGTCATCCCAACCCTTTAGGGACCCTCAAAGTCAACTGAAAGTTGACTCAAGGTGATTGGCTGGGCTTTAGGACCCCCTATGGGGGGAACTTTGGGTCCGTACACTGTGAGATAGTCACTCAGATTTTTATGGTATATTTTAAAGGACCCTCTAGGAACTCCTTAGGCCCTCTCTAAGCCTCTCTTTAGGTTCCACTGATAGGATGGCCTATCTTTAGGTATAGACCTTAGGATAGACCATTAGAGGCTCTTTATGGGTATACCTTAGGACTTGACTCTATAGGGATGAAGTGGTGTGATGCAATCATACCGCTGAATCCCTCGGTGAGCCATCAGTCGGTCAGGAAGACCCTAATCGCTACAAGTGAGTATAGAGCAAACGGTAGACTCCAGTGAACTGAGGTCTCCAGTAAGAGATGCGTACCCAAGGGCAGCACAAAGTACCATAAGAAAGCGGTAGGTGACTCTATGCCGCAGTAGGTTCAACAATAAGCGGAACATGAGTCTCCTCCCTTTATGTTGGTTGTATTAACAATAATAACAACCTACCTTATAGGTCACTTTAAGTCTTATAGTTATCTTTAGGTAGGCTTCTCCCTATAGTGAGTCGAATTAGAATAATGGTCTGGAATCATATACTTAGACCTGTATCACTAATTTCAAATATCAATCACTTAGGTAAGCCTCAATGACCCGCTTTACCCACGCCACAGAGAGCTTATGGTATCTCGCTATGGACGTTGCTGTCCACCCTTTATGGTATCGACGAATGACCATAGCCTTACGTTCCTCACTAGGGTCCCTCCTCGACACACGTTTGCCAGTAGCCTTTGTTGCCCTGCCTTTTGATATACAATCCTCTATGTTCTCCTTCTGAGTCCCTTCCTTAAGGTGCTCAGGGTTAACACATGAAGGATTATCACATAGGTGCATCACAACCATTCCGTCAGCTATCGGTCTGCCTAGATGACAACTCAGGGAATACCTGTGGGCCATCCAATGGACTCCATTTACACGAATGCGACCATAGCCAGTCTTCGTCTTACAGCCCTTAAAGTTCCAGCAGCCAGTATCCTTATCAATTACATACTTCTTCTTGCTTATCATATTACCTCCTTAAAGTGGCCCTCCTTGGCCTCATAAATCACCACTCAATGAAAGACGTACCGTAACCTTCATCGTCCTCAGAGTACACCTCAACTCCTCCCACAGACATCTCAATGATGTGGGTGGCAGACACTGTAGGACGCATCATGTGCTCCTCAAGGAAGTCAGCAATCACTTCACCCTCGACCTTAATGGAATCCAACTGCATGGACTCACGGAGATACTCAATGCCTAACGCAAGGGCATCCAATCGGTCATCGTGAGCCAGAGCGCCTTTATCACGGGTGATACGGGTCATCTGGTAGAACAGTGAATACTTAATGTCATGCTTACCGTCTACGTCACGAGCGGACTGATAGTCGGCCCTAATGACCTCATCACGGATGACAAGGCGGTGAGTCTGCATGACTGGCTCAAGGGTATCACAAATACGCACCTCCTTCATACCACGAGCACGAATCTCTTCCATCGCACAGTTGTGGTGTTTAAGAAGGATAGGACTGAATACCTTACCGAACATACCGTCACCGAAGTTACTCTCATAGACAACCGTCTGGACTCCCCATTGCTTAGCTTTCTTAGCGAGCAACTCAAGGGTCTTATCGGAGTAACCATCACGGAAACCTCCAGCTTCCATAAGGTAGATGTAACCGTTCAGCGTGTACAGCACAGCGTAACCTGTTTCGTCCTTACCGCGACCACTAGGGTCAATGACCAGAATCTTCTGTTGGTACTGACCAGAGTTGTTAGAGCAGTCGTGGTAGGTGTGAAGGTCATCACCCTTAAGGCCAACGTTAGGAAGGTCCTCAATGATGTTCTGACGGTTCGGAAGCCACTGGTAATGCATTGGGGCCTTCTCTAAGTCTAAGGCCGCTATGATAGCGTCACGGAGCCTCAGAGGGTACTTCTCGGCATCGCTCAGGTTCGGGTTAAGCATGAACTGTAACGTAAAGCCAGCCTTACCGTATTCCAACTCACGCTCACGGAGGTCATCACGATCAAATCGCACGGGGTCTGTTGGAGTCCCAGCGAGTGCCTCAGGGTTCTCATCGTACTCAGCGCGTAGCATAGGAGCAAGACGCTGTGAGTAATAGAGGTTCTCTTCGCGTGTCCTTGGATACAGAGCAGGCCAGATAATGGTTGTGTACCCACGGTTATCCTCAAGTTCCTTATAGAGAGTCATCTCAGTCTGAGGCGTACCAAGGTAGATAACGCGAGAGGAAGGCAGCGGTTTAAGTAACGCAGCGAACTCCTGAACCAGAGTCCATAGCTTCTCACGGGCACCCATAGTTGCACTATTAGACGGAATCTCAACGTCATCCGCAATGATAATGTCAGCACGGCTACCAGTTAACTGACCAGTGATACCTACCGATTTCACACTAGGAGAGTGGTCAGGCTTAGCGGGGCCAACGTCAAAGCTGATTACAGAGTCACGCTGTCCGGGTCTTGGCTTTAGCTCAGCAAGGAATGGGAGCAGGTCAATGATGTTCTTAATGAAGATGGAGTTAGCGTCTGCACGTTCCTTAGAGGCTGATACGATAAGTATCTTCAACTGAGGGTCTCTCCATAAGGACCACACAACGAACGCACATGTGATGAACGACTTACCGATACCACGGAAAGCCTGTAGGATGAACTTCTTGTTGTCTCCATTCGCCAGCACCTTAGCCATGTCAATCTGACACTTAGTGGGCACCGGAAGGTTTAACGCCTTCCATAAGACGAACAGGAACGCCACGAAGTCTCCTTTAAGTTGCGCCACTACAAGCGCATTACGATTGGATTGAGTAGACACGTTGCCTCCTTACTTGATTTCCTGCTTACGTTGCAGTTCACGAATAGTATCCTGTAACGCACGAATCCATGCGTCACCCTTCTGGGTCACTGCGAGAATACGCTTAGCATCTCGGTCGTCAAGTTCGGCTCTACCATCAGACTCGAATCCACACTGACCATCGGAGGTTCCGGTAGTTTTGACTCTGACGCGCAACCGCTTATTGTCGCTACGCAAATCAGAAATAATCCTATCAGTGCTCCCTTCCAGCGCGGCAAGGTCTTCTTGATACTTAGCCGATACCGCATCGATTGCTCTTTGAGTGCTTGCCGTAGCCTCAACTCTCTTAACGTACTCATTGTGTACCTCCTGTTTCCATTTAGCGTCCATTGAGTCTGACCCTAGATGCCATCCTAGTCCGAATAGCATCCCCAGCGAGAACCCAATGGTTAGCTTACGTAAAAATTGCAGCATAATGCCTCCCGTTAACTTTCAGATTTCACGTAGGAGCATCTCGTATAGACAATGACATCCATAAAGACCACTATAGGTAGTGGCCTTGAGTATATCACTGTAACGTGTAAATATCGTCATCAGTTAGACCGTTGTCACCGACTTTCTCTTTGTACTCTTCAAGAGCACCAGCGAGGCCACCTAGAATGTGGACGTCAGGTTGCAGCTTACCGATTTGGAACTTGTGACGGTCTAACAGTTTGTTAATAGCGTTGTAGAGCTGAGGACTACGCTTCTCTTCATTCGAGAGGTCTGCCAGCATCCGCTGAGCCATCGCAGTGTCCAACATCTCTAGGAACGTAATGAGACTCTTATCTTTATCCATGCGCTACTCCTTATTGGCTTTCTTCCAATCAATCACTTTATCGACTACCTTAGCACCAATCTGAACTACTGTGTAGGCGATAGCAGCAACATAGAACCATTCGTTTAACGACAATCCGAAGAAGTAGCGGGTAGCTACATCAGTAACCGCAGTACCCGCAATCGGAGCCGCCTTAACGATTTCATTGTTGAAGTCTAAAGACAGCATATAATGTTACCTCCATTAACTTTCAGGCTTCTCAGGCCACTTAATGTCCTCCATAAGTGAAGTGTCAACCATCTGTAAGTCGAACAAGTAGTTCATCCATAGGGCAGACGCAGAGGGTTCTGTTCGAGCCATCGTCCTCATCATCATCATGGCTTGTGGGCGCATGGACTCCATTAGCTCGTGCTCCTGAATCTTCTGGACCGCTGTTCGAATTTTCTTGTCCTTCAAGTAGGCATAAGCCAGTGGGTCGCGCTCGACTGTGTTGGTTTCCGTGTTGAAATACCACTTCGGCCCATCCTCGCGGGAGAACCCTTCTGGTAGCTCAGCAATCTCAATGACACCGTGGCATCCTCCAATGTTGGAGTACGCAGTGTCCTTCTGGAGAGATAATATCACACCGCTACTAGTATAACCAAGTTTCCAAGTGTTCTCATTAAATGTATCCTTAAGTTCTCCCCAAGTACGACCTTCGAAGTCTTCTAGGAGGTTAATGTCTCCGTTAACGTCAGCTTCCGTCTGGCGGTCGAACCCTTTGTAGTGTTTCATAGTACCTCCTATTAGTAGATGTTATTCTGACCACCATTGTGGTAGTAGTTTCGCAGGGAGCGGAAGTGTACGCCGTCTAACAAATCATCAGCGTTACCGTTGACTGCGGCAGTGATTACGCGACCCCAGCCCTCAGGAATACCGTTGGCTCGCCACACAGCAGCATACCCAGGGTCCGCAGTAATCAGGTGAGCGGAGAAATTATTCCTTAGGTAATCACTCAGCCACCCGCCCCAAGCGTTACCGTGAACGTTACCATCAGGGTTGAATATTGTGTTAGCTACGCGGAGTGTCCCATCGTTTCGGAAACCCCACCACCAGTCAGTACCGAATCCAGCCAAATGGATAAAATACTCGAAACTGGAGCCCACTACCTCGCGGATACCAGAGTCACAGAACGCCCCAACCTCAGAGCCAATTCCTCCGCGACCTTGGAATAAATACCGCGAGAACGCGAAGTTGCTCGCATTGAGTTCACCAGATGGGTTCAGCATTAGCAGAACTTGTAATCCACCTCCTTGCGGTAGAGACGAGAAGTGTACTCCAGAGAACAAGGAGCGAACCTCTAATGTGTCTACATTAATATACATTGTCTTACCAACACCATCCCCAGCAGGTGTGAAGTGCCAGTTGCCGTCATTAGTGAACCTCATGTCTCCAAGAGAAGTGTCGCCATTATACAGGTTAATAAACGTTTCAGTAGTACCATCACCAGCTACACGCTTACGACCTAACGACATCGCGCCCTTGTCCGCTCGGAGAGTTGGTGCGTTAACGCTGAATCCATCCTTAAAGTCAACCCTACCGGAACCCGGAAGTGCGCCCGGAGTCGGCTGTGTGATTGAGTCTAGTGTCCCAGCGAAGGCGTTATTGTTCTCCAACTTATCCGCTTCGGTCTTAGCGCGGTCTGCCTGTTGTTCTGCCAAATGTGCTGAGTTAGCTGAGGCTGTGGCTGAGTTCTCAGAGTTTACCTCCGATTGATGCGCAGCAGTAGCAGAGTTCCCAGCAGATGTAGCATATTGACCAGCCGTATTCTTGAACTGCTCGGCTTCATCTCGGAACCCCTTAGCATCATCACGCCACTGCTTTGTGTTCGTAGCGTTGGTACTGGACTCGTTCTTAAAGCCCTCCGCTTGATTTCTGAAAGTCTCAGCCTCATTACGGAACTGTAAGGCTTCATTACGAGCCTGCCATGAGTTCTGGTTCATGGTCTTAAGTTGACCAAATGGAACAGCGTCACGGTCATCCACGGCGTTCGCTAGGTTGACAATTCGACGACCACGTGCATCCAAGTTACCATCATTATTTACCCCGATGGTATCAGCAGTTAGGTCACGAGCCTCCTCCGCTACGTGCATAGTTTGAATCTGAGCTACGTTAAGATCATATGCACGGAGGATTGAGCCGTCCGTAAAGTCAACCAAGCGGTCGGTCGTGGAGGTTACTCGACGCAACTCGATGGTCGTGTAGCCGTCCGCTGGACCCCAAGCCTTAGTTAATGAGATAGTTGTGCGAGTAGCAAAACGATAGTCTGTATTAATCGTAAGGACCTTGCGGTCTACACCAATAAGAGTTACCACTACGAACTTACGGGCTAGATACTCAAACGGGATATTAAAATCACGATTGGAGCCATCTAACTGGTAAGTCAAAACGGTTTTAATTACGTCAGCCATTTGACCTCCTTAAAGTAAATCTAAGAGACTACAGGGAGAAGATTCTTTCGCCTCTCCCTATAGTGAGTCGTATTATTTCCTACGTTCCCTCAAGTTCACACCATTGGCCTCATAAATCTTCAACACAAGCTGTTGAGTCAATGGGTCGTTCGGTACTAACTCTTTGGTAGAGTTCATTAAGCCAGTCATGAAGTCCTGCTCGGTTGCTTTGTTAGGCGAGTTGACCACACCAGCGGCATTCATTAGGGTGGCCCCTACGTTAGCCACAAAGCCAGCAGAAGGCATCTGTTCCAGAAGGTTTGAACCCATATCACCAATTACCTCTCTAGAGGTGTACGGTTTGTTTGGGTCACGTTCCTTCATGGTGTCCTTAGGTAGAATCGTAGAGCGAGCCATCTTGGAGGACTCGAACCCTAAGACACCGCCAATGAGGTCAACCATAGCCAAAGGAGCACCTAATTGAGAACTACGAGATAACGCAGCGTGGGCAATCATGGTTGGGTCCAATGCACGCTCCAAATACTCCTTACGTTTCTCCTTAGGCATCCCATACGCTTTGACGTGTACGGCCATAGCATAGAAACCACCAGCGAGACCCATTGAGGTGATAATGCTCAGCGCAGCGTCAATCGCTCGGTTGTTCTTGTATCCATCATAGAAGGTTCGCAGGAACTTAGAGTTAAGGGACTTGATAGTGAAAGACTTAAACTGCATTACCATCTTACCTAGTGCTCCGAACGCATGGGAATCCTGTAAGGACACCTTATGTGGACGCAGCATTGCCTCATCAGCTACCTTGTCAGCAAGTCGCCATAAGTCCATAGCCCGTGGGTCCATAGAGAACGCTTGCTTGTCCTTAACGGTAAACTTACCGTCCTCACCACGTACCATATGTTCCTTGATGAGAGACTTGATGCCAGCCATCTGCTCAGGAGTTACGGAGGCACCCCGAAGGAATCCTTCTTTCTCCCAGCGGGTAGTCTTACCTGTTAAGGTGGCACTAATAATATCTCCAAGCATCCCTTGACGCGCAGCATCCAGAAGGTAGTTAGTAGTGCCGTTCAACATCATCGTCCAAGGTGAACGAGCAGCCAGTTCCTGTGTGGAATACTTCAAGGTCCCTACGATGTTCGCCACAGCAGGTCCGGTATCAGTTGCTTCCCTTAGGCGCTGCACAATGTCAGCACGTTTAGGTCGAATCAACTGGTCCACCTCCTTCCCGAACAGAGACGCATGGAGTTCCTTGAGTTCCTTAGCGGAGACTGGTTTAGACTTGTAGAGCATATCACGCAGAATTGGGATACCGTGACCGAGAGCGCGCACGTTACCAGTGACAATCATCCCAGAAATCTCCGTAATGTTCTGAGCACCCATATAGGCGTTCTTAGCGAAAAACCCTAGGTCATTGATGGAACGCAGTGCTGTTTCCCACACAGTGTCCTGATTGCGTCTAGCGCGACCAGTAAGAATCTTAACGGTATCCATTAGGGCATGAACCTCGCCAGTCCTCTTACCGTCTCCCTCAGCTTTCGCTTTGAGAGCTAGAATCTCATCCTTAAGTTCCTTAGTGGTTTTACCAGTAGACCCCATAATGGCGATGTCACCGTTGATGCGGCGGTCATACGCTGGCATGATGCGGAACATATCGAAGTCCCTTAGGTCGTTCACTGAGAATTGCTGTCCGTCTGGCATAGTGATGGATAGGTCCGAATCAAACAAGTTACGCGCCTCAAGGAATGAGTTGTTCTCGATACCTACTAAGCCCTCAATGTTATCTTCGATTATGGAACTATTGGTGAACTGGTCTGAGTGGGAGATACCGTAAGCCTTATCCATAGCGTACTTCTCTACCATCTCTGGCGTTACTTCATTCACCCCGTGTACTTCCTTAAGCATCTCATCGACTCTGGCCTTGACCTCAGGTCTGGAGACGTAGCTGTTCATCCACGAACGAGCAATACCTTCCTGTAAACCTTCGGCACCGTAGCGTTGAATCATCAGCGCCTTGGCGTGACGGTCGTATACGTGAGGAACGTAAGTCCCTTTGTGACGACTCTCAGGGAAGATACTCACAGCCTTTGTGTTACCGAAGATTGCTGGGTTTTCCATAAGTTCACGCTTGGTATCAAAGTGACGCTTAATGATATCCATAACGATTCTCTCAGACGGAGTAAGTGCCTTCTGCAACTCTGGACGCTCAATAGCCAGTGCCGCTCTACGATAGATAGTGTAGCGAACTTCTTCACGGGACATCTTAGCACCGCCAGTAGAGAACTCAGGGTCTTTCATAGCGTCAGACATTGCTTTGTACAAGTCATTATAAGTACGCTGGTCAGTACCATGAAGTCTCTCGTGGATGTCAGAAGCTGTTGCACCGAACTTACCTGAGGCACCAGACCGCATACCAGTAGGAGAGCGAACGAGGTCGATAGCCACTCTACGGATGTCAGCATCGTCAGACCCCAAGGTCTTCAAGCCAATCTCGGTGAACCCAGCAAGTTTGATTCCTCGTGCTGCCTTCTCAGGGTCAACCTCTGAGAACTCTTTGAGAGTCTTAGGGTTGATTGGGTTGCTTGCACTTAGGACGGAGCCATCATGTAACACCACGGCACCTCTCTCTGTTGGTAATTCCGCATAAGGGACACCATTATGTTCACCTTCAAACTTCATGTTCTCAGTGTTCATCCGAGAGAGGTCCGTAGAGTTGGCGTTGCGTGCGGTCTCCCGGGCTTCCATTCGCATCATAGGACCGATGAACTCATTGTCGAACTCAGCTTCTGGTTTACTACGTTTCAGGCCAGCAGCTACAGCGTCACTGATTGCAGACATACCAGCACCAAACACAAAGCCACCTAAGGCCGCACCAGCATAGTCTGCATCACCACCAGCTACGGAGGTACGGAGACCTTCGGATGCAACGTTCAGAGTAGCACTTTCTGCACCAACTACGAGAGCCTTATTGATTAACTTAAAGCCCTTACCAGTTACACCGACCATAGGAACATAGCTAAGTGGGTCCACACCAGCGCCAATAACGCCAGCACTCAGTTTGGCACCTAGGCCAGCTTCGGCAGCGCGGGAGTCAGCCGCAAAGTTCTCGTTAGCCAACTTAATGAGGTCGTCAAGATTCTCAGGGGAACCACCAGTTACCACGTTGATGTACGCAGGGTTCTTAACCTCTTTCCTAATCTTCTCTAACTCTTCTGGAGTCCAGATGTGAGAGTTCCAGCGAGTCGGCGTAATGGTGTCTTTAAACACGTCAAAACCATTGTCTAGACGACCAGCACGGAAAGCCATCCCAGCTACTGAGTTGGAGAGTTCAGCTTCGGCAGCATTTTTGAATCCGAAGAAGGTTGAACGATTATTGTACTCGTCAAGTGTTTCTCCGTGGGTCTCCCAAAAGTCCTTGGCGAATGGTTTCGCCGGAGCTTCCTGTTCGATACCCTTAACGTCAAAACTTGTGGACTCAGGAAGTTCATGCGTTACTTTCTGACTGTGACCTATTCCAGCCAATCCTACCTCAGCCGGAATGCCTTTACCCTTTGGGGTGATGCCTCCAAAAGTTTCCAACTGCCCAGCCATAGGTGACTTAGCAACATCCAGAAGGTTACGCAGGTAATTACGTCCTTCCTCAGAGATGGACGCGAAGTCTCCCTTGGAGTACGCCTCAAGTTGTGGATTACCCAAGTGTCCCTCGCCTTGATTGTACGCAAGGGCAGCTTTTAGTTCGTCCCCATCAAATTTACTCACCAGTTCAGCAAGGTGCTTGGCAGCGGCATTGATAGCCAACTCAGGGTTCAGTCGGTCATCATCTGGACCATCGGTAACTCGCAGACCAAGGGCCTTAGCGGTTGCCTTGGTGAATTGCATCATCCCTAGCGGTCCAGTCTTAGATTTAGCTGTAGGCTGGAATCGTGATTCTGTCCAAGCGACTTTACGTAAAAGGTCATAAGAGACCCCGTTGGCATCAGCCGCCTTCTGGAACAGACCATCATACTCACTTGGTACGTTCTTATCGTACTTATCCATTTAGGGCCTCCTTATGTAGCCTTTAGTTACTCCTTACGTCCATAGATGAACTTAGGAGTCTGTTTACGTTTCTCTCTGACTCGTTTAGCAGCAGCTTCACGGGCTTTCGTTGCGGCAACTATAGGTGCTCGCTTGTTAACATCAGCCAGAGCCTTCTCGCGAGCTTTCTCTTCGAGTTTCTTCTGGTTCTCACTCCAGACCTTCGAGAGTAACTCTTTGTCGTATCGTACTCGGACTTGACCAGTTGTGTCCATAAGGTAAATGGAATCACCTTGTGAATATACTGTCAGTTGCTTATTAGTTATCCAAGGGTTACTCGCAATGATTCCCTTACGTGCTTCCTCCAGAATATCACGACCTTGCTCCCATGATTTCGGGTCAGAGTTGACTTGCATCATGTTCTTCGGAATTACACCAACGGTATCACCATCAACATCATCACCAGTGAACGTGTAGGTAGATTCCTTAAGGAACTTGGTCATCTGCTCCATAGCCATACTTTCGTTCCCTGAGCGATATTTAACTGAGTCATAAATCTTACGCGCAGACTCACGTAGTGACGCTGGCATACGGGCAATCTCAGGAGCCTTAGAGCTATTCAGTGCAGACTCGAATGCTTTATCATCCTCGAAGCGTTGCTCTTTGGAGCGTTTGGCAGTCAGTCGGTCAGCATCTAGAATAACCTGAGGGTCAATACCCTGCTTGTCCATCATGTCCATCGTCAGGAATAACTCAGCTTGGTCAGGATACAGAGCAGCAATCAACTGAGGGTCGGCATTACGGATTCTACGGAGAGCATCCAGAGCTGGGGTGCGTTCTGGTAACTTACCGTTAATCACAGCGGCAGACCACTCCTGAGCAGCATCAGTAACCATAGTTCCGATTGCTGTGCGGAATGCTCCGTCCTTAGAGTCCGCTTGAAGGTACTTCAACTTCATAGCGTCCTTAGCGCCATCTGGAATATCCATGCGGTCAATCTCCGCGAGCTTCTTATTGGCGTAGTTAACCATATCGCTATGCTTGAACTCACCAGTGTTCTCGTTTGTTGGCATGTCCTTAAAGTCCGTTGAGACCCACTCACCGTTGATTCGCTTCTGGAACTGCTTGTCGATTACGTCAAGTTTGTTCATAGACTTCATTGAGTCATCCAGAGCTTTTGCTTGAGCTTTCGTCCATGCGTTCATCTGATTCTGAACTTGCTCCTGTGCCGAGATTAACCACTCACGTTGTGGTGTCATCTGCTCATCAGGTTGAACCTTATCTAGTTCGGCCTTGATGCCTTGAAGCATCTCCCATGCAATACGAGGGTCCTCTTGGTTCAGCGCAGAGTTAATCTTCAAGCGGTACTGCTCGTTCAGCTTAGCGTCATTCTCAAACTGAGAACGTTGTGCTGTGACCATGAGAGCATTCCACTGTTCTTCACCCATCAACTCTCGGTAAGTCGTAGTGGCTCCGTTAAGTGTTACCTTCTTGTCACCGACTCGCATCAGGAAGTCAGCACCACCAGCACGGCTAGAAGCGTCACTGAACGCTTGGCTTATAAGCTGGGTAGCTTGGGCATCGGAAGGGATAGCACCAGTTACTAGACCGTTGGAGATATAGTTCTCAAAGAAGTCAGCAGAGTCTGGGCGGCGAAGCATATCTGGGTCTTGAAGGACACCGTTGAGTTCCACTCGACTGTTAATAACAGCGCCCTTCTGAGCCTGTTGACTCAAGAAGTTATCATGCGCACCATACAGCGAGATGTTACGCTCGGTAATGTCCCCGTTGAAACCACGCTGATAATCAACGTCCTCAGGGTCAATACCGAACTGCTCAGCGTATGCCTTAGCGCCCTCTTGAAGACGACTATGGCGATACTGCT
>ERZ1036441.690-NODE-690-length-12924-cov-3.512550_pt1 | contig 12924 bp, 9 predicted proteins | sample MGYA00514225_ERZ1036441 | MGnify/ENA primary metagenome ERZ1036441 (study PRJEB33795, sample SAMN09464925) | human gut metagenome | host: Homo sapiens | place: USA: Stanford, California | collected 2016-08 | study: EMG produced TPA metagenomics assembly of the... | reverse complement strand
GTTTTGATCCTGAGTTCGAGAAGATTTCTCGTCGTTTCCTCAACGATCCGCAGGCGTTCAACGAAGCCTTTGCCCGTGCCTGGTTCAAACTGACGCACAGGGATATGGGGCCGAAATCTCGCTACATCGGGCCGGAAGTACCGAAAGAAGATCTGATCTGGCAAGATCCGCTGCCGCAGCCGATCTACAACCCGACCGAGCAGGACATTATCGATCTGAAATTCGCGATTGCGGATTCTGGTCTGTCTGTCAGCGAGCTGGTATCGGTGGCCTGGGCGTCTGCTTCTACCTTCCGTGGTGGCGACAAACGTGGTGGTGCCAATGGTGCACGTCTGGCATTAATGCCGCAGCGCGACTGGGATGTGAACGCCGCAGCCGTTCGTGCTCTGCCAGTTCTGGAGAAAATTCAGAAAGAGTCTGGTAAAGCCTCGCTGGCAGATATCATCGTGCTGGCTGGTGTGGTTGGTGTTGAGAAAGCCGCAAGCGCCGCAGGTTTGAGCATTCATGTACCGTTTGCGCCGGGTCGCGTTGATGCGCGTCAGGATCAGACTGACATTGAGATGTTCGAACTGCTGGAGCCAATTGCTGACGGTTTCCGTAACTATCGCGCTCGTCTGGACGTTTCCACCACCGAGTCACTGCTGATTGATAAAGCCCAGCAACTGACCCTGACCGCGCCGGAAATGACTGCGCTGGTGGGCGGGATGCGCGTACTGGGTGCCAACTTCGATGGCAGCAAAAACGGCGTCTTCACTGACCGCGTTGGCGTATTGAGCAATGACTTCTTCGTGAACTTGCTGGATATGCGTTACGAGTGGAAAGCGACCGACGAATCGAAAGAGCTGTTCGAAGGCCGTGACCGCGAAACCGGCGAAGTGAAATACACAGCCAGCCGTGCGGATCTGGTCTTTGGTTCTAACTCTGTCCTGCGTGCGGTGGCGGAAGTTTACGCCAGCAGCGATGCCCACGAGAAGTTTGTTAAAGACTTCGTGGCAGCGTGGGTGAAAGTGATGAACCTCGACCGTTTCGACCTGCTGTAATCTGACCTTCTTCAGCGACTGCCTTTCAGGCAGTCGCTGAAGTTTCTTTACCGGCGTATAGTGTCCACAGGAAAACTACACACTGGATCTCTCATGTCTGCCGCAGGAAAGAGCAACCCACTGGCAATCAGTGGCCTGGTTGTGCTCACACTTATCTGGAGTTATAGCTGGATTTTCATGAAGCAAGTCACCAGCTACATCGGTGCCTTCGACTTTACCGCCTTACGCTGCATTTTCGGCGCTCTCGTTTTATTCATCGTCCTTTTATTACGTGGTCGCGGAATGCGCCCGACACCGTTTAAATACACCTTAGCCATTGCCCTGTTACAAACCTGCGGGATGGTCGGCCTGGCGCAGTGGGCGCTGGTCAGCGGAGGAGCGGGGAAGGTGGCAATCCTGAGCTATACCATGCCGTTCTGGGTGGTGATTTTCGCCGCGTTGTTTCTCGGTGAACGCCTGCGACGTGGGCAATATTTCGCGATTCTGATTGCCGCTTTCGGCTTATTTTTGGTGTTGCAGCCGTGGCAACTCGATTTCTCTTCGATGAAAAGCGCCATGCTGGCAATCCTCTCCGGTGTGAGTTGGGGGGCGAGCGCGATTGTTGCTAAACGTCTGTATGCCCGCCATCCGCGCGTGGATTTATTGTCGCTAACATCCTGGCAGATGCTGTATGCGGCGCTGGTGATGAGCGTGGTCGCTTTACTGGTGCCGCAACGTGAAATTGACTGGCAACCCACCGTGTTCTGGGCGCTGGCCTACAGTGCGATTCTGGCGACAGCGCTGGCGTGGAGCTTATGGTTGTTTGTATTGAAAAACTTGCCTGCCAGTATTGCCAGCTTAAGCACACTGGCCGTTCCCGTTTGCGGCGTACTCTTTTCCTGGTGGCTGCTCGGTGAGAATCCGGGGGCCGTTGAAGGTAGCGGTATTGTGCTGATTGTGCTGGCACTGGCGCTGGTGAGCCGTAAGAAAAAAGAAGCTGTCAGTGTAAAAAACATCTGAATTTTTTCTTCATGTGGGGCGATCGCTTATTTAACAAAATACCGATAGTGCCCCACCATCCGCCAGCTAAACAGCACGTCTTCTTCCTGCGCGCCTGCGCCAATGTTATGTATCACCAGCGGCGTACCGTCGCGGGCGAAGCCATCTGACACCACCCCAATATGTGCCAGCCCGTTATCTAATCGCCAGGAGACAATATCGCCCGATTGATAGTCACTGGGGTTCTTGCTGGTGGGGCGTGTTTTATCGTGGCGGGTAAACCAGGTTTCCAGATTAGGCACCCGACGGTGATCGATGTTGCTGTCCGGGCGCTTTAACTGCCATTTTTGCGGGTACGCAGCAAAATTCTTCGCCATATCTTCGTGCACCAGTTTCTGCAAATCGACCTTCTGGCTGCGCAATGCACGGATCACCACATCGGAACATACGCCGCGTTCTTGCGGGACATCACCGCCAGGATAGGTAAGCTGCACATACGCCGGATCGTAAAATAGCGTGCTGCCGATTTGCTGTCTGGCACCGTCTGCGATGGCAAGGTTGGTGTTGGCCTGGATCTGTACCACGGTTGGTGGAACGGCGGGAGATTTTAAGGAGTGGCTGGTAAATGCCGTTAGCAGGCTGACCAGCACCAGTGAAGCTTTCATCTGGTTCGTCCGTGAAAATAAGAGTCACAGATTCGACCTTCCGGGCTAACGATTGTTCTGTAGAGAAAATGTCCAGAAGCGGATAAAAAATTCCTGAACAACGTGGGAGTTTCAGACGGGTGATAACGTATAAAAAGTGCTCGAACAGCCCCCTCTCCCCTTTGGGGAGAGGGTTAGGGTGAGGGGAACAGGCCAGCTCCGGGGCGAATATTTACCCTCACCCCGACCCTCTCCCTGAAAGGGCGAGGGGGAAAAACATGCCCGCAGTGACGAGTGAGCCACTTTGCCTGCACTCTCAAACTCCCGGACAAGCCGGGAGTTTGGAGTAGGTTATTCCCATTCTTGCAGGAAACGCTGGCCATACTGGTCGGCTACCAGCAGTGCGGCGTAAACCTGATCTGGCGTTGCACCGCCTGGCATGTTGTGAATGGTTTCACCTTCTGCACATGCCGCTTCTGCCACAATTCGCATTTTCGCCGGGACATCTTCTTTAATATCCAGTTGAGCGAGCGTTATTGGCAAACCTACCGCATGGCTAAGCGCAGCTACGGTTTCGATTTCCTCCACCGGCGCGTTTTCCAGAACCAGCTGCGTCAGCGTACCGAATGCCACTTTTTCACCATGATAATAGTGATGCGCGTCCGGGATAGCGGTCAGGCCGTTATGTACCGCGTGTGCCGCCGCCAGCCCGCCGCTTTCAAAACCAACACCGCTCAAATAGGTGTTCGCTTCAATCACGCGTTCCAGCGCCGGAGTCACTACATGCTGTTCGGCGGCAAGCATCGCTTTTTCGCCTTCTTCCAGCAGAGTGTTGTAGCACAGTTCTGCCAGTGCCAGCGCCGCCTGGGTGCACTTGCCGCCCGCCATGGTGGTCGCGCCGCTACGAGAGCAAGCACGCGCTTCAAACCAGGTTGCCAGCGCATCGCCGATACCCGCCGCTAACAGACGTGCAGGTGCGCCAGCGACGATTTTGGTGTCGACAATGACCATATTCGGGTTATTTGGCAACAGCAGATAGCGGTCAAACTCACCCTCATCGGTGTAGATAACAGACAATGCGCTGCATGGTGCATCGGTAGAGGCGATAGTCGGTGCGATCGCTACCGGAACACCCATGAAATGTGCCAGTGCTTTGGCAGTATCGAGGGTTTTTCCGCCACCGATACCGAGAATTGCGCCACACTGCGCAGTCTCCGCGATGCCACGCAGACGGTCGATCTCATTTTGCGAACATTCACCGCCAAACGGCGCAATTTCTACTACCAGTCCAGCATCTTTAAAACTTTTCTCGACAGTGGATTGAGCAAAACCTAAAACAAATTTGTCACCCACCACTAACCAGCGTTCTGCCAGCGGCTTCAGGTATTCGCCCAGACGATTAATCACATCAGCGCCCTGGATGTATTTACCCGGTGATTGAATAATGCGGTCCATAATTGCTCCTTTAGAGATGAGTAGTGCCAAATGCGGCATTCCAGTCGTTTTCGAACTTCTCTATAGCTGACTCTACCGCAGGGGTGTTGAGCATTTGTTGCGCTACATCTAAGGGCAGGGTGATGGATTCACATCCTGCCAGTAAACAGTCCAGCGCCTGACGCGGCGTTTTAAAGCTGGCTGCCAGCACCATGCTTTCTGGCGCGTGCATTTCCAACAGCGCTTGCAGCTCCTGAACCGTACGAATGCCGTCCCCGCCCTGGGCGTCGACGCGGTTAACATACGGAGCAACATATTTTGCCCCTGCCAGCGCGGCTAATAACCCTTGTGCGGCGCTATATACAGCGGTGCCAAGTGTAGTAATACCCTCTTTTTTCAGCATTTTAATGGCGGCAAGACCTTCGGAAGTTACCGGGATTTTCACCACAATGCCCGGAATGGCGTCGCGCAGGCGCTTCGCTTCTTCCACCATACCCTGCGCGTCACGACTCATGGTCTGAGCAAACAAAATACCCTCATCACCAATCGCTTTTTGCAAACGCGGCAGCACTTCCCAGATGGACTCCTTGCTGGCCGCGATAATGCTCGGGTTAGTTGTCACCCCGGCAATCGGGAATATGCGTGCCAGACGTTCGACTTCTGCGACGTTAGCGGTGTCCAGATACAGTTCCATGATGTTTCCTTTTACAGTTCCAGTTCATGTTGCAGCAGGCTGGCGATAGCGTCGGCAGAGGCGGCGTTAACCAGCGCGTTACGGAATTCTTCGTGCATGATGCGACGAGCGAGGCGCGAGAAAATGCGCATGTGCTGATCGCCCGCAGCGTGTTTGTTCAGGGTTAACATAATGATGAATTGCGCTTCATCATCGCCCCAGCGCACCGGCGCTGCCAGACGCGCCACGCTGATGGTGGATTGCTCAATGTGTTCTGATTTGCTGTGGGGAATGGCAAAACTAAAGCCCAGACCGGTAGAGAAAACGGCCTCGCGCGCCCACAAGTCGGCTTCCAGTTTACGCGGATAGCGACAGCGGCCCGCCAGCAGCAGGTTATCGGTCATGCCTTTGAGCACTTCTTCTTTGCTGCGCCAGTCGCTTTCCAGTGTGATGCACTCGGCGGTGACCAGCGGGGCGTCCTGTTGGGTCATGCGGAATTGCGCCAGCAGGTGTTCCACTTCTAGCGAAGTACGGCAGGCCATTGCCTGGTTGAGCAACTGGCGGCACTCACGGCTATCAAGTTGCGCCATTCGCGCTTTCGCCGCCGGAATTGACGGTGCGCTCATGCTCAGCTCATCCAGCCCTAAACCGACCAGCAATGGCAGCACGGAACCTTTCGCTCCCAGTTCACCGCACAGACCAATCCATTTGCCCTGGCGATGCACCGCCTGCACGGCGTAATCGAGCGCCCGCAAGAATGCTGGATTCAGGCTGTTATAGTGACGAGTAACCTTAGCGTTATCGCGATCCACTGCTAGCAGATATTGCGTCAGGTCATTACTACCGATACTAAAGAAATCAATCTCTTCGCAGCATTGATCGATGATGAACATCACCGACGGCACTTCCAGCATGATGCCGAGCTGGATCTTCTCATCAAACGGAATGTGTTCGTTACGCAGTTGCTGTTTGGCTTCCGCCAGTTTTTCTTTTACCCATAAGATCTCTTCCATTGAAGAGATCATCGGGATCATAATTTTCAGGCTGCCGTGAGCGGAGGCACGGAGAATCGACCGTAGTTGTGTGGTAAATAACGACGCGTACTCTTCATAAATACGCACGGCGCGATAACCGAGGAACGGGTTTGCCTCTGCGGGAATGTTCAGATAATCAACGGGTTTGTCACCGCCAATATCCATAGTGCGCACAATAATGCTGCGTCCGTTGGCGGACTCCAGCGCCTGACAAAAAATGTTGTACAGCTCGCTTTCGCCCGGTGCACTGGTGCGATCCATATAGAGCATTTCAGTGCGGAATAAACCAACGCCTTCCGCACCATTGCCGAATGCGGCCTGCGCTTCCACGGAGTGAGCGATGTTAGCAGCAATTTCAATGCGGATACCGTCAGCAGTACGGGCTTGTTGGGTCAGCCAGACACGCTGTTGCTCACGCAGAGCGTCCTGTACGCGGGCTTCTTGCTGATAATAACGGGCCACGGATTCCCCTGGCTCAACCACAATCGCCCCTGCGTTGCCGTCGATATAAATCGTTTGATGCTGCCACGGAGTGAGGGCATCAATATCCACACCAACCAGCGTCGGAATGTTGAACGAACGGGCAAGGATCACCGTATGTGAGGTGGTGCCGCCGCTTTTGAGCAACAATCCTTTGAGGTGATTTTTATCCAGTTCGAGGAACTGGCTGGGGGTCAGTTCATCAGCCATACAAATGGCGGGCTGCGTCAGTTTGCCCGGTGCCGGGAAGCGTTGCTGACCGTAGATTTGCTGGAGTAACTGGAAGCAGACGTCGCGTACGTCCAGGGCACGTTCTTGCAGGTAGCTGCTGCTGGAACGGGCGAACTCTTCGCAGAAGTGGTGTGCACTGGCAACAATCGCTTCGGCACAGCTTAATCCGGCGCTGACACCTGCCAGTAAATGTTCGCGCAGGGAAGTATCGCCAGCCAGGGATCGGTGCGCTTCCAGAATCGCGCTGGTAGCACCGTCGCTATCCAGCAGACGAAACTCTATGTTTTTCAGTACCAGCGTCAGACCGTTTTCCAGTGCGGATTGTTCGGCGTCAACGCCTTTGGCTGCGGGAAGATTACCCAGCGCATTGAGATCTAAAGAAGAGATCGGCGTCAGAATGCCGCCTGCGCTACCGCTGCACACGGTGCGGGCACGGATAATTTGCGGATTCAGATTGGTCAGTGAAACCGGCAGTGGTTCCAGTTCGTCAGATTTTACTTCCGCCAGCGGTGCGTCGCAGTGGGGGAATTCATCGCGCAGCCATTGGCTTAAACGCTGGTGCGCTTCCTGTTCGTCGGCCCCGGAAATCAGTAACTGGCAGTTATCGCCCACCAGCGTATCGGTGCCAATCAGCGCAAGGGCGCTTTTGGCGTTGCCCTTGCGGTCAGTGCGCAGGTTATGCCACTCAATTTGTGATGAAAAAGTATTACACAGCGTTTCAACGTGGCTTGCCGGACGCGCATGGACGCCGTTAGGTAGCTCACAAATAAATTCCACAATCAGGGCCATTGCCTTTCTCCCGGTACGGTTTTCTGTTTACAGGATAAGAGCGCACGGCAACGGCCTACCATGTGACAAATCTGCCAAAAGCTGGACAAATGTAATGTAACCGTCAATTTGCGACGCGTCTCACAAGACGCCGTTTTGCGGTGTACTTCCGGATTATCGCAAGTTATGAGGCGGATCGCATTTTTGTACTGATATTACAAAAGTCCAGTAAATGGCCTTTTTATCCACTGTTTGCTCCGCCTGCGATTGCCTATTGTTTCTTCCATCAAAAATATGGACATGGGCTTTCGCAAGCCCGGGAGCAGCTTATGAATGAGTTGGTGCAGATCCTGAAAAATACTCGTCAGCATTTAATGACGGGCGTTTCACACATGATTCCCTTCGTGGTATCGGGCGGTATTTTGCTGGCGGTTTCCGTCATGTTGTATGGCAAAGGCGCAGTGCCGGATGCCGTCGCCGATCCGAATCTGAAAAAACTGTTTGATATCGGCGTTGCAGGTTTGACGCTGATGGTGCCTTTCCTCGCCGCTTACATCGGTTATTCCATTGCAGAGCGTTCTGCGCTGGCTCCGTGCGCTATCGGTGCCTGGGTTGGTAACAGCTTTGGTGCGGGCTTCTTTGGTGCACTGATCGCCGGGATTATCGGCGGCATCGTGGTGCATTACCTGAAGAAAATTCCGGTGCATAAAGTTCTGCGGTCGGTGATGCCCATCTTCATCAGTCCGATCGTCGGCACACTGATTACCGCAGGCATCATGATGTGGGGTCTGGGCGAGCCTGTAGGGGCGTTGACCAACAGCCTGACTCAGTGGCTTCAGGGGATGCAGCAGGGCAGCATTGTTATGCTGGCGGTGATCATGGGTCTGATGCTGGCGTTCGATATGGGTGGTCCGGTTAACAAAGTGGCCTATGCCTTCATGCTGATTTGCGTTGCTCAGGGTGTATATACCGTGGTGGCCATTGCTGCCGTGGGTATTTGTATCCCGCCGCTGGGGATGGGGTTGGCGACGCTGATTGGTCGTAAAAATTTCTCCGCAGAAGAGCGCGAAACCGGCAAAGCGGCGCTGGTGATGGGGTGCGTTGGGGTTACTGAAGGGGCGATTCCTTTCGCCGCTGCCGATCCGTTACGTGTCATTCCTTCCATCATGGTCGGTTCTGTTTGTGGTGCGGTAACTGCGGCACTGGTCGGTGCACAGTGCTATGCAGGCTGGGGTGGTCTGATTGTGCTGCCGGTGGTTGAAGGCAAGCTGGGTTATATCGCAGCAGTGGCTGTCGGAGCAGTGGTGACGGCTGTTTGTGTGAACGTGCTGAAAAGTCTGGCGCGTAAAAATGGGTCTTCGACTGATGAAAAAGAAGACGACCTGGATTTGGATTTTGAAATTAATTAATTGAGGAACGAGCCATGACGAAAATTATTGCAGTAACCGCGTGTCCATCTGGTGTTGCCCATACCTATATGGCGGCAGAGGCGCTGGAAAGTGCCGCGAAAGCGAAAGGCTGGGAAGTGAAAGTAGAAACCCAGGGCTCGATTGGTCTGGAAAATGAACTGACTGCGGAAGACGTGGCGAGCGCCGATATGGTGATTCTGACCAAAGATATCGGCATCAAGTTTGAAGAGCGTTTTGCTGGCAAGACCATCGTGCGCGTCAACATCAGCGACGCGGTAAAACGCGCTGATGCCATTATGAGCAAAATTGAAGCTCACCTGGCACAAACCGCTTAAGTTCTTATCCCGCCCGTAAGGGCGGGTTCGCTTTCCCACAGGAGTTCCTCATGACGAATCGTATCTCTCGCCTCAAAACTGCACTGTTTGCCAATACCCGTGAAATCTCGCTGGAGCGGGCGCTGCTTTATACCGCCAGCCATCGGCAAACCGAAGGCGAACCGGTGATATTGCGCCGGGCGAAAGCAACAGCGTATATCCTTGAACATGTTGAAATTTCGATTCGTGATGAAGAACTGATTGCCGGTAACCGCACCGTAAAACCACGCGCCGGGATTATGTCGCCGGAAATGGACCCTTACTGGCTGCTGAAAGAGCTGGATCAATTCCCGACGCGTCCGCAGGACCGCTTTGCTATCAGCGAAGAAGATAAACGTATCTACCGCGAAGAGTTGTTCCCGTACTGGGAAAAACGTTCGATGAAAGATTTCATTAACGGGCAGATGACGGATGAAGTAAAAGCCGCGACCAGCACGCAGATTTTCAGCATCAACCAGACGGATAAAGGCCAGGGGCACATTATTATTGATTACCCGCGCCTGCTGAATCACGGGCTGGGTGAGCTGGTAGCGCAAATGCAGCAACATTGTCAGCAACAGCCGGAGAATCACTTTTATCAGGCCGCGTTGTTACTGCTGGAAGCCTCGCAGAAACACATTTTGCGTTACGCCGAACTGGCGGAAACGATGGCGGCAAACTGCACAGATGCCCAGCGTCGCGAAGAGCTGCTGACTATTGCGGAGATCTCCCGCCATAACGCGCAACATAAGCCGCAGACGTTCTGGCAGGCGTGCCAGTTATTCTGGTACATGAACATCATTCTGCAATACGAATCCAACGCCAGTTCGCTGTCTTTAGGGCGCTTCGACCAGTATATGTTGCCGTTCTATCAGGCATCTTTAACCCTGGGCGAAGATCCGGCGTTCCTGAAAGAACTGCTCGAATCTTTATGGGTGAAATGCAACGACATCGTGCTGTTGCGCTCCACCAGCAGCGCGCGTTATTTCGCCGGTTTCCCGACCGGCTATACCGCACTGCTCGGCGGTTTAACCGAGAATGGACGTAGCGCGGTGAACGTGCTTTCGTTCCTCTGCCTCGATGCTTATCAAAGCGTGCAATTACCGCAACCGAACCTCGGCGTGCGCACTAACGCCTTGATCGACACGCCGTTCCTGATGAAAACCGCAGAAACCATTCGCCTCGGCACCGGTATTCCGCAAATCTTTAACGATGAAGTGGTAGTGCCAGCGTTCCTCAACCGTGGCGTTTCGCTGGAAGATGCGCGCGACTATTCCGTAGTGGGCTGTGTGGAATTATCTATTCCCGGCAGAACCTACGGTCTGCATGACATTGCGATGTTTAACTTGCTGAAAGTGATGGAAATCTGCCTGCATGAAAATGAAGGCAATGCTGCGCTGACTTATGAAGGTTTACTGGAGCAGATCCGCGCCAAGATCAGCCACTACATCACCCTGATGGTTGAGGGCAGCAATATTTGTGATATCGGCCATCGCGACTGGGCACCTGTACCGCTACTCTCGTCTTTTATCAGCGATTGTCTGGAAAAAGGCCGCGATATTACCGATGGCGGTGCGCGTTATAACTTCTCCGGCGTACAGGGGATCGGTATCGCCAACCTGAGCGATTCTCTCCATGCGTTGAAAGGTATGGTTTTTGAGCAACAGCGTTTAAGTTTTGACGAATTGCTGTCGGTATTAAAAGCCAACTTCGCAACGCCAGAAGGCGAAAAAGTCCGTGCTCGCTTAATTAACCGCTTCGAGAAATACGGTAACGATATCGACGAGGTGGATAACATCAGCGCCGAACTGTTGCGCCACTACTGCAAAGAAGTGGAAAAATACCAGAACCCGCGCGGCGGTTACTTCACGCCGGGATCGTATACCGTTTCTGCTCACGTCCCGTTGGGATCGGTGGTTGGCGCGACGCCAGACGGTCGTTTTGCCGGAGAACAGCTGGCAGACGGCGGCTTGTCACCCATGCTGGGCCAGGACGCACAAGGGCCAACGGCGGTACTGAAGTCAGTCAGTAAGCTCGATAATACGCTGCTGTCTAACGGTACGTTGCTGAACGTGAAATTCACTCCGGCGACCCTGGAAGGTGAAGCGGGATTACGCAAACTGGCCGACTTCTTACGGGCGTTTACCCAGCTTAAGTTGCAGCATATTCAGTTTAACGTGGTGAACGCCGACACGTTGCGGGAAGCGCAACAGCGCCCACAAGATTATGCCGGGCTGGTGGTGCGCGTTGCCGGATACAGCGCCTTCTTTGTCGAATTGTCGAAGGAGATCCAGGATGACATCATCCGCCGGACAGCGCATCAGCTGTAACGTTGTGGAAACGCGCCGCGATGATGTGGCGCGCATTTTCAACATTCAGCGTTATTCACTGAATGACGGCGAGGGCATTCGTACGGTGGTCTTTTTTAAAGGCTGTCCGCATCTTTGCCCGTGGTGTGCTAATCCGGAGTCGATCTCCGGCAAAATCCAGACTGTACGCAGAGAGGCGAAATGTCTGCACTGTGCGAAATGTTTGCGTGATGCGGATGAATGCCCCTCCGGTGCGTTTGAACGGATTGGTCGCGATATCAGCCTTGACGCTCTGGAACGGGAAGTGATGAAAGATGACATTTTCTTTCGCACGTCCGGCGGCGGCGTCACGCTTTCTGGCGGCGAAGTGTTAATGCAGGCGGAGTTTGCTACCCGTTTTTTACAGCGGCTGCGGTTGTGGGGCGTGTCATGCGCCATTGAAACCGCCGGAGACGCGCCAGCCAGCAAGCTGTTACCGCTGGCGAAATTGTGCGATGAAGTGTTGTTCGATTTAAAAATTATGGACGCGACTCAGGCGCGGGATGTGGTGAAGATGAACCTGCCACGCGTGCTGGAGAATCTGCGTTTGCTGGTGAGTGAGGGCGTCAACGTGATCCCGCGTTTACCGCTGATCCCTGGTTTCACGCTCAGCCGGGAGAATATGCAGCAGGCGCTGGACGTGCTGATCCCGCTGAATATCAGGCAGATCCATCTGTTACCGTTTCATCAGTACGGCGAACCGAAATACCGCCTGCTGGGGAAAACATGGTCGATGAAAGAGGTGTCTGCGCCGTCGTCAGCCGATGTGACAACGATGCGCGAAATGGCAGAACGGGCCGGATTTCAGGTTACCGTGGGAGGTTAAAATGGCATACCTGGTGGCAGTAACCGCCTGCGTAAGCGGCGTGGCGCATACTTATATGGCGGCGGAACGGCTGGAAAAGTTGTGCCAGTTAGAGAAGTGGGGCGTCAGCATTGAAACTCAGGGCGCGCTGGGAACGGAGAATCGTTTAGCGGACGAGGATATCCGTCGGGCGGATGTTGCTCTGTTGATTACGGATATCGAGCTTGCCGGTGCCGAGCGATTTGAACATTGCCGCTACGTGCAATGCAGCATCTACGCTTTCCTGCGTGAGCCGCAGCGGGTGATGAGCGCGGTACGCAAAGTGCTTTCTGCGCCGCAGCAAATCCATCTTATTCTGGAGTAGTCGGTTTTTCTGTCAGTTGGCTGTGGTACTGCCGACGATATTCCGACGGTGAGCGTTCGGTATTTTTACGAAACAGACGGCAGAAGTAGTTGCTGTCGACAAAGCCGCAGGCGTGCGCCACTTCTTTTACCTTCAGGTCATAGCCTTTCAATAACGTCTTAGCGTGCTCCAGTCGCGTGTGATTCAGGTATTCGTTAAAACCAATGGCCCCCGTTTTTTGAAACAGGTGCGAGAGGTAATTTGGCGAAATATAGAATGCCTGTGCGACAGATTCGCGGGTAAGCGCGGAGGCATAGCGTTCGTCGATATAATCGCGAATAGCTTCGAATAGAGCCTGGCTACGTGAGGCGGTCTGGATTTGGC
>ERZ1036441.681-NODE-681-length-13091-cov-3.652424_pt1 | contig 13091 bp, 10 predicted proteins | sample MGYA00514225_ERZ1036441 | MGnify/ENA primary metagenome ERZ1036441 (study PRJEB33795, sample SAMN09464925) | human gut metagenome | host: Homo sapiens | place: USA: Stanford, California | collected 2016-08 | study: EMG produced TPA metagenomics assembly of the... | reverse complement strand
GCTGAAGATCTGTGGCTGGCGAATAACAGTATGGGCAGCCATTTACGTGAAACGATTCTTTCGTTACCAGGCAGCGAGTGGGAAAAAGAAGATTACCTGAACCTTATCGAGCAACTGGATGAAGAAGGTTTTGATGACTTTACTCGCGTGCGTGAGCTGTTGGGTCTGGCGACCGGGTCGGATAACGGTTGGTACACCCTGCGTATCGGAGAATTAAAAGCCATGCTGGCGCTGGCTGGTGGCGATCTGGAACAGGCTCTGGTCTGGACCGAATGGACGATGGAGTTTAACTCATCAGTATTTAGTCCGGAACGCGCCAACTATTATCGCTGCCTGCAAACGTTGTTATTACTGGCGCAGGAAGAAGATCGCCAGCCGCTGCAATATCTGAATGCGTTTGTTCGCATGTACGGCGCAGATGCCGTGGAAGCCGCCAGTGCGGCAATGAGCGGCGAAGCGGCGTTTTATGGCTTGCAACCAGTAGATAGCGATCTGCACGCGTTTGCTGCACATCAGTCGTTGTTGAAGGCCTACGAAAAGCTGCAGCGCGCCAAAGCAGCATTCTGGGCAAAATAAAATCAAATAGCCTACGCAATGTAGGCTTAATGATTCGTCTGAGTTATATTACGGGGCGTTTTTTTAATGCCCCGCTTTACATATATTTGCATTAACAAAATAATTGTAATTATAAAGTTAAATAAATACGATCGATATTGTTACTTTATTCGCCTGGTGCTCCCTTTTAATTAACTGTTTTAGCGGAGGATGCGGAAAAAATTCAACTCATTTGTTAATTTTTAAAATTTATTTTTATTTGGATAATCAAACATTTACTCCGTATTTGCATAAAAACCATGCGAGTTACGGGCCTATAAGCCAGGCGAGATATGATCTATATCAATTTCTCATCTATAATGCTTTGTTAGTATCTCGTCGCCGACTTAATAAAGAGAGAGTTAGTGTGAAAGCTGACAACCCTTTTGATCTTTTACTTCCTGCAGCAATGGCCAAAGTGGCCGAAGAGGCAGGTGTCTATAAAGCAACGAAACATCCGCTTAAGACTTTCTATCTGGCGATTACCGCCGGTGTTTTCATCTCAATCGCATTCGTCTTCTATATCACAGCAACCACTGGCACAGGAACGATGCCCTTCGGCATGGCAAAACTGGTTGGCGGCATTTGCTTCTCTCTGGGGCTGATTCTTTGTGTTGTCTGCGGAGCCGATCTCTTTACTTCCACAGTGTTGATTGTTGTTGCTAAGGCGAGTGGGCGCATCACCTGGGGTCAGTTGGCGAAAAACTGGCTAAATGTCTATTTTGGCAACCTGGTCGGCGCACTGCTGTTTGTACTTTTAATGTGGCTTTCCGGCGAGTATATGACCGCGAATGGTCAATGGGGACTAAACGTCCTACAAACCGCCGACCACAAAGTGCACCATACTTTTATTGAGGCCGTCTGCCTTGGTATCCTGGCAAACCTGATGGTATGTCTGGCAGTATGGATGAGTTATTCTGGCCGCAGCCTGATGGATAAAGCGTTCATTATGGTGTTGCCGGTCGCGATGTTTGTTGCCAGCGGTTTTGAGCACAGTATCGCAAACATGTTTATGATCCCGATGGGTATTGTAATCCGCGACTTCGCATCCCCGGAATTTTGGACCGCAGTCGGTTCAGCACCGGAAAATTTTTCTCACCTGACCGTGATGAATTTCATCACTGATAACCTGATTCCGGTTACGATCGGCAACATTATCGGTGGTGGTTTGTTGGTTGGGTTGACATACTGGGTCATTTACCTGCGTGAAAACGACCACCATTAATGGTTGTTGAAGTACGCAGTAAATAAAAAATCCACTTAAGAAGGTAGGTGTTACATGTCCGAGCTTAATGAAAAGTTAGCCACAGCCTGGGAAGGTTTTACCAAAGGTGACTGGCAGAATGAAGTAAACGTCCGTGACTTCATTCAGAAAAACTACACTCCGTACGAGGGTGACGAGTCCTTCCTGGCTGGCGCTACTGAAGCGACCACCACCCTGTGGGACAAAGTAATGGAAGGCGTTAAACTGGAAAACCGCACTCACGCGCCAGTTGACTTTGACACCGCTGTTGCTTCCACCATCACCTCTCACGACGCTGGCTACATCAACAAGCAGCTTGAGAAAATCGTTGGTCTGCAGACTGAAGCTCCGCTGAAACGTGCTCTTATCCCGTTCGGTGGTATCAAAATGATCGAAGGTTCCTGCAAAGCGTACAACCGCGAACTGGATCCGATGATCAAAAAAATCTTCACTGAATACCGTAAAACTCACAACCAGGGCGTGTTCGACGTTTACACTCCGGACATCCTGCGTTGCCGTAAATCTGGTGTTCTGACCGGTCTGCCAGATGCATATGGCCGTGGTCGTATCATCGGTGACTACCGTCGCGTTGCGCTGTACGGTATCGACTACCTGATGAAAGACAAACTGGCACAGTTCACTTCTCTGCAGGCTGATCTGGAAAACGGCGTAAACCTGGAACAGACTATCCGTCTGCGCGAAGAAATCGCTGAACAGCACCGCGCTCTGGGTCAGATGAAAGAAATGGCTGCGAAATACGGCTACGACATCTCTGGTCCGGCTACCAACGCTCAGGAAGCTATCCAGTGGACTTACTTCGGCTACCTGGCTGCTGTTAAGTCTCAGAACGGTGCTGCAATGTCCTTCGGTCGTACCTCCACCTTCCTGGATGTGTACATCGAACGTGACCTGAAAGCTGGCAAGATCACCGAACAAGAAGCGCAGGAAATGGTTGACCACCTGGTCATGAAACTGCGTATGGTTCGCTTCCTGCGTACTCCGGAATACGATGAACTGTTCTCTGGCGACCCGATCTGGGCAACCGAATCTATCGGTGGTATGGGCCTCGACGGTCGTACCCTGGTTACCAAAAACAGCTTCCGTTTCCTGAACACCCTGTACACCATGGGTCCGTCTCCGGAACCGAACATGACCATTCTGTGGTCTGAAAAACTGCCGCTGAACTTCAAGAAATTCGCCGCTAAAGTGTCCATCGACACCTCTTCTCTGCAGTATGAGAACGATGACCTGATGCGTCCGGACTTCAACAACGATGACTACGCTATTGCTTGCTGCGTAAGCCCGATGATCGTTGGTAAACAAATGCAGTTCTTCGGTGCGCGTGCAAACCTGGCGAAAACCATGCTGTACGCAATCAACGGCGGCGTTGACGAAAAACTGAAAATGCAGGTTGGTCCGAAGTCTGAACCGATCAAAGGCGATCTCCTGAACTACGATGAAGTGATGGAGCGCATGGATCACTTCATGGACTGGCTGGCTAAACAGTACATCACTGCACTGAACATCATCCACTACATGCACGACAAGTACAGCTACGAAGCCTCTCTGATGGCGCTGCACGACCGTGACGTTATCCGCACCATGGCGTGTGGTATCGCTGGTCTGTCCGTTGCTGCAGACTCCCTGTCTGCAATCAAATATGCGAAAGTTAAACCGATTCGTGACGAAGACGGTCTGGCTATCGACTTCGAAATCGAAGGCGAATACCCGCAGTTTGGTAACAACGATCCGCGTGTAGATGACCTGGCTGTTGACCTGGTAGAACGTTTCATGAAGAAAATTCAGAAACTGCACACCTACCGTGACGCAATCCCGACTCAGTCTGTTCTGACCATCACTTCTAACGTTGTGTATGGTAAGAAAACTGGTAACACCCCAGACGGTCGTCGTGCTGGCGCGCCGTTCGGACCGGGTGCTAACCCGATGCACGGTCGTGACCAGAAAGGTGCTGTAGCCTCTCTGACTTCCGTTGCTAAACTGCCGTTTGCTTACGCTAAAGATGGTATCTCCTACACCTTCTCTATCGTTCCGAACGCACTGGGTAAAGACGACGAAGTTCGTAAGACCAACCTGGCTGGTCTGATGGATGGTTACTTCCACCACGAAGCATCCATCGAAGGTGGTCAGCACCTGAACGTTAACGTGATGAACCGTGAAATGCTGCTCGACGCGATGGAAAACCCGGAAAAATATCCGCAGCTGACCATCCGTGTATCTGGCTACGCAGTACGTTTCAACTCGCTGACTAAAGAACAGCAGCAGGACGTTATTACTCGTACCTTCACTCAATCTATGTAATTAGTTTTGACTGAAATCGTACAGTAAAAAGCGTACAATAAAGGCTCCACGAAAGTGGGGCCTTTTTTAGCACGAGAGCCTTTTTTGTCAGCTATCTATACTTTAAGGTGACTGCCAAAACAGACTCGACGTAGCCTTCGAGCTGCGCACCAACACGGCCTCAGATGGGCCACATCTGGAGAAACACCGCAATGTCAGTTATTGGTCGCATTCACTCCTTTGAATCCTGTGGAACCGTAGACGGCCCGGGTATTCGCTTTATCACCTTTTTCCAGGGCTGCCTGATGCGCTGCCTGTATTGTCATAACCGCGACACCTGGGATACGCATGGCGGTAAAGAAGTTACCGTTGAAGATTTGATGAAGGAAGTGGTGACCTATCGCCACTTTATGAACGCTTCCGGCGGCGGCGTTACCGCATCCGGCGGTGAGGCAATCCTACAAGCTGAGTTTGTTCGTGACTGGTTCCGCGCCTGCAAAAAAGAAGGCATTCATACCTGTCTGGACACCAACGGTTTTGTTCGTCGTTACGATCCGGTGATTGATGAACTGCTGGAAGTAACCGACCTGGTAATGCTCGATCTCAAACAGATGAACGACGAGATCCACCAAAATCTGGTTGGAGTTTCCAACCACCGCACGCTGGAGTTTGCTAAATATCTGGCGAATAAAAATGTGAAGGTGTGGATCCGCTACGTTGTTGTCCCAGGCTGGTCTGACGATGACGATTCAGCGCATCGCCTCGGTGAATTTACCCGTGATATGGGCAACGTTGAGAAAATCGAGCTTCTCCCCTACCACGAGCTGGGCAAACACAAATGGGTGGCGATGGGTGAAGAATACAAACTTGATGGTGTTAAACCACCGAAGAAAGAGACCATGGAACGCGTGAAAGGCATTCTTGAGCAGTACGGTCATAAGGTAATGTTCTAATTTCCCCGTAAAGCGGCAACTTTATTGAGTTGCCGCTTTGTTATTCCGCGCTTCATTCTGCTACAGCGTTTTTAATACATCTTATAGTGCATCTACCATATCCCGTACCTGAGATAATAACGACTGATAATAGCTCGCGTGAAGTTCTTCCCCATCGAATACCACTGTATTACACAAGAAAGTGACATCGGCATCTTCAATACCAAGATAACTGCACATATTTTTCAAATAATCGCTTATATTTTTTCCCCAGCCCATCTGGACAAATGACTCTTTGTCTCCCCCTACCAACGCCACCCAACGAACTTTATTGAATGGTAATTTATGCCCCTCTCCATAAGCCAGACCATTATTCCATACTCTGTCAATATATCCTTTTAGCATTGCCGGGAAGCTGTACCACCAGAGAGGAAAAACCACCACTAACGTGTCATGTTCAAGCAGCTCTGAATAAAGCTGATGAACCTCTGGAGAATAACGTTTATCCATATTCTTCCAGTCTGGTTCATCTTCCGGCGTCATCACCGGGTTGAAATTACGCCGATATAAATCGAGTTCCGTCACCTGTATTTTCCGCTCCATTGCCCGCTGATGGATCGCATCAGCAATATGTGCGGTCAATGAATCATGACGAGGATGGGCCCATACCAAATAAATACGTTCAGACTGCATAATTTTACCTCCACGTTAAGTTCTGGAGCGCACTTTACGCAGGCGGCATCATCCTGTAAACGTGATGATTCAGGATGAGTTAATGAAGGATTTTCACTAATGCGGATGAATATGTCTGACTTTGCCACTTTCTTTGCTGTGGCCCGTAATCAAAGCTTTCGTGCAGCGGGCGATGAGTTAGGCTTATCCTCGTCCGCCATTAGCCATAGTATTAAAACACTGGAACAACGTCTTAAAATTCGCTTATTCAATCGGACAACCCGAAGCGTATCGTTAACGGAAGCGGGTTCTAATCTCTATGAACGATTGCGCCCAGCTTTCGACGAAATTCAGATCATGTTAGATGAGATGAATGATTTTCGTCTGACACCGACAGGTACGCTCAAAATCAATGCCGCCCGGGTAGCTGCACGTATATTTTTAATGCCTTTACTGGTTGGTTTCACACGTGAATATCCTGATATTAAAGTCGAGCTCACAACTGACGACTCTCTTGTTGATATCGTCCAGCAGGGCTTTGACGCTGGCGTTCGACTTAGTGGCATCGTCGAAAAAGATATGATCAGCGTGGCGATCGGCCCACCAGTGAAATTATGTGTAGCAGCAACGCCAGAGTACTTTGCAAGATATGGCAAACCCCGCCATCCTCATGATCTGCTTAATCATCAATGTGTCGTTTTTCGTTATCCCAGCGGCAAACCTTTCCACTGGCAATTTGCAAAGGAGCTGGAAATTGCTGTCGCAGGAAATATCATTCTGGATGATGTTGATGCTGAACTGGATGCCGTTTTGATGGGTGCTGGTATCGGGTATTTGCTCTATGAACAGATCAAGGAGTACCTTGATACCGGTCGTTTAGAATGTGTACTGGAAGACTGGATCACAGAGCGTCCAGGCTTCCAGATCTATTATCCAAACCGCCAGTATATGTCCTGCGGCTTGCGCGCATTTCTCGATTATGTAAAAACGGGTCAGATCTGCCAGAGTCAGCGTCACCGACCACAATAATTATTTACTATTCGCTTTACGCGCCAGCAGCGGGAATATCAGTCCTAATCCAACCAGCACAAACGGCGTTGCAACATTCAGCGCCAACTGGAAGGTCCACTCTGCGGTGAAGGCTTCCATTTTCGGGAAAATCCCCGTCAGGCAGGCAAAAGCGGTAAAGGCAAAACACCAAATCCCGACGGTCATTGCCAGAGACTTATTACGAATAAAGACATATTCCGGCTTATATTTCTGCGCCAGGCGAATGACTGCAATAAATGCAACAAATACCCATAAATAACGCAGCGGCATCACTACCGAGTTAAGATTCAACAGCCATTTATAGAGATTGTTCATATCACCGATGCCGAGAGTCGGCAGCATAATCAGAATTGCCACCAGCACCAGGGTCAGAAAATAGCCATTAACGGGCGTACCAGAAGCGTTGGTACGACATAGACTGGCTGGAATATATTTGCTGTCAGCATCACCTAATAGCACTTTAAGCGGGGCATCAATCGAGAATACCAGCGCAGCTACTTGTCCCAGGGTATTCGCAATGGCGTAAATCACCATTAAAGTATTACCCATGTTGTAATACTCGCCCAGTTTCTGAAAGGCGTAATACTGACCGTTAGTCATTAAGTCATCCGGGATATTACGCGAATCAAACATCATCCCCATCGCCAGCGAGCCCAGAATGGCACAAACCGCAACCATCACCGCCAGGCATAACATCCCTTTTGGAAATTCTTTTCCTGGGTTGCGCGTTTGATTAACGTAAGGAGAAATCTTCTCTGCTCCGCCAACCGCGAAAACCAGCATTGAAATAGTGGTGATGTAGGTAAAGTCGATATGAGGAATGAACGTTTCCCAGGTAATGTTTGTGGTCGCAATATGCACTTCAGTAATCGCAGGCGCGGTTACCGCCATCGCCACATACAGGAGCGACATAACAAACATCGCAATCCCTGCCACAGAACCGACGATTTTCAGCGATTTCATACCGCGTGAAGCAACCCACATAAAGAAGATAAACAGCACCAGCGTTAACCCCTGTAACGCTACGACTGAATATTCTTTGATTAGCGAACCGTCGCCTTTCATCGCCCAACCGAGCGCAATCAGTATTGCCTGGGGTTTTTGTGCCAGATAGGGAATATGCACCACCCAGTAGGTCCACGCGGCGAGGTAAGCCAGTCCGGGTCCCATCGTGTGTTTAATCCAGGTACTGACCCCGCCCTTCCCATCTTTGAAGGTCGAACCTAACTGACCAACAATTAGCGCATAAGGTGTGAAATAGAGCGCAAAGATAAACACCCATGAAAAAACAACCACCAGCCCCTGGTTGGCATAGTTATTAACAACGTTGCCAAAACCCCAGACAGTGATAAAAGACATCAGCGCAATGTTGTACCATCGCAGCTGTTTTTCCTGAACATTCCCAGCCATAGACAAATCCTTCGCCAAAATTAAAGGGGCATCTGTAAAACGAGGGATTATGCGCGGCAAATAAGAAGTGCGGAAATAGCGAAATGCAAAATTATAACCTGCTGCACATTTTATTTTTAAACGAATAAAATTTGGAATAAAGCAAGTCAGATAGAAGAAACAAAAAAGCAGAGTGTGAAACAGTAAGTTCACACTCTGCTTGAATTCATTTACACGTGAGCAACGGGTTTCGGCGTATGACCGGCGTTGCGAAGCAGCATCAGCAAATAGATAAACGATACGCTGGCGATCATGATAAACAATAAATTATCGGAGAAATTCTGCATTAGCATGGCAGTAAATGACGGGCCAAGCAGACTTCCCACAGTATAGCTCAACAGTAAGGCCTGGTTCATCGCCACCAGTTGATGATGTTCAACTTTCTCGCAAGCCCATGCCATCGCCACCGGATATAGCGTAAAGCCAGCGGCACCGAGGATGAATAACGCTGGGGCCATCGCCGCCTGGCTAAGCATCGCGATACTGCCGAGAATGACGACAAAGACCTGAACACGCAACACCAGCAGTCGACCAAACTTATCCGCCAGACGTCCAATCGGCCATTGTCCAAGGATACCCGCACTGACCAGTACCGCCATCCAGAAACCAATGCTGGCATTGCTCACCCCTTTGTGATTGAGGTACAGCGGCATCAGGCCATATAGAGATCCCAGAACGATTCCTGAGATAATGCAGCCATTCACGCCAAGCCGCGCCTGACGGAGTTTTAGCATTGACGTAATTGACGTCGAATCATGGTTTTCAGTCTGCTGATTCAGGACACGCGTAAACAACAGCGGTAAGATTCCTGCCAACGTCAAACCTGTAACCCACGGCAATACACTCATCAACTCGGTTGAGACTTTGCTGACCAGTAACTGGCCTAAAAACGTTCCCACGTAATAAACCATCATATACGCAGCAAGCAAACGCCCACGGTTACGTGACGTCCCACTGCACATCAGCGCGCTCTCAACAACCACCCAAATCATGGCACAGCCGACGCCGGCGACAAAACGCCAAGCCAACCAGCTCCAGAATCCAATCATCAGGCCAAGGCCGGCACAGCCAGCGGCAAAAATGAAGGAGGCCAGATAATAGCTGCGGTTAAAGCCAATGCGCTTAATGACATACCCTGTCAGCAATGTACCGACCAGGTTGCCGGTAAAATAGGATGAGCTGACAACGCCTACCTGCCATGTGGACATGTGTTCCTGGGCGAGCCAAAGCGGCACGAGTGTATTTAACACTGCGATCGCCAGAGTCAACAAAAGCAGGCCAGACAGCAAAAGCATGACAGGCCGGGTATACGTGGACATGAATTAAAACCGTGAGGAAGTTCAAATTTCATGCGCATCATGCCACCGCCAAAAACATTGTCAATGGGTGAAAATACGCGCATATCGCAGCGGAGGTATTATCGATTTATATTACTCATTCATAACGCTAATGCTGGAGAGACGATTAATCTCATCTGATTGTTTTTATTGATCTAACACAAATTTCATACGCTTCGTTCAGTCGAAAAATTTCATGGTCACAGCAAACTCATATTTCCCGTCTATGCTTTCAGAGCAATGCATCGCGTCTGACCGATTTCAGACGTACCACTGACTCTCGAAAGGAGAAGAGGATGACCAAACCGTATGTTCGTCTTGATAAAAATGATGCTGCCGTTTTGCTTGTTGATCACCAGGCTGGTTTACTTTCCCTTGTACGGGATATCGAACCCGATAAGTTTAAAAATAACGTGCTGGCGCTGGGTGACCTGGCTAAGTATTTCAACTTACCTACTATTCTTACCACCAGTTTTGAAACCGGTCCTAACGGCCCATTAGTTCCAGAACTGAAAGCACAGTTTCCCGATGCACCTTACATTGCTCGCCCGGGAAATATTAACGCCTGGGATAACGAAGATTTTGTAAAAGCTGTCAAAGCGACAGGTAAAAAACAGTTAATTATTGCCGGTGTGGTAACCGAAGTTTGCGTGGCATTCCCGGCGCTTTCAGCCATTGAAGAAGGGTTTGACGTCTTTGTCGTGACTGACGCGTCAGGGACCTTTAATGAAATTACCCGGCATTCGGCGTGGGATCGCATGTCGCAAGCTGGTGCGCAATTGATGACATGGTTCGGCGTGGCGTGCGAGCTGCATCGCGACTGGCGTAATGATATTGAAGGACTGGCGACGTTGTTCTCTAACCATATTCCTGATTATCGTAATTTGATGACCAGTTATGACACGTTAACGAAGCAGAAATAAAAGAGAACCGGGGCCGAAACCCCGGTTGTTATGATTAGCTTGCGACGGCCATCCCCACGGTCATATGCAAACCATAGAATACGCCACGACCGATTAATTCCCCTGCCAGAAGCAGAATGAATGATACGGAAAGTAGCGGAACCGCAGGCTGATAACCTTTTAGCTGTGGTGCAATCCACAAGCACAGGGCAACAGCCAAAAGCACGATCCGCCAGGACATCAGCGCACCATAGTCCGGCACCAGCGCTGCGGCCTGCTGCACAGAACTATGAATAGTCGCCAGCTCTGCGCCCTGCATCACTGACATCACGCCACTCACTACCAGTGCCAGTACAGAAATTGCTGGCAGCAGACGCATCGCCCAGCCATCGACGCCAGCCAGACTCAACAACAGGTAACCCAGTAACGGGCCGCCCATAAACATCGTCAGGAAGAAGCCCATCGGCGTCCAGATGCTGTACCAGGTCGGAACGGTATCAATGCTGTTATACACACGCACCATCATCCAGACAAAGATGACGCCAAGAACCATCGTCACCACCAGCCACAGCGTACGCAATGCCGGTGACAGCTTTTTCAGCATTGCCAGTAACCAGCCGATGCCACCAACAGCAAAAAAGATCGAACCGCTGGCGATTTCGTTACTGAGTGCTGAAGCCCCTACCCGGTTGAGCGAGTTAAAGGCGCGCATCGGTGAACCAAGATGAAGCATAGAGGCGATAAAGCCAATGCCCATCAGCACCCATAAACCAAACATGCAGGCAATAACACGCTGCTGGGCTTCTGCTCGCAGGTCGCCTTTGAGCAGCGCCAAAGCCAGAACGATAAAACCACCCGCTACACATTGCCCGAAGACCGTGAAGATCATCAGCGGCCATTCATGCCATCCACTTCCCATCTCACACCTCCTTCGGGTTTGCCAGATAGCCAGTGGTATCCCCGGTCGGGCGGCTGTTGGCATTGGGTTTGATCACAATATTCGGTTTGGTAAAGTGAGCTCGCGGCAACGGCGCAACGGCCGCCAGATCGCCATGTTTTTTACGCAGCTCGTCGATAGGGCCGAAATCCAGCGCCCGCAGCGGGCAAGATTCAACACAGATCGGCTTTTTCCCTCCGCAACACTGTCATAACAACCATCGCATTTGGTCATATGGCCTTTCGTTTCGTTATATTGCGGTGCGCCATACGGGCAAGCCATATGGCAGTAGCGGCAGCCAATGCACACATCTTCATCGACCACAACAAAACCATCTTCACGTTTATGCATCGCACCGCTCGGGCAGACTTTAGTACAAGCCGGATCTTCGCAGTGGTTACATGAAATCGACAGATAGTAGGCAAACACGTTCTGGTGCCAGACACCGTTATCTTCCTGCCAGTCGCCGCCAGCATATTCATAAATGCGGCGGAAACTGACTTCTGGTGTCAAATCTTTGTAGTCTTTACAGGCCAGCTCGCAGGTTTTGCAACCGGTGCAACGGCTGGAATCAATAAAAAATCCATACTGGGTTGTCATCGGTTACTCCTTACACCTTTTCAACCTGAACAAGGTTTGTATGTGACGGATTCCCCTTAGCGAGAGGAGACGGACGTTGAGTGGTCAGTACGTTAATACAACCGCCCTTATCGACACGTTTTGTATCCGGGTCATACCAGGCACCTTCACCCAGTGCGACCACACCCGGCATCATTCGTGGCGTCACTTTCGCCTCAATATGAACCTCACCACGATCGTTAAAGATCCTGACTTTATCGCCGTTGTTGATACCGCGTTTTTGCGCATCAAGCGGGTTGATCCACATTTCCTGACGGCAAGCTGCTTTCAGCACATCAACGTTGCCGTAAGTTGAGTGAACGCGAGATTTATAGTGGAAACCCGTAAGCTGCAGCGGATACTGTTTGTTCAGCGGATCCTGATAACTTTCAAAGCCCGGCGTGTAGATCGGCAGTGGATCGATCACATCACCTTCTGACAATTCCCAGGTAGCGGCAATGTCAACCAGCGCCTGCGAATAAATCTCAATTTTCCCCGATGGCGTGGTCAGTGGATTTGCCTGCGGATCTTCACGGAAAGCTTTATAAGCAACGTGATGCCCTTGTGGGTCGCGCTTTTTAAAGATCCCCTGCTTACGGAACTCTTCAAACGTTGGCAGTTCAGGAATCGCTTCCCGCGACTGGGCATACAGATGCCGCATCCACTCTTCCTGGGTACGGCCCTCAGTAAACTGTTGCTCAACGCCAAGACGTTTTGCCAGTTCGCTGGTCATTTCATAGATGGTCTTACATTCAAAGCGCGGTTTAATCACCTGATCGTTGAAAATCACGTAAGACATATTCCCGCAGGATGCATCCAGTGCAAAGTCCATCTGTTCTGAAGCGGTGCAGTCAGGCAGCAGGATGTCAGCGTATTTCGCCGATGAGGTCATGTGGCAGTCGATAACCACAATCAGCTCGCACTTCTTATCATCCTGAAGGATTTCATGGGTACGGTTGATTTCAGAATGCTGATTAATCAGGCAGTTACCGGCATAGTTCCAGATCATTTTGATCGGCACATCCAGCTTATCTTTCCCGCGCACACCATCACGCAGCG
>ERZ1036441.641-NODE-641-length-14114-cov-3.437656_pt1 | contig 14114 bp, 6 predicted proteins | sample MGYA00514225_ERZ1036441 | MGnify/ENA primary metagenome ERZ1036441 (study PRJEB33795, sample SAMN09464925) | human gut metagenome | host: Homo sapiens | place: USA: Stanford, California | collected 2016-08 | study: EMG produced TPA metagenomics assembly of the... | reverse complement strand
GCCTGTGCAAGGTCGCCATATGGTGATTGTGGATGATGTCGTTACCACCGGAAGTACCGTCGCAGAGATTGCGCAGTTGCTTTTACGCAATGGTGCGGCGACTGTCCAGGTCTGGTGCCTTTGTCGAACCTTGTAGAGCCTCGATGATGGGCGTATTATAACCAACTAAAATAGTCAACTATTAGGCCATTACTATGATCCGTATTTCCGATGCTGCACAAGCGCACTTTGCCAAACTGCTGGCAAATCAGGAAGAAGGGACACAAATCCGCGTATTTGTGATTAACCCTGGCACGCCTAACGCTGAATGTGGCGTTTCTTATTGTCCGCCGGATGCTGTGGAAGCCACCGACACTGCCCTGAAATTTGACCTGCTGACCGCGTATGTTGATGAGTTAAGCGCTCCTTACCTGGAAGATGCAGAGATCGATTTTGTTACCGACCAGTTGGGTTCTCAGCTAACACTGAAAGCACCTAACGCAAAAATGCGTAAAGTGGCAGACGATGCACCGCTGATGGAGCGCGTGGAGTATATGCTACAGTCGCAGATCAACCCACAGCTTGCTGGTCACGGTGGTCGCGTGTCGCTGATGGAAATCACCGAAGACGGTTACGCCATTCTGCAATTTGGCGGCGGCTGTAACGGTTGTTCCATGGTCGATGTGACGCTGAAAGAAGGGATCGAGAAGCAGCTGCTAAACGAATTCCCGGAGCTGAAAGGCGTGCGCGATCTCACCGAACACCAGCGCGGCGAACACTCCTACTACTAAGTTATCCCCTCTTTTGTAGATTGCCCGATGCGACGCTAAAGCGTCATTTCGGGCCTACGTTGAACATGTGCCAGACGTTGGCGCTGCATTGCTTTGGCAAATCCCTCCCTTCGTTTCCCCGCGATAATATGACCAACCTCTCATAATTTAAATTTACCCCGCTCTGGTGATTCTCAAACGCCAGATGTTACCCGTATCATTCACATGGGTACCAAACATACTCCTGACATCTGACTACAATAATTAGTTTTAGTGGGTATCAGTCGTGGTGCCGCAATATCTCTGTTCCCGATTGGGATAATTAGAGTTTGTCGTCAGAAAATTGACGTTACCCATAACAAATGAAAGGCCAGGTAAATCATGCCATTAGTCATTGTTGCTATCGGTGTAATCTTGTTGTTGCTCCTGATGATCCGCTTCAAAATGAACGGCTTCATCGCTCTCGTCCTCGTGGCGCTTGCTGTTGGATTAATGCAAGGGATGCCGCTGGATAAAGTTATTGGCTCCATCAAAGCCGGTGTCGGCGGAACGCTCGGTAGCCTTGCCCTGATCATGGGTTTTGGCGCAATGCTGGGCAAAATGCTGGCAGACTGCGGTGGCGCACAACGTATCGCCACCACGCTGATTGCTAAATTTGGTAAAAAACACATCCAGTGGGCGGTGGTACTGACCGGTTTTACCGTTGGTTTTGCCCTGTTCTATGAAGTGGGTTTCGTGCTGATGCTGCCGCTGGTGTTTACCATCGCGGCTTCCGCGAATATTCCACTGCTGTATGTTGGTGTACCAATGGCGGCTGCACTGTCTGTGACCCACGGCTTCCTGCCACCGCATCCGGGTCCGACTGCGATTGCCACCATTTTCAATGCCGATATGGGTAAAACTCTGCTGTATGGGACTATTCTGGCAATTCCGACCGTGATTCTCGCCGGTCCGGTTTACGCTCGCGTGTTGAAAGGTATCGATAAGCCGATCCCGGAAGGTCTGTACAGCGCGAAAACCTTCAGCGAAGAAGAGATGCCGAGCTTTGGCGTCAGCGTCTGGACCTCTCTGGTGCCGGTAGTGCTGATGGCGATGCGTGCGATTGCCGAAATGATCCTGCCGAAAGGTCACGCTTTCCTGCCGGTAGCGGAGTTCCTCGGTGACCCGGTAATGGCTACGCTGATTGCCGTACTGATTGCGATGTTCACCTTTGGTCTGAACCGTGGTCGTTCAATGGATCAAATTAACGACACGCTGGTTTCTTCCATCAAAATCATTGCGATGATGCTGTTGATTATCGGTGGTGGCGGTGCGTTCAAGCAGGTGCTGGTAGACAGCGGCGTGGATAAATACATTGCTTCCATGATGCACGAAACCAACATTTCTCCGCTGCTGATGGCCTGGTCGATTGCTGCCGTACTGCGTATCGCGCTGGGTTCCGCAACCGTTGCGGCAATCACTGCGGGTGGTATCGCGGCACCGCTGATTGCAACGACGGGTGTTAGCCCGGAGCTGATGGTTATTGCGGTTGGTTCCGGTAGTGTGATTTTCTCTCACGTGAACGATCCGGGCTTCTGGTTGTTCAAAGAGTACTTTAACCTGACTATCGGCGAGACCATCAAATCCTGGTCGATGCTGGAAACCATTATCTCGGTGTGCGGTCTGGTAGGCTGTCTGCTGCTGAATATGGTGATTTGATAACACTGACTGCCGGATGCATCGCATCCGGCATCAACCGCACCCTACTACTTCTTCGCTGCCGCTCTGCGCCGTCTGTCCAAATCCTTCAGCAACTTGTTCACGCCATCATCGGCAAACATCGCCTCAAGCGTTGCGGAGAGCTTGCGCCGCCAGTTTTTATACTGGTAACTGGTGCCGGGAATATTTACCGGATCCGCCATATCCAGCCAGTCTTCTGGCTGTAGTCCTAACAGGGCGCTGTTGCTATCGGCGATGTAGCGCTGTAAGCCACGATTCAGCGTCGGCGTCATCGACATCAACGATGCCTTATGCCCGGCACGTTTTGGCAGACAACCATATTTATGCAGAGCATCCAGTAGTCCTTGCTTCGCCAGTTCGCGATCCTGATACAGACCGCGCAGTACCACTTCATCCGGATACAACCCCAGCGTTTTGCCCAGCGTTAGATCCCCGCTCTCCCAGTAGCCGCGTAGCGTAGGCAGGTCGTGTGTCGCCGCAACCGCCATCGACTGCTCTGGGTACGCTTTCGGCGCGCGGAATGTCTTCTCGTGGTCGTTTTCGAAATAGAGCACTTTGTAGGAGTACACACCGCTGCTGCGCAGCTTACCGACAATCTCTACCGGTACGGTACCGAGATCTTCACCAATCACCATACAGCGATGACGCTTACTTTCGAGTGCCAGAATCGAGAGCAGATCATCCACCGGATAGTGAACATATGCCCCCTGATCTGCCGTCTCGCCATACGGTATCCACCACAAACGCAGCATCGACATCACATGGTCAATTCGTAATGCGCCGCAGTTTTGCATATTGGCACGCAACAGCTCGATAAACGGTTCATAGGCACGCGCGGTGATGATATGCGGGTCCATTGGCGGCAATCCCCAGTTCTGCCCCAACGGGCCGAGGATATCCGGCGGCGCGCCAACCGACGCTTTCAGGCAATACAGTTCACGGTCGCACCAGGTTTCTGCCCCACCTTCTGCTACACCAACGGCCAGATCACGATACAAGCCAATCGGCATTTCATAGTCCTGGCTTATCTCCCAGCAGGCGGCAAACTGGCTGTAAGCCAGCCACTGCAACCAGAGATAAAAATCGACGTCATCACGATGTTCTTCGCAGAACTGGCGCACTTCTGGTGAATCCACGTTCTGATACATCTCTGGCCATGCAGGCCAGCCCCAGCGCATTTCGTCCTCTTTCACTTGCTGGGCATGTAGTGCGTCAAACGCCGCCTGCCAGAACAGGCTGTCGCCTTGCTCTGCAACAAACTGGCGAAACGCGGCCATCTGTTCATCATCACGTTGCGCGAAACCTTTCCACGCCATTCGTAATGCTGTCATTTTTAGGGCGGTAACCGTGGAGTAATCGACCCAGTCGGCATCCCGCGCCTGTTGCAGCGTCTGTTGCATGGTCGGCAACTTCCACCAGGCCTGAGCCTCTTCGCTAAGATGGAAATCTTCAACGGCGTTAACGTCGATATAAATCACATTCAGCCAACGGCGAGAAGACGGGCTATACGGGCTGGCACTTTCCGGATTTGCCGGATAGAGCGCATGAATCGGGTTCAGACCGATGAACGACCCGCCACGTTTTGCCACATCCACCAGCATCGCTTTGAGATCGCCAAAATCCCCAATACCCCAGTTTTTTTCCGATCGCAGTGTATAAAGCTGAACGCAGGCACCCCACAGCTTTTGTTTGTTCAGCAACGCCTGCGGTTCGTAACAGCGTTTCGGGGCGACAATCACCCGGCAATGCGCGCGCTGGTCGTCCTGGGTGACTGTCAGCGTGTGATAACCTTCCGGCAGCTTCGTCGGTAGATTGAACGCTTTGCCCCCCGTTACATGGCCTTTGTACTGCGTTCCTTCTTCGGTGGTCAGCAGCCAGCTATATTCGCCGCTGCCCTCCACCGCCATCGGCATTTTTTTGCCGCTGGTATAGACCATGACATTCGGGACTGGCGTTACCGCCACTTTCGTGGCGGTACGTTGATGCATCGCGTCAAGCAAACGCCGTTTGGTTTCGGCGCTAATCGACTGCGGTTTACCGTGGGCATTGATGTAATTGGGGCTGATCCCCGCCGCCAGCGCGGCATTATCCAGACGTTTGCTTTCCATCGAGCTTCCTTAGCGTTTTGCCTGCCAGATACGAGCCTGATAATCGCGAATAGAGCGATCCGAGCTAAACATACCGCAGCGGGCGGTATTGAGGATCGCCGCGCGAGTCCAGGCCTCCTGGTCGCGGTACAGCACATCCACCTGCTTTTGTGCCTCTACATAAGCGGCGAAATCCGCCATCACCAGATACGGATCGCCGCCCTGTTTGCCGATACTGTGCAGCATCTGATCGAAGGCATGCTTATCGCCGTCGCTGTATTTACCGCTTTCCAGCTCTTTCAATACTGCGTCCAGCACCTTATCTTTCTTCCGCCATTTCACCGGGTCGTAGCCTTTGGCCAGAATTGCCTTCACTTGTTCCACGGTATGACCAAAAATAAAGATATTTTCTTCACCAACTTTCTCAGCGATTTCAACGTTCGCACCATCCAGCGTACCGACAGTAAGCGCACCATTGAGCGCCAGTTTCATATTGCCGGTACCGGAAGCTTCTTTACCTGCCGTCGAAATTTGTTCGGAGATATCCGCCGCCGGGATCAGTTTTTCCGCCGCCGAAACACAATAATCCGGCAGGAACACCACCTTCAATTTGTCGCCAACCTGCGGATCGTTGTTGATCACGTCAGCCACTTTGTTGATCGCAAAGATAATGTTCTTCGCCAGGTAGTAGCCCGGTGCCGCTTTCGCGCCAAAGAGGAAGACGCGCGGTACGCGATCAGCCTGCGGGTTTTCACGAATTTCTTTGTACAACGCCAGAATATGCAGCAGATTCAGGTGCTGGCGTTTGTACTCATGCAGACGTTTGATCTGAATATCGAAAATCGCCTGTGGATTGATCTCAATACCGGTACGAACTTTCACAAACTCTGCCAGACGGACTTTATTCGCCTGCTTGATCTCGCGATATTGCTGACGGAATTTCGCATCATCAGCGAATTTTTCCAGATTGATCAGTTGATCGAGATCGTTAGCCCACTCTTTTTTCAGTGATTTATCCAACAGAGCCGCCAGTGCCGGGTTGCACTGTTTGATCCAGCGACGTGGGGTAATACCGTTGGTGACGTTATGGAATTTGTTCGGCCATAGCTGGTGATATTCCGGGAACAGATCTTTCACCACCAGATCCGAGTGCAGCGCCGCAACACCGTTTACCGCGAAACCGCCAACCACACACAGGTTCGCCATATGCACTTGTTTGTCGTGCACCACCGCCAGTTTGGCCCACACTTTTTCATCGCCCGGCCAGGTTTTCTCCACCAGCGTTTTAAAGCGTGTATTAATTTCGTTAATAATCTGCATGTGGCGCGGCAGTAAGCCTTTCACCAGTTTCACATCCCAGCGTTCCAGCGCTTCTGGCATCAGGGTATGGTTGGTGTAAGCGAAAGTTTTACTGGTGATAGCCCAGGCGTCATCCCAGCTCATCTGGTGCTCATCGATCAGCACGCGCAGCAGTTCTGGAATCGCGATAGTTGGGTGGGTATCGTTCAGCTGAATAACTTCGTAATCCGCCAGTTCGTGCAATTTACGCCCCGCCAGATGATGGCGACGCAAAATATCCGCTACCGAACAGGCACACTGGAAGTATTGCTGCATCAGGCGCAGCTTTTTACCGGCAGTATTGTTGTCGTTTGGCTAGGGAACTTTGGTCAGTTTTTCCGCGTTGATGCCCTGCTGTTCGGCACGCAGGAAATCACCATCGTTAAATTTAGTCAGATCAAACGGATGCGCATGCGTCGCCTGCCACAGACGCAGTGGCTGCGCCACGCCATTACGATAGCCGACAACGGGGAGATCCCACGCTTGACCAGTAATGGTAAATTCCGGCTCCCAGCGTCCGTCTTTCGTCACTTTACCGCCAATCCCTACCTGCACATCCAGTGCTTCATTGTGGCGGAACCACGGATAGTTACCACGATGCCAGTCATCCGGCGCTTCAACCTGTTTGCCATCGACAAATGACTGGCGGAACAAGCCATATTGATAATTAAGGCCGTAGCCAGTAGCTGACTGCCCGACAGTTGCCATTGAGTCGAGGAAGCACGCCGCCAGACGTCCCAGACCACCGTTACCCAGCGCCGGGTCGATCTCTTCTTCCAGCAAGTCAGTCAGGTTGATGTCATAAGCCTTCAACGAATCCTGTACATCCTGATACCAGCCGAGATTCAACAGATTGTTGCCCGTCAGGCGACCAATCAAAAACTCCATTGAGATGTAGTTAACATGCCGCTGATTCGCCACCGGTTTGGCAAATTGCTGAGCACGCAGCATTTCGGCCAGTGCTTCGCTCACTGCCAGCCACCACTGACGAGGGGTCATTTCAGCCGCAGAATTTAAGCCATAACGCTGCCACTGACGTGAAAGCGCTTCCTGAAATTGCTTATCGTTAAAAATAGGTTGTGACATAGGAGTTCCACTTTTCTTAGATTTTCAACACAACGTTATCGCTAGTTTGCCAGGCTCGATGTTGACCTTCCTCATCCTGCGGGGGATTAGGCAGGGAGGAGTTGCGGGGATGAGCAAGGAAATGTGATCTCGACCACTTAAAGCTAGTGCAAACCACAGGATTAGCAGCAAATCAATGCCATACAGCGCAGAAAATCTGTATCTAAGTGCAAAAAATGGCCGTTGCGTATTTTCAAAAAGCGGAAGGTAACTCTATAAATTAAGTAAAGGAGTGAAACAGTTTCATAAGTAAAATATCAAGTGTGCTCCATCTCATTCTTAATAGATTTATTAAGATCATCTTTTTAGATGGCACTTTCATCAGGGATAAAGAAGAAACCCTTGCTTAAATGAAACTGATGAACATAAGGAAAATACCGTACAACCCAGTATTCACGCTGGATCAGCGTCGTTTTAGGTGAGTCATTAATAAAGATTTGGAATTGTGACAGAGTGCAAATTCAGACACATAAAAAAACGTCATCGCTTGCATTAGAAAGGTTTCTGGCCGACCTTATAACCATTAATTACGAAGCGCAAAAAAAATAATATTTCCTCATATTCCACAGTGAAGTGATTAACTATGCTGATTCCGTCAAAATTAAGTCGTCCGGTTCGACTCGACCATACCGTGGTTCGTGAGCGCCTGCTGGCTAAACTTTCCGGCGCGAACAACTTCCGGCTGGCGCTGATCACAAGTCCTGCGGGCTACGGAAAGACCACGCTCATTTCCCAGTGGGCGGCAGGCAAAAACGATATCGGCTGGTACTCGCTGGATGAAGGTGATAACCAGCAAGAGCGTTTCGCCAGCTATCTCATTGCCGCCGTGCAGCAGGCAACCAACGGTCACTGTGCGATATGTGAGACAATGGCGCAAAAACGGCAATATGCCAGCCTGACGTCACTCTTCGCCCAGCTTTTCATTGAGCTGGCGGAATGGCATAGCCCACTTTATCTGGTCATCGATGACTATCATCTGATCACTAATCCAGTGATCCACGAGTCAATGCGCTTCTTTATTCGCCATCAACCAGAAAATCTCACCCTGGTGGTGTTGTCACGCAACCTTCCGCAACTGGGCATTGCCAATCTGCGTGTTCGTGACCAACTGCTGGAAATTGGCAGTCAGCAACTGGCATTTACCCATCAGGAAGCGAAGCAGTTTTTTGATTGCCGTCTGTCATCGCCGATTGAAGCCGCAGAAAGCAGTCGGATTTGTGATGACGTTTCCGGTTGGGCGACGGCACTGCAGCTAATCGCCCTCTCCGCCCGGCAGAATACCCACTCAGCCCATAAGTCGGCACGCCGCCTGGCGGGAATCAATGCCAGCCATCTTTCGGATTATCTGGTCGATGAGGTTTTGGATAACGTCGATCTCGCAACGCGCCATTTTCTGTTGAAAAGCGCCATTTTGCGCTCAATGAACGATGCACTCATCAACCGTGTGACCGGCGAAGAAAACGGGCAAATGCGCCTCGAAGAGATTGAGCGTCAGGGGCTGTTTTTACAGCGGATGGATGATACCGGCGAGTGGTTTTGCTATCACCCACTGTTTGGTAACTTCCTGCGCCAGCGCTGCCAGTGGGAACTGGCGGCGGAGCTGCCGGAAATCCACCGTGCCGCCGCAGAAAGCTGGATGGCCCAGGGATTCCCCAGCGAAGCGATTCATCATGCGCTGGCGGCAGGCGATGCGCTGATGCTGCGCGATATTCTGCTTAATCACGCGTGGAGTCTGTTCAACCATAGCGAACTGTCGCTGCTGGAAGAGTCGCTTAAGGCCCTGCCGTGGGACAGTTTGCTGGAAAATCCGCAGTTGGTGTTATTGCAGGCGTGGCTGATGCAAAGCCAGCATCGCTACGGCGAAGTTAACACCCTGCTGGCCCGCGCTGAACATGAAATCAAGGACATCAGAGAAGGCACCATGCACGCAGAATTTAACGCTCTGCGCGCCCAGGTGGCTATTAACGATGGTAACCCGGATGAAGCGGAACGGCTGGCAAAACTGGCACTGGAAGAACTGCCTCCGGGCTGGTTCTATAGCCGCATTGTGGCAACCTCGGTGCTGGGTGAAGTGTTGCACTGCAAAGGCGAATTGACCCGCTCACTGGCGTTAATGCAGCAAACCGAACAGATGGCACGCCAGCACGATGTCTGGCACTACGCCTTATGGAGTTTAATCCAGCAAAGTGAAATTCTGTTTGCTCAGGGATTCCTGCAAACCGCGTGGGAAACGCAGGAAAAAGCGTTCCAGCTGATCAACGAGCAGCATCTGGAACAGCTGCCAATGCATGAGTTTCTGGTGCGCATTCGTGCGCAGCTGTTATGGGCCTGGGCGCGGCTGGATGAAGCCGAAGCGTCGGCGCGTAGCGGGATTGAAGTCTTGTCGTCTTATCAGCCACAGCAACAGCTTCAGTGCCTGGCAATGTTGATTCAATGCTCGCTGGCCCGTGGTGATTTAGATAACGCCCGTAGCCAGCTGAACCGTCTGGAAAACCTGCTGGGAAATGGCAAATATCACAGCGACTGGATCTCTAACGCCAACAAAGTCCGGGTGATTTACTGGCAAATGACCGGCGATAAAGCCGCCGCTGCCAACTGGTTGCGTCATACGGCTAAACCGGAGTTTGCGAACAACCACTTCCTGCAAGGTCAATGGCGCAACATTGCCCGCGCACAAATCTTGCTGGGCGAGTTTGAACCTGCGGAAATTGTTCTCGAAGAACTCAATGAAAATGCCCGCAGTCTGCGGTTGATGAGCGATCTCAACCGTAACCTGTTGCTGCTTAATCAACTGTACTGGCAGGCCGGACGTAAAAGTGACGCCCAGCGTGTGTTGCTGGACGCATTAAAACTGGCGAATCGCACCGGATTTATCAGTCATTTTGTCATCGAAGGCGAAGCGATGGCGCAACAACTGCGCCAGTTGATTCAGCTTAATACGCTGCCGGAACTGGAACAGCATCGTGCGCAGCGTATTCTGCGAGAAATCAATCAACATCATCGGCATAAATTCGCCCATTTCGATGAGAATTTCGTTGAACGTCTGCTAAATCATCCGGAAGTGCCAGAACTGATCCGCACCAGCCCGCTGACCCAACGTGAATGGCAGGTCCTGGGGCTGATTTACTCCGGTTACAGCAACGAGCAAATTGCAGGCGAGCTGGAAGTGGCGGCAACCACCATCAAAACGCATATCCGCAATCTGTACCAAAAACTCGGTGTCGCCCACCGTCAGGCCGCGGTACAACACGCGCAGAAACTGCTGAAGATGATGGGATATGGGGTGTGAGTTTAGCCGGATAATACGTCGGATCCGGCTTACATCTTTATATCATTCAATGCTCACCCGCGTTACGCCATCAGCCTCCACCAGACCAAACCGCACTGGCAAGAAACGCTCCACCACCGCGATATTGGTCAGCAGATGGCATGAGGGATGGGCGACCGTAAATTCTCCCGCGCCAGCCAGCGCGTTCGGTGATATTTTCACTTTCGACTTCAAGCGAGACGGTATTACCCGGTCCCTGGTCACGCGGCAGGTTATGAATATTCTTCTCATGCAGGGAAAAACTACCCACCAGCGTAGCGATTTCACGCTCAGCGACATGCCTCGGCACGCCAGCTAACAGCACCTCTCCACGCATCTGCACAATGTTCCCGCGCTCGCCAAGTTGCAAAGTGTTAAACGATGCCACGGGCGAGACTTCCGTCGCCACCACCCCGCCTCCGGCAGGATAAAAACCGTGGCGTAATAATGTGGTTTGCTGATGAATGCCCATTTTCGCCAGCAGCGGCTCCAGCACCCGGCGGCTAAAATCCGCAGGCGGTGCCGACGGGTTATCGGTGCCGCCGCTCACTTCAACACGCGAAGGCCCGTCAGCAAACCACAGCGCGGGCAGCACCGTTTGCAGCACCAGCGTGCTGCTTCCGGCGCTACCGATAGCAAAGCGGTAATCGCCGCCGCGCACGGTGCCAGGCCGGAAGACCAGATGCTGCGACCCCAGCTCCGCGCCTTCCACCGTTGCTCGGCAAATTTCCGTCGCCGCCTTAACCGCGGTCAGATGCTGGCGCAACAGCCCCGGTTTCGCCCGCCCGGCACGAATGCCAGTGATGGTAAATGGCTGGCCAGTTATCATCGACAGGCTCAGCGCCGAGCGCAGGATCTGCCCGCCGCCTTCGCCCTGTGCGCCATCCAGCGCAATCATCCTTTTCATCATTTATCCTTTTACACACACCACCTGACGCAGGGTGTAGATAACTTCCACCAGATCGCTTTGTGCCGCCATCACCGCGTCGATATCTTTATACGCCATCGGGATTTCGTCGATCACTTCGGCATCTTTACGGCATTCCACATGCGCGGTGGCACGAATTTGATCTTCCACGCTGAACAGTTTTTTCGCTTTAGTACGGCTCATTACCCGCCCGGCACCGTGGCTGCACGAACAGAACGACTCTACATTTCCCAGCCCACGGACGATAAAGCTTTTCGCTCCCATCGACCCTGGAATAATTCCATATTGACCAGCACGCGCAGACACCGCGCCTTTACGCGTCACGTAGATCTCTTCACCAAAGTGCTGTTCTTTTTGCACATAGTTGTGGTGACAGTTGATCTCTTCCATCGCCAGCGTTTGCGGCTGCCTTACCGTTTTCTGCGTAATGCTCTGCAACGCCGTTACCACGTTTTCCATCATCGCATCGCGGTTAAGGCTGGCAAAAAGCTGCGCCCAGGCCACCGCTTTCAGGTAATCGTCAAAGTATTCCGTACCTTCCATAAAGTACGCCAGATCACGCGACGGCAACGTTTCAAGTGTTTCCTGCATCTCTTTTTGCGCCAGATCGATAAAATAAGTTCCGATGGCGTTACCAATTCCGCGTGAACCGGAGTGCAGCATAATCCACACCTGGTCCGACTCATCAAGGCAGATTTCAATAAAGTGGTTACCCGTTCCCAGCGTTCCCAGATGTTTATAGTTGTTAGTGTTAAGGAAACGTGGATATTTTTGCGTTAACCACTGATAACCGGCTTCCAGCTCAGCCCATTTCGCATCGACGTTAACAGGCGGATTTTCCCATGCGCCTTTATCACGTTTACAACGTCCGGTAGTACGCCCGTGCGGCACGGCAGCTTCAATCGCCTGACGCAGCTCCGCCAGGTTTTCCGGCAGGTCTGCCGCCGTTAACGCGGTACGCAGCGCGTTCATTCCACAACCGATATCTACCCCCACCGCCGCCGGAATAATCGCCCCTTTGGTTGGGATCACGCTACCAATGGTGGAACCTTTACCCAGATGTACATCAGGCATTACCGCAATATGTTTGAAAATAAACGGCATCTTCGCCGTATTTATCAGTTGCTGACGCGCATCGTCTTCTACCGGTACGCCTTTGGTCCACATTTTTACCGGGACATTTTCAGTGGTCAGTAATTCGTAATTCATTTTGTTTTTCTCTTTTCGTTGTTTGCTGTCCTGATAATTGCAACCGTCGTGCCAGAAAATTAAATAAGCAGCTTAATTTTTTAATTCATTGTTTTTAATAGATTAAATCTTTACGTCCGTAAACGGAGATTTCCCGCAAAGCCAATTCGCCGATAATGAAATATCGTCTTTTATAAGGATATCTAAGATGCGTAAAACAGTGGCTTTTGGCTTTGTCGGCACCGTACTGGATTATGCCGGGCGCGGCAGTCAGCGCTGGTCGAAATGGCGTCCGTCACTCTGTCTATGCCAGCAAGAATCGTTAGTCATCAATCGACTGGAATTGTTGCACGACGCCCGCTCACGCTCGCTGTTTGAAACGCTTAAACGCGATATCGCCAATGTTTCGCCAGAAACAAAAGTGGTGGGCGTTGAGATTGAACTGCATAACCCGTGGGATTTCGAAGAGGTTTACGCCTGCCTGCATGATTTCGCCCGTGGTTACGCGTTCCAGCCAGAAAAAGAAGACTATTTAATTCACATCACCACCGGTACCCACGTCGCGCAGATTTGCTGGTTTCTGCTGGCAGAAGCGCGTTATCTACCCGCCCGGTTGATACAATCTTCACCACCGCGCAAAAAAGAACAACCGCGCGGCGCAGGTGAAGTGACGATTATCGATCTCGATTTAAGCCGTTATAACGCCATCGCCAGCCGCTTTGCCGAGGAACGCCAGCAAACCCTCGATTTCCTCAAATCCGGCATTGCCACGCGTAACGCCCACTTCAACCGCATGATTGAGCAGATCGAAAAAGTGGCGATCAAATCCCGCGCACCGATCCTGCTCAACGGCCCAACCGGTGCGGGAAAGTCGTTTCTGGCACGACGCATCTTCGAGTTAAAACAGGCGCGGCATCAGTTTAGCGGCGCGTTTGTGGAGGTGAACTGTGCCACTCTGCGCGGCGATACCGCCATGTCAGCGCTGTTTGGTCATGTGAAAGGCGCGTTTACCGGGGCGCGGGAGTCGCGGGAAGGATTATTACGCAGCGCCAACGGCGGGATGTTATTTCTTGATGAGATTGGCGAACTGGGCGCAGACGAACAGGCAATGCTGCTGAAAGCCATTGAAGAGAAAACCTTTTACCCGTTTGGCAGCGATCGCCAGGTGAGTAGCGATTTTCAGCTTATCGCCGGAACGGTGCGCGATTTGCGCCAACTGGTTGTCGAAGGCAAATTTCGCGAAGACCTGTACGCACGGATTAATCTCTGGACTTTCGCTCTGCCGGGGCTACGCCAGCGCCAGGAAGATATTGAACCTAACCTGGATTATGAAGTGGAGCGCCACGCCTCACTTACCGGCGACAGCGTGCGTTTTAACACCGAAGCGCGGCGCGCCTGGCTGGCCTTTGCAACATCATCTCAGGCGGCATGGCGCGGTAACTTTCGCGAGCTTTCTGCCAGCGTCACGCGAATGGCAACCTTTGCCACTAGCGGACGCATCACTCTGGAAGTGGTTGAAGATGAGATAAACCGTCTGCGCTATAACTGGCAGGAGAGCCGCCCTTCCGTGCTTACACAGCTACTGGGCGCTGAAGCGGAAAACATCGACCTCTTTGATCGACTGCAACTGGAACACGTTATCGCTATCTGCCGTCAGGCAAAGTCGCTTTCCG
>ERZ1036441.620-NODE-620-length-14727-cov-83.278285_pt1 | contig 14727 bp, 10 predicted proteins | sample MGYA00514225_ERZ1036441 | MGnify/ENA primary metagenome ERZ1036441 (study PRJEB33795, sample SAMN09464925) | human gut metagenome | host: Homo sapiens | place: USA: Stanford, California | collected 2016-08 | study: EMG produced TPA metagenomics assembly of the... | reverse complement strand
ATCTGACTCCGGTAAGGGGTAATGATTCCTAAAGTACGGGATTCGTCAAAATCTGTCTGATGATCTTCATAAATGCGAGCAGCTAAGTCGGCAACAATACGTGCTTCCGAATAGTTGATCTTTGCAGATGCTCCGGCCTTCTCCGGCACAGAGGGATAAAAAGCCAAACGACAAATGGTATCGGATGATTCTATTTGGTGAGGTAGGCCGACAGGGATCAGACGCCCTCCATAAAAGGCACGATTAGCAAACAAAGCAACTTCCGGATGCATTCGCCCTTGACGGCACAGCATATCGTAGGAGCGATGAACCGTTGCAGTACAGTTCCGGTAGAGGCGTTCAAACAAGGAATCTTTCAAATTGGTCAACCCGATAGACAGTAAAGATTCATCATAAATAGCCGATTGCTCCGTATTTTGCTGTACCACAGCAGGCAGTTGTTTATGATCTCCGATCAACACAAACTTATCTATTGCATCTTTTCCGTCTTCTCCACGTGCACAGAGAATGCCTAACAACTGCGGTTCCAATATTTGGGTAGCTTCATCAATAATGGCTACATCAAAATGCTTCAAACGAAACAGTTCCGGTTTGCCGGAAATAGCCGCTACCGTTCCCACAATAATCCGACAATTCCGGATGCGTTCGTACACTTCCGAACGACGGTTACAAGAGGATAATTCATTTTCAATCAGATGCCCGCGGTAGGCTTCATCACATGATAATTCACTTCCCACACGTATAAAATCAACAGCCGGAGCAATGGAAGCCAGCGACTTGCATATCTCATCGACAGCCCGGTTGGTGTATGAAAGCAAAAGAATCTGCGCATCTTTATCTGCATGAAAAGTCTCTACCATTTTCTTCAGGGCACATGAAGTTTTGCCTGTTCCCGGAGGCCCGATAAGAAGGAAATAATCCTGTGCGGCTTTTGCTTTCAGGGCGATTCGCGTAAAATCGTCTTCCGAACGGGAAATCATAGGATCCAATGATTCATCAAACCGAGGAGGACGCTGTGACAGCAACAAGTCACGGCGTTCCTTCCTTGCAGAAAGATAAATATATAACCCCTGATACATCGAGCGGAATGTTGTATCCATTGTATCATGTTCTATCGCATAAAGGCTTTCGGCAGGAAGTACGGATGGATTCTGCTGGGTAGCACGTAAGCGGATACTTATTTCGTTTTCGGTCAGGTACTCGATATTGCCCTTGAAAACCATTTTATTGGTAACGTTATCTGTATCGCGGTTACGTTCATAAAGGATAATGGCGTCGCCTTGACGGAAATTAGGAAGAGAAGTCTCTGTTTCAAGAGCTTCACTTCTGACAGTCTTACTTGCAGAGGCTTCATTTCCAAGAATATCTTTTCCAATAGCTTTATCTCCGGTAATGTCATTTCCAATAGCTTTATCTCCGGTAATGTCATTTACGGCAGCTTCATTCAACAAAGTTTTCCCAGCCTTTTCCTTTTTAAAGAAAGAAAAAGTAAGTCCGGCTTTATGTTCATCGGCAGCATGATTCTCCTTTATTCTCAAATCATAAATGATTTCTCCGGCCTCGCATTTCTCCGCTAATGTAGAAAGCCATAAAGAAGCTGCCCCGGTACGTCCTTCATAATCCACATCACCGGATTTTGAAGTATAAAGTTCCTTTGTAATGAAGTTGTACACCGCATAGAAGTAATTCTTTTCCAGTGGAGAAAGAGCTTTCAGTTTCGATTGAAAGTTATCAATAGAAGGACGCAGATATGTTTCCCAAAAACGTCCTTTCAATCCTCTTTCATTCAAGGTGGAGGCATTGATTTCTTCCAGTTTTTGTGCCGTATATTCCAGACTGTTTCGCAATTGGACGCCATATTCATCGGCCACAATGCGGTTACGCAAGTCAATCACCCGACGTACCATCGCCCACGAAGGACGGGAGGGATAAAGGAGCGGATAACGGGTATAAAGCAAATAGGCTTTCACTTTCCGGTGATCCATTCCCATCGAATATTGCAGGACTGCTTGATAAAGTAACATCTGTACTTTATTATTCTCCTTCGGCTCTACCTTGCCCCGGATAGCGTATTCATCCGCCTTGCCGGATTTCATTTCTATGAAAGAAGACATATCCCGCTGCATATAGTCGAGACGTCCCTGAAGTCCGAGTGCTTCACAGATATAAGACGGTTCGAGCACGGCATCCGTCTTGTCCAGTTCATAACCGGCTGCATGAAAGGTATCATTGACCGTTTCACGAATATGATCGAAGTGCAGTTTGCAGTCCTCAAAGAATTGGCGTTCTTTCTCTTTGTCGCGCAAATCGGAACAGGCAGCCAGCTCAATAGGATAACGCCGGAAGGCTTTCTGCATACAGGTACGATAATCTATGTCTTCACTCTTCGCATGAATCCATTCGTCCAGAAAAAGATTGGCTATATTTCCCAGTAACAGAGGCCGGGCATTTTCGATCGGTTGAAGACGGGAAAGAAAATAATTGGCCGGATGATGCCCGTAATCACGGAAACACTCTGCCAAAGAACTGATGTCAAGTAAATAATCCGGTTCGAGTACAATGAAAGAAGGAGTCAGGATTCCCGCCTCATCCACTGCAACATCCAATAAATTGACCTGGGCATGACGCCAAAGCAGTTTGCACGTTTCTGCAAACTCTTCATTGATTTGAGGAATATTATAACGAACTAAATATGGTTTCTCCGAGACTTCGTCCAAGGGAGTCACATACAAATATTGCTCGTCGGCATACTGGAAGCAGACACGCATCCGCTGCACTCGTTCGCGGGCAGGAGGCGCAACCAGGTAGGTGGCATCCGCACGCGGAAGTAGGCGGTATAATTCCAAGGGAATATCCTCTTCCAGGAGTTTACGAATAAAGAAAGCTAATGTTTTCGCATCGCGCAAGAGTTGTTCCCGGTTGGGCTCCTGCTGGCGGTTCAAGATAGCATTCGAAGTGAGCCGGAAAGTATGCAGCCGGTTCTGCTCTGCAACAGAAAGACCGACCTTAGCCGCCACGAAACTGATTCGTGCGGAAAGGTCGGTCATCTGTAAGCTTTCGTTTTGCATTTGCGCGCGACAAATACGCTCCAGCAAGTCGCGCATTTGCTTATATCCTACGGCAAGATAAGCATCTTCCGTCCGGCAAACTGCTAAAAGGATTTCATAAGATTCTATCGCTTCACTCTTCGGACAGGGCAACTTCATCTCCAGCTTCATCTTCAACTTCCTCTTCTGTTTTCTTCTTGTCTTTTATCATCAAAATACTCATCTCGTACAACAGATAAAGCGGAATAGCAACAACACTCAAGGTGAACGGGTCTCCCGTCGGAGTAATAATAGCAGCAGCTATCACTATGATGACAACCGCATGACGGCGATATTTCCGCAGGAAGGACTTGTTGACCACTCCCATTAAAGAAAGCAACCATGTAACCAATGGAAGTTCAAAAGCCAATCCCATGCAGAGAATCAGCATCATAAAATTGTCGATATAAGAATTGAGCGACAGGATATTCTCCACTTCCGAACTCAACTGATAAGTAGAAAGGAAACGGAGAGTCAACGGATAAACCATAAAGTAGCCCAACAGTACACCGATGAAGAACATCAGTGTTCCGATAGTCAATGCTTTACGCACGCCCTTTCTCTCATTCGGATAAAGGGCGGGATTGATGAAACGCCATATTTCAAAAAAGATATAAGGCATAGCCGTCACCACCGACATCCAGAATGCTGTCGACATGTGAATAAAGAAAGGAGCAGCCAAGTTGATATTGACCAGCTTCACATAAAATTGTTGCGTGAAGAAGTCATCGGTCAAATCAAATGTTTTACCGATATGCCGTAATAAATCGTAGAATATGAAATCATTGTGGCAAGGCGCAAGTATTACATGGTCGAAGAGGTAGGGCATAGCAATAAAATAGCCTATTGCCAATACAAACCAAACTCCAACTACCCGAAAAAGTACCTTACGCAATTCGTCCAAATGATCCCAAAAGGTCATTTCTGCCATCCGTATGTTGTGCTCTTTTAGTTCTTAGAAGGATCTACAGGTTTGTCCAACTCGTCTTTAGCCTTGTTTATTTCATCTTTCGCTTCGTTTACACCGTCTTTGAAGCTCTTTACGCCTTTGCCTAATCCGCGCATCAGTTCAGGAATTTTCTTTCCACCAAAAAGAAGAAGGATAACCAAAGCGATAATAATCCATTCGGAACCACTGGGCAAAAAGCCTAACAATAATAAGTTTGTCATAAGTTTATTTGATATAAGAGGTTTTTAATAGTTGCTGCAAATATAATCATTTTCACCACAGATTACACGGATTCACACAGATTTATAGCTTATCTTTCGATTTATTGCTACTATATATTCTCTTCAATCTGTGTGAATCCGTGTAATCTGTGGTGAATTAATCCTGATAATATACCCGTTTCACCCGTGTCGATATACTTGTCAACACTTCATAAGGAATCGTTTCCAGCTTATCGGACAACACCGTAATCGGCAGATCATCACCGAAGATGATAGCCTGATCGCCTTCCCGACAATCAATATCCGTCACATCGATCATGCAGACGTCCATACAGATATTCCCCACATAAGGAGCTTTCTTTCCGTTCACCAGGCAATAGGCGTTGCCGCGTCCCAAGTGGCGGTTCAGTCCATCCGCATAACCGATAGGAATAGCTGCAATGCGTGAAGGGCGTACCAAATGCCCCATCCGGCTATATCCTACCGTATCTTCTTGAGGAACATCCCGGATCTGAAGGATGGTGGTCTTGAGCGTACTTACATTATGTATTATCGAATTGTCTATCGGGCTGACTCCATAAAGTCCGATTCCCAAGCGCACCATATCGTACTGTGCTTCGGGGAAACGCTCGATTCCTGCCGTATTACAGATATGACGGAGAATCTTATGAGAGAAGGCGGCCTGCAATTCTTGCGAACCTTTCTCAAACAATTCAATCTGTCCGCGGGTGAAAGCGTCGAACTGCGACGAATCACTTCCTACAAAATGAGAGAATACCGAACGGGGAATCACCGCGCTCTGATTCTTCAGTCGACGGATAAGCAATGGAATATCCTCTACCGCAAAACCCAAACGGTGCATACCTGTATCAAGTTTCACATGAATGGGGAAGTTGGTGATTCCTTCTTTCTCCGCAGCTTTGATAAGTGCGTCGAGCAGATGGAAATTATAGACTTCCGGTTCCAGTTTATAATCAAACATGGTTTTGAATGCCGTAAGTTCCGGGTCCATAATGATAATAGAGGCGGTAATGCCTGCCTTGCGGAGTTCGGAACCTTCGTCAGCAACGGCTACAGCCAGATAATCGACATGGTGTTCCTGTAAACTCTTGGCAATTTCATACGAACCGGCTCCGTAAGCTGATGCTTTCACCATACAGATCATCTTTGTTTCCGGATGGCGAAGCATAGAACGGTAATGGTTCAAGTTGGCTACCATCGCTCCGAGATTTACTTCGAGAATGGTTTCATGTACCTTCAATTCGAGGGCTTCGGATACCAGATCAAAGTTGAACACGCGGGAACCTTTCACCAGAATCACTTCCGAATGAAGCGATTTGAGTATATTGGATGCAAGGAGTGCTTCTGTGTTAGGAAAGAAATAGCGTTCGAGATCATCATCAAAACGGGCGGAACAAGAAGATATCTCCTGCCCTACTCCAATCAGTTTATTAATACCTTTACTCTGCACCAATTGTGCCACACGCCGATAAAGCGTAGCGGTACTTTGCCCGGTTTCCAGTATATCCGACAGGATAAGCGTCCGTTTCAAGCCTTTCTTTTCCGAGCGGCGTACAAGGAAATCGAGAGCAATATCCAATGATGCCAAGTCTGAATTATAGCTATCATTAATCAGTACACAGTTATTCTTCCCCTCTTTCACCTCCAGACGCATGGCAATCGGTTCGAGACGGGCCATCCGCTCGGTTATCTGGTCGGCAGGTGTCATCAGGTAAAGACAAGCTGCCAGACAATTCAGTGCATTTTCAATGGAAGCGTCATCGATGAAAGGAATACAGAAAGTATTATCCATCTCCAGATAACGATAGGATATAACGGTATGATCTTCTTTCTTGGTCACACGGCTGATATACAACGGGCGTTCAATGTCGGTACGGCTCCAGGCAATCTCACGTGCCGTCAGCATTGATTTTGCGACACAATTGCTGATTAACTCGTTATCACCGTTGTAAATCACGACATCACAGTCTTTGAAAAGCGTTAGCTTTTCCATGCATTTCTCCTGCAAGGAGAAGAAGTTTTCCTGATGGGCACCACCGATATTGGTCAGAATACCAATAGTAGGCTTAATCATTCGTTTCAAAGCTCCCATCTCCCCCATCTCGGAAATGCCGGCTTCGAAAATACCCAGCTCGGCTTCTTCTGAAAGTTGCCACACAGAAAGTGGGACTCCGATCTGCGAATTATAACTGCGTGGAGAACGAACGATGCAACGATCCGGGCTAAGCAACTGGTGCAACCACTCCTTCACAATGGTTTTTCCATTACTGCCAGTGATACCAATCACAGGGATTTTAAATTTATCACGATGTGTTTCGGCAAGCTTCTGCAAAGCTTTCAGAGGATTGGGAACGATGAGGAAGTTGAGAGTTGAGAGTTGAGAATTGAGAGTGGGCTGCGCACCATCATGCTGCATAGAACTCTCAACTCTCAACTCTCCATTCTCAACTTCTTTAAAGTCTTCTTCCGTAATTACAAAATTACGTACGCCCCGGTCATATAAATCGGGGATATAACGGGCTCCGCTGTTTCGTTTGGTAGTTAAAGCAAAAAAAAGAGTTTCTTCCGGAAAACTCAAAGAGCGGCTGTCTGTTAGCAGCCAATCAATAGTCGCTTTATGTTTGCCCACACGGCGGGCACCGATACTTTTGGCTATGGATTCAATCGCATATGACATAGTTCTGTTTCTTTTTGAAAATCTAAGTACGGGTATTTTCCGATAAGTCGTTCTATTTTTAACACTATTTGTCCTAAAAAGCGTTGATACGCCTCTGACTCGGGATGAAAGGGCTTGTGCGCCAAGTCCCGGCGGATGTCTTGCACAGCTACGATAACCTGCTTTGTTTCAGAAGAAAAGAAGGTTTCGGAGAAGCGTTCCCACAGGTAACGAATCGCCAGAGGAGACGGATGCAACATATCGTCGGCATAGAAGCGATAATCACGTAATTCGTCCAATATGATTTCATAAGAGGGGAAATAGAACACTCGTTCCGGGAACAGTTGTTGCAATCGGTCGATGGCAAGCAGCAGAGTCGATTTGCTTAACTGGTTGGCGTGCATCCCGTCGCGTATATGACGGATCGGGCTGACTGTAAACAGCCATTTTAGTTCCGGATTCAGGGCTGACATTTCGGTGATGAGTGCTGTATAATCTTCTACAATTTCTTCAACAGACAGAAGCCTACGATTAAATTTATTCTCAGGCAGTTTATGACAGTTAGACACTACCTTTCCCGTTTCTTTCTGCTCATAAACATAAGCAGTTCCAAAAGTCAACATCAGCCAGTCAAGTTTTTGCATAGCCTGATGAACTTGTAACAGCCGAATATTGATATTCTGCAATGTACTTTCCAAGGTAGGTCCAGAAAAAAGACCATGATGCATAGGACTATGCCAAAGGTCATTATGGAAAAACAAGTCACCCTTCTTATATACTTTTCTTTTTAAGATTTCAATCAGAACAGCAGAAAGAGAAGAAGGGTTGTAAAGAATACCAAAAGGATTCAAATCTAATTGAAATTTGGCATCTTTCAAAAAATTCCCTACATTTTGGACAAAGCAAGATCCCATCATGAGTATTTGTCCGGCATGAGTAATAGGCGGTAAACCAACAGGTAACTCTATTTGTGTACGGAAATCCATATTATTTTCTCTTTAAAAATTTCAAACTATTCTCCAAGCACTACCCAATACCCATATCGTTTGCTTCCTACGCGTTTTAATAAGCCCAACTCCTGTAAACGTGCCAAGTTATATTTTATACCATCGACTGTTATACCTTCAATATGACTATTTAAATCCGCCCGTGTGGCCTCCGGATGTTCTCTTAGATAACTTAAAATCATATTTTGGGCTTCTGTTAATTTCTGGGTAGTGTATTGGGTAGTAGATTGGGTAGTAGATTGGGTAGTAGATTGAGCCGGTCTTCGTTCATTATCGGCACTATCTTCCATATTTGTATTCTCCTGATAATTCTTTTTAATAAACTGTACTTGAAAAGACAAACCAACCTCCTTCCAACATAAATCAATTTCAGGATAAGATTTCATTTCTTCAGCCACCATTTTCAATCCATTACCCCATTGGTCAATGATGCCAAGTCTTTTAAACACAGGAGCTATTACTTTATTTCTTGCATCTGATTGGCGGCTCTCCATTGCCGAATAATCAATAGAGGGTGGTAAAAGACCAGGACTTGTGATCTCAACCATATCATCATATATGGCAACTTTGACATCTTTTCCTGTCAGAGAATAATCTCTATGTACAATCGCATTACGGATAATCTCCCTTATTGCCTTCACTGGATACTCCCAACGTGAAACCGTATATACTCCCTCTATATTTGCTGCTTTATTAATATGCCGAAGTACAAAGTTATAAGTTTCTTCCGCCTGTAACCCAATGTGGACAATAATACTTTTTTGATCTAAAAACTCTTCCGTTCCTGTCCCTTTGAAACGGGCACATTCAACTTTGGCATTCGGAAACATAGAATTACGCAAATTATCATCCGAAAATAGAAGTAAAGCTTTTGTAGGATATTCTTTATCCTGTTCAGTCTTAACCAATTCCAGTTTACGAAGCACTTGAATATTTAAATCTTCACCTGTTTTCTCTTTGTAGAGTAATTTAAACCCACTTATATCCAATTCATCTGCGGACTTATCCATGACAACCTCACTATCAAAAGAAATATTTCTCCGTCTCCGCTCTAACTCTGCAATAATTGTTTCATCAGCTAGTTTATTGGTTGAACCAACCCTAATATAAGTTCCTTTCAGCTTCCCTTTATCTTTAAGATAGTAAGGGGGCATACTTCCACGATAAATACACACTTTAATAAGGTGTTTGTCCTCTATAGTTAAAAAAGAGACTTCAGGTAATATAATCGGATAACATCTATCATATATTAAATTACTAATTTGCTCTTCAATACGAGGTAATTCTTCTTCGGACAACCCTATTATCTGTCGCGGGTTATCATTGATACCTATATAAATTTCACCTCCCGCATCATTGGCAAAAGCCACTACAGTTTTTGCTAAATCAGAATTTGTAGGAAGCTCACCTTTAAATTCTAAACGCCGACCTTCAGACTGGTTTATAAGTTCATTAATAGACATCTATTGAATATATTGTTTTTTAAACTTTTTCTCGAAGCAAAAGTACAATAAAGATATGACAAATAATTGGAGAAGCAAAAGAACTTTCTTATCTTTGTCTTTATCTGATAATCAAACCAACAAACTGCAAAATATAATTATCCATAATATGAATAACATACAAGTTAGCCTAAAAGCAGATAACCAAAACGGAATACTATCCATACAAGGAGTTGATTTATTTAGTATCATAGATACCGACTGGAACTGGAACAATATTTCATTCATACAGGATTCTTGTGTAAGAGCTTTTTTTATACGTGCCAAAAAACTTCTGAACAATAATATTGCAGAAGAAGAAGATAATCAAGTCTTCAATGATGCATCTAAAAATCCAGAAGAAATAAATTCATATTATGAAAAAGAATTCGGCTATTCTGAATGGATACTACCAGAAACAGATGATTATGATCCTAGTGATGAAACAGAAATAAACTACGATGTCGACGATTTAGATCGAACTGAAATAAAATTATCAATTCCATATTACAAAATTATTTGGCATGAAAGTATCTATCAATATATTTACGATAATTTGAATTTATGGGCTTGCAAAGTAGAAGAAGACATTAAAGTATATAAAGAACTTTGCAATATTATAGATAACATCCCTGCAATTATATCCACTATTAGACATGAGAATAGTACTCCAAAAGCCATCCTAAGTCTGATGCAAAAGTTCAACATTAGTAAGCAGACTGCTGAAACGATTGTCAATATGAAGTTATATATATTGTCAACTTTAACGGTTGGTGATTGTGAAAACACTCTTCAATATAAAAAGGAATTGAGAGGAACTGTAACTAAATTAATCATCTTAAAAAAGAAAATCACCGAAACGTACAGAGCAAATGAAAAAATCAAAAAATGACATAACTAATAATGGCTAATTTATTAACATTTTCCAACATTTAAACAACCAAAATATGAAAAACTATTATTTTAAAGAACTCATAAGAGATAACATAAGAGATAATGACAAGGCAGAATTCATTGGCTATGGAAATCCTGATGCTGATATTTTAATTATCGGCAAAGAATGTGCTATTGATCCCAAACATGACCCAGATAACATTTATGAGTTGAGTATAACAAAAAACGGAAAACAGTGGTTAAGTATTATAAATGATACAAACAAACAAAATCCTGATAATGTACCTTCTTGGTTTCCTTGCCCTAGAGAAGAAAAATTCAGTCCATTATTCCCTTTTAAAGGACAACTATTCACTCAAGAAAAGAAAAGAAAAAATATGCGGACCAATACTACAAAGAAAAGAAATGAAAATCACGGAACCAATACGACATGGTATAACTATCAAAAACTTATAGATAAGATAAGGGCTATCGATAGTAATCATCCAGATAGAACAAAAAATGATGAAATAGACTTTCTAAAATATTGCTTTATTACAGAATTCAGTGGTATATGTAGTCTTTATAGCAAGAAAAGCCCCGAAGTTACAGAATCTATCAAAAATAGGACTACAAATTTATTGAATCACCTTTTTTTTAAGTCTTTTCCTATCATCATAATAGCTTGCGGTCATTATGTCCGCCAATATAAAGATATTATTGATTTACAGAAGTTATTTGAGGTTAAATGGGCATGAACGCACAATCGAAGTTGAGAATAATTGGTATAATTTACATAAAGGAAACAACAAAATCCTCATTCATACAAATCAGTTATCAATGAATATTTCTAATCAATTATTGGATGAAATAGCCAAAGAGTGCCAACCATTATTTAAAGGAATAAAACAAGAAGACATACATGTAAAATGATTAGTTCATTGATAAAAAGTAACCATTTAGATTAACTGGATAGTTAACCTACTCTCATTTATTCATTTATTATTGGTACTACAGACTGATTAGACAGTAGGAAACAAAATAAGTTTTTCGCCGAAAAGGAAGCCGAATATACTTTCTTTTCGTATTTTTGCACTAAATTTCCTAGAATCATGAATAGTGAACCAACATATAACTTGTTAAACTCCATCAATTACCCCGAAGACCTACGTAAACTAACCGTAGAGCAACTGCCGGAAGTATGTGGTGAACTAAGACAAGACATTATTAAAGAACTCTGCTGCAACCCCGGACATTTCGCCGCCAGCCTGGGGACCGTGGAACTAACCGTAGCTCTGCACTACGTCTACAATACACCATACGACCGTATTGTATGGGACGTGGGACATCAGGCATACGGCCACAAAATTCTGACAGGACGCCGTGAAGCATTTTCCACAAACAGGAAACTCGGTGGAATCCGCCCTTTCCCATCTCCAGAAGAAAGCGAATATGATACTTTCACGTGCGGACACGCTTCCAATTCTATTTCTGCCGCTCTCGGTATGGCTGTCGCAGCCGCCCGGAAAGGAGACGCCAAACGCCATGTAGTAGCCATTATCGGTGACGGATCAATGAGTGGCGGACTGGCTTTTGAAGGACTGAACAACGCATCTGCCACGTCGAACAACCTGCTCATTATCCTGAATGACAATGATATGGCAATCGACCGCAGCGTAGGAGGCATGAAGCAGTATCTTTTCAACTTAACGACTTCCAACCGCTATAATCAGCTACGTTTCAAGCTCTCGCGCATGCTGTTCAAGCTTGGCATTTTAAACGAAGAACGCCGCAAAGCGCTCATCCGTTTCGGAAATAGCCTGAAATCAATGGCGGCACAGCAACAGAATATTTTTGAAGGGATGAATATCCGTTACTTCGGTCCGATAGACGGACACGACGTAAAGAACCTGGCAAGAGTATTACGTGATATCAAAGATATGCAAGGACCTAAAATCCTGCACCTGCATACTATCAAAGGAAAAGGATTCGGTCCGGCAGAGAAACACGCTACCGAATGGCATGCTCCCGGCAAATTCGATCCCGTCACCGGCGAACGCTTCATTGCCAACACCGAAGGAATGCCCCCGCTTTTCCAGGACGTATTTGGAAATACACTGGTGGAACTTGCCGAAGCCAACCCGAAGATTGTCGGTGTCACTCCCGCCATGCCCAGCGGCTGTTCGATGAATATACTAATGGAGAAAATGCCAAAACGCGCTTTCGATGTCGGTATTGCCGAAGGACATGCGGTTACCTTCTCCGGAGGGATGGCTAAAGACGGACTGCAACCGTTCTGCAATATCTATTCTTCTTTTATGCAACGGGCGCATGATAATATCATCCACGACGTAGCGATTCAGAATCTTCCTGTTGTTTTGTGTCTCGACCGCGCCGGACTGGTTGGCGAAGACGGTCCCACTCATCACGGAGCTTTTGATATGGCATGTTTACGCCCGATCCCTAATCTGACTATCAGCTCCCCCATGGACGAACACGAATTACGTCGCCTGATGTATACGGCACAATTGCCGGACAAGGGACCGTTCGTGATCCGCTACCCCCGTGGACGCGGTGTACTGGTAGACTGGAAGTGTCCGCTGGAAGAAATTCCGGTAGGAAAAGGACGGAAACTGAAAGAGGGTAGCGACCTTGCAGTGATTACTATCGGACCGATAGGAAATGTAGCCGCCCGTGCCATCACCCGGGCAGAAGCAGATTTAGGTCTGTCCATCGCCCATTACGATTTACGATTCCTGAAACCGCTGGATGAAGAGCTGTTGCATGAGGCAGGACGCAAATTCCAACGTATCCTGACCATCGAAGACGGAATTATCAAAGGCGGTATGGGTAGCGCTGTCCTCGAATTTATGGCAGACAACGAATACAAACCGACCGTGAAGCGTATCGGTATCCCTAATATATTTGTAGAACATGGGGCAGTTGCCGAACTGTACCAACTGTGCGGCATGGATGAAGAAGGGATTCTGACTAAAATAAAAGAATTTATCAATTGACATGAAGATTATTATTGCCGGTGCCGGCAACGTAGGCACCCATTTGGCCAAACTGTTATCGCGCGAAAAGCAAGATATTATCTTGATGGATGATGACGAAGAGAAACTAAGTGCTCTTAGCGCCAACTTTGACTTGCTGACTGTTGCCGCTTCTCCTTCTTCCATCTCCGGATTGAAAGAAGTGGGCGTCAAAGAAGCCGACCTGTTTATCGCAGTCACACCGGACGAAAGCCGCAACATGACTGCCTGTATGTTGGCCACCAACCTGGGAGCCAAAAAGACAGTGGCGCGTATCGACAACTATGAATATCTTCTACCCAAAAATAAAGAGTTTTTCCAAAAGCTGGGAGTGGATTCCCTGATTTACCCGGAAATGCTGGCTGCTAAAGAAATCGTATCTTCCATGCGCATGAGCTGGGTACGCCAATGGTGGGAATTCTGTGGAGGTTCGCTGGTTCTGATTGGTACGAAGATGCGCGAAAAGGCTGAAATCCTGAATATACCGCTGCACCAATTAGGCGGTCCCAACATTCCTTACCACGTAGTGGCCATCAAACGCGGAACGGAAACGATTATCCCTCGCGGAGACGATGTTATTAAATTGCATGATATTGTTTATTTCACCACTACCCGCAAATACATTCCTTATATACGTAAGATAGCCGGCAAAGAAGACTATGCCGACGTACGCAATGTAATGATTATGGGAGGTAGCCGTATCGCAGTCCGTACCGCACAATATGTGCCGGACTATATGCAGGTGAAAATAGTGGATAATGACCTGAACCGTTGCAACCGCCTGACAGAGCTACTGGATGACAAAACAATGATTATCAACGGAGACGGTCGCGACATGGATCTGCTTATCGAAGAAGGGCTAAAGAATACCGAAGCATTTGTAGCCCTGACCGGCAACTCGGAAACAAATATCCTTGCCTGTCTTGCCGCCAAACGTATGGGAGTAGAAAAGACGGTGGCAGAAGTGGAGAACATCGACTATATCGGTATGGCAGAGAGCCTCGACATCGGCACGGTTATTAATAAAAAAATGATTGCTGCCAGCCATATCTACCAAATGATGCTGGACGCCGACGTGTCTAATGTGAAATGCCTGACTTTTGCCAATGCGGACGTTGCAGAATTCACCGTACCGGAAGGAGCTAAAATAACCAAACACCTGATTAAAGACCTGGGACTTCCCAAAGGTACCACCATCGGAGGAATGATCCGTAACGGAGAAGGTATCCTGGTGACAGGTGATACGCAAATCCGCCCCGGCGACCATGTAGTCGTATTCTGCCTAAGCATGATGATTAAAAAGATTGAGAAGTTCTTTAACTAAGTATTAACAAATACTTGTATATGATTAACTCGAAGATGATATTCCGGATTCTGGGTTTTCTGCTTCTGATAGAA
>ERZ1036441.592-NODE-592-length-15344-cov-5.684610_pt1 | contig 15344 bp, 15 predicted proteins | sample MGYA00514225_ERZ1036441 | MGnify/ENA primary metagenome ERZ1036441 (study PRJEB33795, sample SAMN09464925) | human gut metagenome | host: Homo sapiens | place: USA: Stanford, California | collected 2016-08 | study: EMG produced TPA metagenomics assembly of the... | reverse complement strand
AAGAAGAAATAACTAATAGTTTATTAAAATTAAAAAATTCAGAAAGTAAGTATCTTAATTTAGAAAAAAAATTCTCTATTTTAAATAGCACGCTTAAAAATAAAGAAAATGAAATCGTTGAACTGAAAAAAAGATGTAATAGTCTTATAAATACAAGCAAAACAGTAAAAACTATTTCACACCAAACAAAAGAAAGTATAAAAAAGATTTTATTAATTGGTGTTCCAGGAAAAATTGTTATTAGAGAAGACTATAATTTTATAATCACTAATCCTGATACACCTCTCGAAGATATCATTAAAATAATTGAAGAAAATGATATTAATGAATTATGGATTACAACCTTTCAATTAATTCCCAGAATGAAAAAAAAGATTATACAAAGTTTAAAAAATAAAATAAAAATTCAAGAATTAAATGATTTTACTATGCTTATGAAGGAGGAAAATATAAATGGTTTTAAAACAAGGTAAACAAGATTACCAAATTATTGGTTATTTGGAGGATGATTTAAATAAAATTAAAATAAACTCGGATGATGTAATGTACTTTTTTATGACTCCTCTTTCAGATTTCCCCAGTAGTGTGATTGATAATGTAGAGGGTATACAAATATATAGTAATACGCTTACTAAATTTGGGTTTATTGATGATATAAACGAATCTCATAGTACTCGTGCCCAATCACTTAAAGAATTTTTAGATCCTTATATTATCGTTTGTACACCAAAAATTAAAAGAAATCATGAACAAGCAAGAAATTACTATCAAGGTGATGATTTAGAATTAATCCCCAAACCAAAGTCTGAAGTTTTTAAAAATTTAATAAAAGAGAATGAATCATTAGTACCTATACCGGTCTTTTCTATAAATAACAGCGATTCTGTAATCAAAGACGAGACAAGTTTTGAAAACCAATTACTAAACGGCAAACTACTCGGAAAAATTATAAATTTCTCAAAAGACAATGAAGATTACCCTTTAAATGTTTTTTGGGAGAACACTGATGGATCAAGAGTTTTATTTGGTGAAATAATCGGACAAAACAATTCAATGTACGGTGTAGCATATAGGATAGAAAAAGATAATTTTTACAAAAAGTTTATTGATGAAGGTAGTAAAAACTATGTAGGTTACGATGATTTTATAAATCAAACAAAAGATATAATTTTTGTGCCCTATCTATTACTTCAAAAAATTATAGAAACTAAAAAAGATATTAACGAAGGCATAGAAAATATCTCTGATTCCAAAATATCTCCAGTAAGTTCAATTATTACTGAACAAACGCAAATAGATATATCTGAGTTAGAAGATAAACACGCTATTCAACAAAATGATCACTTCTCTGAACAGAATGAATTTATAGAAAGATTTAATCAGCTCACAATTCGTAGTAAATTACATTACTCAAAACGAGACTTATGGAATTTTCATACTGCTATGTTGGGTGATAGTTTGGTGGTATTAGCTGGACTAAGTGGTACCGGTAAATCACAATTAGTAACATCCTATGCAAAAGCACTTCAATTATCAGATACACAAATAAAGTTTATTTCTGTGAGACCCTTTTGGGAGGATGATTCTGATTTATTGGGCTATGCTGATACTGTAAATTCTGTCTATCGTCCAGGAGATAGCGGTCTAATTGATGCACTATTAGAAGCATCAAGACATAAAGAAAATATTTATATGGTTTGTTTTGATGAGATGAATTTAGCTCGGGTTGAACATTATTTCTCCCAATTTCTTTCAGTTTTAGAAATGGAGCCAAATACTAGGAAAATCAAACTGTATAACGAAGATCTAGAAAATAAATTATATAACTCTTCAACCTATCCTTCTACAATTGAAGTAGGACAAAACATATTATTTGTAGGAACAATAAATACAGATGAATCTACTCATCAATTCTCAGATAAAGTTTTGGATAGATCAAACATTATTTCACTTGAGTTAGTACCATTCCATGAAATTAGTGAAGTAAATGACTATATTCAATCAGATCAAAAGAAACGTAATCAACTTAAATATGATGATTTCAAAAATTTTAAAAACTCTAACCCTACTAATGGTTTGACCCAGAAAGAAAAAGAAATGTTTTGGAAACTCCATTTAGCAATTAATTCTAAAGACAAAAATATCGGTATCGGTTGGAGAATATTAAAACAAATTGATGAATATTTAAAAAATCTTCCAGTGCAAAATGACTTATCAAGAAAAGAAGCTATTGATATTCAGCTTGTACAGAGAGTATTAAGTAAAATCAGAGGTTCTGATGAACAATTATCAGAATTAGTTGGTAAATGGAATGAGAATGATTTAAAACAAGTGGGTGAATTTGAACAAATAATTAATGAATATCCTGAGTCTTCAGATTTTAAATATACTAAAAAAATTCTTTTGCAAAAAGCTAGGGAGTTGAATTTACATGGATTTACCCTTTAGTCTGAAATTAAACTTTGGTTATAAAAGTGAAGAACAAGAATATGAACTTTTATTTTTTCAAGATGAGGCATCGTTATTAGAGTATACACCGGTTAAGGTAAAAGAATTTTCTAATCTAAGCTTTACATTTAACAGTATAGACAAACACGCAAAACTATATATACCAGAATTAGATGATTATTTGATTGAAAATCAAGTAAAAGAGGAAAATGGAGATATTTGCTATATTCCAAGTGATGATAATATAATCATTTATAATAGGGATCAAGGTAAAACAGTACCTCTTATTCCAGGTTATTACACTCTTTACGTTAAAATAGGTGAAACTATCTTTTATTCTCGATTTGAAATAATACTTAAAGATTTAGGTACACCAGAATGGGAAAAAATGAAAATCGAAATTGAAAAAATGGTTGGCGGTCTTGCTAGAACTTTTATTCCTAAAAAAACTTCTCGTCGTGAAATTACTACTTCAAATTATCTAATGAACGATCAACTTTTTCAACGAATATTAGAGTTTGAGAACAATATACCTCAAGCAATAGTTTCTCTTGAAAGTTTAAAAAAAGAAGCAAAATATAGAATTGACAAACGATATAACTGGAAACCAATTGGAAGCAAAAATTTAGTGGATCAAAAAACTATTTCACAGTTGCAAATCCATCCAGAAAAACGTGGGCTACTATATACACCTAGCCGCATAATAAAATATGATATTATTGAAAATCAATGGATCAAATTTATCTTATCTTATTTTAAAAATTTTTCACTTCTAGCTGATAGATATTTAGAGAAAATCCTACAAGGTATTATTGAAGAGAAAAAAAGAGAAGATAAGTTTACTAGCGCGTATTCTCAAAGTGTACAAAACTACAATACAAATAGCTATAATAGAAAGATTGAAAATTTGAAAAACAATCAGCAAAAGATAAAACATTTTTATGCTTATATCCTTGAATTTTTAGACACACCAGTAATGAAAAACATTTCATCAAGAAGACCTATAAATGTTCCAAAATCACTTGTTATGAACCCTAAATATAACACTATATATAAAATGTATTTAAAAAGTAGAAACAATCGTAATACTTTAAATTTTTCAAATAGATATCAGTATTATTGGAAAAGTACAGATGTACTCTATGAAATTTGGTGCTTTATAAAAATTATTAGATCTCTATCCCTGCAAGGCTACACTCCAATTTCTGGATGGATTTTTGAGAATGATATTCTTTCACAAGAATTGCCGTTTTTACATGAAGACACTACCGTAGTATTGAGTAAAAATGATATACGTATTAATCTTGTATATAATAATTCCATGGAAAAAGAATATTTCTCCAATACACTAGATATCCCAGTAAAAACCTCTTCAAAACGAAATAAACCTGATATTAGATTAGACATTATCCTTCAAGATAAATACTATATCGGAAGCTTAATATTTGAAGTAAAATATAAAAAACTAGACAATATACTTGATAATGATAAAGGTAGGCAACGTCAACAATTAATGGCTTATAAACAAAATACTATGTCAAGTATTCTAGCATTTCCTGAAATTCTTACACGTTCTTTGCAAGCTGTCTCTGCTGTCTTTGCTTTATATCCTTCCAATGAAGGAAGAAAAAAAACTGCACCTAAATATTATGAAAAAGAAGGTATTTTTTTTCACTTATTAAATCCTTCATCAGATGAAAAAGAGCTTTCAGTAAAAATTCAAACAAGTATTGAAGAAAGAATTTCATTATTTAATCAACAAAGTAGAAATTAAAAAGATGAAGAGCGTCTCTTTATACAAGAGAGCGCTCTTCATCTTCAATTTTTTGTAACAAATTTGAATACATAATAAAGTTATTATTATTTTTTTGAAATTCTCAACGATTTTCAAGTTAACTTTTTTATATATAAATTTCAATGAAAAGCTAACTTAGTGTTCAGGAGCATTCAATCTTAAATATCATTATTTATGATACGGAGCCCCCGCATTGATCCGGAAGGCACGGTAGATTTGCTCGACAAGGATCAGACGCATCAATTGATGTGGATACGTCATTTTTCCAAAAGAGATCTGAGCATTGCTTCTTTTCATGACGGCTTCGCTGAGTCCTAAAGAGCCGCCGATAACAAAAACAAGGTGGCTTTTTCCTTGGATACCTAATTGGTCGATTTGTTTAGCAAAAGATTCACTTGTAGGATTTTTCCCTTCAATTGCTAAGGCATAGACGTATTCTTGTTCTTTGATTTTCGCTAAGATCCGTTCCCCTTCTTTTTCTTTTACTTGTCTCATTTGCGCTTCGCTTAAATTCTCCGGGGCTTTTTCGTCAGGAACTTCGATCAATTCGATTTTTGCATAGGCATTCAGCCGTTTGACATACTCATTGATACCTTGGATCAGGTATTTTTCTTTTAATTTTCCTACTGAGATAATTTTGATATTCATGTTTTCTCTCCTTTGGTCTTCATGCTCACTTTGTTTATTATAATCAATTTTTTCGTCTATATGTTTATTTTGGCTATTTTTGTTAAAAAGATTTCCCCAACAGTTATGCACAACATCCACAGGTTTATCCACAGAAAACAGTGTTATTTTACCTTATTTCATCACATTCATTAGGCAAACATACGTTTTATAAGAATTTATCCACTTTATACACAGGCTGTGGATATGTTTTATCCCTTATTTTTCCAATCCTATCCGCGTAGTTTTACACAGTATCTGTGGAAAAAGAAAATCAAATATTTTCATCTGAAAACAATGATTTTTCCTAAAGTTTTTCATAAAAAGTTCACAGTCTCAAAGTAGACTAAAGTCAACAAATAAGACTATACTAACAGTAGATAAATGAATGTAATTGGAGGAGGAACACATGGATAGAAAAAATGTGACACCAAAGATGAAAAAAAGTAAAAATAATAGCCTCTGGCGTAAGTTAGGTCTGGGGCTTGTTGGAGGGATCGTTGGAGGACTACTGACAGCTGGCATTTTTTATGCAGCGATGGGCACTGGCAACAATAGTTCTACTGCTACAAGCGGCAATCAGAATTCTGCCGGTGAAACAGTTGTGGAAAATGTCAAAGTCAATGTAGATTCTGATATCACCAAAGCGGTAGATAAAGTTCAAGACGCTGTCGTTTCTGTTATCAACTTACAAAGTCAAAACCAATCAAGCGGTTTTGGCGGACTATTCGGGCAGCAAGAAGAAAGTAGCAGCTCAGATGATAGTAATTTGGAAGCTTATAGTGAAGGAAGCGGCGTGATCTACAAAAAAGACGGGAATACTGCTTATGTAGTCACGAATAATCACGTAGTAGATGGCCAGCAAGGTCTTGAAGTCTTGATGAAAGACGGTACGAAGGTAAAAGCTGAATTAGTTGGAACAGATGCTTATTCAGATTTAGCGGTGTTGAAGATCAATTCAGACAAAGTCGAAACAGTTGCCTCTTTTGGTGACTCAAGTGCTCTGAAGGTTGGTGAGCCTGCGATTGCGATTGGTTCCCCACTAGGATCTGAATATGCAAATTCTGTCACTTCAGGAATCATTTCTTCCTTGAACCGACAAGTGACAAGTACGAATGAATCGAACGAAACAGTCAATATCAATGCGATCCAAACAGATGCAGCAATCAACCCTGGAAATTCTGGTGGTCCTTTAGTTAATATCGAAGGACAAGTTATCGGTATCAACTCAAGTAAGATCGCAAGTACTTCTGAATCTACTTCTAATGTAAGCGTAGAAGGAATGGGATTTGCTATTCCAAGTAACGATGTAGTGAATATCATCAATCAACTGGAAAAAGACGGAAAAGTGACACGTCCAGCTCTAGGTATCACAATGGTCGACTTATCTGCCGTTTCTACTCAGCAACAAGAACAAATCTTGAAGATTCCTTCATCTGTAACTAACGGTGTCATCGTGACAAATGTCCAAACAGCTACACCGGCTGAAAAAGCTGGATTGAAACAATACGACGTCATTACTAAGATCGATGACAAAGAAGTTTCTTCTGGTGTAGAACTTCAATCTGCTTTGTATAAGAAAAAAGTGGGAGATTCTGTCAAAATCACTTACTATGAAGGCTCGAAAGAAAAAACAACTACTGTTGAATTGACGATCGATCAATCGGCATTAAAACAAAATCAAAATAGTGAAAATTAATAAAAAAGAGGTTGTGACAAAGACTTGTCACAACCTCTTTATTTTGGAAATGCTTCTCCGACTACGGCATCCTCAGGCAATACTAAGATTCCTTTTTTTGCTGGAGCATTTGGCAAATGCAATTCACGAGCGGAACAGATCATTCCATAGCTATCTACCCCTCGCAAAGTTCCTGGCCAGATCATCATTCCATCTGGCATCATAGCTCCTGGTTTTGCAACGACAACTTTTTGTCCAGCTTCGATATTGGGTGCACCGCAAACGATTTGCAATACTGTACCATTGTCTACTTCTGTCTCAGTAATCGATAAATGGTCAGAATCAGGATGTGGGACGCATGTTTTTACGTACCCGACAACGATCTTCGGTTCATGATCAGCTTCAAGCTGTTCTTCGAATCCTGCTTCTTTGATCAATCGATTCAATTTCGCTAATTCCTCATCTGTTAAGCTTACTTGGCCGTTCCCTTCGATTGTTAGATGATCGGAGATATGGAAAAAGTTCCAAGCAACAACTTGACCTTGTTCATCTTTGATCCGAGCAACATTCCATTTGCGTTCAACAGTGTTTTCTGTTCCTTTATCGTCGGCTATAATAACCATCAAGGTGTCTCCGACGTGTGCTTTGTTATAAGCAAAAATCATGTTCTTTCCTCCATTATCCTTTGCTGAGATTTATCTTAACAAAAAATTGCATTCACTGCATGAAATTTTTTTCATGCTTTATTTCCGAAGAAGCCTCTTCTGGAACACCATTTATTCGTAACAAGGGACTGTGACAAGACTTTTGTCACAGTCCCTTTACTGTTTTAGTTAATTGATTAAAAAGGTCGTACAAGTTCCACTTGCTTAATTACTTGGCTGTTCTTCTTCGTCAGAAACGATCAAGACATCACAAGGTGAATGACGTATCACGTAGCTGGCTACACTTCCTGTCATAAAGCGTTCGACTGCATTTAGACCTGACTGCCCAACCATGATTAGATCGATCTCATATTTTTTTGGCAATTTGACTGCCATGGATTCACGAACAGAACCATATGCAATAATTCCTTCTATATTTGTGTAATCAACAGATTTCCCATATTCTTTACATTCTTCGATCATTTCCTTGGCTGTTTCAGTTTGCTGATCGACTAGATTTTGATCAATAGGTGCATAGCCCATAAAGTTATAAAATTGCTGATCGATTACGTTTGCTACATATACTTTCCCATTATTACGGCGAGCCACTTCTACCGCTTTTTTGAAAGCAGCAAGTGCTTGTTCACTACCGTCGATACCTACTAAAATATTCTTATATTCTTGATTCATCTTGACCCCTCCTAACAGATGTCAGCCTTTTGTTACACTTTCTAGGAACGATTCGATTTCCTGTTTTGTTTTACGATCTTTATTCACTAGACGACCTAATTCTTTTCCGTCTTGGATCACGACAAAACTTGGGATACCAAAAATGTTCCATTCAGCGGCTACATCTATGTACTTGTCACGGTCTACTTCAATAAATTGCCAATCAGAAAAGTCATTTTCAATTTCAGGCATTTGCGGTTTGATAAAACGGCAGTCTCCGCACCAGCCGGCAGTAAAGAAAAATACACTCTTTCCAGTTTCTACGTAGCCTGCTAATTCTTCTAAACTATTTGGGATAATCATTCTTTGTCCTCTACTTTCTGTTTATGTATTTTTCAATTAAATTATACACCTTTCTTTCGAACTAACAAACATTGATCCTCTTTTTATAAAAAAAATCTGGCAAAAAGCAATCTTTTGCCAGATTTTATAGTTTCACTATCGCATTATTTTCCGTATACGATCGTATTCACTGTTGATTTATCCAAACCTTTCAGTGTTTGAATCAACATTTCTCGTGCAGCTTCAAAATCGCGAATACTGAACATCGTTTGATGCGTATGGATATAACGTCCCACTACGCCAATCACTGTACTTGGGATTCCTTCGTTTTGTGTATGAGCAGCACCTGCATCTGTACCGCCTTTTGAAACAAAGTATTGATAAGGGATATTGTTTGTTTCAGCGATATCCAGCAAGTACTCGCGCAAACGAGGAAGCATGATCAAACCTGGATCTTGGATACGCATCAATGTACCTTCTCCTAAATGTCCGAATGTGCCATTTTTCGTCACTGTATCATCTGCTGCAGAGCAGTCTACTGCAAAGAACAGATCTGGCTTGAATTTATTGACAGAAGCTTTAGAACCACGCAAGCCTACTTCTTCCTGGACATTCGCGCCTGCAATCAATGTATGACCTAATGTTTCATTTTGCAACGCTTCTAAAGCTTCTAATACCATTGTACAGCCATAGCGGTTGTCCCATGATTTACTGATAATATTCTTTCCGTTGGCTGTTTTGATCGTTTCAGCGTAAGGAACGATTGTGTCTCCTGGAAGGACACCGTAACTCATTGCCTCTTCTCTTGATTCAAACCCAGCATCGAACAAAATATCGGTTACTTCTACTGATTTTTGTCCGCTTGTTCCTCGCAATAAATGTGGGGGAACGGAAGAAGAAATACATGGATAATTCTTACCAGTAGAGGTTTTAAGTGTAAAACGCTGAGCAGAAACAACGTAAGGATTCCAGCCGCCTAGAGGTACGACTTTAAAAAGCCCGTTTTCTTGGATTTGTGTCAGCATGAATCCGACTTCATCCATATGTGCTGCGACCATTACACGGGGTGCATCCGCTTCTTCATGATGGCGCAGACCAAAAATGCCGCCCAAACCATCTAACTGTAACTCATCTACCAGCGGTTCCATATGACTTTCCATATAAGCGCGAACATCTTGTTCAAAACCGCTTGTTCCTTGTAATTCTGTTAACTCTTTGATTCGTTGAAATGTTTTTTCTTCCATATGCTATTCGTCTAAATTTCAGACTAAACTCCTCTCAGACTTATATTGATCTGCGGATAAAATATGATTTTTTCTGCAGACCGATCGTATTTATTATAGCTTATTTTTTCTGGTAGCGGTTATTTATTTCAAAGAAAATATGAGAGTGTGGTAAAATAAGCACAAGGAGTAACAAGTGAGAAGAAGGAGGTATGTCCACATGTATGAAGAAAGCGAACTAAGCTATTTTAAAGGCGGGTTAGCAGTTGGAATCGGTCTAGGATTATTGAGCGGGGTAGCTTCAACGATTTGGTATCATCGCAAAAAAGTATTGTCAGCAGACCAAGTACTTGAAAATATCAAGTCATCTTTTCTAAAAGAAGGTGCAATCGAAGGTTCTTGGATCTCTTTTGAAAAGGAACCTATTAGGAAATTCGCCGTTCGGTCGAGTGCTTATCGGGGAGGTCTTTCTCGAATAGAAGATGGCGAAACTGTTTATTATGAATTTTTAGCAGATGCTCATACAGGAACCGTATTAGAAATTTCAAGAAAAAAAGGTGCAACAGATTAATACGTCAAAAAAGTGAGAGAACGAATACGCACCCACTATTCAAAAGAGAGGTATCATGTCCTTCTTTTGTAGTGGGTGGTTTTTTAGATAGAGCTTTCCAAACATATATTCCAGTATTTTCTTTTTAAATAAATGATATTTAGCGGGAAAAACTAGCATTTCCTTTGATTATGAGGTATTTTTAATTTAGCTTTTGTTTTCTATAGTTAAGGAGAGTGAAAAATGGAACAACAAGAAAAAATTGCTGTTCTGATTCCTTGTTACAATGAGGAAGCAACAATTTCAACAGTCATTGCAGACTTTAAACGAGAATTACCAGAAGCAGATATTTATGTCTATGATAATAATTCGACCGATCGAACATACGAATTGGCCGTTCAAGGTGGAGCAATCGTAAAAAAAGAACCTCGTCAAGGAAAAGGAAATGTGATCCGCCAAATGTTCTTTGATATCGATGCCGACTATTATTTAATGGTAGATGGCGATGATACTTATCCTGCAGAAGCTGTACATGGTTTGCTCGAGAAATTACGTTCTGGTGAAGCAGATATGGTCATTGGTGATCGCCTATCAAATGGAACCTACTTTGATGAGAATAAGAGACCTTTCCACGATTTTGGAAATAACCTTGTTAGAAATACAATTACTAGAATGTATAAAACAAAAATTCTTGATGTCATGACCGGCTATCGAGGATTCAATCGTATCTTTGTCAAAAGTTTTCCTATTATGAGTTCTGGTTTTCAAATCGAAACGGAATTGACGATCCATGCTTTAGATAAAAAATTCAAGTTCGTTGAAATCCCAATCGATTATCGTGATCGTCCTGAAGGCAGCGAATCAAAATTGAATACATTCTCTGACGGATTCAAAGTGATCATGATGATTATTAAAATGTTTAAAGATTATAAGCCTTTGCTTTTCTTTGGGATTTGGACCATCTTCTTCTTTTTATTTGGATTGGTCACGGGGATTCCTGTGATTCGCGAATATATGCTGACAAGCTTTATTACACGCATCCCTTCTGCGATTTTAAGTACTGGATTGATGACTTTAGCACTTCTTTCATTAGTAACAGGGTTGATTTTGGATACAGTCGTCACGAACGCTAAGAAAGAATATGAATTGAATCTATATCATGTTTATCATGAATACCACAGTAGAAAGTAAAAAAAGGATCAAGACTGCAAAAATAATTTGCAATTCTTGATCCTCTTTTTAATTAATTATTTCGCCAAACGATAGATGGCATCTGCATAGATTGCTGTTGCTCTGAACAAGTCATCAAGACTCATAAATTCGTTTGCTTGATGCATTGTATCAGTATATCCTGGGAACATCGCTCCATAAGCAACGCCACGTTTCAACAAACGTCCGTAAGTTCCGCCACCGATGATTTGTTCGTAGCCTTTTTCTCCAGTGTGGTCTTCATAGACTTGCAATAATGTAGCCACCAATGGATCATCCATTGGTACGTAATGTGGTTCCATTACGCGAGCACCTCGAGTAACTGTTGCGCCTTCTTGCCCCACTGTTTGTTCGATGTCACTTTGCAATCCGTCTACTGTTACACCTTTTGGAAAACGGAAATTCATATTGATGAAGTTCGCTTCCTCTGTACCATTTTCTTCAAAAGCAAATAGTCCAGCATTCATTGTCAATTTGCCCATTTTTTCATCTTCATAAGCGACTCCTAGTTTTTCTCCATAAAAATCTTCATGGACATAAGCAGCTGCTACATGGATAAATTGTTTAGCAGATCCTAGGAATTCATAGTTATCTAAGAACAATGCCAAGAAAGAACCTGCATTGATACCAGATTGTGGGCTTGCACCATGTGCGCCTTTACCAACTAATTCGATTTTTACATACGTATTGTCCGCTTCAATCGTTCCGCTTACTGGATTTGCTTCGATGAATTGGTAAAATGCTTCTTCCATCGCGATAGCTGCATCTGCACTTGGTACTTGAAGTGCTGCAGTTGCTGTTCCTGGCACCATATTTTCGCGAAGTCCGGAAACAAAAGATTTCAAGACATAATCTCCTGCATTGTCGCCTTTGAAGCGTAAAGCTAAAGAAACATTTCCTTTTTCACCATTGATGATTGGGAATTCAGCATCTGGTGAGAAACCAAAATCTGGTTCTTCTTCATGTTCGAAATAATAAGCCATATCGCCCCAGCCGCTTTCTTCATCGCTGCCGACTACGAAGCGAACTTTTTTTGATAGTTTCAAGTCAAGTTCTTTAATGATCTTCATCGCATAGTAAGCTGCCATACTTGGACCTTTGTCATCGCTTGATCCGCGTGCAAAGATCTTTCCATCCTTGATTACTGGTTCATAAGGATCTGTGTCCCAGCCATCTCCTGCAGGAACGACATCCATGTGTCCAAATATCCCTAGCGTTTCGTCTCCTTCGCCAAGATCAATATGCCCTGCATAGTTATCGACATTTTTTACTTTAAATCCATCACGTTCGCCATAAGCTAACATATGTTTCAATGCGTCGCGAGGTCCAGGTCCAAATGGTGCATCTGGTGTTACTTTTGAGTCATCGCGCTCGCTGTTGACACGTAAAAGATTTTTCAAGTCTTCAAGCAAGTCTTCTTTACGTGCTTCTACTTCTTTTTGCCAATCAATTGTCATAAAGTTAATCCTCCACTTATTTAAGTCTTCGTGTTCATGATACCACAAATTACAGAAAAAAATAGTTCAAAAAATCTGACAATTCCTTTTCTTATCTGTTTTTCTCTAAAAAAAATATACGCTATAATGAGTAAAAGGAGGTTTTTAGATGCTGATAAACGAACAACTAGTGAAAAGAGTCATCACACCTCGTCCAAAAATTTCACATAAAGGAACATTTGGACGTATCGTTTTGATTGGCGGCAATGAACAATATGGCGGAGCAATCATTATGAGTGCTTTAGCTGCCGTACACAGCGGAGCGGGTCTCACGACTGTAGTAACTGATGAAAAAAATCGGAGTGCTCTTCACAGTCATCTGCCAGAAGCAATGATTGTAGTTTGGACGGATACTGACCAGTTTCTTTCCGTAATAAAGCAAGCAGATGTACTCTTGATTGGTCCCGGATTGGGTACTTCTTCTAAGAGTTTGGAACGTTTCAAACAAGTACTAGAAAACCAATCAAAAGAACAATGGCTGGTGATTGATGGCTCTGCTTTAAGTTTACTTGCTGCTAATCATCTTTTGCTACCCTATCCCGAACAAACTGTACTTACACCTCATCAAATGGAGTGGCAACGGTTGAGTTCTCTACCGATACAAGAACAACGGGATAAAGAAAACAAAAAGAAGCAACAGGAAATCGGTGCTGTGCTCGTTTTGAAAAGTCATGAGACAAAAATTTATGGTCACCAGCACTTCTACACCAATCCTTTAGGTTCTGCTGCTATGGCAACGGGCGGCATGGGTGACACTTTAGCTGGGATGATCACAGGATTTTTAGCCCAGTTTCCTCAAAATGACCAAACGATTGCAGCAGCTATTTATCTTCATAGTTTCATTGGAGACCAGCTGGCAAAAGAACAATATATTGTTTTGCCGACACAAATCAGCGAAGCACTTCCGAAATGGATGAATTATTTTTGTAAAAAATCAATGGAAAACGAGGCATGAGTCATGGAGAAATTTACAGGTTATGTGCGAGAACCTTTTTATTATGAAACAGATCAAATGGGGATTATTCATCACAGCAATTATATCCGCTGGTTTGAAGAGGCTCGGGTAGCCTTATTGGTACATCTAGGGTTTCCCTATAAAAAAATCGAAGAATCTGGGATCATCATCCCCGTTCTGGAAGTAAATTGCAGCTATAAAGAAATGATCCATTACGGAGAAAAAGTGAGCATCCATCCAACTATCCAAAAGTATACGGGGACACGGTTGGATTTTAGCTACGAAATTGTGGGAACTGAAGACAAAAAATTAAAAACTACTGGCAGTAGTAAACACTGTTTTTTACTTTCTGATTCGCAACGATTAGTGAAGCTGAGCAAAGTCAATCCGGAGTTAGATCAGTTATTCCAAGCGTACGCTTCTTTGGATGATGTAAATTCTTAATAAAGACCGTCTAAGCATTTTTCTTGTATTGTGTCGAGTAGTTCGTATAATGAAAAGAAAAAAGCAGGTGATCCCCATGTATGTCGTTAAAGTAATGCACGGTTACATCGATAAAACTGGCTGTCGCACTCGGGAAAAAAACTTAGACAATCTGCTCATTTTCAAAGACAAAAAAGAATCCGAAGCTTTTGCTAAAAGAATCGGCGGTCGTGTCAAACCGATACAAGAGGTACGACCAGATTGATTCAATATTTTTCTTTTCGAGGCTCTAATAGGCATGCCTATCAGGGCTTTTTTTGCAGACTGTGTTTTTATGCCCACACGATTTGTAAGCGATTTATGTTATAATAGATTATATCTGCATAGAAAGGAAGGTTAAATGGTTATCAATAATTTGCAACAGCAAGCTTATGAATCTATACGTAAACAAATCATTTATTCCGAGTTAGCACCTGGAAGTAAAATCTCCGATAAAGTGTTAGAAGAACAACTAGCTATCGGGCGTACACCGATTCGAGAAGCACTGATCCAACTGCGCAATCAAGAGCTTGTAAAAACCATTCCACAGTCCGGCACTTATGTTTCAAAAATCGATATCCGATCTGCTTCATTAGCCCGTTATACGCGGGAAAAGTTGGAAAAACCGATCAGGCAGTAATCGCTCAAAATAAAAAAGCTTTTTTTGATTTGGATACTGATTTTCACCGAACTTGTTATGAAATTGCTGGAAAACGAGAAATTTGGGATTGGCTAGAAAGTTATAGTACGCACTTGAACCGTTTCAGATGGTTACGTTTGACGATTTCAGAATTAGACTGGGGTCGAGTATTAGATGAACATCAGACAATGCTTCAATCAATGATTGATCATAACTTTGATGAAGTCGGATTTCTTTGCACGATGCATTTACATATGATTATCGAGGAGCAAGAATACGTGATTCATAATTACCCCGATTATTTTGAAGATATTCAGGACAGACCCATCAAATAAGAGGTTTTGGAATCAGCGTTTTGACCTGAGTATTAGAGAAAGAAACGGCAAAATAGTTCCTCATATTTTGCCGTTTTTTTTGAGCTAATACCGAGGGTCAGCTGATTGCACACCGTTTATTGAGAGGTTGTGAAAAAGCTGCCCTGCATCAAGTAATAAGAACAGCCAAGTAAAAATAGCTTCTTATGTTTTTAACTTGGCTGGACTTATTACCGCAGATGCAAGCTTTTGA
>ERZ1036441.557-NODE-557-length-16386-cov-4.755618_pt1 | contig 16386 bp, 17 predicted proteins | sample MGYA00514225_ERZ1036441 | MGnify/ENA primary metagenome ERZ1036441 (study PRJEB33795, sample SAMN09464925) | human gut metagenome | host: Homo sapiens | place: USA: Stanford, California | collected 2016-08 | study: EMG produced TPA metagenomics assembly of the... | reverse complement strand
TAAAAAGCCCCTCAATGAGGGGCGTGTTTTATTTGTGATTACTCAGCGGAAATTATTTAAAAGTGTCGTTTATCCGCATTATTACTGGATTTTATGCATTTTAGGTTGAACAACGGTTAAGCAACCGTTTTAGTTTTAAACAGAATTTAACACGCTCACATTTATATTTCTCGGATAGAATAGTGAAGTCCAAAGAACTTAATGAGCTTTAAAACGTTGGCTCGATTATACTTTGACGGAGCAGGAATTATTAATGTTTTATCGCTATTAACATATACCGTCTTTACATCGTCTCTCCAAATAAAATCAGGAAAATGCTCAACCAATCTGAGGTCTTCCCATGTTTCCCTACCAACAAGAAGTATGCCTTTCCCTAGCTTCTGCTGCATGGAGCATATTATATCCCACGCAGCAGCGTAGTTATCTACGATTATTGCATCCCTCATGAAATGTGGGTCCTTGTTAAATACTTTCAGCATTACTCCCACCTCCTATTATTACCATAATTACACCATAATTTTATCTTATCTGCAATTACTATTTATAAACAAAAAAAGACCTTACCAGGACATACGCCCAGTAAGGTCTTTTGTGTATTTACCATTAATCCACACGTCCGCCCTCGTATGGTAGGGAGATGCTTGGATCACCTCTCAGTCATCGATGAATTACTACTCCGATTGTCGCACCCGCTCCCAGTATTTGGGATAGGTTGCGTTGCATTCGTAAGCGTTTGATTGTTCTCTTGTCGTTGTCGATTTGCCCTTTCAACTCTGTCAAAGAGTTCTGCATTTCGGACAAGACAATTTCTTGCTTCATTGATTGAAGTTTGGCTTGCATTAATTCGTTCTCCAATTTGTTGATTGTATTGTGAGCTTCGTTCAATTCTTGTCGCTGCTTCACGGCTATAGTCTGTGCTTCTGTCAATGGAACGCTGGATGCTTCGATTAAGCTCAACGCTTTCGCGTTGTTGCTTTTCAATTCGTTCCACTGACTCACGGGCACGCTGATAGTCGGTTCCGCTTGGTTGGTAGAAGATATATCCGAGGCAAAGACAGATGACGAGCCCAATACCACCGATAATAATATAGCGGTAAGTAGGGTGATTAAGTAAAATTTTGATTTTGTCATACATTATTCCCCTCCTATAAAGTCCGTAATGCCCCTTGCTATAGCACGCACTATAGTATCAAGGTCATTGTTAAGTAGTGCTAGGTCTTCATCATTATCAATGAATGCCATTTCAACTAACACGGCTGTTGCATCTGTGCCGTTTAATACCCATAAATCTTGACGTTCCTTAACGCCGCGATCCACGGTATTAATGCTGCGAATGATTTGTGATTGAATGTCATTCGCTAAGCGTTGCCCGTTAAAGGACTTAAACAATGTTTCAGTGCCACGTGCCTGCGTATTGAATGCGTTACAGTGGAGTGATACAAATATATCTGCGCCCCATTCATTAGAAGTTTCACATACAAGACCTAGGTCATCATTCTGTAAAGTTCTAACTTCGCATCCTGCAGTTTGTAAATAACAAGCCAATAACTTACCCGCATCACGAGCAACGTCGCATTCACGACGTCCCGTATTAGGATTTACTGCTCCAGAGTCCAGGTCAATATCATGACCTGGATTTATAAATATTTTCGTCATTACTACTACCTCCTTCTAATTTATCAGGAACACCATTATTGTTCCTATCCAACCAAAGTCCTAGGAAGCCTACTACGGCTGTCAATACACTAGGAATAAATATGTGGTCAATAATATTGAGCCCAACATCAATCAGCTTATTAGTTTCACTTGATACATAGCCCCTAGCAAATGCCATAACATACTCTGTTATGACTAGCCAAATAGGAATTAGCATAACAAGTACTAGAATCCGTGTCGCTAGTACTCCAGTAGGTCTAATGTTAGCAACACGAACAGCACCATATGCTGATTTCAGTCGGTTCATGATTTGATATTTCATTATCAGTCACCTCCTATATCATCGGTATTAAGCGTGATACTTCTTCCTATTGGCATATTATTTAGAACTTGGATATGCATCAGTTCAGTGCTCAGACTCTGAACTGTGGTTTCGAGGTTATTAAGCCTATGAAATTTCGCTGCATCTCGTTCTTCCAGCTTGACCAACTGCTTTAATATCTCCTGATTACTTTTTGTTAAATCAGCGATACTATTGATAGCATCGGATAACTTATCGTCATAGTCCTTACGCTGCTTATCCATGCGTCGAGCCAAATGATCATCTAATTCTTGCTTAACCGCAACTAGCGAGGTATGTTCTAAGAACCACACCATCGCACGAAACGAACCCCTAAGGGCGGCCCAGATAACCCCTAACAGGGTTACCCAGAATCCAATGTCCGCGAAATATGGCGGAATTCCGAAGTCCATTAGCAATAATCTAATTTCGTCCATTTATGAACTCCTTATGCTTCTTTCCATTTATTACGGTATACGTCCCATTTTTTACTAGAGTCATGATTATAAATTTCTAAATCTACCTTAGCAATGCTAATATTGCTAGGAGGAATAGACTCATCAGCTACAATAATTTTATTCGGACCATATTCATTACCAAACTTATCATGTAGACTTAAGTTTTCATCCTTCCATATAAAAGAAGGAATTTCTAAAACTTTAATCTCAGAAATTTTAAATGCGTCCGGGTGAATATCAGTAGCCTTTGGCAACTTCACTACGGAATACTCACAACCTACAAATGCTTCAGCACCTACTTTAACTACGTTAGGACATTCTAATAATCCTTCTAAATCGCTGCGGCCATAAAATTGCTTAGGTAAAATTTCTGTAGCCGTTTCCGGATTGAATTCAACAAGACCTTTGATTTTAACAGTGTCAACGACATGATCGATTAAGTTAAGATATTGAAGATAAATATCATCTGTGCCATAAGGCTGAATTTTAATAGTTGCACTCCCGAATTGAATTTCAACAGCTTCTGTTTCACCACTCACTCGAACTTTAAAGCCATCTTGCCCGGATACACGAACTTCCGTATCCCCTTTTCTTGGCTCATTAAAGGTAAGCGGCGCATAAGGTTGATCTGCCAACGCGTGAACAATAGCAGTTAATATCGCTTCAAGGGTACTACTATTAATAAGAACATTCTTACCTTGAAGCGCTGAAACAACGCCTGATAAGTTGGGCATCTTCGCTTTTAAGGATTCCAACCATTCCTCCTCGGTTCCTACGAATCCATGTGCTAAAGCGATTTCATAAGCACTTTTTCCATTATCGCCTACCATGGTTGCTTTTACTTCTGCCTCTACTTTAATCGGACCTTCAAGTCTTACTGGTAACGCTTTGTTTTGCATAATACATTCCTCCTCTAATCATGCATGGCCACATCCTGAATTATGTTGACTACCCCCATGCCCAGTTTGTAATATCGGCTAGGCTCCGATTCCTTATATGCAAAAGCATCATACACATGCTCACCAAAGGACTTAATTTCTAGGGTATCCTTTCCGGGAATATTGAATGTCGCAATCTTCCCAGATGCTACCCCTTGCACTTTAATAACAAGCGGACCACTTGCTCGCTTTCGTATGGCGAATACTGACTTAAACCCGGTCAAATCCACATTGTCATCTTGAACCGCATAAACTATCCCGAAATCCTCGCCAATGTTGAGGTCTATATCCTTTACATTCATTACTTATCATCTCCCTTAATTGAATGGAATCGTACCTTGTTTATCGTACCCGGTCACATCGACCACCAAATACTGAGATGTGGTTTTACCCGAGCAACCTACAGGATACGTGGTGACTGTATTCCAATCAATGAACTGATACGATTTCAGCGATACAGTACTCTCATCGTGAAATCTGAACGTTTGCCACACTCGCCCCGTGTGTGACTTTTTATCTCCATTATTGATATTTGGCCCCCAAACGGATACATCGATTACGGACATGGGAATAACTGCAACCTTGACGCCATATGTCTTTGGGTCACGAGCCATGTTTGTAAAGGTATCCGGAACGTAGTTTGATAACTGGTTATACCAATCGTGCGCATAGTGATCGATTACACGTAGATACCTGATGCGGCTATCATATATCACGTCATTCTGCAGATTGTAATCTGTTGCCCAAGACGCTTTATAGTATTTGTGACGACCAAGGACTTGCAATGCCGTATTAGGTTTACTACTTCCTACCTTGTCAATAAATCGAATACGAGGCGTGTCTGTATTAGCCGTAACATCTTCAAAATAACCGAAGCAGTAGAACTTGATACCAGCTTTTACTTCATCAACCATTGCTTGCGTTACTTTTTCGCCTGGCTTAATTACATCCACTACCAGCACCATTAACTGCTCGCGACGTTTATGGACCCACTGAGCTGCAAATTCATATCCTTGTGGAACTGATACTGCTATAAGAGGTGCGTCACCATGATATGCGTAATTAGTGGCATAAAAGACCTGGATTACATTAGCCTCCCCCGCAATATATCCGTATTGGTATTTACTTGTAGGCACCAGCATAGGTGTGTAAGCTACAGGCTTGAGCGGGATTTGAACCGTTGGCGTTATCCCCCTCATCGCCCCGGTGTAAAGAACTGCATCTTTTTGTTTAGGGAAACTAAGATATACTAGATTGTCATAGGTATCGTTTATAATCGTGACACCTTCTTTATTTTGGATGTTAATAAATTCCATACGCCAGCCACCCTTCATACGTAAGATCCTTAAATTGACGATTGATATTATATTCATCCTGGGACACGGCAAAGTAATATGTTATGACATTGCCCCTAACCTCTGCCACTAAGTACTGTCCCATGGCTGCAGCCCAGACATGTTGCCCAGGCTGCAATCCATTCACAGTAATTTGTTGGCGTCGATTAGGGATGTCAGATACATACATCCGCCCCTCGATACGTGTGAGCCTTTCCTTGAGATTTAGTATGATATTGCCGTTAGCATCATAAGCTAATACATGCGGTTCCATAATACCTCCTACCAGCATCCAAGTTTAATCCGAGGGTTGTTATCGTCATCAAAGCCTGTAATAAGATTATCCTGAATCTCAACACGAGCACCGGTCTCTCTCGAACGAAGTAACCCGATTGTACTGGACACCGCCGCTAAATTTTCAACATGTAATTTGTCGGCAGTAACTGCGTTAGCCTGAATCATCTTATTAACAATGACGTTATCATCGAACTTAGTTGCTCCAGTGATGTGAATCAATTTTCCTGCAATGTATACACCAGACTGACTGAGGTTAATGCGAGATACCAACTCGCCACCATCAATCTCACCAATACTTTTTTTAACTTGCAAATCGATGCTACCAGCTAACTCAGTAATGCGAGATTCCGTATGTGACGCCAAATTCGTAATTCTTCTAGTGGTCTCTTCAGAATTCGTATTGAATTTCTTATCAAGTTCCTTAATTCGTTCATCAACTTTATTCAACCCGAGAGACTCAAGGTCTAGCAAGCTCGCATCAATTTGTGTCTTAATCACGACTTGCTTCTCGTTAACGAGTCCATCTCCGAACACATCCACAAACGAGCAACGTATCCTATATATTCCGGCCGAATTCGAATATGTCAGCATGGTGCTAGTAGTTTCAAAATCATCAGTGCGCTCATCTCCGATTACGTGGCATCTGATTGCGTATGCTTGTGCCGGCTTAGTAGAGAAGTAAAGATTAAATCCCCCTAACTGATTTTTTACTACAAGCTCAGGCGCGGCCAACTGCGGAACGTTATACTCGTATGTTGCTGCAGTCGAGTATTTGCCCAACGTGCTGCGAGCATACAAATAAACAGTATCCGCTCGTTTAGATAGGGTAAGTACAGCAGAGGTACCTTTAACTCTTGCTAATAAAGCATTCGTATCTTTACCAGGATTATTATCGGTACGTAATTCGTAATAGTCGACGTCAGCATTCAGCACCTCATCCCATGATGCGGTGGCGTTTCTACCGAACGTAATACCAAAATTACTAGGCATGTCAGGTATCGCATCCATCGGTTTGACTAGCACATCAACCATTTGGGCTGTTTCTGCTCTATTGCCAAATCGGTCAACCGAGATTGCTTTGATTCGATACTCCTCACCTGGGCCTAATGATTTGATAATAACCTGACTATTACTACTGCCAGCATACTGCCATTCTTGCCCCGTTACAGGTTTTCCACTTTTCGATTTTAAGAGATACCAAATCTCCGCCACATCGAAATTGGCAGGATTACTAGGCGGGTCAAATAGCACTTGTAAGTCATAGTAAACACTTTTATCTGCAGTCTGATTGTATCGACTGAGTACGTGCAAATTTTGCACATCCTCCGGTGCTTGCATTTTAGGTATAGCTATGGATTTTGTCACGCCAGTAGTCAGCTGGCCTAACTCATTAATTGCCTGCACGCGTACTTCATAGGTGGCACCTAGTAGCACATCAGATATCGTGGTAGTATTTGTGGATGCTGGGTAATTTCCGATATATGTCCACATATCGCTTTTTACGTTTCGGTAATTCACGACTACGTTTGAGACTTTTCCGTCTCGAGGTAACTGCCATGTTACACCTATACGTGAGTACATGATGCCATTAGCACCATAGACATCGCTCACTAACCCTACTGATTGAATATCAGATGCACCGTGATTCGTATAATCAATACTTGGCACCGTGCCATCATCCGATACGTAGAGTTCTGGATAATACTCCATACATTGGATCTTACGAGTCATTTCTGATAGTGTCTTTGTAATAGCCAACACACGAAATGGCTTAGCCGATTTAGAGACCTCTCCGAATGCATATACCGCATCAGGCTGCACCGGTATAGCCTCTCTAACAATCACATTGAGACCTGATACATTTACTACGTTAAACGTAGAGACGATATCCGTAGCGTTGCTACGAATCAGCAACTGATAATTCTTCCCTGGTTGTACCGACACTTCCTTGTCGAGTGTAATCGTCTGGCCACTTACCGCAACCACACGACCGCCCTCGCCCCATTCGGGTATGTCGTGCTGGATTAATATTATGTCCCCTACCGTGCATGCTATAGCGTCCGTAAACGCCTCTATTGTCACAGTACGTATTTCATATTTATTGCATCGCAAGAAATGCTTACCGTGTTTATATGCCTGCTCAAGGCTAGTACACCCCATGAGTTCAACTTGTGCCGGATTTGTTAACGTATCTGACTCGTCGTAGGTATCACCATATACGGGAATGACGTCTCGCTCATAATCCTTATCCTTGTTAAGAAACGATATTTCAACAGAGTTAGCCCTAGCCTCCACACCTTGAAACTCTTCAGTAAAGCTGCCGTGTTTGATGTTGGCTACAGTAAACAACTGTACCGGTGTAGATTGATAATCACTAACACATGTGAACTTGGTTCCTACAGGAATTACTTTCCCTCGACCTACTGCTTCTGGATACTTTAACGCATCCCATAATCGCATAGCGGTGTCATATATATAGTTGAATGTAAACCCATTTGTTTTGCACTTATCTGCCCATGCCTTAAATGCGTTATAGTCAAGGCGCATATGGGGCTGTCCGAATACAATATATTCACCGCCAATCTTACGGCAAATATGAATTAAGTCATATGAAGCCCAAGCCGGGTTATCAGCTGGTTGAGCTTCATACTTATTGATATACGGATTGAATACATACACCTCTGAGCGCTCTTGAATCCATGTCACTTTTGGATCAGTTCCGCTTAGCTGGGATGTAGCCAAAGCCTTAATCCCAATGAGGGCTTTCCCTGGATGCACGAAATCGTCATATATAATTTGGGTTAGCTGCACCCAATAGACCTTATTGACATGACGCAGGCTTTTTCCATCTTTTGCGCTGCATCGCATACGGATTTCATAGCGAGCCTTTTCAAGATTGTCGAATCGAAATACACGATAAAACGCATTATTTGTCGCCTCTTCAATTCGTCCTGCGTAATCAGATGTATTTGTCACGCTATTATCTGACTTAATAAAGTTCCACGCATCACGGCGCTTAATATGGCCGGCCATGCCCTTTTGATTTGCTAAAGGTAATGCCTGCCAGGACTCATCACCTACCTTACGAATTTCTGCTTTCAACGTGACAGACGTACGGTCAGCGCCGCCGCTATCATTTGAATAATATAATCCGTTTGGGAATCCAACAGTTAGCTCTATCGCGTCACACGCATCGCCTTGTACCTGTTGTGTATTCCATGATTCAGTCAATTCATAGTTTAGGGATTGATCAGCAAAGTTATCATTGAAATTTGGGATGACAGTTTGGTCATTTGTGCCCTTTCTGACATCCACCTGTACATCTTTATAATTGCTGATTGGGTTAGCGTTAATACGAATATCTTCTATCTTTGATAATTCGCCCTCACCCGCACAGTATAAAAGGTTAAGATATTGCTTTTCGCCATCACTAATTACATGGCGGGATAATAATAACCCAGCGCTTTTCATCCGGCCATATGTTACAGCTAAAGGGTAGCCTTGCCCAGTAACAGTTTCGGTACCTCCCCAGCCATATGTATTTGACTGTTCGGAATTCGAACGGTCAACCTTAGGAGCAGTTAACTTTGAAATGATAACATTACCTATCATCCCTACCGCCATAGCAATTATTGACCGCCAAATTAAGCTTTTGATACCAAAGATAGCACCCGAAGCGATACCGCCGGTAAATGCAGCCATCCCTATCGATAGAAGAACACCAAAGAACTTACCCTCAACTCGGGGCATTACTACAATGTAGTCTTCATCGTTTACAACTGTATCCGGTGCCGCCTCATGTCCATTTACTGAGTACGCCCATTCACCAGGTGCACTGAAGTAATAGCTGATAGACTTGCCCTGTTTAAATGGCAAGTATTTTGTATCCCGTTGCTCTGGCTTGAACGGATTATTTACAATGATTACATTAACCATCTGCTACTCCTTCCTTTCATAAATGTGCTTCAATCGAGGCACGTATTTTGATATATGCTCTATACAGGTGCCACTGTGTTCAGTAGCATGTATAAATTTACCTTCGCCAAGATAAACCCCTACATGATCGAGATTTTTACCATATAGAGCAAACACCAAAACACTCCCTGGCATTGGCTCACGAACCTCGCGCCATTCATCCATTTGGATTTGGGTATATTCGGGTAGTGGTATTCCACTACGCCGATATACCTCAACAACTACATCCCAGCATTTCATTTCCGAGAATGGGGTACCTATCATATCAGTCAAGTCACTTATTGGATGCATACAGTCCTCCTTGCGGGATAGTAGGTTCTCCGCCAAATCGTGTACTGTTCCCCAATTCACGGCATCGCGCTAAGGTTTTATTGCATTGATTTTCACGGCCCTTATACCCACACTGAACGCCTTTAAACTTGAACGGACAGAAATCCTTCATCACACGGATTAACGGGAATCGTCGAGTAAAGCTAAAGTCAGTACCCAGTGTAAACTCCATCCATTCTGCGTTTGCATGAGTTCCCGTAATTACGAAATGCTCCTCTTGCTCGCACACATCAGGTATGTTTGTATTCACTACACGAATGAGGACATTGGCTCCAGTGAATCCATTATTAGACTCTGCCATACGCTGGATTGTCCGAGTCACGTTAGACACGGATAGCTTGATATTAGGCAAATCCGTCGCATTCTCCGTAACATCTTGAATGGTAAATGGAAATGCGATATAGGTATTGCCTTGAAATTGGATATTCTCCGTATTGTATACCAATCGAATCGTATCCCCTTTATAGGATATTTCTAACAGCATTAACCACACACCGGTGGCCGATATTTGGTTTTTCTCTAAAATCGATGCCGTTGAGAGCGGTAACATGTTATACCTCCTGTAATTTCACGGTTCCCATCCACACTCCGTAGTCATTCGCCGCAAAGTCTAACTGATCAGCAAATCGCACTTTTAGTGTTTCGCGTGTTTCTGGATGAACCCAATCGAATATACCGGAGCAGTTGACTTCATCGAAGAATGACCGAAGTTTATAGTAATCAGCTGTTGGCAACTTGTACCCTACGGAATATGTCCGCCGGGTCTTTGTCGTCTTCTTCCTGGTGATTAGCGTCATGTTTTCAACTTGGCCTTTATACGAAATATCTGGAGTAGTCTCCTGAATTGGATATATCGGCCATCGAATATCTGGAAATACTGCCATAGTTATACTGTGGATGCCTTGATGGCGTCACGCATACCTCCTTTGTTTGATTCCATAGCACGAACTACTACATCGATAACATAATTCTCACCATCGAATCGAGAGTTCTGTTGCTTGCTTTCGAGCTCTTGGCCAGACTGATTAACGATATTAACAACTACGTTGTTGCTTGTAGCTCCGCCACCCATTAATCTACGGGTTTCGCTTGCAGTATAAATGCGGTGTGATCCAGAGGATTGTAATAACTCCGGTCCGTTTTCACCAACCAGCATAAGCCCTGGATTCGTTTTTCCTCCGGCAGCGAATCGATTTCCTGTAAATGCAGAACTAAACGAACTACCGCCGGCAAAGGACGATGTCCCTTTTGCAGCACCTAGTGAGCCAATACCACTTACTGCACCACCAAATAATCCTTGCAACTTAGGCATGATGTATTGTTGGAACGTTAACTGAATCATCATCTTAATAATGGCATTTGTCATATCCTTGAATATGTCCTTAATGCCTTTACTGAATGACTTCGTTCCTGTTGCCATAGCCTCGAGATTATTTGTCCATGCTGAATTAATAGAGCTCATCGTACTGTCAAAAGTCGATTTAGCTAAATCAGCATAATTGGTAGTCTCTTGCTTATACTGCCTAGCAGCTTCTTGTAGGCTTGTTTTAAGACTACGACCTGCGAGTTCCCATAGTTTTTGTTGAGACTCTAATAGGTTCTTTTCAATCTGCAGTCTTTGCGTAGCCGTTAACTGGGCCTCATTGACTTCACTCCGTGCATAGTCAATGTAAGCTTTTAACTCTTCAGCAAGTAAAGCATCCGCATCACTGCGAGACAATCGACCGAGTGTAACCATATTGGTTAAGTGGTCAACAGTTTCACTTGTTTGAGTGTATGCTAACTCTCTGATTTTCTGCTCAGTATCAGAAGCCAATTTTAGGCGCTCTGCTTGTGCTTTCTTTTCAGCGAGTTCCTTATCGCCTACAGCCTTTGTATACTCACGAACGTTATCATCGATTTGCGCCTTTTGTGCTTCGGCTTCAGCTTTGAGTAATTGCAAACGGTCGCCTGTGCGTTCAAGATCGAGTTTCTTAATATCTTCGTTCATCTTGCGAACACGGATAGTCTGATTTCGTTGTGCTTCGGCTAATCTTTTTTGATACAGCTCTTCATTCTTAGCACGAACGGAAGCAGTTAAATCAGACTCAGCTAGTTTCTTAGCATTCTCTGCGCTACCTGCTGAATCAGGAGTGGCGCTTGATGCAGCGCCTGCATACTTAGCTGTGTCAATATATCCAGTGATTTGTCCAAAATCTGCGGTAACAGATGGCTTAGCGACCACTCCGTTTGTATTAGCGCCAGTATAGCCTCCGTTCCCGTCACTAATAACAATGTGTTCATCACCAAGTACAACCACACCATCGCCAGCTTTAGGAATATATCCGTCACCTTCTGGGTGCCAAGCCCCTACAGCAGCCGCCGCTTCCCATAGCTTATCGACTCGACGAGGTACGTCCGCCCCTAGAGACTGTTTAACTGCATCAGAGAATAGCTTTCCGCAATCCGTAGCCCAGGTACCATCTGCTCCTAACTTGTACGCTTTGCCGAGTTGTTCATTAGCTGCTTCTAGTACACCCGCAGCTTGTCCTGTAGCACCACTATTCAAGCTTGAAACGGAACGGATAATATCACGAATATTTTTTTCGTTTGACTCATATTGGTTCTTAGCAGTTAACTTATCAATTTCGTATTGACTGCCGTCAATCTGTAAGCTCTGCAAAGTAAGAGACCGATACAACTCAGACATACGCTCTACGGCGCTTGCTAACTTCTCGGCTGCTTGTTGAGCTTTCTTTGCAGCCTGCTCTTGAGCTTTGGCCGCTTTCGCTGCCTCTTCATTCGCCTTATTGATAGCCTCGGTATTGGTTAATCCGCCATTAGCAAGGTCCTCTTTCGCTTTTGCAAGCTCTTCATCGAGTTTCGCTTTCGCAGCATCAGCTTCTTCTTTTTGCTTTAAAGCCGCATCAATTTTCGCGCCTTCCTCTTTAGTAGCTAAACGATCATTTTTTACAAGCCCCAGCCACGCACTATCCTCAATCCAATATCGAGTATCGTGTGATTCCCTAAACTTGTCAGACAGGCCTGTTGTTGAGTTCGTATTCTTGTGAATACGTTTACCGTCAACTTCTACGCCAGTATAAGATGCTTTTGTCTGTTCGTTATATCGGAAATCAAGTAATGCTTTTCCGGCAAGGCCAATTACTGTAGCCAATGTTACCCAAGGACCTGCAGCAGCAATTGTAGCTAATCGCATAAATCCGAGTGCGCTAGTTAGCGACCGCATGACTATGATCACGGCACCGGCTTCAGCACCGAATTTAACAATTCCGCCGATAGCTTCTTTCTGCTCGGCAGTCATTGACTCAAATTCTTTAGCTACATCTAATACGCCTTTTGCGTAGTCATTAAACACAGGAACTAACTCATGGCCGATGGATACCGCAAGCCTCTTACCTGTATTCTCTAAATCTTTTAATTCCCGATTTAGTTTTGCGGATTTGGCTGCAGTCTCGTCGTCGATGATAAGTCCCATTGCTTTGGCACGTTCAGCCACCTTGCCCATCTGTTCAGCGGACATGTTAAGCATGGCGTGCATTTGGTAGCCAGTACGTCCAAAGAGTTCCATTTCGACACGAGTCTTCTCGGCCCCGTCCTTCATGCCTCTTAGACGTTCCTGTATCATCTTGAATACTTCAACGGTATTCTTGCCTTGGATATCTTCAAGCGCGTAGCCTAATTTACTGAATATATCAGTGCTAAGCTTTCCTTCTGCCCGAGCGACTTCCATTTTCTCTTTGGCCGCCCCGACGTTCTTGGAGAACTTAGCAAATGCACCAGCGCTATCTTCCATAGCAATACCCATGTAATTGGCTACTGCTAATAGTTCACTGGTTTCTTTTGCCGTAGCACCAGTGATACCGGATAATTTCTTAACGGCTACGTCCCATTGGATAGCCTCCTTGGCAAGTTTAGCACCGATGCCTACAACACCGACACCGGCACCTATCGCCATGAGGTCATTCTTCATTTTGCCAAGGGCGGATTTGGCGCCTTCGGCACTTGCAGTAATTTTCTTGAGTCCTGCTTCCGTATTCTTATCGGTCAGCTGAACGACAATATCAATTAAATTATTGGCCATTCTTGTGCGCCACCTCCAATTCTTTAGCTTCTAATAATACGAGTAAGTCGATAAGATGCGGTAGTGGCTCAATGCCGTAAGCTTTCGCCACTTCTAATACCGCCGGCATATCGAATCCAGCAATACCTCCAGCATGCCAACGTCGTTGCATTCGGCTTGCGTTATATACTCGCATCGCTTGTCGTGTACCATCTAATTGATGCGGGGAATTAAACTCACACTCCGAGCAATCAAAATTCTGTTTAGTCTCACGTTGCATCTTGATACAATCAGAGCAGTATTTTGGTTTGTCGGAGTTGAGCCAACTCCACGCATCAATTAGTTTTTTTCGATTTCAGCCTTTTTTTCGTGCGTAAAACGCATCGTATCAAGCGCAATTTCCATAAGATCATTGTCTGGTGCTGCGTTGATTTCATCTTCAGTCAATCCGTAGATGTGCTGCATAATCCATTGTGCAAGGTCACGAGAACGTAATAGACGTTCTGTGTCCGGTGCTTCTTCCGGAACTGGGGTATATAATGGGTCTAAACCAGATTTAATTAATTCACCACGTTCGGCGAATGTTAAGCCTCTTACTTTGATATCTTCAAATGCCATGTTGGCACCTCCTAGTATTGTTCTTGATTATTGACTAATGTAATGATTGCTGCGGATTTACCCGCATCTGCGCGATAGTACGCCTTGAATGGTAATTCAATATTGACGCCACGAGGACCGTCGATGCCTGGAGATTGTCGTTCATATACAAGTTCAGGCAACTTGAATGTAAGCGACCAGTCGTCTTGTTCAAGTCGTAATTCTAAGCTAGATTCAGTGCCATTAACTGCTTTATTCAAAAGGTCCTTATTTTGGAAGAACGCTTTAATCGTCCCCGAAATTGACGCAATACCTGGGTCAATGTATGTTCTAAAACCTTTACCACCAATAGCGTAAGAATCACCATCCAAGCCAAAATCAAAATTAATATCGCAACTTAGAATGTTGGCTACGGTAGCGCCACCTTCTTTAATAGTTGCGTTCAGATTTTGGAATGGTAGGAAATTAACTGCTTTTGCTGCAGCGTCGAATGTAGTTGATGCCAAAGTTTCCTTACACCCCATCACATCAACGGATGCAGTCAATTCAGCATCACCGCCAAATTTAAAACCTAATTTACTAACTCGCGCACCCGCGAATTGTTGGAATACGTTAACATCAGGGTATCCCTGTTCAATAGTTAGCGACGGCATTGTGTTGCCGATTTTAAACACATGCTCAGACTTCTTATTTGGCGCTTGGCCAGTTGTATTAGAAGTCGGTTGACCAAATGCAGCTTTTAGCCAATATCCGATGTCAATTACACCAACAGGTACGGTTAAACTACCGGACGTATCGATGTTGCCACGGAATGGCGCTGCCGGATTGCGATCACCACGGATTACAGTGGAGTCGTTTAAGTTTTGGCTAGCTTTTACAGAACTAGAAATAATCGGAGTGATTACGCCACCTGTAGATGGTGTTGTACCAAAGTCCGATTCAAACGCAATCGCCACATGGGACTGAGAGCCCTGTGCACGTTTAGCTGTTGCCATATGCATTTCCTCCTTTAATATTCAATATTCCCGCCGATTACATGCGGGATTTCTATAGTAGCTGTTAAACGTCCAGTGAACACCGGACGCCAATTCATGCTATCAAGTTCATAGTCAATGTCGATTACTGGGAACGCCGGATTCACCTTACAAATGCATTCAATAATTAACTGCCCGAGGTTATCCGATTCTAGCGCCCCATCATATCGAATAATATTCTTATCACGAGTCGCCCCTTTATGGACGATACCCCATACGACTATTAAAGAGTATGTGTAAGTATCTGCGAGCCCTTCGCTTTTACTACTTGGTAGTAATATGATGCAAGGGCAATCATCCTCAAGCGGAGCATCGACATCGTCGTAGCCGACATACAATTGCGCCGGCTTTCCATATTTGTCATTACAAAATTTAGTCAACGCCTCATCATTCGCTAAGGCCTCAGCCCATCGCTCAACGATGCGCGACAGTGGAATTGTCTGTTGCATCAAATCACCTTACCTTGTAGTTACGTCGAGATGCAGATTGTGCACCAGTACCATTAATAGCGTAGTCGCCTATCTTATCCTCGATATAAGGTTTAAGTTTAGGCTGTAACGCTGCTTTCATAGGTCCATACGTATGACGTGGCTGAATTTTGAACATCGATTTCCCTTTCGGCAACGGTACTCCTGCCGCAAACAACTTACGTCGCATTGGCTCCGTAATCTGCTTGGTGTAACCTTCCTCAATGCGTTCACCTAACCGTTTAGCCGAATTAGATAACCACCCAACTCGGACGGATTGCTTGCCCTTGTCATACTGGTATCCAACTGCATTTGATAACTTACCGAGTGGACTATAGCCGATTGTCCTGGCGCTAATACCCATATCGAGTAAGGCATTTCGCGATTTCGAGCCCCAGGCTTCCCGTTCAGCTCGTCCGCCACTTTGGTATGCTTTGCGAAGTTTAGCACCAAATGCTGATTCAAATGCAGCACGTCGTGCCGGTGCCATGAAGTTAGGATACTTACGTCCGCCTGGTGCACCTGATCTGATGCCTTCTTTAATTTCCTTTTGCATCATCCACCCTGTGGATTTTAACGCTTTACGCATCCAGTCGGGTTTGGTTTCTGCAATGAAATTCAGATACGGTGTGGCTGTGTCTGTAATCGTAATAGGTTCATTACTCATTACGGTCTCACCGCCCTCACGTTATGGACGATTTCCAAACAATACATCGTACCGTCAAAATTGGAAATGTGATCAACGTACCATTTCTCGCCATTGATATACACCTCATCTTTTGACCGAGGTTCGGGAACATCCTTAACACGCACCCAAATCTGAGCCTTATCGGCTAGTGCTTTGTCGACAAATCCGGAACCTTTGCCATCATATTCGCCAATTTCCACGCTAGCTTTTAT
>ERZ1036441.556-NODE-556-length-16462-cov-101.944536_pt1 | contig 16462 bp, 7 predicted proteins | sample MGYA00514225_ERZ1036441 | MGnify/ENA primary metagenome ERZ1036441 (study PRJEB33795, sample SAMN09464925) | human gut metagenome | host: Homo sapiens | place: USA: Stanford, California | collected 2016-08 | study: EMG produced TPA metagenomics assembly of the... | reverse complement strand
AAGCATATTTGTCTGCTACATCATTCAATCCGAGCATACGAGCCATTTCGCTGTACCCGGCTACTCCCATGATCGCTTTCACAGAAAGATTGGCATTGTGAGCCCAATGTCCGGCAAAGTCATCCGTGCAAAGTTGGTTTTCCGGGTCCTGTCCAAACTAAATTACTATTTATTAATCATTTGAAATACAGATAATTATCTTTGGTCTGTATTGTCTTTGTGTTGTTATGGCTATTAAATGAAGTACAAAATTCTAACTTATGAGCAGACTTTTAATAAATAAAAAGTTAATGGATAAATGTAGTGGTAGTCTAAGATGAGAAATGGACTAATCTGAAAAAATGAATATTTTTCCTCTCTCTTTTTCCATTTATCCATGTAATTTCTTTTATGACATAAAAACTAGCAGCATTTTAAGATATTAAAAATCAAATAGATTGAATAATTGCTCTTGTTGAATAAATTCGACGTAAATAAAGCCTTCTGGAATGATTTATCTATCTTTTTATGCTATTTTGCAGAGAAATGTTATTGTGTGATAGCTTAAGGTAATAAGGAAAGTAGATGTTAGAACCCCATTCAGGAGTCCATAGTGTGGTTTATTTTAAACCAATAAGTAGTTTCTTTTAAAGGTAGGAGATGTTCCTTTTAAACCAATGACTTGTTTCATTATATCAAAACATCTTTTTGATAGTAGGAAAAAGTACATATTTATAAAGAATTATGCTATATATATTCAATAAAAGGAATATATATGATGTAAATGTGACTTTCTTTTTTCTATTTAGCAATTCAATAGAATCTTAATTCTTCTGCATACATGAAAAATGGAACATAATTTGAAATAACTAAGATAAAATCTTTCAATCTTTACCTGGCAAGTTTAGCTCGAAGTTCTTTTAGTCTTTTTGCAGCCTGTAGATTATCCACCTTTATATATCTCATGAATGCAGATGGACTCTTATGCCCGGATATGCGCATAAGTTCTCCGGCAGGAAAGCCGGATAAATACATATTTGTGCAAAACGATCGTCGGCAAGTATGAGAAGAGATCATCTCCCATTTTTCATAGACTCTCTTTTCCCGTTCTTTCCCTTTCTTGCGAACAACTTCGATCTTCTGTTTTAGTTTTGCCCTTCGCCCTAATTCTTTAACCCTTTCGTTGAATATATATCTAGGAATTTTAGGTAAATCATAGTTGTACTTCTTGAGTATTTCCGGTACATAATCGATCATAGGGATTATGACAGCTTTATGCACTTTTCTCTGTTTGAGATTTATAATCTCATTATCTAAGTCAATATGTTCGGGACTTAATGTTGAGAGATCACTATATCGTAGTCCTGTAAAACACCCAGTAATAAAAACATCTCTAATCTCTTCCAATTGCTTATCATCTGACAAGTCTAACTCGTGTATTGTTGAAAGTTCCTTTTCACTTAAATAAATAGCATCAGTTTCTTCTTCTACGACCTTAAAATGCTTCAAGTCAATTGGAGGAATAACTCCTTTATCTATTTGATAATTAACAAACCCTTTTAACAAACGTACAATTTTTCCTGCAGAATTAGTGAGTAAGCCAACACTCCCATCGGGCTTTATAACCTTATAAAATAAATAGTCCATGAATTCATTATAAAATATAAGATTCAGGTTATGAAAAGTAATTGGTTGCGATGAATGTTCTTTGAAAGCAATCAGATGTTTGCGAAGTGTTCGGTAGTCTTTTATTTGGTCTGCAGAAACAACAGGAGCCTTTTCTGTAATATATCTTTCTAATGCGTCAAATATATCTACCCGATTAGGACGTAACTCATATTCTCTATTCTTTTTTAATTCAAGTAAAACAAAATCTACGGTTGGACTTATTCCGTTAATCTTAGCATATGTAAGGATTTCTCCAAGCTTAGACGTTATTCTAATCAGGCAGGCATCAATCTCATCATAGTTTGGACAAGCGCGCTTAATCCATCTCTTTTTAGAATCCCAGTGTTCCGGTTTAATACTGTATCCGGTAGAGATGAGCGTACGCTTAGTTCGATTGTAGTTATATCGAACATAAAGGACAGTAGTCCCTTCTCGAGTGACGTACCTAGGTTTAATATATGGAGTATATTTTGCGATAGTAAAATCTGTATTGCTTTCGTATTGCAAAGTTACAAAAGCTATCCGAAATGAGCAATATCTCATCGTTAAAAGCTAGAACCTCCAAAAACATTGTACTATCTTAAAAAAAGTGGATAAATATTGCTCAAAAAGGAAAAAAACTACTCAAATCACACTGTAGGAGACTAATGTTACACTTTAAAAACATTCGAAACATGAAAAAAGAATAGATTTTGTCCTTTCTTGAACACAGATTTTCCTAATCTTTAGCATTAATTCCATTATTTTGTAGCGTTACAAATAAAATGCTATGGAAAAACAAATGGATTTGTATGATTCCTGGGTCCTACCTGAAACACACAATTCTATATAAACTTTTCCTCTAGCATTTATAAATATTCGACAGTACTGATTTTAATATATTATTTAGGTATAGCGATAAGAAAGGTAAGATTGCATTTAAAAGGTAATAGTAAGAAGGTAAAAAGAGAAATAAAAGAAAACGTAGGGTTTGTTTTTCTTTATAGGTAAACAAGATTGTAGATGGGTAACCTTAAAATTGTAGATTAATTAGAAAATATTTATGAAGAAACTACTAACAGTAATGGCCTTTTCGGTCGGTTTATTCGCAAATGCTCAAACCGGCAACTTATTTAAACCAGTAAAAGAGGTAGCGCTACGTACTCCGTCGGTACCTATCGTTGTTTCAGATCCTCACTTCTCTATCTGGTCTCCTTATGATAAATTAATGGAAGGAAGTACAGAACACTGGACTACAGCTAAGAAGCCATTAGTAGGGGCTTTACGCGTAGATGGTAAAGTGTATCGTTTCCTAGGTAAAGATCAAGTAGCTCTAATACCTATTGCTCCCATGACAAATGTGGAATGTTGGGAGGCTGCATATACTAATAGTCAACCTGCAAATGGATGGCAAGAATTCCAGTTTGATGATAGTAGTTGGAAAAAAGGTAAAGCAGCTTTCGGTAGCCGTGATATGCCACGTGTTCGCACAGAATGGAAAGGAGATAATACAGATATTTATATCCGACGTACATTTGAAATAAATGATTTGGATTTAACAGAGAATATTTTTCTTATTTATTCTCATGACGATGTATTCGAATTATATTTAAATGGAGAAAAACTGGTTGCTACAGATCTCGTATGGAAGAATAATGTAAACCTAAAACTTTCAGATGAAGCCAAGAAAAAACTTCGTAATGGCAAAAATGTGATTGCAGCGCATTGTCATAACACAACTGGAGGATCTTATGTGGATTTTGGTTTATATCGTGAAAAGAAAAATGCAGTAACATTTGAAAATGAGGCTGTACAGAAATCGGTAGATGTACTAGCCACTTCCAGTTACTATACATTCACCTGCGGACCTGTCGAATTAGATGTTGTATTTACAGCGCCTCAATTGATAGATGACTTGGATTTGTTGTCAACTCCGATTAACTACATCTCCTATCGTGTGCGTCCTCTTGATAAAAAAGAGCATGATGTACAATTCTATATAGAAACGACTCCGGTATTAGCAGTGAATGAGACTACTCAGCCTACTATTGCACGTACATTATCGAAAAATGGTATTAGTTATGTAGAAGCTGGCACCATCAACCAGCCGATATGTGATCGTAAAGGTGATTTGATTTGTGCTGACTGGGGATATGTATATCTTGGTAGTGTAAATGGAGCAGGAAAATCTATAAGTTTGGGTGACTATAGCGGAATGAAGGAAGCTTTTGTTAAAAATGGAACTTTAGCTTCAAGTAAAACCAAATGGATTACTCGTCGGGAAGAAAATACTCCTGCAATGGCTTATGTACATAATTTTGGAACTGTTACCAAAGATGGTAAAGATGGTTTCTTGATGATCGGTTATGATGACATTTATTCCATTGAATATATGTATGAGAAACGTATGGGATATTGGAAACATGATGGTAAAGTAACGATTTTTGATGCTTTCGAAAAACTAAGAGATAACTATCAATCCATTATGGAGCGTTGTCGTGCACTTGATGAACTTATTTATAGCGATGCAGAAAAAGCAGGTGGTAAAAAATATGCAGAAATATGTTCTGCTTCATATCGTCAAGTGATTTCCGCCCATAAACTTTTCACAGACAAAGAAGGTAACCTGATGTGGTTCTCTAAAGAGAATAACAGTAATGGTTGTATCAATACAGTCGATCTGACCTATCCGTCCGCCCCTTTGTTCCTCGTTTATAATCCAGATTTGGAAAAAGCCATGATGACTAGCATTTTCGAATATAGTGCAAGTGGGCGTTGGAATAAACCTTTTGCAGCACATGACCTTGGCACTTATCCAATAGCTAATGGACAAGTTTATGGTGGTGACATGCCGATTGAAGAAAGTGGTAATATGGTGATTCTAACTGCAGCTATTTCAAAAATTGAAGGTAATGCCGATTATGCTAAGAAATATTGGGACATTTTGACGACATGGACTAATTATTTAGTAGAGTATGGACAGGACCCGGAAAACCAACTTTGCACGGATGACTTCGCCGGACATTGGGCTCATAATGCCAATCTTTCCGTGAAAGCGATCATGGGAGTGGCCGGATACAGTGAAATTGCTCGGATGCTCGGATTGAATGATGTAGCAGACAAATATGCGGCTATAGCCAAGAAAATGGCGGTGAAATGGGAAGAAATGGCGAATGAGGGAGATCATTACCGTCTGGCTTTTGACCGTAAAGATACCTGGAGTCAAAAATATAACATGGTTTGGGATAAGTTATGGAACCTGAATTTATTTCCTAACAATGTAATCGGAAAAGAAATAAACTATTATTTGACCAAACAGAATCCTTATGGACTTCCTCTGGATTCGCGTAAAGAATACACAAAATCTGACTGGATCATGTGGACAGCGGCTATGTCCCCGGATAAGGATACTTTCCAACGATTCTCTGATCCAGTCTATAAATATATCAATGAAACAGTATCTCGTGTACCTATCAGTGACTGGCACCATACAGACAGCGGACGATGGGTTGGCTTTAGAGCTCGTTCGGTGATTGGAGGATACTGGATGAAGGTATTAATGGATAAAGTTCAGAATAATCAATAATTTAAATCTAGTGTATTATGAAATGTAAAACTATGAAACATGGGAGCATAGGGTTACAGTGTATGATGTTGGCATTCGTTTTTGCAGTCTGTTTTACTGGCTGCAAAGATAGCAAAGACGAGACATCAGCACCTTATGATCCGAATCAGCCAGTAGAGGTAACTGATTTCACACCCAAGTCGGGAGGTGGAAAGAAGAAGATGATTATCTATGGCAGTAATTTTGGCACAGATCCTTCTCTTGTTTCCGTTAAGGTAGGTGGAAAAGAAGCTATTGTTATTAGTGCTAAAGGTACTAGTATTTACTGTTCTACGCCGGAAAGCTGTTTCGAAGGAACTATTGAAGTAAAAGTGGGTGAGCAAACTGTGATAGCATCTGAAAAATATCAGTACGAACCGCAAATGGTAGTAACAGACTTATGCGGTGATGTAGATGAATTGGGTGAGGGAAATATTGTAGAAACAGGTCCGTTTGACGATTGTGGAAAGATAGATTATCCTTTTTGGTTTTCTTTCGACCCCCAACATTCTAATATCCTTTATTTATCTCAAAATAATGGGCTTTTGAGAGTGTTGGATCTGGAACAAGAAATGATCTATACCAAGAAATTGGATAATATCAATCGTGCAACTACTATTACATGGACTAATGATGGTGATATGATATTGGCTGCTCCCCAAAATGGTGGCGCTAAGAATAGAAACAATATTATTTTAAAGCGTGAGAATAGTACAGACGGACAGGATTTCAAAGGGGCCAGTTGGGTCGCTTTGGCACGTGGTAATGCTTGCAATGGGTCTATGGTGCTTCCACAAACGGGAGAACTTTACTTCAATCATCGTGCGACAGGCAATGTGTATAGATATAATTTTGAGGAAAACGGTTATAATAACAATCCGGAAGTTCCTGGTGGATCAGGGTTGAATGAACTTTTGGCATTTAGTGTACCTAATCAGACGGTTGACTTTAGTATGGTTCCTCATCCAACAGGTAAATATGTTTATATCATCATGCATGAATCGCATTATATACTTCGTTCCAATTATGATGAAGAAACTAAAAAGTTGGTTACTCCGTATATTGTATGTGGACAATCCGGTCAGGCTGATTATAAGGATCTTGTAGGTATCAATGCACGCATCAATAAACCAGGTCAAGGTGTTTTCGTATTTAACGAAGAGTATAAGCTAGCTAATAAAGATGATTGGTATGACTTTTATTTTGCAGATAAAGAAAATCATTGTATTCGAGTATTGACTCCGGATGGAGTAGTTTCTACGTTTGCCGGACGTGGTTCTGCTTCCGCAAGTAGTTATAAATGGGGTAAGCAAAATGGAGAAGTACGTGAGAGAGCACGCTTTAATCAACCAGTAGCTTTGGCTTACGATGAGGCAACAAAGACTTTCTATGTAGGTGATTCGGGAAATTATAAGATTCGGAAGATTGCTAAAGAACAGGCTCCTGATGATTTGGGTGGAGAAGAATCCAATGATAATCAGAACCAAGAAAAACAATAAAAAGAAGAACACATGAGAATAAAAGAATTTATTACGATTTGCCTGTTATTAGTCTCTGTTTCCCTTTTTGCTCAAGAGAAGACAATTGAAGTAACAGGAGTCGTAACGGACACGAATAAAGAACCATTAGTTGGTGTTAATGTGACAGTGAAAGATAAACCAGGTTTGGGAGCGATAACAGATATCAACGGGCGTTACAAAATTAAAATTGAAGAATTTTCTCGTTTGGTATTTTCGTATATTGGTTTTGATACGCAAGAGATATTGGTGAAGCGCCAGAGTTTGGTTAATGTATCGATGAAAGAATCGGAAGCTAGGGAAATTGATGAAGTTGTAATCACAGGAACTGGCGCACAGAAAAAATTGACTGTGACTGGTGCGGTGACGAATGTAGATGTAGAAGTACTAAAGTCAAATCCTTCAGCAAATCTTTCTAATGCATTGGCTGGAAATGTATCAGGTGTTCTTGCTATGCAGACTTCCGGACAACCAGGTGTGAATACTTCTGAATTCTGGATTCGTGGTATATCTACTTTTGGTGCTAACAGTTCTGCATTGGTACTTGTTGATGGTTTCGAACGTGATTTGGATGAAATCAATATTGAAGATATCGAATCTTTTACTGTATTGAAAGATGCTTCTACGACAGCTATTTATGGTCCTCGTGGTGCTAATGGTGTAGTATTGATTACTACAAAACATGGTAAAGAAGGTAAAATTAAGATCAATGCAAAAGTGGAGACCTCTTATAATGCACGTACTATTACTCCGGAATTTGCGGATGGCTATAGTTACGCCATGTTGATGAATGAAGCACGAATTACTCGTAATCAAGAGAGAATTTATCAAGATGATGAAATGGAGCTCCTGAGATTGGGACTTGATCCGGATTTATATCCGAATGTAGATTGGATGGATGTGTTGTTGAAAGACGGAGCTATGACCTATCGTGCTAATTTGAATATGAGTGGTGGTGGTAGTACAGCACGTTATTTCGTATCATTGAGTTATGTGAATGAAGAAGGAATGTACAAAACGGATGATGCTATGCGTAAGGATTATAATACTAATCCTAGCAGTCAGCGTTGGAATTATCGTTTGAATACAGATATTGATGTAACAAAGACTACTCTTGTAAAAGTGGGTGTATCCGGTTCATTAAAGAAGCGTAATGCACCGGGACAAGGCTCTAATGTATGGACTTCATTAATGGGACAGAATCCAGTCAGTATTCCTGTCATGTATTCTAATGGTTACATTCCTGCACACGGGGTAGAAGATAATCGTAAGAATCCTTGGGTACTTGCCACACAGACTGGATATAAAGAAATCTGGAATAATAAAATTCAGACAAATATATCTTTGGAGCAAAAACTGGATTTCATTACCAGAGGTTTGCGTTTTGAAGGTCGTTTTGGATTTGATACGAACAATCAGAGTGAAATAAACCGGATAAGAATGCCCGAAACATGGCGCGCCCAAAGAGAACGTGATGATGACGGAAACCTGATTTTCAAGCAACAAAGTGCCGAGAAACCGATGGAACAGACTAGTTCCTCTACCGGTGAGCGCCGTGAATTTTTAGAAGCCTATTTACAATATAATCGTGCGTTTCATGCGCATCATGTGGGCGGAACATTGAAATATAGTCAGGACGCTTATCGGACGACGGTTGATATTGGAACAGATGTAAAAAATGGTATTGCCAAGCGTCACATGGGATTGGCTGGACGTGCTAGTTATAACTGGAATTATCGCTATTTTGCCGACTTCAATTTTGGTTATAATGGCTCGGAAAATTTTGCTGACGGACACCGTTTCGGCTTTTTCCCAGCTTTTTCTTTGGCTTGGAACATAGCAGAAGAGAAGTTTGTTAAGAAACATCTGAAATGGATGAATATGTTCAAGTTACGTTACTCTTATGGTAAGGTTGGTAATGATAAGATGGATGTGCGTTTCCCTTATTTGTATACAATTAAGGATGATGGAAGTGGTTGGACTTGGAGTGATTATGGTTCTCCAGACAATGTATATACGGGAATGATGTATACGCAATTGGCCTCCAACAATGTTACTTGGGAAATTGCAACCAAGCACGATGCGGGTGTGGACCTATCCTTATTCAATGATAAATTTACGGCTACAGTAGACTATTTCCATGAACAGCGTGACGGTATCTATATGGAACGTAAATATCTGCCTGGTATTGTGGGAGTTAATAGTAACCCGAAAGCAAATGTGGGAAGTGTCCGTTCGAAAGGTTTCGATGGTAATTTTGCTTACAAGCAGAAGATAGGAAAGGTCAATCTGACTGTTCGTGGTAATTTTACTTACAGCAAAAATGAGATATTAGAAAAGGATGAAGAAAATTCTGTTTATCCTTATCAAAAAGAGGCTGGTTACAGGGTTAATCAAGCAAAGGGATTAATAGCTTTGGGATTGTTTAAAGATTATGATGATATACGTAATAGTCCGCAGCAAACTAACTGGGGAAAGGTGCAACCAGGTGACATTAAATATAAGGATGTCAATGGAGACGGAATTATTAATGGCAGTGATGAGGTAGCTATCGGTGCGACAACGAAGCCTAACTTGATTTATGGTTTTGGTATCTCTGCACAGTGGAAAGGCTTCGATTTCAATGCACACTTCCAAGGGGCAGGCAAATCTTCGTTCTTTATTAATGGTCCTACTGTATATGCCTTTAGTGGTAGCCAGTGGGGAAATGTCCTGACGAATTTGGTGAAAGATCGCTATGTTGATGCGGAGACAGCTGCCACATTGGGTATCCCGGCTAATGAAAACCCTAATGCTGCGTATCCTCGGCTTAGTTATGGAGGGAACGATAATAACTATAGAGCTTCTACTTATTGGCTCAGAGATGGTTCTTATTTACGCTTGAAAACATTGGAAGTAGGTTATACATTACCGAAATCGATTATAAACAAGATGCGGTTTAACAAGATACGTGTATTCTTCATTGGTACTAACATCTTGACATTTGCTAAATTTAAAGAATGGGATCCGGAAATGGGAAGTTCTAACGGAGAAAAATATCCGCTTGCTAAGACATTTACTTTAGGATTAACTGTGAATATCTAATTAAATGCATGAAAAATGAGAAAGATATATAAACTGTTTATTGGCATTATGTTGAGTGCGATTGCCGTTGCTTGTTCAGATAAACTCGACTCAGATAAATATTTCAAAGACCGCCGATCTTTGGAGGATGTTTTTACTGACAAAGAATCTACGGAAGAATGGTTGGCAAATGCCTATTCCTATTTAGGTGGATACAATCTGGAAGTATCTAACATGCTTAATACAATTACTAATTTTGCCGATGACATTTACTTCGGTGGTAATAGTCTTGATGCGTATAAGACTTTCAAGACTGGTACTTACGATGAGAGTTACCGGCATTCGTGGGGGGATAGTTATAAAGGTATTCGTCAAGCGTCTATCTTCATTCAGAATATTGATATGAATACTAAGTATACTGAAGAGGAGAGAGCTGACCTAAAAGCACAGGCACGTTTTGTTCGTGCTTACTATTATTGGTTATTATTACGTAAATATGGTCCTATACCTTTATTACCAGATGAGGGGCTTGACTATACTTCCGATTATGATGATTTGGCAATTCAACGTAGTTCGTATGATGAATGTGTGGAATATATTGAATCGGAGATGCGTCTGGCTGCCAAAGATCTGCCTCTGACCCGGGCTATTAATCAGGTGGCACGTCCCACGCGGGGAGCAGCATTGGCGGCTCGTGCCAGAGCATTGGTATATTCAGCGAGTCCTATCAATAATCCCCGCCCGGGGGATCCGGATAAGTTCTCTGATTTGGTAGACTATGAAGGAAATTGCCTGATGTCCCAGGAATACAATGAATATAAATGGGCAAGAGCAGCTGCTGCGGCAAGAGATGTAATGGAACTCCCTGGAGAAAATAACGGTCATCGTTATGAACTCTACCACAAAAAGGCGACTAACATTGCTGAACCCGGATATCCTGCTACTATTCCCCCTTATCAGGATGGTGACTTCTCTACAAAGACATGGAATGAAGGTGGTTATAGTGATATAGACCCTTATGAATCCTACCGGGCAGTTTTCAATGGTTCGTTAGCGATGTACCAGAATCCGGAATTGATTTTCAGCCGTGGGCGTAACCAAGGAGCTAATAGTATTGCTGAAATGGTGAAACTTCAAATGCCGAAAACCTTGGGTGGAGGAAGCAATGCTTATGGTATGACACAAAAGATGTGTGACGCTTATTATATGGCAAACGGAGACGAATTCAGTAGAGAACATTTTAAAGAAGAGTACCCTTCCGGTACACGTTTTGTTACTAAAAAGGAGGTTGAGGCAGGTACATATCGTCAACTAAAAGAAGGCGTATACAAGGAATATGCGAATAGAGAGCCGCGTTTCTATGCTTCTGTTTCATTTAATGGTTGCGTGTGGCCCTTATTGAAAAATGCAGAGACAACAGACTATAAGAATGACGTTGAGAAACAAGTTAACTATTATTATGGTATCAATACGGACGGTTTCTCCGGTACTGGTGTCTATTTACGATCCGGGATCGGTATCATGAAATATGTGCATCCGGATGACACGAATCGTAAGGAAATCAAAGCGAAAGCAGAGCCTGCCATTCGTTTTGCCGAAATCCTGTTGATTTATGCTGAAGCACTGAATGAACTGGAAGACGGTTCCTCATACGACATTTCGTCATGGGATGGATCTACTACTTATTCCGTTAGCCGTGATATTAATGAAATGAAAAAAGGTATCAGGCAAGTACGTCGCCGTGCAGGTGTGCCTGATTATACAATGTCGGAGTATCAGGATCGGGATGCATTTCGCAAAAAATTGAAACGTGAACGTCAAATTGAACTTATGGCCGAAGGGCAGCGCTATTTCGATTTGCGTAGATGGAAAGATGCAGAAGTGGAAGAATCCAAGAAAAATTACGGATGTAATTTCTATATGTCGGATACAAAGGAGCAAAGAGAACAGTTCTACACTCCGATTGAAATTGCAGATTTACCTACTGCCTTCTCGCGTAAGCTTTATTTCTGGCCTATTAGCCACGATGAGTTGAAGCGTAATAAACGGTTAACGCAGAACCCGGGATGGACGTACAATGATTAATCTCCTAATAAGAATATGATATGAAGAATATATATATTTATTTAAGTTTATTGGCTGTCATCGTCTTGGGAACCGCTTGCAATAATGAGTGGGAAGATGAACAGTATGAACAATATGTGTCTTTCAAAGCGCCTATTGCTTCAGGAGGCGATGGTGTTACTACCATCTATGTCAGGTATAAGGACAATGGAAAGGTGACTTATCAGCTACCTATCATTGTCAGTGGCTCTACAGTGAATGGACAAGATAGAGATATACGTATAGCAGTGGATAAGGATACGCTGGAAACACTGAATATTGAGCGTTTTAGTCTTTATCGTCCGGAATTGTGGTATATGGAAATGGAGGAAGATAAATACGAATTTCCCGAAACGGTACATATTCCTGCCGGTTCGTGTGTAGAGCAATTGAATATAGATTTTAGTTTACAAGGTATTGATATGTTGGAGAAATGGGTTTTACCATTGACCATTGTTGATGATGGAGCCTCTGATTATCAGAGTCATCCGCGTAAGAACTATGCAAAAGCTTTGTTGAAAGTGGTTCCTTTTAACGATTATTCCGGTTCGTACACGGCTTCTTCTATGAAAGTGTACACCTATATAAATGGCAAGCCTGACAACAACGCGAGAACGACGAACAAGCGTACAGGATATGTGATAGATAACAATTCCGTATTCTTTTATGCAGGCCTGATTAATGAGGATATGGATAAAGATATACGTAAGAAGTATAAAATTAATGTACATTTTAAAGAGGATGGAACATTGGATATGGAGCCGGACGATCCAACAAACGAGATGGAATTCAAACTGATAGGAACACCTATCTACAGTAGTACATCGATTATGGACGCTACCCGTCCTTACTTGGAACGTCGTTATGTTCAAATTATGTTTGAATACGATTTTCAAGATTTTACCTATGGTGGAAGTGGTACGGAAGTTATTCCTATCAAGTATAGAGTAGAAGGAAGCATGACGCTTCAACGGAATATCAATACACAAATTCCGGATGAGGACCAACAAATAGAATGGTAGCTTTATAAATGAGTAGAGGTAGGGAAGATATTAGGAATAGTGTCTTCCCTATTTTGTTTATATATAGGTTACGAACTGCTATTCTTCATCTCTGTTTACCTGTTTTTTTCCTTTATTGATTTGTATTTTTCCCTTTCTCTTAAAAAACTTACTTACTTTTGTTCTGTAAGTCAGTCACACGAAACCGACAAAAAGCACAGTTAATTAAATCAGAATAATTATGAACATCAAGAAACATTTGCCTTGGCTCGGAGCTTTGCTACCTGTGGCCAGTATGCAGGCAGAAACAAAACCGAATGTTGTCATCATCTATGTAGATGATATGGGAATTGGAGATATCGGTTGTTATGGAGGTAAGTTTGTTCCTACTCCGAATATTGATAAGATAGCGCAGGACGGATTGTTATTCAATCAGTATTATTCATCCGCACCGGTCAGCTCACCTTCACGTTGCGGATTGACAACAGGCAAATTCCCGATTGAAGTGGGAATTAATACCTTTTTAAATAATAAAGCCAGCAATAAGAAGTGTGAACAGCGTAACTTTTTGAGTGACAAGAATCCTTCCATGGCACGTGCTTTCCAAAGTGCAGGTTATGCCACCGGACACATAGGTAAATGGCACATGGGAGGCGGACGCGACGTGCACAATGCACCTTCTATTAAGAATTATGGTTTTGACGAATATATATCGACGTATGAAAGTCCGGACCCGGAACCGGCAATCACTGCTACGAACTGGATATGGTCGGCCAAAGACAGCGTAAAACGCTGGAGACGTACCGAGTACTTTGTAAACAAGAGCATCGACTTTGTCAAACGTCATAAAGACCAGCCTTTCTTTTTGAATCTCTGGCCGGATGATATGCATACTCCTTGGGTACCGGAATTTAAGCAAAAGGATAACAAAAGCTGGAATACGGAAGAAGCCTTCATCCCTGTTCTTGCTGAAATGGACAAACAGATCGGACGTTTTATCAAAGCATTGGATGAGTTGGGTTTGTCGGAAAATACAATCGTGATTTTCACTAGTGACAACGGACCGGCACCCAGTTTCCAATCCGCTCGTGCTGCCTATTTAAGAGGAACGAAGAACAGCCTTTATGAAGGTGGAATTCGTATGCCGTTCCTTATAAAATACCCCAAGAAAATAAAGGCTGGACAAGTGAATAATGAGAGCGTACTGTGTGCAGTCGATTTATATCCCTCTTTATGTGCGATAGCTGGAATTGAAACAGAGAAAGGTTATCAGGGAGACGGACAAAATTATGATAAAGTTCTTTTGGGCAAATCGAAAGCTAAACGTAAAACGGATTTGATGTGGGATTTCGGTAGAAACCAATTCTTTAAGAAACCGGGAAATGCAAACGACAGAAGTCCTCATCTGGCTATACGCAGTGGCAACTGGAAGCTATTGATAAATAGCGATGGAAGCGATGCACAGCTGTACGATATTGAAAAAGACAAATTCGAGAAGAACGATGTGGCGCAGTCGCATCCGGAAGTCGTAGCTAAGTTGAGCAAAAAAGTATGTAAATGGTTTGAGGAAAACAAAGACAAAGGAAAAGAGTAATACAGTGAAAAACAAATTATAAACCAATATTAAACTTATGAATTCTAAATTATTACTATTACCGACCGCCTTGATGGTTGCTGGACATTCTGCAGCAGAGGCGAAAGGCAAGAAATCGGACAAACGTCCTAATATCTTGGTAATTCTTGCAGATGACCTTGGCTATTCCGATCTGGGATGCTATGGTAGCGAGATTCATACTCCTAATTTGGATAAACTGGCACAAGAAGGAGTACGCTTTAATCATTTCTATAATGCAAGTCGTAGTTGCCCGACTCGTGCTTCCCTGTTGACGGGACTCTACCAGCACCAAGCCGGAATCGGACGTATGACCTTTGATGCTCACTTGCCGGGCTATCGCGGAACACTCTCACGCAATGCCGTTACCATTGCCGAGGTGTTGAAAGAAGCAGGATATACCACCAGTATGGTTGGGAAATGGCATGTTGCAGAGACTCCACTCCGTAAAGACCAACGCGAATGGTTGGCACACCGTGTCTTCCATGATACATTCTCTGATTTATGTCATTATCCCGTCAATCGTGGGTTTGATTCTCACTATGGAGTAATTTATGGAGTGGTGGATTACTTTGATCCGTTCAGCTTGGTAGAAGGTGAAGTGCCTATAAAGGAAGTACCCAAAGGATATTATATAACCCAAGCTCTTTCTGACCGCGCTGTGCAAGAGGTAGAAGAATATGCAAAGGATGACAAACCATTCTTTATGTATCTGGCCTATACAGCACCGCATTGGCCGCTGCATGCACTTCCTGAAGATATTGAGAAATATAAAGATACTTATAAAGTAGGCTGGGAAGCTATCCGTAATGCCCGCTACGAACGTCAGAAGCAGTTGGGTATTTTCCCGGGAATGGATAACTTTTTGTCCGAACGTCAGTTTCATGACAAATGGGAAGACAATCCACATGCAGAATGGGATGCCCGTGCGATGGCCGTTCACGCTGCAATGATCGACCGTGTAGATCAGGGTATCGGACAGGTTATCGAGGCTTTGAAAAAGACCGGACAGCTTGATAATACATTGATTCTTTTCTTGTCTGATAATGGTTGCAGTAATGAAGACTGCCAGAACATGTCTGGTGGAGAGAACGACCGTCCGGATATGACTCGTGATGGAAAGAAAATCATTTATCCGCGTAATAAACAAGTATTGCCTGGGCCACAGACTACATACGCTTCATTGGGAGCCCGTTGGTCTAATGTAGCGAATACTCCATTCCGCTTTTGGAAAGCTAAATCTTATGAAGGAGGAATCTGTACTCCGATGATTGCTCACTGGCCGAAAGGAATTAAAAAGAACGTGGGTGGCATGACATCTGAAATAGGGCATGTGATGGACATCATGGCTACTTGTGTCGATTTAGCGGATGCTGAATATCCGGCAACGTATAAAGGACATGATATTCTTCCAATGGAAGGAAAGAGCTTACTTCCTATCTTCAAGACCGGACATCGCAAGGGACACGACTATCTGGGCTTTGAACACTTCAACGAACGTGCTTTTCTTTCCAATGATGGCTGGAAATTGGTTCGCCCGAAAAATAACTCTCAATGGGAGTTGTACAATCTGAATGAAGACCGGAGCGAGCAACATGATCTGGCTGCTAAATATCCGGAGAAAGTGGCAGAAATGTCAAAAGCATACGAAGCATGGGCGAAGCGTTGCATGGTAGAACCTTACCCGGGACAAAAAAAGAAATAACTGTCATTCCATTTAAAACGGAATGAATAGAAACATTGAAAGAATAATGGGAATGAAGGATTCCGGATCAGGAATAACTTCATCCCCATTAATAATATTTGCTATGAGGTTATCTACAACAAGAGCTATTGCTCCGCTTGCCCGATTGTAGAATACTTCATACTTCCTATTTGTCCATCCTTACTCATCGTTTCCGCCTGAATAATCACCGGAGTGGAATATTGGTTATTA
>ERZ1036441.543-NODE-543-length-16870-cov-3.254297_pt1 | contig 16870 bp, 8 predicted proteins | sample MGYA00514225_ERZ1036441 | MGnify/ENA primary metagenome ERZ1036441 (study PRJEB33795, sample SAMN09464925) | human gut metagenome | host: Homo sapiens | place: USA: Stanford, California | collected 2016-08 | study: EMG produced TPA metagenomics assembly of the... | reverse complement strand
CAATAATGCGCTTCCCATATCCATCATGACCAGCACATGGTCGGCATCGGCAACAGATTCGATGGCCTCCATCACTTTGACGGCATCGGTACCAATGGGATTTTGTGGATCGTCAATTCCCGCGGCAATGGCGATTTTACAATTATCACTCATTAACATCTGACGGGCTAATTCACCGACACCTTCTCCCAGTCGGCTGCTATGTGAAACTATGACCAGGTTTACCATCACCAATTCCTTACTCTTTTGCGGCTAACGCCAACATTTGCATCATAAACATCACCGAGGTCGCGCCGGGATCCTGGTGACCAATACTGCGTTCACCGAGATAACTGGCGCGGCCTTTGCGGGCTTGCATCGTAATCGTACTTTGTGCAGCGGATTCGGCGATGCTACTGGCAGCGTCGAGCGCCGCCGGAACAGGGAGATTTTGCTCGCAGGACTGACGTAACGATTCCACCACCGGCACCCACACATCACACATGGTTTTATCGCCAGGTTCGGCTTTCCCGCGACTGATTACGCCGTCCGCGCCATCGCGGAACATCTGATAAAGCTCTTCCAGCGTCAGGCTTTGCCGTGCCTGGGTTGTCTGTGCGGCGCGGATAAAGAAGGTACCGAACAGCGGACCACTGGCACCTCCGACGCTGGAAAGTAGCGTCATGCCGGTATTCTTGAGAATGAAACCGATATCTTTATCTGCGATAGCAGGGAGTTTTTTTTTTTTTTTTCTAAAGCCTCGATTCATATTTAGCCCGTGGTCAGCGTCGCCAATCTCGCGATCCAGTCCAGTAAGATACTCGCTCTCGGTGCTGAAAATATCGCCACAACGAGTGAGCCAGTTAACAATTTGAGTTCTGCTCAGTGACATTGCTTTCTCCTTATTTACCCCAGTTAAGGGCCGGGGTGTGGACAGGGGCGTCCCAGAGTGCCAGCGTTTCGTCATCAACTTTCAGTAAGGTGATTGAGAAACCGGTCATATCCAGTGAGGTGCAGTACGCGCCAATTAAATTACGTTCGATAGTCAATCCCGCTTGCTGGCAACGTGTGGTCAGGCGGCTATAGACGCCGTACAGCTCAGAAAGCGGAGTTGCGCCAAGATTGTTAACCAGCGCAATCACCCGATCGCCAGACTGGAGCGGTTGTTTGGTTTGTGGTTCTTCCTGCCAGCTGCCTTGTTGATAATCCCAGAAACGCAAAGTGCGATGGTATGAGCCATTTTCCAGCAGGGTGTCGAACATTTCATCGACGGTTTGATCAAGGGAAGAGAAGGGGCGGCGGTCAATACCTGGCTCACCATGAATGCCGACGCCAAACTCCATCTCATTATCCGCCAGGGTAAAAGAAGGTTTGCCCGCGGCAGGAACGGTACAGGCACCGAGAGCGATACCTATTGAATGGCCTTGATTATTCAACTTACGCCCCAGTTCCGCACAGGCGTCCAGTGAGTCGCCACGCTCCGCCGCTGCACCTACGAGTTTTTCAATTAATACGGTGTTGGCAACGCCGCGCCGCCCGGCGGTATAAAGACTGTCTTTTACTGCAACGTCGTCATCAATGACCACAGTGGTCACTTTTACGCCGCTATCGTGCAGTAACTCGGTTGCTGTTTCGAAGTTAAGAATATCGCCGGTGTAATTTTTGATAATCAACAGTACACCTTCGCCGCCATCAATTTGCATGGCGCATTCAAAGATTTTATCGGGCGTCGGTGAGGTGAAAATTTCGCCCGGACAGGCCCCAGAAAGCATCCCCTGACCGATATAACCACAATGCATCGGCTCGTGTCCGCTGCCGCCACCCGACAGCAGGGCGACTTTTCCTGCCACGGGGGCATCAGCTCGGGTGACATACACCGGATCCTGGTGCAGTATCAGCGATGGATGCGCTTTCGCTAGTCCTGCCAGTTGTTCGTCCAGTACGTCTTGCACATCATTGATCAATTTTTTCATTATTTTGCTCCAGCAATTACGGTAGGGCATGGATGATGTTCAACGACACGGCGACCACTGACTGCCGATGAATCCATTGTGCATCAGGCAAGGGAAAAGAAAATTAGCCCAAATTATGTTTCATAGTGAAACATATTCTTTAATGAATGTTCCATATTGAAACTTTTACGTGTATTAATACTTAAAATTGCGAGCCGGAACACCTTTTGTCATAAGGGATGCGGGATATGAGTGGCGCTTTTAACAACGATGGTCGGGACATATCTCCCTTAATTGCAACCTCCTGGGAGAGATGCAATAAGCTGATGAAACGGGAGACATGGAACGTACCACACCAGGCCCAGGGCGTGACATTTGCTTCTATTTATCGGCGTAAGAAAGCGATGCTGACGCTCGGGCAGGCTGCGCTGGAAGATGCCTGGGAATATATGGCACCGCGAGCGTGTGCGTTGCTTATCCTCGATGAAACCGCCTGCATTCTCAGCCGTAATGGCGATCCGCAAACCTTGCAGCAACTAAGTACACTGGGATTCAATGACGGCACGTATTGCGCCGAGGGAATTATTGGTACTTGTGCGCTATCGTTAGCGGCTATCTCTGGTCAGGCCGTGAAAACGATGGCCGATCAACATTTCAAACAGGCACTCTGGAACTGGGCCTTTTGCGCAACGCCGTTGTTTGACAGCAAGGGCCGATTGACGGGAACAATAGCGCTGGCGTGTCCGGTTGAACAAACTACCGCAGCTGATTTGCCGTTGACGTTGGCAATCGCACGCGAGGTCGGAAATTTACTGCTGACGGACAGTTTGCTCGCTGAAACTAACCGCCATTTAAATCAACTTAATGCCCTGTTAGAAAGTATGGATGATGGCGTGATTAGCTGGGACGAGCAGGGTAATTTGCAATTTATCAACGCCCAGGCGGCGCGAGTCTTGCGCCTTGACGCGACGGCAAGTCAGGGACGAGCAATCACTGAACTCTTAACGTTACCCGCCGTATTGCAACAAGCAATAAAACAGGCACATCCGCTCAAACACGTAGAAGCAACCTTTGAAAGTCAGCACCAGTTTATTGATGCGGTGATAACCCTTAAACCGATAATAGAAACGCAGGGAACCAGCTTTATTTTGTTGCTCCATCCTGTGGAACAGATGCGGCAGTTAATGACCAGTCAATTAGGAAGAGTCAACCATACTTTCGCTCATATGCCACAGGACGATCCGCAAACCCGCCGCTTGATTCATTTTGGTCGCCAGGCGGCGCGCAGTAGCTTTCCTGTCCTGCTTTGTGGAGAAGAGGGCGTGGGCAAGGCACTGCTAAGTCAGGCAATTCATAATGAAAGTGAGCGTGCAGCGGGGCCTTATATCGCCGTCAATTGTGAGTTATATGGTGATGCGGCGCTGGCGGAAGAATTTATTGGCGGCGATCGCACGGACAATGAAAATGGTCGTCTGAGTCGACTGGAACTGGCGCACGGCGGCACGCTGTTTCTTGAAAAGATTGAATATCTGGCGGTGGAGTTACAGTCTGCTTTGCTTCAGGTTATCAAGCAGGGTGTTATCACGCGACTGGATGCGCGGCGTTTAATACCCATTGATGTCAAAGTGATTGCCACAACGACCGCGGACCTGGCAATGCTGGTGGAACAAAATCGCTTTAGTCGCCAGCTGTATTACGCGCTGCATGCATTTGAAATTACCATCCCGCCTCTGCGTATGCGGCGTGGCAGCATTCCGGCGCTGGTGAATAACAAATTACGCAGCCTTGAAAAACGCATCTCTACGCGGCTGAAAATTGATGACGATGCCCTCGCTCGCCTGGTTTCTTGTGCATGGCCAGGCAACGATTTTGAACTTTACAGCGTCATCGAGAATCTTGCACTGAGTAGTGATAACGGGCGCATTCGCGTCAGTGATTTACCTGAACATCTGTTTACCGAGCAGGCGACAGATGATGTCAGCGCCACTCGCCTTTCCACCAGTCTGTCATTTGCGGAAGTTGAAAAAGAGGCAATTATTAACGCAGCCCAGGTCACAGGCGGTCGCATTCAGGAAATGTCGGCTTTACTTGGAATCGGCCGCACTACGCTGTGGCGGAAAATGAAGCAACATGGCATTGATGCAGGGCAGTTTAAGCGCCGTGGATAGCGGGAGAGTATGTACTTTCCCGCTATGAATTGCTAATTAATAGCCACCATGACTGCCGTGATTTGGTCCACCATTTGAAGGTGGCATTGCCTTATCGGAGGGCGCAGGACCACGAGGGCCATCGCTGTGGCGGTGATGATGGTGGGGAACACAAGCACTCAACAGGCTTGCAAAGACAATTGCTAACAGGCTGAAGGTAAATGTTTTTTTCATGACAAACTCTTGAACGGTTAATGCACTGTGATTGTTATCACATAAAAGCTGCATTGTTAATATTGTCAGGAGTCTGATTATGAGTTTTGGTAACTCAGAATTGAAAGAAGACGCGTAGCAGGCGTAAAAAAGCCATTACGTGCAACTCACATAATGGCTCGTTATTAACCGCCAGAGTAGTATTAGCGGAATTAGACGTTGAACCATGACTTTTATTGTATTTTATTGATATTTGATGTTTTAATTTCTACTGTTCTTTAGTTATACTCATTCTTGTACTCATTTTGGAATTGGCTCGCTTTCGAAATGAACAGTTCGTATGTTCGACTCCATAATCGGCACCATTTAAAACTTTTGCCAAGTCTACCGAAACCAACTCAAAGCCCGTATACGGCTAGTTTCTAGCCCGTACCTTATCTTTTGGTATCAACTGGAATCAAATCACAGTTGGGGGCATAAGTGGGGGGCAATCTGTGTTCGGTCCAGGGATATGCCCTAATGAAGTGTAAGTATCCCGGTAAGCCGTGGTGCGACAGAGAAACCAAGAAAGTTCGCCATAGCTCCGGTGAAGTCTTTCATTACGCCATAGTTACCAGCCGTACGGAATACAATCCCGCAGCGGATCTAACCAGCGTGATGTCAGGACATGAATCAAAACATTATCCCTTCCTTATTGTTGTGGAGTCAGAGAGTAAATGGCATTTATTAGTCATTAAAAAAATAATCAGTTGAATTGGTTATCCATGACTTCCCCGACACACTTAAATGTGTCGGGGAAGTGAGTTTGTTATGATGTGAATATTTTTATATCTACACCCATCTCATCAGCACTACTTAACCAATCTTCGATTAGTTGAAAAGCTTGTATTGTTTCAGATTGCTGGTCAGTATCTTTTGACATCTCTTCAATGAAATGTTTTTTCGAAAAAGAGTTGCCCATTACTATCCATATTTCTTTATTGCACAGTGGTGATTTTCTTCTATTAGATATTAACTCCCAGGTTTTTTCCTTAAGTTTATTTTCTTTATTAGGGATCTTTCCAATTTCGTTAAAGGCTAATCTAAAACGAGACTCAAGTTTATGTTTGGCTTTATGGGATGGCCATGCTTTATCCCAAATAGAATAGTTTCCTGGGGTATTAGCATCTGAGTGTGAAATCAGATAGGTTAAGTTTTTAATTGCTTGACTTCCGACTTCTGCTATCGCTCCTGCTGAGGATTTTGGAGAACTGAATGATTTCCCACATTTTACATGAATGAAACATAATTTATCCGGTGATGATACGATAAAATCACATGGTTCTGTATCCATGTCAGTGCAAAGAACGAGATCGCAATTTGGAATATAAGGATGAAAGGGGCCCAATTGTGGAAGAGTAGCATTGCTATTTGAGTGGTTTTTTAATTGATCAATTAAATAAAATATAGAATTCTTATCAAAGCTTGTACTTGTAGTATTAATATACATATCTTTTTTATCATACTTTCCTTTTTCTTTAAGACCCTTTGAAAGCAGGGCTGGAATGCTTATGAGTGAACGTCCTGCCCAACTTTCCTCAGCAGTAATACCTTTTTCAAAAGGAAGTGAAAATTTATAAAATTTCGACGCACTGTATGTTGTTCCGTCTAAGAAAAGAATTCTAAAATAGTCATTATTTAAATAAGAAATTATTTTATTGAAATCATCATAATTGTTAGTGGTTGTCAAAAGGTAACTATGTTTATCTTCTTCATACTGAATTTGTATTTTAAATGGTTTTGAACCAACAAATAACTCCGCACCTTCACTTTCTGAATATTGAAGGTAATAATAGTCCGGTAGGAAATTCTTTTCGGAAATTAATTCGGTATCGAAATCTGATAAATCTAGAATAATTGAAACTATATCGGAATTGGGTTTTTCATTGATGGGTTGTGAGAATGACTTTATTAATCGGCCATTATTAGTTGCTTCTTTTGCTGTTCCTAAATCAATTTTTTCAATCCATTCAGATAGTTCTTCTATACTAAAATTCCTTTCCATTTGGTCAGAGACACGACCAGACCTAGCCCCTATATAGAAACTACTGTCATTTTTCCCTTGTTCATCCTTATTAACTACTTTCAATGTTGTTAGTGCGTACATGGCATTGCGCTGAGTGCTATTTATATTTTCTAGGTTTTTACCTTTTAAGGACATCGCTTCCGGTCTATTTTTTGCAGTACCTATAGCCCTTGAGTGAGCTTCTTTTATTTCACGGACTTTTGTGGCTGCAGCTAATGCTGTTAATCTATTAATATTTATAGGGTTTGCAAGATTTAAGTCGATTCTATTTGCATACTTGGCACCAGCGCTGTCAAAGATAGCTATGCTATTAGATAACTCTTTAATTATTATTATTTCTAGCTTTGGTTCAAAAAATAATTTATCAGAAAGATACCTGGAGCTATTGAATGATATGTATAGATACATGAATACATTATGGTCATTTTTTATTTCTTTAACAAGTGAACCTTGTGTATGCAGTTCCCAATATATTTTATCCAAAAGAAGGGGAGTTGAGTAATTAGGCCCTTTTTCTATAAAGCAAACGGATGCCAATGGTATTGAAATATCATTGGCATTTATGGATTGCAAGTCCAATCGTTCTCTGAAACGACTAGAGAAGTAGCTGTATTCAGGGAAGTTATCAAGAAATCCTTTTATTAGGTTAGTTGTGCTTAGCGATTTTATAAATCCTTTTGAACCGCTAGGTGTGGATATGTAGTCATCAAATACGCGGTAACTTTGCCACATTCTTTCATTGGATGAACTAGCTAGATCTATTATCATCGGTTCTATTGAATTGTAATTCCTAACAACTCTCCCAATAGTTTGAACCAATTCTCTACCACTTCCAACTTGATAGGTTAAAACTAGTAATTTTGCTTCAGGCAAATCTACACCTTCATCAAGTTTATGTTGATGAATTAGAACTCTTATGTTGTCAGATTTTAATGCGGAATTTACTGATTTAAATTTACCGCTAGCTTCATCATTTCTAAATGTCTCATGTATACTTACTGTTTTGAATTTTTTAGAAATTGATTCGTGGTATCGAGATATATCATAGGCATCTTTACATTTTATTATGCATTTTATATTTTCATTTTTTTCTAGAAAAAGCTGTACTTCTTGAAGCATTTTCTCCATTGAATTCACTTGAATGAAATTTGGCTCAGTAATTATTTTATCAGAAATAGCCTGTTTAAATGTAAAGATAAAATAATCATCTAAGTCAACGTTTAATTCGAAAAGATCATTCCTATATGGTGTTGCCGTTATTACAACTTTTATTGCATCTGATTGTCGTACGATTTCTCGCCATACAGGAGATGGTTCAGAATGACCTTCATCAATAATAATAAGATCAAAGAAACTTTGTGTCTCATCTAGGTCTTCTGGTGATAACATTGATAGTTTTTGAAATGTTGATATATATATACCTTCTTCATTTAAATTATTAATGTTTTTAAAGGTATTCTTTAGTTTTATATCTGGATCGTTTAACGTCACTCTAAAAAATCTACTTGATACTTCTCTATAAAGCTGTTCCTTAACTGCTCTCCTATGACAGATAATTAAAATATTTCGCTCTTTACTTAGATGTGATATTAAACTTATGACACCTGTTTTACCCGCTCCCGTTGGCAAGTTAATTAAGCATGCTTTATCACGAATATTTTTTTCTTAAATTTAAAAAATTTCTCCACAGCTTCTTCTTGACATTTCCTTATTTTGTCTGTAGAGGATTTTAATAAATTTCTTTGCATGTAATCTCCTTTGCATATTTAAAAAACTCAATAAATACAATTATGATAAGATGGTTTATAACCAATCACCTTGGTCCGCACTATGATCTTCTCTAATTGCATCTTGTTGATAGCTTATAGCAATGCGGTCTAAGCACGCTGCGGTTCGAGGCCATTCAAATCTAAGATCATCAGCATCTTGTTTATAGCGTTCTACTAATATTCGTTCTTGCCCCCCACCATCATGTGGCATGCGTACAGTTACGCCACGGCGGTTGTAAACACCAACTTCAAAACCACTCTCCATTGCTCGACTTCTAGCAAACTCAAGAACTTCGCGAATTGCTTCTGGTGGCCACGTTTCATTTTTTTTTCTTTTTGCGGCAGAGAGAATCATGCCAATCTTGTCATCACCTATTTCACCACGACCTGCAGACTTCAGTAATTGGCGAGCTTGCTTGACCCACGACATCAATGCATAAGAGTCAATAGTACCGTTCTCATCGGTCCCGGGTACAATTGCCCAATCATGCAAAACTTGATATGCCTGGCTTGCTAGATCACGGGCCTGCTTAGGATTTGCCGGTTCAGATTCAACTACACCACTATCTTCTTCAGGTAGATAGAGTAATTTCATTAGTGAGGTAAAAAATACAGGGTCTTTAGCAAGAGCCTGATGTAAGTTTCTGGCTGGATGTCGTGAATGCCGTAAAACTTGAAAATAAATCCATTCGAGCCTCACAAGTTCTTCTTTTGAAGTATTTACATCACTCTCCAGGTAATCTAGGAGAATACCAATATAATAGCTCGACATCGTATTATCATTATTGGGAGAGTCTTTAGTGCTTGCAGCGGTATGCATTACTCTAATAATAACTGAGCCTTCTGGTTCTATTTTTATATTATTAGCAAGCCACGCAAGAGCATCGTGACTTCGGTCTGCCAGAAGTAAATGGTCAATGACATACTCAAGCTCTAAATCTGCAGAAAGCCTAAATGTAGGGATCGTCTGCCAATATATTGTACTAATATTAACTGGTCTCGATTCTATTTTCAGCCAAAGCGACATTACAGGTGGTAATACTTGGGAAATGCGTACTTCCGCTAACTCCCCCCAATTATCAGTTATAGCTTGTTCCCATATTTCTTGAACCCAAGTTTCGCTTTCTGAGCCTTTCGTGGCTTTGAGTCCATAAAGAATTCCCAAACCAATATTTGCTATATCTGAATCACCAGACATTAGAGCTTTTTTCATTAGAAAATGTTTATGCCCACACTTTGTTGAGGATCGCGCTAAAGCAAGACCAAAATCGGAGTGCAGCGTAATTGTTGAAGAGAAATGAAATATTTGTTCAAATTCAAGTTCTGCAAGTAAGAACTCTACTGCTTCCAATTGTCTCTCTTCGAGCCTATTTCGTTGTGTTTGCCAATCATAATTTTCGCCTAACTCATTGGCCCCTGCACAAAATAGCCAGCGAAAACGCTCCTCGACATTTTCTGGTGTTAGTGAAAGAAATATAGCATCCAACGGTGCTAATTCTTCTTCAGACAGAGCCCATGGAGCATCTTTGAAGCCACGGTTTCTCTGTAAAAAATGCCGTAACTCATTCCACAACCTTTCTTTTTCATCAGAAGATGTGAGGTTCAGGGAGTAATCAGCTAATTGCTTAGCTGCTGAAAATTTCCAGTTTGAATCAAAATTCCCCCAAAGGTGGAAAAGTTCAAACCACCGTTCGCACCTCCCATTTATATGCATTAATAATCTTTCACCGATTTCACATGCTGCTGTTGCAACAGAGGACCAGGTAATCGACTCCGGCTCATTAGGAGTGAAATCACGCCAATTTGGCATAGAAGAAGGTTCTGAAGTATCGTGTGAACGAGGTGCTAATGCGAGCAATAACTTCCAACCAGCAATTGGATGCAGCGATATGATCCGATCAATGACCTTAATACGTTGTGATGAATTAGCATAAGTTTGTGGTGACCAACTAACAAAAATCCGCCTTAAAGAAACTGCTGGACGGTTTCCCCATCGACCTCCGGGATCAACATCATCTAACCAAGCCAGTAAAAGTGCAGATTGCATTAGATAACGCGGGCTACGCGCTAACATCTCTAATGCCCATAACAAATTTGAAAGATACTCTGTGGGATGCATTATCCCTTCATCACTTCGGAATAATGACAAAATCTGAGGTGAATCGCCTTCCAACCCAGCTTCTACAGCGTCTAGAAATACCGTTGGGGCTGCTTCTGCAAGATTATGGAAATCCTGAGACAAAGACCACCAAAGTGGCTCAGTTGCATTATTAAGCAACTTATACACCGCACTATTCACATGAGAAGATACATCCGTAATAAGCGTTGCTACCTCTGGGAAAACAGCCAAGGCAATCATCGATTCTGTTAAGCCACGTCTGATGCTACCTGATGGTTTCCCTACGCTATTATCTTCATAGAAGGTATCGGCATTAGGTTGAGTCTCAAAATGGGGATCAATGGCGCTCACCACCGAATGGAATGTATTCTCAAAGCGCTTTAGTTGGTGGGAAGTTAGCTGATTACCTACTTGAGTCCAAAGATCTCGTAATGAAACTACTTTCCAAAGATTACCAGAGCGAATTAATGGACCACCAAAAGTGGATGCTAACGGTGCCAAGATTTCTTCTACCTGCTCATAAGAGCAACCAGCTAAATCACTAATAATTTTTTGATCTTGAGATGAGGTTTCATCCCAGCTCCCCGCGAACATTGCGGCAATAAGCTCAGATGAAACATGTTCAGCCCATTGTGGTTTATAGTTTGGGGCTATGGGCATTAAGCGCCTTAATACCGTAATACTGCGGCCTGATGCGTGGGCATAACGATGAGCATCCTCCTCATTTAATCCAGCATGAGTTAATGCTATTTTTAGCTCAAATCTCCATGGGCGAGGAAGGCGTATTGAATGACCGGATAGATGAGACACATCTGAGCCATAGATAGCGTAGACATGGTGACCATTATTAACAAGAGATTGTGCAATCCCCGGTTCTGAAATAGTGAGAACAATGATTAATGGCGTGCCTAAACCAGCTAATTGCCGGGCTGTTGTTGCGTTGTCAACTACGACACATTTGCTCCAATAGAACAGCTTATGCTCTTCAGGCAGAGGACTTATAGATGCATAAAGAAAAGCTAGTGCTTCATCGGGAGCTTCGGCTTGCACCGAGAGTTGTTGCGGTGAATCTCTTAACCACCTAAGGACTTTTGTTTGTTCTTCATCACGTCCGGCCAAGATAACATCGGGAGTGAGAGGTGTTCTCGTTGCGTGAATCCACTCGCTCCATGACTCTTCAATATTACGCAATCCCTGTGGCCGATGACCTATTTTTACTGACAACCACTGAGCGACCGCAGGATAAATTTCTAACCAATGGACAAGATCATCAGCATCAATGGCACAGACATTCAGCCAAATATTGAGAGCTTTTTTCTCCTCTACCCACTTATTTTTACCAGGAAAGCGTTGTGGAGTAACGAATACATACGTTGTTTTATCTGGACTATACCCGAGTGGATTCCCAGATCTTTTATTAAAATCTTCTTCTGCCTTAGCGCGGATAGAGGTACGTTGAGCACCAATTTCCCAAACAGAATCACCCTCAGGAACGAAGCCCAAACCCAAACTCGTTTTACACTCACCATCCCAACCAGGATATTGCACACTCTCATCTGATGGGAAATGAACTTTTGCGGCAGGACCTACTGTTGCAAAAATTAAACGTCGTAATAATTCAGGAATACCACTCTGACCATCTCTCCGTTCACCCCACTGTGAAAGGTGAGTTGCATTAATCCAGCGCATCAAAGAACCAGGTTTTACATTTTCAGGTGGCTGCAGCATACCCCTTTCAACTACCCCACCAGCTATAAACTGCAAACCTTCAGCTTCTAAGGCATCACGGATAGCTTGGGCATTATTTGCTACTGGAGTACGAAAGCCACGCTCAAAATCCGCAAGTGTAGATGTTGCCACATTTGCTTTGGAGGCCAGTTCTTGTTGAGACCAAGCGAGAAGAGCTCTTGCAGCTTTAACTTGCTCTGGTAAAAGGAGCTCATTCATTACAAAACCTCATATTTTTAATATGACACCACAATATCTGTCTAAAAGATGAGCGTCAATGCACAATCGAGTGGATGTAGTCCAGACCTGTTACAACTTGGATTTGGGGCCATCTAAACATGACGAAGACCGCGTGGGGTCAGTCCAGGTCGTGTATACGAGTGTCTATCGCTATCGGTGCTCCTTGAGCACGAGACCATTTTCGATATTACAAGAGCCAAGATTTGGATAGCTGGTTAGCAAGATCATTAAGGATGTTTGAATCTTTGTTTGGAAGAGAATTTAGTGCACATCGATTGGGTAAAAAAATATAATGTCGATAGGTATGCCAATAGTTAAAGGCTGGGTCAGCGCAAGATAAACAATGGGCGACAGCTTCGAAAGGAAGAAGCATGAGAGAACAGCACACGTTACCTGAGGATAAAAGCCCAGGGACAAGCACGCTTGCCAGTGGGCCTGCAGGTACTCATTTTGAGGCCCAAGTTGCGGCGTCGTACATGCTAGCCATGCTCGCTGGTGCCCCTGCACGTGGCCTTCCCGGTGCGTCAATAGATCGAGTAGCCTTGCAACAGGCCAACGCGGGGTATCCGCTTGATGACGTGATCATTCACGGGCATGACAATATTTCCGGGAAAGTGGCTGTTCTCGAAGTTCAGGTTAAGCGGTCTATCACCTTCGCCGCTTCTGATCCGGTCTTTCGTAAAGTCGTGGGCCAAATCGTCAAAGCTTCTCAACGACCTGATTTTTCAACCCAGCGATACGAGTTAGCGATCGCGACGACTAAAGGGTCTCGCAAGATAGATGGAGCATATCAAGACGTACTCACACTAGCCCGCCAAATTAGCGACGCAACTACGTTCGCCGCACAAATTGATCTGGCTGGTGTAGCGAACGACGATATGCGCTCATTCGTCAAGACGTTCAAAACCCATTTACTTGATGAAGGTTCGCCCGACGACAATGAAACTGTTTGGTTTTTGCTGCGTCGGATCCAAATTTTGACCTTCGATTTTACGGCACCCGGCTCTGCATCGCATGACTTGGCACTGGAACGGGCCCTTCGTATCCTCCATGCTGATGACGGATCGCGTGTTGGGGCCTTTTGGGGCAGTCTTATTGAACTTTCAATCGATGTGGCAAAAAGCGGTGGAGACAAAACCCGCGACACGGCACTAGTGACACTTGCACAATTTGGCTATCGGTTCTTAGGTGAGCGACGCCACATGGCGGCCCGTGCTGCATTGACTGAGTCTTCACGTTTGGCTCTTGCTGATATTCGTAATCGAGTTGGTAAAGCAGTCCTTGCTAGGCAGGAGCGTGTTGCCGCTATACATGCAGCACTGGGGCTTGGGCGCTATGTAGAGATCCGTGGAGATGCAGGGGTCGGAAAATCAGGGATCCTACGGCAGATGGCCGAAGCCATGCAAACTGAGGGGCCGGTCATTGTACTCAGCCCAGGGCGATGCGTTCCCCGTGGGTGGGTGGCATGGCGTGCACAGCTAGGCTTCGACGGTACGCTACGTGAGTTACTTGTCGAGCTTGCAAACGACGGTGGAGCCACGATATATATCGATAACCTCGATTTTTTCAATGCAGAAGAGAGGCTCACCGTTGTAGATATTGTCAGCGAAGCATCTATCGTTCCAGGCTTGGTCATTGTAGCGACAGCGCGGCTTGAGTCTGGGCTCGATGAGCCCAATTGGCTACCAAACGATGCACTAGCGCGTTTGGGACTAACTGAACCAATCATTATCGATGAGCTGAGTAAGGCAGAGGTCGAACAGCTAAAAGCGATTGATCCTTCTCTTGCGCCCCTTCTCACCGAAGGTCATCCCGCACGTCAGGTCGCGAGGAACTTATTTCGCCTCTCACGTCTAGCAAGCCAGACCGCATCTGAGCCGATGCCCCGTACCGAAGTAGATATGGCCGAGCAATGGTGGATTAATGCGGATGGTACACGTGATGCCGGTTGGCGTGATCGCTCTCGGCTACTGCAGGACTTGGCTTTTCAGATTTTGTCTGGTGCCGACTTTCTCGATATAAAATGTCACAGTGCTATCCCGATCGATGCCTTAGTGTCCAGTGGCACGCTGCGAAATCTAAGCACCGACCTCGTCGCATTTCGCCATGATGTACTGCGAGAGTGGGCGATCGCGAATGCCATTCACTCTGACCCAAGGCTTATTGACGGTTTACAACTAGATCGGCCGGCAACCGCGATGTTTGCTCGTGGAATTGAGTTGGCAGCTCGTATGGCGGTCGAGCGGGCGGTTGATGGTGTAAAGTGGCTCGCGATTGTTGAGCGTTTAAGCCAGGTGGGAGTGCATCAGTCTTGGCGCCGAGCTGCGTTGCTCGCATTAGCTCGGTCAGAGGCTGCGGAAACACTTCTCAGTCGTGCATCACCTGAACTTCTTGCCAATAGGGCCGCATTGTTGCGGGAACTCATCCGAATCGTCATGGCTGTCGATGTACTTCCGGCTGCAAAAGTCTTTGCTGCTGCGGGAGTGGACCCAGCACTGATACCCCCATCAGTCAATATCCCACGCGGTCCAGCATGGATAGCGTTGATTACCTGGCTGTTGGACACTGCGGAAATAGCTCCAATTGAAGCTATTCCCGACATCGTCCAGCTATACACAGCATTTTCCATTGGTACACTTGGCATTACCGATATCACGGCCCTTACAACACGACAGATATACGGTTGGCTACGGCTGTTAGAGCCAAGAAACGAGATGCTTTTGCCGGGTGAAGAGCCTTTGTTCAGGGGGCATCTTGATCGGAATGGTACTCAGTCTCTTAAATCTGACCTTCGCGATGCGTTCATCATATTTGCACGTACAACACCGGAATTGGCTGCCGAATACCTGACAGCAGTGGGAAGTTGCGAACACAACGAATATATTGTGCGCAGTATCTTGAAGATGCGCGGCACGTTGGCACAAGCAGCCCCAGTTGAACTGGCCAATTTAACCGCACAGGCGTTGATCTCGGGTCCCCGGGGACGCAAGCGCCACTTCGGCACGGAACGCGAAGAGGCGTTTACCTATCTCGATCACGTATTCCTTCCGGTATCCCCGGACCAAGGCCCATTTCTCGATTTATTGATTAACTCACCCAAGAACGGCCTGGCTCTGATCCATCGCTTGGTTACACACGCAGTCGCACATGAGAGCCAAGGAGCCGATTCTGGGATAAATGGATTCAAGCTGGTCTTGCCGAAGGGTGTGCGCACGTTCCCATGGAGTCAGACTTACTTCTGGTCACGCAACAGTAATTTCTACGCCGTTACATCCTCGCTTATGGCACTTGAAGCGTGGGCTCATCGCCGCGTAGATGCAGGTGAAGCATTTGAAGATGTACTAACAGATGTTCTTGGTCCGCCAGGCTCATGCGCTGCGTACTTATTGGTGGGAGTTGATCTCATCATCTCGCATTGGCCCAAATCGCTTAGGATAGCCACGGCTTTTCTCGGCTGTCCCGAACTGCTGTGCTTAGATCGCATACGTCAGGTGCATGATAGAGTCGAAATACCCGAATTCTTCGATCTCAACACTGCGCGTAGCGAGTCGCAAGGTAATATGATTGCGGCTGATCTTCAGCGTCGCTCATCCAGACGGACTACTCTTGACGAACTGATTGGTTCTTTCACGTTTCAAGCATCTTTGGAACAACGTACCGCGCTGAGGATGCTGCTGGTGAGCGAGGCGGCTCGTTTAGGCGAACCCGTCGCGAGCTCTAATCTCAGAAGCCCGGAATTTATGGTTCGGTATGCGCTGAATCTATCAGATGCCACAAATTGGCAAGAATTTGAAATGACTCTCAAGGACGGTTCATCCACGACTGCGCGCAAGTATGTATCACCTCCGGCAGAGCAAACCCATCTACAGGCTTTGCGCGATGCCGCAACCGAGCGAGAGTCAGATTTCGCCACATGCTCTGTGTTGACACTCGCGATCGACGATCCATCTCAGTTACTGCCGGAAGGTCGAATAGTGGCTGTAGCTTGGGCACGACGTTTGGCGATGGCTACGACAGACATTGAATCCGACGACGATGACGACGAGCGTTGGATGCAAGAGGAAGCGTTTGTGGCGGCCGCCATGATCGTGATGCGGGATGGTAATGATGCCTTGTATGCTGAACACGGAGAATGGGCTCGGTCGCAACTGGGCAAGACGCTTGTGGCGCTTGACGACAATCCTGTGCGTCAGATGCGAGGGGGCCTTCGCTTCAATCCGACTGCAATCGCCTATGCTGGATTGATTCACGCCTTGCGACATCGATCAACAACAGAAGATGTGCGGTCACTTCTTGAGGTAGCGGCTAGGGGAAATCACGCTGCCGCGCACGGCTTAGGGACGTCCGTCTCAGTCCTCGCGGCCGTCGATAGTCGTCTTCCGAGATCTATTCTCCGATGTGCATTCAGCGCTTGTGTTGTTGAGGAGCGGGTTTGGGATGCGTCGGAGGAAGAAGTAGAAGCTCGTAAAGCGCGCAGCCACGAACGAGCACGGGCAGCCGTTGCCGCCGAGATCTCATGGCTTAACAGCGATGGGACGGAGCCATTGTGGCCAGTTTTTCCAGAAGAGCGCGCACGGCCGGGAAGGCGACTACGCTTGCGAGAAGTTAGCATGGCTGCATCAAAGCAGCCAGAAGTGTCAATTGCCCCACCAAAAGTG
>ERZ1036441.481-NODE-481-length-19046-cov-6.337265_pt1 | contig 19046 bp, 20 predicted proteins | sample MGYA00514225_ERZ1036441 | MGnify/ENA primary metagenome ERZ1036441 (study PRJEB33795, sample SAMN09464925) | human gut metagenome | host: Homo sapiens | place: USA: Stanford, California | collected 2016-08 | study: EMG produced TPA metagenomics assembly of the... | reverse complement strand
CCAACATGTTTAGACATTTTCCTCTAGGAAAAAATTAACTAGCACCACGGGTTTTATAGTTATTGTTTGCGCTTTTATACGGAATTTAGTTCATCATTAATGTGGAATTCGATTAGGTGTCTATTAATTATCAAGATGATTCTCTACAAAATTCCATAGAAAAATCAAGATTCTACAATTCGAATTCTCTTTCACATGGAAATAAAGGCTAGTAAAAAAACAGGAGTTGTGACAAAAGACTTGTCATACCTCCTGTTTCCTTGCGACTTGAAGCTGAATGCTTTGCGCCACAACCTTTTCCTCGGTGTTCTCAAAGCAACTCCTCGAAATAATTCATAACTGTCCAAAAATATGAAAAGCTATTTTTGTCAGTTGCTCATTATTTTGTCGGAGCTGAACGCTTTGCGCCACAACCTTCCTCTATCTATGTCGCTGAAAAAATAAATGAAGCTGATGCGAATGCTTGATCTTTTTATATCTTTTAGGTTGCTTCTGATAAAATTGTTGATGATGATTTTCAGCTGGCCAAAAAGTCTTTGCTTGGCGAATCTCTGTAACGATAGGACGGCTAAATCGGTTAGATTGAATCAGTTGTTCTCTTGATTTTTCAGCCAATTGCCTTTGCTTTTCATTAACAACAAATAGAATTGAACGATATTGTTTCCCCCGATCTTGAAATTGACCAAAGGCATCTGTAGGGTCTGAAATTTGCCAATAAATCTCCAACAGCTCTTCATAGGTTATTTGACGTGTATCAAATATGATCTCAACAGCTTCAACATGCCCAGTATATCCACCACTGACTTGATCGTAATTTGGTTTTTTGGTCTCTCCACCTGTATAACCAGATAACACTGAGATTACACCTGGTTTTGTTTCAAAAGGCTCAACCATACACCAGAAACAGCCACCGGCAAAAATCGCCCGTTCTTGGTATAAGGGTGAAGTTATCTTATGTTTGGCATAATCATAAGCCTTTGCACTCGCTGACTCCCCTGTGATTCTTAAATAAAAATCCATCGCATCTGGTGTCAAATTATCTCGTAGTGCTAGCGGACGCAAGTTGACCTCTAGTTTTTCTATCACCTGCTTTATCGACATTTTTGCTAGGTCTTCTTTTGCCTCTTCAAATTGTGTTCTTTCCCATTCTCTTGTATTTCGATTTAAAATAATATTATAAAGGTCTATTTCCATCTGCTCCACATCTAACATGAAGTCACCCTCTTTCAAGTTTTCTTCTTATTCATTCAAAAAATGACTACCTGAAATTTAGCACAACGCATAACAAGTTAAGACTAACTTGCTTTTCGCTCTCCTCATCTCTATTCTTAGTCGAACACATCCACACGAATGGTTACCCATAGAGAAATTCTTTTACTTAATCAGCTTCACACTGCTTTTTCTACTTTCGTAGTTGAAAAAAACTTAAACAAATCATCGGCAAATAGTTAAAGAAAAAACTTAAGCGTTGAAAGAAGCCCAATTGCTTAAAGAAGGCAAACTGACTAATCGACGGAATCCGTGCTAATCCGTAAAGACCTGCAATTAGTAAACTAATAACTGTTAAAACAAGATAAAAATGGCTAAGCGTACCTTGACCACTTTGACGATAAAGCAGAACAAGTAACAATGGGAAAAGTAGAAAGCCTGCATAGCCTAGCCCAGAACCTATATTATGGATCCAAGTCGATAGATTCCAAGAGCTTTCATTCGTATTGATACTGAATAACCCAGTAAAAATACAATCACCTATCCCATATAAACCAACTGTTGCAACAGCAAGTATTGCAAGTGTTTTTGATGTTCCAATAAATAGGTGATACAACGCAGGCAACGAAAGAACAAAAAAAAGTCCAGATACAACTGACCAGACCAAGAAAGCACGTCTGACTGGACTATCTACGTCACCAAACACACTAATTACGGTAGTCATTTGATTCAGTTTGGGATAAAAAAGGCCAAGGATATACGGTGTCGATAAATCACTAATCACACCTAATAATAAAAAATAAAAACCATATTTTTGCAAAAAAATCATTATCTTCTCCTACTTTTTAGTGATTATTCGATACATCCAACAATCAAATTTTTTCTCATTTTAACACATATTTTTATTCTAGTTGCCTTTTGAACAATCAATAACATAAAGGTGAGTTTCTTCTACATTTTAAAAAATCGAATGGCACTGAAGAGTTCAGTTGTCAGCATCAATCTCCTACTCAAAAAGGCAAAAAAACGTAAGTCAGATGTTGTTGACATCTCACTTACGCATCCATTGATTGAAAATTTCTTAGTAAAATCTACTAGCCTAAAAATTTGAAGACTTCTTCTCGATCATACAGTTTAAATACTTTCTCGCATAAAAATTGAGTAATTAGTGCCGCAAAAACAGGGATGACTAACCAACAAAGAACAACAAGAAAGCCATTTAGCCCTGCATCTAAAGAAGCCAACGGACCAACAAGTCCGACCACGCCGAAACCAGCAGAAGCAGGCGTACCTGAAATAGAAAATAGAGCGACAGGAATAGCTGTAATCACTGCACTAACTAAACAAGGAATAAGAATCACAGGTTTTCTAAATAGATTAGGCATCATCATCTTCATAGCGCCTAAAGCAATCGCAATTGTCACACCTGACTTATTAACCTTCCAAGAGTTCACTACTAAAACAAAAGTGGTTGCAGCTACGCCCATCGCAGCCGCACCAGCAGAAACACCATCTAGTTGGATTGCCATTCCGATTGCTACTGTTGAAATAGGAGAGATAATCAAAAAGGCAAAGGAACAACCAATCAAGATAGACATTAACAGCGGTTGTAAGGTAGTGAAGTTATTAATCAATGATCCAATTGCAGAAGTAATTGCTGTTACAAAAGGGAATAAATAAAAACCAAGTAAACCTGCACCTACACCTACAACAATCGGTGTTAACACAATCGACACTGACCCAAAACTATTTCCAATCAGTAAAATCAGCCCGACAGCAATCGATGCTGTCAGCATCGTATTAATAATATCGCCTGTACCAGCACCAACGTAAACACCCGTTTCACCCAAATCAGGTGTGAATTTGACTACACCAGAACCAACAAAAGAAGCTCCGGCTACAACCATCATTCTCATCGGATCAAATCCAAATTGTAAGGCAATCAAACCACCAATGATCAAAGGTGTTGCTAGTTGAAAAATAACTGCTAACTGTGCGATCGTTACCGCAAAGGGATACGCACTAAAATATTTTAAAATGGCACCTAATACTGCATTAGGAATCAATCCAATAATGATTCCTGTTGCTGTACCAGCGAGGACTTTATTCAGAAAAATTTTCGGTGATATTTTTTGTGAAGTTTCCATTCAATCTCTCCTTTATTTTACGTTCAAACTATCTTCTTTTGCATGGACAAGCTCAGTCAAGAAATCACAATAAGGCGTCGCAACACCATATTTCTTCCCTTTTCTAGAAATTGCGCCATTGATATAATCGATTTCTGTTAATCGATGGTTCTTAATCAAGTCTTGATACATTGAAGGATAATGTAACCCAATTGTTTCCGGGTCAAAACAAGATTCACAATGTGCAATGACTTCTGGGACATCTAGTTCAATCTTCTCTACTGCTGCTACTTTGGCAAACTCATTGACAATCGTCGCCACCATTTTATGAGCAGTCGATGTTTTTCCTAGCTCAGCCATATTAACGTCTAAGATTGTGCATAGTCCGTTCATTGTTCCGTTCACACATGCTTTGCGATAAATAGAATAGTGAATATTGTCAGAAAAATGAGCATTTAATCCTGATTCAGACAATTTGTCTGCTAATTTTTTTGCAGCTGCTTCTTTTCCATCACCTAAATTTTGTAATTCTACTGAACCACTTCCAAATAATTTGACCTGACCAGGACCTTCAAGACCTGCCGTCCACATGGTATTTCCAATATAGATATTTTCCATTGGTACAAATTTCTCAATAATATCTTCATGCCCGATACCATTTAATAGACATAAGACCTCTGTATCTTTTTTGATTAATGATTGGATATCCTGCAGCATTTTTTCCAGCTGCATCGCTTTGGTAAATAGAATAATCAGATCAACTTGATCTTCTTTTTCTACTTCGGATTGAAGAACGATTGGTAGTTTTGCTTCTACCTCTTTACCATTAAAATTTGCTTGTAATCCATGCTCTTTGATTTGTTGGACATGTTCTGCCCAGCCATCGATTAATAATACTTCGTTCCCACTTTGGTGAAGCATTAACCCAAAGCGACTTCCCATTGCGCCAGCGCCTGCAATTGCTATTTTCATTGATTCTTCCTCCTTTTTCTTTCTATTATATTCATTTGAGAATCATTTCACAACCTTGTTTTGTTATTCTTCTCTTATTTATCATGTTTATATCCACCATTCAAGTTATTTTATCAGCAAATCAATAAAAACTGGAATAGAATCCCAATTTCATCGTAAGAGAAACTAGACTAGCAATAAGAAAATAGAAACATTCATAGAAAAAACCTCACTCCTCTGATTATAAAAGAGGGGGCATTAACCTCGTGTATACTAAAACCTTCCATTCATTCGATGGATGATTTTCTTTTTGTGAAAAAATATTCATTGTAGTACGATGTTGCGCAACACAGACGGATGGTATTGCTTATTATTTATTAAAATCGAACAATACACTTATTTAAAAACTTCTTTCCCAGATTTTCTTCCATTTTTACAGTTATAACTAGTATTATCATGAAAAATAGCCTTTTATTGTCTATGGGAATAATAATTTAAAATTGGTACTTTTTTATTAATTAGTTCATCGCCCAATAATCTCTCCAGTTTCTTAGCATCTCCTGACTCAACCGGAATTATCCAAGCCCAGTCCAAATAATTTTTTAAAATCTCATCATATTTTGCAAATATTTCATTGCCATATTCCGTCCTTAAAATTATATTTTCAGTGCCAGACAAGTGATTTGTATTGAGTTGATAAAAAAGATCTCCATCTAAAAAAATATCATTAGAAGAAGATTTCCCCACAGTAATGACCATTCCATCAGCTCTATGTGTTACATACAAATAATTGTATGACCTCATTTCACCTAATGAATCAATTATTTCTTGCCCTTTAGCTCTAATATATTGATCTCTATTACCTATCTCACTCTTATTTAACAAAAGTTTTTTCATGTCAAATTTAATCGGCTGTTTTATTTTTGTAAATTCGCTTCTACTACTAATCCAATCCGAGATTAATTTTTCAACATGTCCCAGAGTAAACTCTGATTTATTCGCTAAATACTTTTTTTGTTGTATTAAAGACATCTTTCCCCGAAGCTCAAAATTGAGCCTACATCGATTCTCTATCTCTTCAAAAAGCATCTTATCTTCATCATTCTTATATTCATCATTCATAAAACCAATCCAGCTCCTCGATTAAGATAATATTTTAATCTCATACAAAAACTAGCTCTCATCAAAACAACCATTGTTTTGATTTCTCATGAAATTTCTTTATACTTTTCTCCGATTATAAATTCCTAACCCCTTGAGAAAATTACGCATATATTTATCTCCGCAAGGCTTAAAATTTCGTTGGCCTTCTTTTCTCAAAAATGCCCCGATTTCGCCTTTTGATGGATAGATTTCTGCCTCAGCAAAAACGTCTAAAATATCATCAGTGGTCATAGACAAGGCGATTTTTAATTTTTTTAGCAACACATTGTTGATATATTTGATTTCCTTGCTTTTTTGCGGCGTGTCTACTATCGGCTTATCTTTTTGCGGACCACGCGCCAAGAGAATCAGGCCATTTAGGAATGCGTCAAAAACTTGGTTGTTGATGGTTTTTTCATACACATTATTTTCTGCATTATCTTTGTTCTTATCCTGTACTTTGGTCAGTACCGCCTGAGCTTCTTCTTTAGTCAGTGGTACACCGCCTAGCTCAAAAGCTTTAATCAAATCCGTATCTTTCAAATCAATCGCATAACGCAATCGCAATAACCTATCATTGTTATTCATTTGTTCCTCCGAAGTATTTAGTCTTTACTTTCTTACGTACTTTTTGTCTTGCTAAGATTTTTAGGATCAATGATAAAAACCGCATCACTTATGATAAGGCGCTGGGTATCATGAGTGAATGATATTGCTGAATACAAATAGTCCGACCACATTAAGTTGATCGGACTTCATAAGCATTTTATTGACTAATACTTTTTTGCTTAAGAATTGATTCTAACATCTTTTGCTAAAGTTAAGCATCCTATAGTTCCTGCATTATCTGCTAACTTAGGTGTGACAATGTATTCTTCGATATTTGGCGTATCGACATAGCCGTTAATTAGTTCTAAAAAACGTCTTTGTACTTTCTTTTTCAGATGTTCTTGTTGCATGACACCACCACCAAAAATTATAATATCTGGTGAAAGCATCAGGGTCGTATTACAGGCACATTGTGCAATATAATCCGCCTCGATTTCCCAGAACGGATCTTCTATAGAAAGATCTTGTCCCTTGGTTCCCGTACGCATCTCGATAGCGGGTCCAGATGCCAACCCTTCGAGACAATCATGATGAAAAGGACAAGTACCAGAGAAAGTATCTCCTGAATGTCTCTTAACTAACGTATGCCCCATTTCTGGATGGCTAAACCCTTCAACAAAAATCCCATCTTGTATAGCTCCTCCACCAATTCCAGTTCCAACAGTGTAATAAACAACACTGGATAAACCTTTTCCATGACCTGAAACATACTCCCCGTAACAAGCAGCATTCACATCGGTTGTCCAGGCAATTGGAATTTCGAAATGCTTATTCAACGTTCCAACAAAATCAAAATTTTTCCAGGCAGTTTTTGGAGTAGAGGTGATATGTCCATAGGTCTTTGATTCACGATGGATATCAATCGGTCCAAATGACCCTACTCCAATGCTTTCTAATTGTTCTTTATAGTGATTAAAGAAATCAATTACCAAACTCATTGTTTCATTCGGTGTAGTTGTAGGAAAACTCACTCTTTCTAAAACCTTTAAATCATCATTGCCAATGGCACAAACAAATTTAGTCCCACCTGCTTCTATTGAGCCATACATTTCTTACTCCACCGTCCTTTTATCTAGGAATTCGTTCTTCCCTGTCTAATAGTTTTTCGAAAAACTCATGTGGTTCCTTTTGGTACCAATAGGCAACAGAAGAAATATCGTCTTGACGCTCATAAAGCTTGATGTCATCATTTCCTAGGGTTTGGAAAGTAACACGTAAATTTTCTTTGAAACTAATGGGGTCGGGTAAATGCCAGCGGTACAACCCATGCATCGGTAAAGCATCATCGCCAAAACCATGAACTGGATTTGGATTAGGTTTTCCAGCACTAAAATAATCCCGGGTGTGATCTCTTTTAGATTGAAAAGGATAGCCCATAAATAGCGTATTAAAATTTTGAGCATATGCCCTTTCTCCAAAGTTCTTTTTATGGAAAGCCCAAGCGCCGCCAAAATAATCTTCTGCTCCTGTAGATGTTATTGTAGGGAAATCTTCATCTCCATCTATATAAAACTTAAATTCTCCTTCCCCCCACCAGTATCTTTCCAATGCGCACAAAGCAAAGTAGGTTCCTACATAATACCCAGTGCCTTTGATTCCATCAATAAGGGTGTAATCTTTTCCTTTTGTCGTGATGGGTTCACGGTTCCATTTAGCATGAAAATACATCGCATCATCCGGTACTTCAGTCAATGCATAATTAAATGTATAAAAAATGTGCTTAATAAACTCAGGATGTTCATTCGTTAAAGTAATCTTAGCTTTTTTTCGAAATGGCATCTCAAAATAGCAATTCATCCCTGATGTTGGATTCACTACGATTGGTAAGGAATTCACTTCGCATCTTGTCCCAAACCCATTACAAAAAAAATCTCCTAATGGACTTTCTACAGAAGGAGTGGATTCATCATCCCAATAAATACGCAAAATTAAATCACGTAAGACGAAACTCCCAGCGATTGTTTTGTCTGTCACTGTCATCCAAAAATGACGTAAAATTCCAGGGCCTTCCATTTCTGCTAAAGTAATTGTCTCTCCAGCATTTATCGGAACAGAAGGTGACCCTTTTCTCCCAATTCCTAGATGACTCGCTGTCATTGCCGCTTTCCCTTTTTCACCATTTTTATTTTCTGGTGAAATAGTTCTACTTTCCTCTCCCTTGTGGAGCCATATATTATTTAAACAATTCATTTTATTCGTCCTCTATCCTTTCTTCACTTTTTTGATTATTCATATAGATGATTTGTTGTTGTGCCTCCGCAATAATTGCTCCAATATCTAAATTATCATTTCCTAACTGCAAAGCGATTGACATTGCCAAGGGAAGATTCATTCCTGCAATTACGTGCACTCTGTCAGAAATATAGGTAAAAAACTTTTGATTTACACTTCCTCCAGCCATGTCAGTTAAAACAATTATTTCGTCTGTAGTATCCACTAACTCTTTAATTTGTTCATCTATATCATCAATTTCTTCGACATATGCACATAAGCTACTAATTTGATTATGCATACCTGTTAAAAACTCTAGTGTCTCTTTAAAACCCTCAGCTAGTATTGAATGGCTAGCAATGATCAATCTTCTCATAATTCAAATCCTTTTCCTTTACGCTAATATTCCAAATGCAGCCATAACCATCGCAAAAACAATAACGAGTAGAATCAAAATGGTCATACTGATTTTTTTCTTACTGAGTAGATAATATGCTGCAGCAGTAATAATTACTGGAATTAATGTTGGTAAAATTTTGTCCAACATTGGTTGGATTTTCATACTAACTTCACCAAAAGTGAATTTAAGTGGCGTTGAAACACTGATAACTGAAGCAATTAATGATCCAACTACTGTTAGCCCCAATACTGAAGCAGCTTCAGTTAAATAATTAATCTTTTCACCGTATTCAGTAACAATCTTCATTCCCTGCTTATAACCAAATTCAAAGCCTCTCATTCGGAAAAAGAAGATTACCATGATTAAAATGAACCATAAAAAGATTCCTACAGGATTATTTTCTAAAGCCATATAAGCCGCAATTGATCCCATGATGGTTGGGATCATCGTCATCAAAAGAGAGTCCCCAATACCAGCAATTGGACCCATCGTACCAACTTTAAAGTCATTAATCGCATCTTTTGCTTCTAATCCTTGCTTTTCCTCCATTGCAACACAAGCACCTAAAATAATGGCTGCCAGCCAAGGCTGTGTATTGTAATACTGAAAGTGATTATTTAAAGCTTCGATGTATTCATCATCATCTTTGTATAATTTTCTTAAAATAGGTGACAATGCGTAAGTCACAGATGCACCTTGCTGTGTTTGATAATTAAAGGTACAAACTGACATCAACCAACGATAGTTCGCTTTCCTAAGATCCTTTTTCGTTACTTGATATTTTTCGCTCATTTTATTCATCCTCCCCAATAAACCCAACATCAGAAGCTCCCGCAGAAGCAGTGATTTGTGCATCTTTTTCAGCTCTATGATACACATTAAATGCTAAAGCGAATCCTATGATCGCCGCTCCAATAATAGGTACCTTCAAAAAAGCGGCTAAGAAAAATCCAACAAGTAAATAACTAATGTATCGACCTGTAGGCATAAAGCGTAACAACATCGCAATACCAACAGCAGGCAACATTTTTCCGGCTAATGTTAGCCCATCCATAAACCAATTAGGTAAAACATCCAAAACGTAATTAACAGCAGACTGTCCTAAAGTAACGGCAATAAATACTGGAATTGCTGCAGATAAACCAAAGAAAATTGGCCCCAACCACAAAACACTATTCATTTTCTTAAATTCTCGTTTATTCGCATATTCCTGTGATTTGCGAACAACAAAACCATTTAAGATTTTGACAATTACATCTAGTTGCACCCCTAACATACCTACAGGTAGTCCTATTGCTAATCCGGCTTCTACTCCAAGCTGGCTACCAAATGCCGTTGCAATAATTGCGCACGTTCCATAGTCCGGTACAGATGAGCCACCAAAACCGGCAACTCCTAATGACATCAATTGAACTGTACCGCCAACTATCAAACCTGTTTTTATATCACCCATCAAAATTCCTGTGAATAATCCCCAAAAAACTGCGTAATTTACAAAGATCATCGGAATCCCATAATAATCAACATGTTTAATAAATGCTAATATAGTCAGCATAATAATTTGAAAAATAGTAAAATGCATTATCCTTACTCCTTTATCCTAATTTTGATTGAATTTCCTGTGCCTTATCCGCCGGAACAAATTGTGTAACAATTTCTACACCAGAATCCAACAATTTTTTATACGTGCTGATATTTTCATCTGATGCATAGGCTCTAGAAGATAGCTGTAATGCATTATCTTTAACAACAGTACCGCCAACAATTAGTCGGTCAATTCTAATACCGTTATCTACTAAATGAAGGATTGTTTCCGGCTCTTTCACGATGACAAATACTTTTTCCTGATCGTATTTCCCCTTTTTAAAATTCGCAATCGCTGTTTCTTCAGTGATAATTGATACAGCCATTCCAGCAGGTCTAGCTAAACGCATACTTGATTTTTGGATGTCGTTATTTGCGACAGAATCATCGATCACCATCACTCTGTTTGCTTTAGACATTGGTGCCCATTGCGTGACAATAATCCCATGCAATAAACGGTTATCAACTCTCGACATAACAATACTCATAAATACTTCCTCCTTTATCTTTCATTTTCTTACAAGCAATTACCATGCCAAAACAAAAAGAACTTGATAAATCAAGCTCTTTTTACATAATCATAAACGTATTTAACCTCATGAATCGGGATGTCGACACTATAATAATGTTCAACGACACTGAAAGATTGCTTAAAATGTGTCTGAAATTTTTGAAATTCCTCACTCGTTTCATTGAAATAAATTTCATCTTCCAAAGTATTTTGTTTTACTAATCGTTCAATTAAGCAACTAATGTGAACATATAATCCGAAACACGTATTATTATCAAATGAAATTCCTAGATCATTTTGTAAGATGTATATAGCATCTGAAACCCGTTCTAATAATTTAGTCGGATTTAATATGGTCAATTGCTCCATTAAATTCGTTAGACTAAAATTCTTCAGAATATTATTGTTCAAAACTTTCAGTTCATCATCATTACAGTGTCTATTCAATTGATTGTAGAATTTACTTATATTCATTCCTAAAATCATATCTTCAATTGAAAAGAATTCTACATCTTCTAGATGTGGATTTAGTGTTCCAACAATAAAAAGAATATTGTTCTCTTTACGAAGCTCCGATAAATAGTTTTCATTCACTAAAGAGTAATAGTCACACGTTTCTATGACAAGATCAGTATCCCTTGGAAAGCTATCTTCAAGTATCTTTTTTAATTTAAACGAAGTTCCTAATCCGCTTGCACAAGAACAGACAATCATATCCTTCTTAATATTTGATGATTCATAAATATAATCCACATTTTGATTTTCTTTTACTTGTTCAAGAATCTGTTTAAGCGGTAAATCTAATAATATCTGATTTGCAACATCAATAGCCATTCTTGTTGAAACATTGTTTAGTAGTCCGAATTTTTTTTGAGCGTCTAGTTCCAAATTTAGATAAATTTTCTCCAGTGAACCCATATCAACAAGTAAAATAATTTCTTCATATCCGGTACACTCTTGTAAGTATCTATTAATTTTGTCTGCAATCTCACTACTTGAAGTCATTAGTGGCATATCAATGGCGTCGTATATATATCTCTCAACGATCCTATTAGCAGTACTTGCTATACAGGTTGCCGTTAGATCTCCATGAGCCAAAATCAGTGCTAAACGTTTTTGCTGAAATTCTTTACTACACATTAACTTAAATAAAATAACCAAAACATTTTTTTGAATTTTTGTTAAATAAATATCCCCTATTTGAATAAAACGATTGACTAATTGAACTTCTCGACTACACCAACTATTAATATCATTGATGAAGGAATATAATTTATCGTCCGATGTTAATTGGATTTGATAAATCCAAGAATTCAAAAAGATAGACGTTATTTGAAGATAATAATAGTCAAATTCTATTTGAAAATCTCTCTCTATTTCCTTAACATACTGTCTAAATCGAATCTCTTGATAGGTGGGATATGTTAAAGCTGAATTATTTTGGATATCAACATTCTTTTGTCTAAAATATCTATCATATTTCTCAAAAAGCTGCTGCTTATCAGTGTCTTTCTTCCACGTTTGATAAAGATACTCTATAAGTTCGTTGATATTAAAAACTTCGTCTACTTTTTCCAAATCATCCATTTGAATATATTTTAATTCATTCTGTCTTTTCATAACCTTCATGCCGTTGAAATTCACCCATTGTGGTAAATGATACATCTGAATATAAAGTTCTTCCAAATCATCTAAGAAATAAAAGGCATTGGCACAGGTCAATTGAATGATATTTTTCAAATTGCCAACATTTTCACTAAAGCGATAGTTTAATAAAAAATCTAATAATTGTTGAGATATCAGTATTTTCTTTGCTAGTCTTTCTTCTTCTGATTTAAAAAATATCTTGATTAACTGTTTTCTTTCATAAAGAGAACGACTGTCTAATGTTGGAAGTGTTAGCTTTACAGGTATTCTTCTCAACAAAGTTGATAATAGTTTATCCTCAGGTGGTTCTGATGTTGCAAATATAATCCAGCAACTTGATGTGTACCAGTTTTCATTATCACCCATCCGATGAAATTTCCTCGTATCCATAAACTGAAAAAGTTTCTCCTGACATTCATTGCTCAATGCATGAATTTCATCTAAAAATAAGACTCCATTATTAGCTAATTCTGCTAAACCCTTTCTTCCATCTTCGGCTCCTGTATATGCACCTTTTACATGCCCAAAAAAATTGGACAAGAAAAGTTCTGGATTATTGGCATATTCACTACAATTAACTGAAATGAAAGATGCCTTCTCTTCTATATAATTATTGGCCAACAAATCCTTATACACATAATTTGCTAAATAGCTTTTTCCAGTTCCAGTCTCGCCATGAAGTAAAATGGGTAAGCCATTTGGCGGATAGTAGATTGCTGCTTTAATTTGAGCAATTACATTTCGCAGACTTCCTTGACTTCCGATAACCCTTTCTATTCCAACCCTAAAAGAGCTATCATACCATTTTTCCGCTTCCTCTGAAGAGCTAAAAATTTGTTGATTTGGAACTTTCTCCGGTAAAGAAAAGAAGATTACTGGACGAGTATTGATTTTTCCAAATTCTCCATCTTTTACGAATTCATTCAAATATTGAGAGACAATATTACGACTAACATTTAATTTTTCAGATATTTTCTGTGCTGTATTGTTCCCCCATTTATTTTTAATCTCAGAGTTCTCTATGACATAATTGACAATGCGTTCTTTTAATTCTTCCATCACAGCACCTCCTCGACACTATTCGAATTTTGCCGACAGTATTTTTCCATAAATATGACTTGCTAAAAAGGCTTTGTTTAGATCATTCAATTGGAACGTTGCTTGTTTTGCTTGATCCGCTAAGACGTTGAAAAGATACTCTGGCGAAATCGCATACCCCAAAATATCAACGATTGTTGCAATCAGATCTTCTTTTGATTCTTCATCTGAAAGTAATTCACGATACAACATCGTTTGTTTGCTTACTGTGTCATATTCCTCTAAGGATTCATCTGCTAAAAGAACCACTTGTTCCAACAAACGGTCGGATAAATATTTATAGAAAATCAGCCCCAATAAATAATTTTTATATTCTGACGCATCCATTTTACTACGGAGATTATCTGCCGCACTAAATAACTTCTGATTTAATTCTGCACCCAAAAAGATACACTCCTATCTCTTATTTAAAGTTGCTATATACCCTCTTATTTTAGCATACTCAGTTTTAGAAAAAGCAAAAAAATAAAGAAACTTATTCTTGATAACAAGCTACGTGACGTATATCCCTAACACAAAAATAGCCATATCCTTTGGTTTGGATACGGCTATTTGATATTACTCATTCAATTATCAAATCACAGTAGGTGTGAATCTCATCGGGATCGGCAATATCTACTTCTGATTAGGATCAAAGGTGATTTTCTCAATAAAGGTGTGATACAAAGCTTTAACTTGCTTCTTCTCACTCTGGATAAGAAAGCAATCCAAACTAGTCAATATCTGTTGGACATCTTTGACTTGAATCGGTTCCCCTTGTTGTTGAAAGATCCCTAAGATTTCATTCTCTCGAATTTGTAACTGTCTTCGTTTTTCAGTCAATTCATTTAAACGATCTTTTAACATCGGAAACAATTCAGGACTATCTTCCAAAGCAGCTTCCTGTTTTTGCTCTAATAGTTAGATTTTGCGTACCATTTTCTTCGTTTATTTTCCTTCGATTGCTGATTTTAATATAGTCTAAAGGAAATTTATATTTATTGTATTCTTTATAACTTCAAGAGAACTTCGTTTGAGTATTACTGTATTTTTTTAATTCCATAAGAAAATTAGTTATTACCTGCCACCTAATCAGCAAATCTGAACCTGAGTCAATATAATTAATATTATTTTCCATCTCCAACATTGTAAGTACTGTTGGTGTTAATATAGGGACTTTGTACAATTGTATTTTTTTGATTTTATCATCTGCACAAAGGAGATTTTTTAAATCTAATCCTTCTTTTATTTCAAAAGTTGAATTTTTTAAATCTATAAGAGTAAAACCAATTCCTTCATACTGAATTTCTGAAAATCGAATTTTTCTCCCAGTTGATAGATCAAGGGGCATAAAACCTTTTATTACATTGTGAGTGTCACCATCATTTACAATGTCATTAGGAATTTTGATTTTAGAATTCTGTGGAGCACCTATTGGAAGATAATAATTCATTATAATTTTGTAGTCTTCATGAGGAAATAAAGTACTTTTAGGATTGCTAAGATATTCTCGTACCGAATCTAAGAATGGCTTATCCATTGAATCTTCATCCCCATTTAAACTAAAAAACATTGCTACAATTGCTTTTGCAACTCTAAGTGAATTCATTTTCTTTATTGAATGTGTTAAATCAGACTTACCATTCTTTAAACTTGTATTGTTATAAAGGAAATTTTTATTGTCTTCTGCAAATCTAATATATTCCTCAACATACTCACTACCAAAAAAACTATTACATTTACTACATAACGTATAATAAACATTTCCTTGAGGTTTCCTTTTAATCCCCTTCGGAAAATCACCTTTTGTAAAATCGCTCTTAAGGAAATCATCTAAATTACCAGTTCTGGTCTTTTTACCTCCAGTATTCCCTGATTTTTTAGGTGGTACATGTTCTTTAGTAAGTTCAGTGTATTTTTCACATAAAATACACTTACCCATCTTTTTCATATCTATCCCCACTCTTTTTAATTCTTATATACAATTATATTTCAAATATTCATTAATAAATATCCCTATTTATGATAAGGACCTCCCTAACGACTCATCTAACGATTTCAAATCGCTAGAGAAGCGTTAGCGCCCCTCTAACGTTGTTTGATATAACCTAGACTAGATCGTTAACGTAAAGGGTGTCTTTAACACAAAAATAGCCGTATCCTTTGTTTTGGATACGGCTATTTGATATTGCTCATTCAATTGTTGTACCACGGCAGGCGTGAATTTCATTGTAATCTCCAATATCTCCTTATAGTTAGGATCAAAGGTTATTTTCTCAATAAAGGTACGATACAAGGCTTTGACTTGCTTCTTCTCACTCTGGGCAAGAAAACGATCCAAACTAGTCAATATCCGTTGGACATCTTTGACTTGAATCGGCTCTCCTTGTTGTTGAAAGATCCCTAAGATTTCATTTTCTCGAATGTGCAACTGTCGTCGTTTTTCAGTCAATTCGTCTAAGCGGTCTTTTAACATCGGAAACAATTCAGGACTATCTTCCAAAGCAGCTTCCCATTTTTCAATTTTAGTCTTCAATTCTTCCTTTCGTTCCAGTAACACCACGAGTTCTTGTTCCAATGGTTGGCTTTGTCGCACTATTTCTTCATTTAACGCTGCCACCAATCGGGGAAGAACTTCTGGTAGCTGAACGATCTCCTTTAATCGGTCGGCGACAAATGTTTCCGCTTGTTCGGCACGAATCGAATTGGCATGACACACACTTGCTCCTTTATTCCGAAAGACTGAACAAGAATAATACCGAATTCGTTTCTTTGTGCCATCCTTTAGAGTATTTGTGACATTACTCGCTGCCATCGGTGCCCCACATTCTGGACAACGTAACAAGCCTGTCAATACATTTTCACCTGTATGGTTCCATTTGGGCTGTTTGCCTTCTAAAACAAGGCGTTCTTGCACTTTTTGATAATCTTCTTCCGAAATAATCGGTTCATGGGTACCTTTCACTAAAATCGGTTTTGGGTTCTTGCCCTTTCGTCGTTTGGTTTCCCAATTGATATAGCGTGCATATTCTAAATACCCTGCATAAATTTTATTGCGTAAGATATCTTTGACTGCCGTGGTAGAAAAAGCATTCTTTTTGACTGTTTGATATCCTTGACGATTCAAAAAATTGGCAATCGCTCGATACCCTGCTCCGCCTAAATATTTTGCATAGATCAGACGAACAATTTTCGCCTCTTCTGGTTCAATGACCAATTGTTTTTGACCATTCGTGTCAATACCACTGACATAGCCTAAACGTCGTCCACCTGCATAACGCTTTTTATCTTTCACTAAGCTTTGCATTGACATCTGAACATTCTCCGCAATTTGGTTGCGTTCAAATTCACCGAAACTCCCAAGGAGTTGTAACATTAGTTTTCCTGTCGAAGTAGTCACGTCAAATTGTTCCGAGATCGAATGTAACCCCACATCATATCGCAACAGTTCCTCGACGGTTTGTAAGACATCTAACATATTGCGTCCGAGACGGGTCAATTTCCAAATCACTAGTAGATCAAAACGATGGTTCCGAGCATCGTTCATCATTCGTTGATAGGCGAACCGATTTTTTGTGGATTTCCCACTAATCCCTTCATCGGCATAAACTTCTACCACTTCATAGCTCATCCGTTCGGCAAACTGTCGTCCATTTTGTTCTTGTGCTTGAATACTATGTCCTTCTAAAGCTTGTTCTTGGGTACTCACCCGAATATACAATGCGACTCGTTTGGTTGGTGTCGTTTCCATAGATCATTCGTTCCCTTCTAAAATATTTTGTGTCATTTGTCGGAAGTAAATCCCACAGACTGTTTTTTCCTTTGTTACCTCGATCCGACAAACATGGTCACATAACAATTGTCGACTAGAGAGGTCTTTTAGTTGAAGCCATTCTTTCACTTTTGCTTCACACTGTTGGAGTGAAAGAAACGAAGAAGTAGACCTCGGCTTTTGAAGAGCTTGCAGCTGTTGCTTGAGTTCTTCCAGTGAACAATTGCCCTCTTCAAATGCCTTGAGCCATTGTGCTTCTTGTTTCTTTTGTTGGATTACTTTGTGTTTTTCATCTTTTCGCTTTTCGGCTAATTGTTGCGTCAATTGGGCAATCAAGGCTTGATAGACGCCTTCGTATTGAAAAAAAGCCTGTATCTTTTCCAATACTTCTGACTCAACCCTTTCTGCCCGAAGAAAGATTCCTTGGCAGCTTCGGTCGGTACAATGATAATAATGAAGCGTCTTCGTCTTCTTTGTATTCCATTGATACTTCGAACTCAGATGACGACCACAGAAGGGACACCGAATTTTTTGACGTAATAAGTACGGATACGTATCTTTTTTAGCTGTACACCTTGATTGGCGAATCTCTTGGGCTTGTAAAAAGATTGTTTTCGAGAGAATCGGTTCAAAGGTTCCTAGATACTTCCCCAAAGATCCTCCTTTGATTTCGCCATAGTACAATGGATTTTTTAGGATACTATAAATATGATAGGGCTGAAAAGGACGTTCACGGAAGAAGAACTTTTGTTGCGTCAATCGTTGACAAAGCTTTTTGTAGCCATATTTTTTAGTCAAATAAAGTTGAAAGATATGGCGGACAACTTTTGCTTCATGTGCTTCTTGTTGGATTTTCCCATTCACTAAACGATACCCATATGGAACCGCAGAAGACAAATATTGCCGTTGTTGCTTTTTATAGGCAAGTCCGGCACGAACATTTTCAATAATGACGTTTCGTTGTTGTTCTGCAAAAGTGAACAATAATTGCACAAATAGTTTATTCGTTGACGCGTGCGAGAAAGAAGCAGGAAGAGGTTCAGAAATCGAATAAACTTGAACCTGATGTTGTTGGCACAACTCAATAAATTCTAAGGCTATTTTGGCTTGACGTGCCAATCGATCATAACGCCAGACATAGATCACCCCCTCTTCTTCTGACGCACAAACCCAAGCTCTAAGCTGTCGAAAAGCTGGACGATCCGCTTTTCCACCTGATTCTCCTTTGTCTGAAAATCGTTGAGGAATTTGTTCATATTTCTCTAAAACATACTCTTTCACTGCATCATATTGAGCGTCATTACTGATTTTCGCTTCTTCATAAACAGACGTTCGATCATAACAAGCCACACGCATGCTTGAATCACCTCTCTATGAATGAACTAAATACCATTCTTTCGCGACTCTTCCATTGAACGAACGTTGCACAAAGTGATTTTCTAAATATCCTTCGTTCTTCAACGCTTGAAGAGTACCTCCAATAGATCCAGCAGATACCCCTCTTATTTCGAAAGCCAAGTAAATTGGTTTTGTAAAAAAGGCTTGATTAGAAAAATGTTCTTGAATATACAGAAGAACCTCTGCTTTTAGTGTCATTTTATTTTTAGTCATTAGAATTCCCCTTTCTTAAATGTTTGATTGAATGAAGTAAATGAAGCATAGATCAAGCTTCATTTACTTCCGTTTGGGTTTGCTCGTCATCATACAGATAAGTAATCAGTTGTTTTGCTAAATCAATAAGAAATATTTCCATAACATGGTGCCTCACTTTCATACTTTGGTTTATTCTAAATTACAATCGAAAAT